>Ga0114938_1000731_pt1 | contig 24012 bp, 13 predicted proteins | sample AshMeaBigSpring_FD_88675 | JGI IMG/M metagenome (GOLD analysis project Ga0114938, IMG submission 88675) | Groundwater microbial communities from Big Spring, Nevada to study Microbial Dark Matter (Phase II) - Ash Meadows Big Spring | ecosystem: Environmental > Aquatic > Deep subsurface >...
CTGCTGGAAGGCCTGGGCGGGAAAATCGGGGTCACCCGCCGGCTGCTCAACACCGCCAATTTGAACTGGGCCTATTCGGAGCTCTTTCAAAACTACGACCGCGGCCAGATCGAGCGCTACCTGCCGGAGGCGATCGACATCGCCGGCACCGACGGTCTCACGGTGCATTTCGCCGAGACTCACGACAACCTCCGGCTGGCCGCGAAATCCCCGGCCTATGCCCGCATGCGCACGGCCCTGTGCGCGCTCGCCTCGCATTCAGGGGCTTTCGGTTTCGCCAATGGTGTCGAGTGGTTGGCCGCCGAGAAGATCAACGTGCACGAGGCGCAGCCGCTGAACTGGGGAGCGCCGGTCAACCAGGTGGCTGAGATCCGGCGCCTGGCGCAACTGCTCAAATACCACCCGGCCTTCCACGACCGCACCGAAGTGAAGCTCATCGAGCAGGGCGCCGGCAACCAGATCGTGATCCTGCGGCATCACCGGCCTTCGGGAAAGCGCTTGGTCATCCCCGTCAACCTAGACCACGAGCGGCCGACGACGGCCGCCTGGAGCCTGCGGGCGGCCGGCCTGAGGCCCGGAGGGTTCATCGACCTGCTCACCGGAAAATCGTTTGAACTGATCGAACACGCCGGTCTCTGCAGTTGTTCCCTGGGACCCGGCCAGGTGCTGTGCCTGAGCTCGGATCCGAAGGATTTCGACCGAATAGGCTCCCCGCCCTCCGATCCCTTTGCCGTCCCGCCGCGGATTCAACACCAGCGGCTGCAGGCGAAAGCGCTGCAGCTCATCACCTTCTACCGCGGCTCCCAGGATCTCGCGCAGACCGATCTTCCGGCTGCCGTAGGCCAGCTGAGGGAAAACCCCGGTGCGTTCTGCGCCGCGCTCAACCCGTTCAGCGCGGAAAGCCGGGTGGTCACCTGGCACTGGCCGCGGGATTTGCGGCGCGAGGTCATGATTCCTCCCGGCCATTTCCTGATGGTCACGGCCGAGAACGGCTTCCGGGCGCGGCTCGTGGAAAAGGACCGCACCCTGGCAGTCGAAAACAGTCTGTCCGCCGGCGACGGCTCCCGGTTCTGCCTGTTTCTGCCGCGGCCGACGCCCAAAAGCCTGCGGCCGCTCTCGCTGCAGCTGGCCGTCCACTGCGCAGACGGCACCCGGCACGCAGAGGCCCCCGTGCTCCAGCTGCCCGCGCCCGAGGATGCCCGCGCGCGCCGCGTGTTCGGCCGCTCCGAATTCCTAAGGGAGCCGATGCGCTTTCTATCAACGAACGGCCGCGGCGCCATGCTGCGCGCCCCCGTGGCCTGGGGTGCGCTCACCAGCCGCTATGACGCCCTGCTGTCGGCCAACTTCAACCCGGAAGTTCCCGAAGACCGCTGGGTCCTTTTCACGCGCTGCCGGGCCTGGCTGGTCTACCAGGGCTTTTCCCAGGACATCAACCTCGACTGCCTGCAGGCCTTTTACCTGCGGGAGAGCGAGTCTGCCGTCTGGCGCTACAAGATCCCGAGCGGTCAGGGACAGTATGTGCCGCTGACGGTGGAGCTGCAGATGATCTCCGGCCGGAACGCGATGCGGATGATCTTCACCCGCCACCCTTCCGGCGAAGACCCCGCCCGCCTGACGGATGCCACCCCGGTGCGCCTGATCCTGCGCCCCGACCTCGAAAACCGCAACTTCCATGACACCACCAAGGCCTTCGCCGGACCCGAGCATCAGTTCCGCGCAGCCGTGCGAGCGGCCCCCGCCGGGTTCGTGTTCGCCCCGGATTCGCAGCACGGGCTCAGCGTGGCGGCAAGCGCCGGCCGTTTCGTTCCCGAGGCGGAATGGTGCTACATGGTCCATCGCGGCCAGGACGCCGAGCGCGGCCAAGACCCGCAGGGCGACCTTTTCAGCCCGGGGTATTTTGAAATCAACCTGTGCGGTGCCGGAACCGTGGCATTGATCGCCCAGGCGGCGCCGGCGCCGACCTTCCCGCCGGAGGCGGAACGCTCATCCTCGGGAGCGGTCACGGAGAGCCACGCCCCGCCGGTCGGCAAACCGATCGACCTGCTGCGGGCCGCTCTCGACGACTACGTGGTCGCCCGCGGCGGCCTGAAGACGGTCATCGCCGGCTACCCCTGGTTCCTCGACTGGGGTCGGGATTCCCTGATCTTCGTTCGCGGCCTGATCGCCGCCGGGCGGTTTGCCGAGGCCCGGGCGGTCCTAAAACTCTTCGGACAGTACGAGGACCGCGGGACCCTGCCCAACATGATCCGCGGCAATGATGCCGGCAACCGCGACACTTCGGATGCGCCCCTGTGGTTCGCTGTGGCCTGCGCCGAACTCACCGCCGCCGAGGGCAGCGACCGTTTTCTGCGAAGCGACTGCGGCGGGCGCAGGGTCCGGCAGGTGCTCGGCTCGATCGTCCGCGCCTATATGGCCGGAACGCCGAACGGCGTGCGCATGGATCCCGAGTCGGGGCTGATCTTCAGCCCGGCGCACTTCACCTGGATGGATACCAACTTCCCGGCCGGAAGCCCACGGCAGGGCTATCCCGTCGAGATTCAGGTGTTCTGGCACGCCGCCCTGATGTTGCTGTCCCGGATCGAAAAGAAAGAAGCGCGCAGATGGCGCGCGTTGGCCGATCAGGTGCACGAGTCGCTCATGCGGTTTTTCTGGCGGCCGGAGCTGGGATGCCTCTCGGACTGCCTGCACGCCGGCTTCGGGCAGCCGGCGCATGCGGCCCGGCCGGACGATGCCGTGCGGCCCAATCAGCTGTTTGCGATCACCCTCGGCGCGGTCGATTCCGAGGATCACATGCGTCGCATCCTGGCGGCCTGCGAAGAGCTGCTGGTGCCAGGGGCCATCCGCAGCCTGGCCGACCGCCCTGTCGCCTATCCGATTGCCATCCACCACAACGGCCAGGCGCTCAACGACGCCTACCGCCCCTACTGGGGCACCTACAGCGGCGACGAGGACACCCGCCGCAAACCGGCATATCACAACGGCACCGCCTGGACCTGGCCGTTTCCGACCTATTGCGAGGCGTGGGCGCAGGCCTATGGCGTGGCCGGACGCCCGACCGCCCTGTCCTGGCTTGCCAGCAGCATCGGTTTGATCGAGTGCGGCTGTCTGGGCCACCTCCCGGAAATCGTCGACGGCGACGCCCCCCACACCTCCCGCGGCTGCGATGCCCAAGCCTGGGGGGCCAGCGAGTGGGTGCGGGTGTGGCTGAAACTTTCGGGATCGTGTCCAGCCGGAACGGGTTGATTTTTTTAGATTGGGCTTATATCCTGAGCCCTGCCCTGCCGACGGACGCTGAATACTCGCTACTGGATGCTCGACAACCAACCACAACAGGGAACCGGATTCTGACGTATGCGAAGCTTCAAATATTATCAGGTACAGCCGAACATTCCTCAAAACCTGAAATTCCTCGAAACCTTGTCGCGCAATATGTGGTGGTGCTGGACCCGGGATGCCGTTGAACTCTTCCGGCGCATCGATCCGCGCCTCTGGGCGGAGTGCGGCCGCAACCCGATCCCGTTTCTAGCCCGGGTGCCGCAGGCGCGTCTGGAGAAGCTCTCCAGGGACACCAGCTATGTCGGCCACATCGATCGCGTCAAGGGCCTGTTTGAAGCGAGGGTGAACCAACCCGAAATCAATATCGACACGCCGTTTGCGCCCGGCGAGCACATCGCCTACTTTTCCATGGAGTTCGGCCTGCACGAGAGCCTGCCGCTGTTCGCCGGTGGCCTCGGGATCCTCGCCGGCGATCACCTAAAAGCCTCTTCGAACATGGGCCTGCCGCTGGTGGGGATCGGGCTCATGTACCGGCAGGGCTATTTCCGTCAATTTCTCAACCATGAAGGCCTGCAGCAGGAAACCTATCCGGAAACCGATTTTTTTAGCCTGCCGATCCAGCGCATGCGCGACGATGCCGGGCACGAGTTCCGCGTGACCATTCGCGGCGCGGACGGGCCCATCCATGCCATCGTCTGGCGAATTCTGATCGGACGCGTGCCGCTGTTCCTGATGGACACCAACATACTGGAAAACCCGCCGGAGCACCGCGAAATCACGGCGCGGCTGTACGCCGCCGAATCCAAGATCCGCCTGGCCCAGGAGATCCTGCTCGGGATCGGCGGCATGCGCGCCCTGCAGGCAATGCGAATAAGGCCCAAGGTCGTGCACATGAACGAAGGCCATTGCGCCTTTGCGGGCTTGGAGCGGTTGGCCCAGCTCGTCGAAGAGAATAACGTCGACGTGAACATCGCCCTGCAGCTCATCCCGCGCACCACCGTCTTCACGACGCATACTCCGGTTGCCGCCGGCCATGACGAATTCCCCGCGGAAATGGTCAAACCCTACCTCAAACCCCTGGCGGACCGGATCGGCACCACCGATCAGGAGCTGCTGTCCTGGGGGCAGGCGCAGGGGACGCCTGACAACGGCCCGCTGTCGATGTTCATTCTGGGCGTGAAGCTCGCCGCCACCTGCAACGGCGTCAGCGCGCTCCACGGCAGCGTCGCCCGGCGCATGTGGGCGCACCTCTGGCCGGGGCGGCCGGTGGAGGAAATACCGATTACGCATGTCACCAACGGCGTCCACATCGCCACCTTCGTTTCGCAAGAATTCGGGAACCTCTTCGACCGCTATCTCGGATCCGATTGGTATCTGGGGTCGCAACGCCCGGACAACATCAAACGCATCGACGAAATCTACAACGAAGAGATGTGGCGCGCCCACGAACTCAACCGGTCTCGGCTGGTGCGCACCTGCCGGGAGCAGCTGGTCAAACAGTATCAGCGCCGCAACGCACCCCGCAAATTTCTCGAAGCCGTTGAAAAAGCCCTCGATCCGAACATCCTGACCATTTCTTTCGCCCGGCGCTTCGCAACCTACAAGCGTGCGTTCCTGCTCATTCAGGACCCGCAGCGGCTGGAGGCCATCGTCAACAATGCCAGCTGCCCGGTCCAGTTCATCTTTGCCGGCAAAGCCCACCCGCGGGACAACGAGGGCAAGGATCTGATCAAGCAGCTGTTCCAGTTCGCGAACCGCCCCGCCGTGCGCGAGCGCTTCGTGTTTCTGGAGGATTACGACATGCACCTGGCACGCCATCTGTACCAGGGCTCGGACATCTGGCTGAACACCCCCCGCCGGCCTTTCGAAGCCTGCGGCACCTCCGGAATGAAAGCGGCCATCAACGGGGCTCTCAACTTCAGCATCCTGGACGGCTGGTGGTGCGAAGGTTACCGCGAAACCACCGGATGGAGCATCGGTAACGGCGAGGAGTACGAGGACCATGCCTACCAGGACGCCGTGGAGAGCCAGGCGCTCTACAACATTCTCGAAAACGAGGTCGTGCCCTGCTTCTATGACCGCAAAAACGGCGACGTTCCCAAGCACTGGGTCGGGAAGATGAAGGCGTCGATGAAGATGGCCATGGAAGGATTCTGCAGCCTGCGGATGGTCAGGGATTATGCCGAAGGCATCTACACGCCCGCCGCGCGCTGGTATGACCAGCTCACCGCGAACGGCGCCGAGGCGGCCCGTCGTCTTGCCGAACAGGCAACGCGCGTTCGCAGCCTGTGGAAAGGCGTCCACGTCGGCGCTCCGCTACGCAACAGCCGCGGCGGGCAGCGGGTGGGGGACCGCTTCGAGGTAACGACGGAGGTCACCTTGGGCGAGCTGCGGCCCGAGGAGGTCGATATCGAGCTTTACTTCGGCCTTTACAAGAACTTCTCGGAGCTTTCGGAGAGCCAGGTGCTTCCAATGGAGGTGGTGAGCGATCTCGGCCAGGGCCGTTATCGTTTCGGCTGCACCCTGACCTGCGAGGCGGCCGGCCGTTTCGGCTTTTCCGTCCGAGCGACGCCGAAAGGCGATGCCTGGCTGAAATTCACGCCCGGGCTGCTCACCTGGGCTTCGGATTAGGCCGGTAAATTGGAAGGGAACCCGATTATGGAAAGTTCGAGCCGCAACCCGAGGGTGTTGGTGGTGACCCCCGAAGTGACATACCTGCCGGACCGCATGGGCAGCCTGGCCTCGTTCTTCACCGCCAAGGCGGGCGGGCTGGCGGACGTTTCCGCCGCCCTCGTGAGCGCGCTTCTGGAGCAGGGCGCGGACGTGCACGTGGCACTTCCGGATTACCGTTCGATCTTCAGCGACCGCCTGGTGCCGTTCCTTAAGGAGGAGATCAACAGCATTCAGCGCAAGATGCCCGACGACCGGGTCCATCTGGCGGAGGATCGCGCCTTTTTTTACATCAACCGGGTGTATTCCAAATACGGGGACGAGAACGTCAAGCTCGCGCTGGCCTTCCAGCGCGAGGTCATCAACAACATCCTTCCGCGCGTGCAACCCGACCTGATCCATTGCAACGACTGGATGACCGGGCTCATCCCGCCCGTCGCGCGGCGCCTACGAATCCCGTGCCTCTTCACCATTCACAATATCCATACGGTGAAATCCACGATGGCGTATATCGAGGACCGCGGCATCGACGCCGCCAGCTTCTGGCAGCATCTTTACTACATCAACTACGCCTCCTCCTACGAGACCGCCCGCGATGCCAATCCGGTGGACTTCCTGACGAGCGGCATCTTCGCCGCGCATTTCGTGAACACGGTCAGCCCGACCTTCCTGCTGGAGATCGTGGACGGCCAGCACCCCTTCGTCGAGCCGCCCATCCGCCGCGAGCTGGCCAACAAGTATTACGCCGACTGTGCGTTCGGAATCCTGAACGCACCCGACCCCGCCTTCAACCCGTTGACCGATACGGACCTCAAGCAGAACTACGGCCCCAAGAACCACGCCAAGGCCAAGCGTGAAAACAAGCGCTTCCTGCAGCGCAACATGGGATTGATCGAGGACGTCAATGCGCCGCTGTTTTTCTGGCCCTCGCGCCTGGATCCCGTCCAAAAGGGGTGTCAGCTGCTGGCGGACATTTTTTACCGGGTCATCTCCATCTGGTGGAATCAGAATCTGCAGGTGGTCTTCGTGGCCAACGGGGACTACCAGAGCGTTTTCCAGGACATCGTCAACCATCACGGCTTCCACAAGCGCGTCGCCATCTGCGAGTTCAGCGAGCAGATGGAGCACCTGGCCTACGCCGCTTCGGATTTCATCCTGATGCCGTCGCGCTTCGAACCCTGCGGGCTGCCCCAGATGATCGCCCCCATTTACGGCTCGCTGCCGGTGGCCCATGACACGGGCGGGATCCACGACACCATCCGGCACCTGGACGTAGCCGCCGACAGCGGCAACGGATTCCTTTTCAAGATCTTCGACAGCAACGGCCTGTTATGGGCCATCGAAGAGGCCATGAAATTCCATTCGCGGCCGGCCCCGGTCAAGGCCCGGCAGATCAAACGGATCATGACCGAAAGCGCGCAAACCTTCACCCACGAGCAAACCGCGCGGCAGTACATCGACCTGTATGAAAAAATGCTGCAGCGCCCGCTGGTCGTCGAATAGATTCTACCCGCAGCCGGCTGCGGGTAGAATCTATCCTGGAAGCATTTAAAACCACGCAACCTGAAACCCATTCAGATATCCGCATTCCCGAAACGGCCAAGGCAGTCATGACCCGCTCCAACCGCCCAGCGGCGCGCCCGACGCGCGACATCGACCGGCTGATCCAGCGCATGCTGCGTCGCGACCCCGGCTTGGCGCCGCATGCCGAGGTCATCCGAAGGCGCCTCGCCCTGGTCGAGGCGACCGAAACCCGCTTGACGCGCGGCCGCATGTCGATCGACGACTTCTCCTCCGGACACGAATACTTCGGTTTGCATCTCAGGGGGCGCCAGTGGGTGCTGAGGGAATGGGCGCCGAATGCCACCCGCGTCTTTCTAGTGGGGGAGCCGACGGGCTGGAAGGAACAAAAGGCCTTTGCGTTCACGCGCAAAAACCCGGAAGGGGTATGGGAGCTGCGGCTTCCGAAAACCGCGTTGAGGCACGGAGACCTCTATCGCCTGAAAATCCATTGGCGGGGGGGCCGGGGCGACCGGATCCCGGCCTGGACCCGGCGGGTGGTACAGGATCCGGCGACCTTGATTTTCAACGCCCAGGTATGGCATCCGGAAACGCCTCACACCTGGCGGCACGCAAAGCTGCGGCGGCAGAAGGAGCCCCCTCTCATTTACGAAGTCCATCCCGGCATGGCCCAGTCCGAGGAAAAGATCGGGAGCTGGCGGGAGTTCACCGTGAACATCCTGCCGCGCATAGTGGCCGCCGGCTACAACACCCTGCAACTGATGGCGGTGCAGGAGCATCCCTTCTACGGCTCCTTCGGCTACCAGGTGTCCAGCTTTTTTGCCGCCAGCTCGCGCTTCGGAACCCCGGAAGAGCTGAAAGCCCTGGTGGATGCGGCCCACGGCGCCGGGATCGCGGTGATCATGGATCTCGTGCACTCGCACGCCGCTTCCAACGAAGTCGAGGGGCTCAGTCGCTACGACGGCACGCTGTTCCAGTTCTTTCACGATCTCCCGCGCGGGCGCCATGCCGCTTGGGACTCACGCTGCTTCGACTACGGCAAAATCGAGGTCCTGCATTTCCTGCTTTCCAACTGCCGTTTCTGGCTGGACGAATACCGGGTGGACGGCTTTCGTTTCGACGGTGTGACCAGCATGCTCTACCTCGACCACGGTCTCGAAAAGAGCTTCCTTTCCTACGAGGACTACTTCACCCCCAATGTCGACGAAGCGGCCCTGGCCTATTTGGCGCTCGCCAACCGCCTGATTCATTCGCTGCGGCCGGATGCCGTCACCGTGGCCGAAGACGTGAGCGGCTTGCCGGGCCTGGCCGTGCCCGAGAAGGACGGCGGTTTCGGGTTCGATTACCGTTTCGCCATGGGGGTTCCGGACTACTGGATCAAATTGATCAAGGAGGTCGCAGACGAGCACTGGCCCGTAAGCCACCTGTGGCACGAGCTGACCAACCGCCGCCATGATGAAAAGACCATCAGCTACGCCGAGTCCCACGACCAGGCCCTTGTCGGCGATCAGTCGATCATCTTCCGCCTGATCGGCGAGGACATGTACTGGCACATGCAGGTGGAGGACGAGCACCTGAAAGTCGACCGCGGCATGGCCCTGCACAAGATGATCCGCCTGATCACGCTTGCCAGCGCCGGCAGCGGTTATCTTAATTTCATGGGCAACGAATTCGGCCACCCGGAGTGGATCGACTTTCCGCGCGAAGGCAACAACTGGTCCTTCGCATACGCGCGGCGGCAGTGGAACCTGGTGGACGACCCCAACCTGAAATACCGATTTCTGGCGCGCTTCGACCGCGACATGATTCATCTCGCGACGGCCTGCCGGATTTTCAAAGACGGCGTGCCGCACCTGCTTCACGAACACGGGTGGAACCAGGTCATCGCCTTCGCCCGGGCGGGGCTGATCTTCGTCTTCAATTTCCACCCGACGGTATCCCACCTCGACTACCGGATCGATGCGCCACCCGGAAAATACCGCGTGATCCTGGACAGTGATTCGACGGGCTACGGCGGCCATGGACGGCTGGACCCCGATCAGGAGCACTTCACGCGGTCCGAAGCGGACGCGCACGGGCTCCACACCCGGCTCAGCCTCTACCTGCCCACACGCACGGCCCTGGTCCTTCGAAACGGCGGAGCCGCTTAATGGATTTAGCCGCTGCGTACTTTCGCATCATCGCACGCTTCACCGACGCCGTCCTGGTCATTCAGGACGACCGATTCACGTTCGCCAATCCGAAGGCGGAGGAGTTGCTGGGGTGTTCCCAGGCGGAGTTGACCTCCAGCTGCCTGCAGCGAATCGTTCACCCGCAGGATCTGGATCTCGTGCTGAAGCGCTTGGCAGCATGCCTGGATGCGGAAACCCTGCCGGGCGATTGTACCATTCGAATCGTTTCGGCAAGCGGTGCCGTCCGATGGGTGGAAATGACCTCCAGCGCATTCGACTGGCAGGATCGTCCGGCCACCCTCTGCATCCTGAGAGACATAACCGATCACCGCCGCATCGAAGAAAAATTTAAGCGCGTCGTCAACTCGACCTCAGAGGGTTTCGTCATGCTGGACCGCGACCTGTGCATCCGGGAGGTGAACCCGGCCCTGCTCCAGATGACGGGATACGGCCCGCAGGATCTGTATGGAAAGCGCATCGACGCGATCTACGCGCATGGCCAGGTGGAAGTCTATTCCGCCAGCCGCGACCACATGAGCTTCGAAGCCCACGTGATCACCCGAAACGGAGGCAGCCTGCCGACCCTTTTCAGCCGCAGCGCCCTGCGGAACGAATCCGGTGACGTGGAGGGCTACATGCTTTTCCTCACGGATCTAACCGAGCTCAACGCCGTTCAGGAGGAACTGCGCCGGGCCGAGCAGCGCTATCACAACATGTACCGCAATGCAGTTCAGGGCATGTTTCAGAGCCGCCTGTCCGGGGAGTTGATCCGCGTCAACCCGGCCTATGCCCGCTTCCTGGGTTACGGCTCCACCGCGGAGATGCTCAAGCTCAGATCGGGGGCATCCGACCTGTATTACGATCCCAGCGAACGCCGCCAGATGGTCAAGGCCATCAGGCGCAGGGGATTTCTGGCCAATTACGAAGTGAAGCTGAGACGCAAGGACGGCAGGCCCGTCTGGGGCCTCGCCAATTACCGTCTGAACCAGGATGAGGGCGGCGAGCCGATCATAGAAGGCATCATGGTGGACAACACCCGGCAAAAGCGCCTGCAAGAAGCGCTTCGCCGCGAACACCGCAAGATGCAGAGGCTGTCGCTGCTCGACAACCTGACGGGGCTCTACAATACCCGTCACCTCTACCAGGCCCTGAACACGATCCTGGCCGAAAGCCGAGATTCACAAACCGTGTTCTCCCTGATCTTCATGGACATGGACGACTTCAAGCACGTGGTCGACACCCACGGTCACCTGAACGGGAGCCAGGCCCTGCGCGAGGTTGCCCAGACGATCCGCTCGCTCGTCAAAAAGCCCGGCTTCGCTGTCGCCTATGGCGGCGACGAGTTCGTGGTGGTGCTGCCGGGGTTCGGCAAACTCCGCGCCAAATCAAGGGCGGAAGCCATCCGCACCAAAATGGGGCAAACGACCTACCTGCTACAGAGCGGGCTTTCCGTGCGACTGAGTGCGAGCTTCGGTCTAGCGAGCTATCCGGAAGATTCCCAGGACATCATCGGGTTGCTCGGACGCGCGGACAGGGCGCTGTTCCGCGTCAAGCAAACCGGAAAGGGCGCCATCGGCACGGCGCCCTGACCGGGGCCTTCGTTCATGCGCTCCAGCGATGAGCTGCCTCACGAATTCTTGTAACGCTGGTAATAGCGCATCACGCGCTCGATATATTCTTCGGTTTCCTGGTAGGGCGGCACGCCGCCGTGCCGGTCCACAGCGCCGGGGCCGGCGTTATACGCGGCCAGAGAGAGATTGATCTGGCCGTTGTAGCGGTTCATCATGTCGCGCAGATAACGGGCGCCGGCATCGATGCTTTGGTGGGGGTCAAATGGGTTTTCGACATTTAACAGCCGAAAATTCATGGGCATGATCTGCATCAACCCGCGGGCGCCTTTGTTGGAAATGGCGTTGGGATCGAAATCGGATTCGGCCTTGATGACGGCCTTGATGAGCGGGGCTTCGAGCCCGTATTTCTTGGAGGCGTCCGCAATGATGGGATCGAACTGGTTGGAATCAAGCTTGGCGATGAAGATCTTGCGTTCGCGCATGAAGAGCTTGAATTTGGAAGAGGTCGGCGCATTGGTGAAATGCATGACTCCGTTTTCGTCGATGTACCGGTAGATGTCGGCCGATGCTGAAAACGGACCCATCATCAGCGTCATCGCCGCAAGAAGCAGTGCCAGACCGTATGCTCGACAGTTGCTGTGATTCACGCGGAGCGGTGCCATGCGCCAAGGAGTCCTGACGCTTGCAAAAAGTTTTCAACGGGGGAATCGCTTATCAACATCAGTCTACACACCAAATGGCATCGATATCAAGCGCAATTTTAAATTGTGTGTATTACTCGATAGATACACCAAATATCGGTCGCCGGTTTTTAAAACTTGAGCAAAGACCGCGTTCAAAAAAGCTGAAGTTGATCGGCCTTCGGCGAGCGTGGTTTGATGGGCGCCGAATCGCTCGTGAGCAGATCCGGCGCGATGTTCCTTGCAAAAAAAGACAACTCCCTGTCTTCGGTCTTCCCGAATAGGTGGCGGCGTTTCGCATGCGTTAAATACAGCCTTTGCCGGGCGCGGGTCATGGCGACGTAGAACAGCCGCCGTTCCTCCTCCACATCATCGGGTTCTTGATTGCTGCGGTTGTAGGGGATGAAGCCCGTTTCGCATCCAGCGATAATAACCACCGGAAATTCAAGCCCCTTGGAGGCATGCATCGTCATCAATGCCGCTTTTTCCGCACGCGGGTGATAAACGTCGGCATCGCTTTGAAGGGTCAGGCGCTCCAGAAATCCTTCACAATCGGTTCCTGCATTTTCAGCGTGGGCCATCAGCAGGCGTATGGCGTCCCGGGAATGATCGCCATCCATGATTCGGGCGATTTCCGCAACGCCTCTCAAGATGAACAGGATTTCATTCAGTTTCAGTCCAGCGGTCTCGGCGGTGAGGGAGGATATGCGGCCCACGAAATCGATCAGATGGCGCTGCCGGCTGCGGCTCAGGCCGGGAATCGGAAAGCGCATGGCGGCCGACAACCCGTCTGCGACCGTCAAACGGTTTTGGAGCCCCCATTGCTTGAATGCGCGTATCGATTTCTTGCCGAGCGCAGGGGCCAGCAACGGCGCGATTCTGACCGCATCGGCATAGCCTGCGGCGCCGGTAACCAGCTTCAACAGCGAAACCAGCTCGCTCACCCCCCTGCGGTTCAATAGATAGCTGCGGTTTGCCGGCTGGAAAGGAATTCCGCATTTCCGGAAACCCTCGGCAAGGATTCGAAGCTGATCGTTGGTCCGAACCAGAACGGCCACATCCCCATATCCGTATTCAAATGCTTCCTGATGAACGCTCTTGACCCGGCCGGTGTCGATCGAATGAAACCCGGTCCCGCCTACAAGGGATTCTATGATCCGGGCGATCGCCTCGGCCTCGGCATGCTCATTCGGCAATTCCAGAACGTCGATGGTTTTAGTCCCGGCAATGTTGGAATAAATCCGAGCGCGGTCGTCCCCGCTGCGTGACAGGACCTGCCGCGAAGCGGAAAGGATGGTTTCGGTCGAGCGGTAGTTGCGCGCCAGCGTGACGACGGAAGCCCCGGGATAGTCTTCGAGAAACTTACGGAAATAGGCGGGATCCGAGCCTCGGAAACCGTAGATCGACTGGTCCGGATCGCCGATGACGCAAAGGCTGCCGCCATCGGCATGGATGGGGGCCAAGGCGCGGATCATACGGTACTGACCATGGTTCAAATCCTGGTATTCGTCGACAAAAACATGGCGAAAGCGATTCCGGCACAGGTCCCTGAAGTCGGTTTCAGACTCCAGCCGGTTCACCACCTTAAAGATGAGATCCTCGAAATCTGATTGTCCCTGGCGTTCCAGAAGGTCTTGGTACCTCTGGTATACCGCGCCAAAAGCCAATTCTTCCGGCGAGGTCGCTCCGGAAGCTGCAAACTGCTCGGGTGAAATCAATTTCTGTTTGGCACGCACGATCCGATTCTGCAGCGACGAGGGCTTCAACTCAACCCGAACGCCGCTTTCCTGCGCCTGCTCCACCGCTACGGCGACGAGCTCCGCCTGTTCGCGTTCATCGATGACCGCAATCTTGTCGCTTGGATTCAATTCCTGCAAAAGGCTGAGGCACACCGAGTGGAAGGTTGCGATGAACGGCAAGGGCTTCGCGTCGGGCAGCAGTGCCTGTAGCCGATCGCGCATCTCCTCGGCCGCCTTATGCGTGAAGGTTACGGCCAGTATGTGCTGCGGAGCAACCCTGCCGGCGCGGATCATATGCGCGATCCGGCACGTGAGGGTGTGGGTTTTGCCTGTGCCTGGACCGGCCAGGATCAAGAGCCGGCCGGCTTCCTGGACGACCGCTTTCCGCTGCTGTCTATTGAGACGGGGCCCGCCTTTCGCGATGGTATCCGGGGCTGTAGCGAGGCCTTGAGCTTCCGGCATCAAGGCAGCACGCTTTGCCGCAGGATTGCCGCCGGTTCTGGCCCGTGTTTCCGAATCTGAAGGCGCGCTGAAAAGGGCTCTTTGACCCATCATGCGCGCTCTTTCCTGAGGGCTGAATATTCTTACAATCCCGTACTCGCCGTCAAATCCGGGCTGAATCTGCATTTCCCCGCACCGCATGCGTCGAATCGCTTCCGCCAGAAGCGGTATACCCGCACCTTCGATCTGCTGAATTTCCAACTGGTTTAAAATGGCCAACTCCGGTCCCAGTTTTTCGATTGCCGTGCGATAGGCCAGCTGCGCTTTTTGGCTTTTCGCCCCGACCTGAAGAATTTCGCCGAGGACCCCAAGAAGCGGAACGAGATTATGGTAAGGCCGGGCCTTTTCCGGCTTTACCCCTCGCGGGCGGTCCGCCAGTTGCTCCACCCGGCTGAGAACCCCTATGGTCAGCGGTTTGCCGCATTCGGGACACACCCCCTGATGCTGCGCGGATTGTTCCGGCTCAAAGCACACGCCACAACTGCGGTGACCGTCCAGATGGTATTTGCCTTCCTCCGGATAGAATTCGATCGTCCCCCAGAAACGATTCGGATCGGAGTTTTTGAGAGCGTCTCGGACGGCGTAGAGCGAAAGCTCGGTATCGAAAACATTTGCCTCGCGTCCGAGATTGGCAGGAGAATGTGCGTCCGAGTTCGAGATCAGGCTGATTTCGTCCAAACTCGAAACCCTCCAGTTCATGCCAGGATCGGAGGAAAGACCGGTCTCTGCCGCAAATACGTAACGGTCCAGGTCTCCAAAACAATCGGCGATCGATTCAAACCCCGACTTTGACCCCAGCACCGAAAACCATGGCGTCCAAATGTGGGCCGGCACCAGGAAAGCGTCTTCGGATGTTTCCAAAACGACTTCCAAAAGATCGCGCGCGTCGAGTCCCAGAATCGGCCGCCCGTCGGAGTGGATGTTGCCAATGAGTTCAAGCCTTGAATTGAGCTTTCCAGCCGTTTCCAGGTCCGGTGCGAACACGATGTTGTGGTTTTTGCGGGTTCGGCCATGCTTTTTGTAAATATTGCTGATTTCGGTCGTCAGAACGAAACGCACGATTCCGCGGCAGGCGGGCGGCACGCGCTTGGTAATGACATCGGCAATATCTGGCTTTAATTGCAGAAGGCCGGGCTCGGCCGGCTCGAGCTTGGTTTCAATTTCGCTGAACCAGGCAGGATGAGTGAAATCACCCGTGCCGACCAGTTGAATGCCTTTGAGTTGAGCGGCCTCGTAGAGGTTTTCCAGGTCGAGGTCCCTGGCCGTGGCCCTGGAATATTTGGAATGGACATGCAGGTCGGCGATAATTTTCATCTTTAAGATTTAGCTTGTCACAACCGAGTAAATACGTTATATACTTATTTATAATTATTTTAGCACCATATATTGTATTTTAATTCGGAATCCATCACATGGGTCTCTTGTCGTCTTCTGTTTCGATCACCCGTTACCGGGTTGAAGGCCAAATCGAAAAACCGGTTGCCGAGGCGGTCGCCAAGGGTTTGAAAAAAAACCGCATTGTCGAAATTGATCAAGATATATCCGAAAAATCAATTGGTTGGACATCGATCGACAAACCGTTCTTTGCAGACTTCGAAGGTTCCTCTTTCGCCTTCGGCAACCTGTTTGTTTTTTCGCTGCGCGTGGATCGGAAATCAATCCCGGCCAAGATGCTGAAAAAATATCTGACGATAGAAACCTCCAAACGATTGGAAAAAACCAGGCGCAGCTTCTTGTCCAAGGACGAAAAGAAAGCCCTCAAGGAAAAAGTCACGACCGACTTGGCAAAGCGGATTCCTTCAACACCCAACGTATACGATCTGATATGGAATTATGAGTCTCGCGATGTTTATTTTTTTTCCAGCCTGCGCTCGTCGAACGAAGAGTTGGAATCCCTGTTCAAGCGCTCCTTTGATCTATCCTTGATTCGCGTATTTCCATTCACGGCTGCTCACCTGCTATCGGACCTTTCCGATCGGGAACGTGATGTTCTGATCAACCTTTCTACTACACATTTTTCTGATTGATTGGCAACCTGAAAATAAGCGCCTACGATGTTGGACCTTGCGGTCGCATATAACCGGTACCGGTTCATAGGTGATGAGTTCCTGACCTGGCTATGGTTTGTAATAGAAAACGAGCAGAGTGCCCTCAAATCGGCTGACCCTGACTGCACGGCCTTGGAGATTGGCAGCCGGATCGTTCTCGAAAACAGGAAGAAAAAATCTCTTGAACGCATCACCATAAGGGGCGACGATGCCGGCCTGGAGGAAGGACGACTGGCCTTGAAGAAAGGCGCCCTTTTGACAGAACTGAGTCTTGTATTCAAGACCGGCGAAAGCCAATGGCAATTTAGCATAAAAGGGGAAAGCCTAAACCTGAGCAACTTCAGAGTCCCTGGTCCGGCGTTTCCGACGAGCCCTGAAGAAATGGAGGGTGTTATCCTCAGTAAATACGAAAATTATAATAAAATCAGTGTCTTTATTGAAAATATATTTAAGAACTTCCTTCGGCTGCGAGTATCCAGCAAGTGGTCAACCAAAGTTGTCCCCGGGATAAAAAAATGGGTCCAGGCCACCGATGTATGATCCGGACTTTGAGGTATCGATAAGCCTAAAACAGGCTGTTCATAATCTATCACGATATCGACAACTGCGAAGCGGCTGCAGATAACCTGAATTTGACCATGGCGGCAGCGTGTCGGTTTTAAACAACGGTTTTTAATTTTTTTATTAATAATTATAAGTTGTTATCTACTTATCGACATATCGACACTCCTTCTTAATCATTTATTTCTTATTTAACCAAACATAAGGTGATTAAAATGAGAGTGACCGTTCGAAAAGCTGAAATCCTTCCGGTGTTGTCGCGAGTCCAGGGGATCACGGGTCGCAAGACGAACTTGGCGATAACAACGAACGTTCTTTTGCGTACAAACGCCTCGGGGATCAGCATCTCCGCGACCGATTTGGAGACCGGTTTTGAAGGCAATTATTCCGCAGCAGTCGAAACCCAGGGAACGGTAGCGATTAATTCAAGAAAACTATTTGAAATTTTTAAAGATTTTCCTTCTGACGAAATTCTTTTGGAAGAAAAGGAGAATCATTGGATAGAAATAGGCAACCAGAACGTCGAATATCACATCGTCGGTTTGAACCCCGAAGATTTTCCGGAGATTCCCAAGATAGAGGACGCGGATTTTTTTGAACTGAATTCATTGGTACTGTCCGAAATGATTTCCAAAACCGTAATCATCGGAGCCGCGGCCGACGATCGCAGAACCCATATCATCGGTGTTTATGCCGAATGGATAGAGGAATCGGGACGTAAAATTTTCCGCCTGGTGTCGACTGACGGAAGCCGGTTGTCCAAAGCGGATTTCGTATTCGATTCCAAGGTCGATCTGCCGCTTGGATCCGGTGTTCTGATACCCAAGAAAAGCCTGGTTGAAGTTGGTAAGTTTCTGGAATCAGATGAAAAATTAAGTATAGCGTTTAAAGATAAGAATTTTATAGTCAAGAAGGAAGGTGAAACGCTGATCATCCGGCTGCTCGAAGGTGAATTTCCTAAATATGCGGAGATCATCGTCAAGCCGGAGGGCCATATCGTCAGCATGGATCGGCAAATGTTCTTGATGATGCTCAAGCGAATGTCAATTCTTTCATCTGAAGAATACAAAGGTGTCATTTTCAATTTTCAGAACAACCAACTCACCGTGTCCTCCACCAACCCCGAAATCGGCGAATCCAAGGAAGACATGCCTGTTGAATTCAAAGGCAAGAAAATAACGGTCATGTTCAACCCCAGGTTTTTCATCGATACCCTTAACGTCATCAATGATGAAAAAGTGCTGCTCAGCATCGTGAACGAAGAGCGTCCCTGTCTCATTGAAGGTGAAAAAGATAAATCTTTTCTGAGTGTTATCATGCCGATGCGGCTATAACCGCCTGTACGTGGAAACGATATGAATACCAACGGTAATACGAATTACTCCGCAGACAACATCAAAGTACTCGAAGGCCTTGAAGCCGTTCGCAAGCGTCCGGCCATGTACATCGGAAACATCGATGTAGGCGGGTTGCATCACCTTGTCTACGAAGTGGTCGATAACAGCATCGACGAGGCCATGGCCGGATTCTGCGACCTGATAAAAGTTAGCGTCCACGCGGACAACAGTGTCACGGTCGTGGATAACGGCCGCGGGATACCTGTGGGATTGCACAAGAAGGAAAATGTACCGGCCCTGGAAGTCGTAATGACCAAGCTGCATTCCGGCGGAAAATTTGATGATAACTCCTATAAGGTTTCCGGCGGGCTTCATGGCGTTGGCGTTTCAGTCGTCAATGCGCTCTCCATTAAGCTGGATGTTGAAGTTTATCTCGATGGAGACGTTTACCATCAGTGTTATTCCAGAGGGGCGAAGACCAGTGAACTAAAGGTGATTGGCAAGACCCGCGAGCGCGGGACCAAGATTACGTTCCTGCCGGATCCGGAGATTTTTACCGTCACCGAGTTTTCTGACGACATATTGATCCGCCGGATGAGAGAGCTTGCGTTCCTGAATAAGGGTGTACGGATCCTCTTCGAGGATGAACGCTCCGAAAAAAAAGAGGAATTCTTCTACAAAGGAGGAATCATAGCGTTCTGCGAGCACATCAACCGTCGCAGCACCGTTCTGCATAAACCAATTTACATCGAAGGCGAAAAGAGCGAGATACAGATCGAGGTTTCGATTCAATATAACGACACCTACATCGATAAGATTCTGTCATTTGCCAACAACATCAACACGACCGAGGGCGGCACGCACCTGATCGGTTTTAAATCGGCTTTGACCCGCACGATCAACCAATATGCCACCAACGGCAACGTGCCGAAAAACATGCAGGCCAAGATCACGGGCGACGACATTCGCGAAGGGCTGACCGCCATCATCAGCGTGCGCATTCGCAATCCGCAGTTCGAAGGCCAGACCAAGACCAAACTGGGAAACAGCGAAGTCAAGGGGTTGGTAGAATCCCTGATCAACGAGAAACTCAGTGCCTACTTCGAAGAAAATCCGAGCGTGGCCCGCAAGATCGTCGCCAAAAGCGCCGAAGCCGCGCGGGCTCGCGATGCCGCGCGGCGCGCCCGGGACCTGGCGCGCAGCAAAGGTGCGCTGGTCGATGCCACGCTGCCGGGAAAACTGGCGGAGTGCCAAGTGGATGACCCGGATCAAAGGGAGATTTTCATCGTCGAGGGAGATTCCGCCGGAGGCTCCGCCAAACAGGGCCGCGATCGCCGGTTTCAGGCCATTCTTCCGCTCAAAGGCAAAATTCTGAATGTCGAGAAAGCCCGTTTCGACAAGATTCTGCAAAGTGAGGAAATAAAGAACATCATCACCGCACTCGGTACCGGAGTGGGACGGGAAGAGTATAACATCGAAAACATCCGCTATAAGAAGGTCATTATCATGACGGACGCGGATGTGGACGGCTCGCACATTCGAACGCTGCTGCTCACCTTCTTCTATCGGCAGATGCCGGAGATGATCGACAAAGGCTTCCTGTATATCGCCCAGCCGCCGCTGCTCAAGGTCGGCAAGGGCAAAGATGAAATCTATCTTAAGGATGAATCCGAACTGAACGACTGGATCTTGAAGAAAGTGTGCGAGCAGACAACCGTGCAATACGGAGGCGAGCAGAAGGAGCTTTCAGGTCACAGCCTGTATTTATTCAGCACCCACCTGTCCGAATATCTCAAACTCAGGGGAATATTGAACAAGAGAGGAGTGAGCCCCGACCTTGCCGAGATTTTAAGCGATGCCGGTCTTGAGGATCAAAACTTTCTTCAGGATGAGGGACGTATTTCCGCCCTGAGCAACAAGCTGATAGCGAGCGGCTATCGCGTGCAGGGCCCGAGTTTGAGCGCGGAGCGCGGGGTCTACGAGTTGTTTGTGAGCGGACCGGATGAATCCACCCGGGCGTTGTTTTCCGGTCCGGAATCCCGGGCCCGGTCGAGCATCAAGATCGGCCGTGGTTTGATCTTCTCAAATGATTTTCAGAAATGCATCGATCTCAAAAAAAAGATAGCTGCTTACGACGCTGCGCCCTTTACCGTGCACGCCAACGATAAGGCTGGAGAGCGATTCGTAGCGAAGAACAAGGAAGAACTCCACGACTACCTGATGAAAGAAGGCAAAAAGGGTCTGTCGGTTCAGCGATACAAGGGCCTTGGTGAGATGAACCCCGCTCAATTGTGGGAGACCACCATGAATCCCGAAAAAAGGACCCTGTTGCAGGTACGGGTGGAAGACTTTGTGGACGCCGATGAGATCTTCACCATTCTCATGGGCGAGGAGGTGGAGCCGCGCCGGGACTTCATCCAAAGCAACGCCCTCGAAGTGTCCATACTGGATATCTAAATGAACATCCACCAGATCCATGCGCGGGATCTTCCCGATCTCTGGTTCCAGGCGGTTCACGACATTCTCGACAACGGCCGACGTTTCGTGATCGACCGGGGATCCTATTCCGGCCAGACCCGCCTGGAATACGATTTCTTCACCGGGCATGTGAGCTACCCCGGGACCCAGCCGATCCTTCCGGACATTCCACCGGGCTGCGGAATACCCAACCCGGTGGAGCACGATTACATTTATGGCGGTCCGGGCTACAGCCGGGCCTACATCGAATACCTCATGTCCGCGCGCAGGGAGCCCGGGGAATCCTATACCTACGGCGAGCGGCTGACGCGAGTTCCGATCACCGGCGACAAACTGAAATGGTGGCGCGAGGACAACCGGGAGATCATCGACCGGAGAGAGGTGGACGGCAAGGTCCTCTTCGAGGAAGACGGCAGCCTTTACCTGAACCAGATCGAGTGGGTGATCGACACCTACAAGAGATTCGGCCATCGCAACAACCAGATGGTGCTGCAGGTGGCGCACCCATCCGACCTCATGCTGCTGGACCCGCCCTGCCTGCGCTCCATCGACACGCGGATCCAGGACGGGACGCTGCATTTTATTGTTTATTTTCGCTCGTGGGATTTGTGGAACGGGTTCCCCGCCAACCTGGCCGCCATCCAGAACCTGAAAGAGTACATGGCCGCCGAGATCGGAGTCAGAGACGGCGAGATGATCGTGGAGAGCAAGGGGCTGCATCTCTACGGATATGCCGAAGATCTCGCCAAGCTGAGATGCCTGAGGACTTGAGTTTCGGAAGCTGCCGGGCCCTCAATCGAAATAAAGCGAAATTGCCGGCGATGGGGGATGAACGATCTTCATCTTCCCCTCGGCTATTTCGTGGCGCCGCAGCACGTCGTCCACCACCTCCGCGACGCTGCTGAACTTGGGTGCGCCGAACACCTTGGCGTAATGCGCCAACTGCGCTTCGACCAAGGGCACCACCTGTTCATGGCGGCCGATTTCCGCGGCCGTGAAACCCTGAACGTACCCTTCGGACACCAGCTCCACCACGTCATAGTCGTAGCCCAGGTCTTTATAGTCGCTCTGGCCGGGCTCCAATCCCGCGGTGGGCACACGGTTGACGATATGACCGCCGAGCCCCAGGAATCCGGCCATATCGCGCACCAGCCGCTTGGAAAGCCCTCCGATCGGGCTCAGATGAACCGCACCGTCGCCGAAGAGCGTGTAGTAGCCGATCCCGAAGTCTTCGTCCTTGTTTCCCGTGCCGGCCAAGAGCTTTCGCTCGGTAGCCGCCTTGGTGGAGAGAACGTTCGCGCGAACGCGTGAGATCAGGTTGCCCTTGTGGAAGATGCTTGCGAAGGCCTCGGGGTTCGTGGCCCGAAACGCCTCGACCGGCGCTTCGATGCTGTGGGTCTCGCAGCGGATGCCGAGATAGCGGGCCACTTCTTCGGCGTCTTTGATGTCGTCCTGCCGGTTGAGTTTAGACGGCAGAATGTAGCCCACCAACTCGTAGCTGGAAGCCGTATGCCGGTCGAATGCCCGCTTCAGCAGGGCCGCCGTGGTGCTGGAGTCCACCCCGCCGGAAAGCCCCACCACACATCCGGTCATGGAGGTGGACTGAACTTGAGCGATGACGAAGTCGCCGATTTCGCGGCTGACTCGCTCGCAGTCGATTCGCGCCAGTTTTATTTTCTTCATGCCCGCATCTTACCTGTCGAATGTGACCGTCTGGGGCTATCCCGGCCTATCCGAGCGGGATTGCTGCCGTCGAGACGGTCACCGCCAAAATGGCGGCAGCGTCTGCGGCACGCACACCCCACCGGACCTTCCTGCAACGATCCGGCACAGAATCACTCCGATTGGGTTACTGATATTCAGGAACAGCACCGATGTCAAATCGCAAATCCACTCGGTGCCGATTGTTACGTTTCGATTAGGCTGCCCATTTTTGCAAGATATCAGTTTTCCGAGAGACCGGTGGTGCACGTAACCCTTCTCAGCGAACTTTTTCATTTCCCCCGTCACCGCCGCCGATACCAGTACCAGGCGGATGGGTACCCTTTTTCCTCGCCGATCACCAGACGGGTGCGCACCAAGGCACCGCTCATCAGGGATTCGACCGCTTCGGTCGAAATCCCCCAGACCCCTCCCTTCCAGGGCCGCGGCAGCCAGGCGTAGAGCATGTAGTCGCCCTGCGGCCGCAATAGCCTGGCAAGCTCGCCGGCATACTTGATCCGGGCCTCCTCCTGCAGGGTGAACAGGCAGCCGATGTCCAGGACGTAATCGAAGGGGCCGGTCAGCATTCCGAGGTCGGAGGCATCGGCGCAGTGGAAATCGATCCCAAGTCCTGCCTGGCTTGCTTTGCGGCGCGCGGTGCGGATGGCCTTGGGGGCGAAGTCGACCCCGGTCGCCTTCCAGCCGTGGCGCGCGAGCGTGATCGCGTTGGTGCCGGTGCCGCATCCGAGGTCGAGCGCTTTGCCGGGCGGCGCAGCGGCAATGAACTCCATCACCTCGGGCGGGGTGATGTTGGTGTCCCACGGCGTGTTCCCGCGCCAGTAGCGCCACTCGAATCTCCAGCGGCTGGAGATGATCGAACCGATCCAATTGCGCAGCATTTCAGAGGCATTCCAATTGCACTGGGTCATTAAAAATCGTCTCCTGTCGGGCGGGGACCGGAAGGCCGGTTCAGCCGTCGCATGACGCCGAAACGAGCCCCTTTCGAGAGAAAGGTTCAGGCAGAGGATGGGCGGCGCTCAGCCGTGCCGTTGAGCGAGTTTGGTGAACATCTGCGCCAGCCCGGAGCCCAGCGCGAAGGCGGCGCCGATGTCCAGGTTTTCGTTCGCCGTCTCATCGAAGAAGAGGTTCAAGCTGGATTGCATGCCCTCCTCCGGCAGCCAGTAGCAGACCATGATCGGAACGAGCGGCAGCGGATGCAGCACCACGGAGATGTCGGATTCGAACCGCCGCTCCACCTGTCTTCCCCCGAAGAGATGGACCATGTCGTCGAAAAGGGGTGTGTAGATGTCGGCCACCCGCTTTAAAGGCTCCTCGCAGCGTTTTCGGAACAAGGGGTAGCCTTCGCGGCCGCCCTTCAGCTCGCGGAAAGGGATCCAGTGTCCCGCCGGCGGCCGACCCCGGCCATAAAGGACATGGGTCAGGAAGGGAATGGCGACCCAGGGGTTCACGTGGATGTCCGCATAGAAGTTGCCGCGGCGGTCCACGCTGAAATCCTTGCCGAGCACCTTGAGCGTCAGGCGGTCGCCCGCAAACCGGGCGCCGACGCGTTCGGCGGCCCGCGCCAGGTCGGCTTGTGCGATCTCCTGTTTCAGTTTGTCGAAATGGGCGGCACCTTCAGCCTCGGGGGCATTCTCCGGCCCCGAGTCTTCAGAGAACCGGGAGGCAACCCCCGGGTCCAGCCGCACGCATTCGCTCATCCGGCGCTGCCCCTTGAATACCGCTCCGGCGAAAGCGAGA
>Ga0114938_1000733_pt1 | contig 23965 bp, 19 predicted proteins | sample AshMeaBigSpring_FD_88675 | JGI IMG/M metagenome (GOLD analysis project Ga0114938, IMG submission 88675) | Groundwater microbial communities from Big Spring, Nevada to study Microbial Dark Matter (Phase II) - Ash Meadows Big Spring | ecosystem: Environmental > Aquatic > Deep subsurface >...
ACCAGGCGCGTGGCGTCGGTTTCCTCCGTCAGCAGTGGGCGGCGTTTCGCGACGGCGGCATCTAGAAGTTCACGCATGGGCGGCGGACTGTAGCGGCGGTCTGTGACCGCCGCAAGGGCCCCGTGCCGATGGAATCACGAATGAGAATTCGCATTGGCTTTGTCACATCGTTTCATGAGAGTCCGAGGCAAATGAAAGCCAATCCATGGCTGCTCCCCGGAGCGGCGCTGCTCATCACCGGTGCCTGGATCGTCTCCGGAAAACGATCCGCCGCGAGCCTGGAACGCGAAATCGAGATTCTGACCGAGCGCATCCGCATGGTCAAAGCGGCCGGAAATGACGGCTTCACGACAGGCGGGACCGCCAAGGACTCCCGGCAGGCGAAGGATGGTAAAATCGATTGGAAGGATCTGTCCGTGAAGTTGTCCCAAATGCAGGGTCAGCGCGGGGTGGGAGACATGCGGACGACGATGCGCATCCAGCGCTTGCTTCTGGATATGTCCGCCGAGGAACTGGTCGCACAGCTCGATGAAGTCGCCGCACTGGATCTCGACGACATGGCAAAGAAGCCATTGCAGGGAATGATCCTCCAAGCACTGGCGGAAAAGGATCCGAGAATGGTCGTCCAGCGCTATGGGGAAGAGGCCGCCGACCAGAGAGGCGCCGGGCACTGGTCGGTGCGGATGGCGTTGGGCAAATGGGCGGAAAAGGAACCTGCCGCCGCTTCGGCATGGCTGGACCAACAGATCGCCGCCGGGAAGTTCGATAGCAGGTCGCTCGACGGAAAAAGTCAGGAACGCCTGGGCATCGAAGGCGTGCTGGTGGCCCAGCTCCTCAAGACCGATCCCGCGGCGGCTTCCGCCCGGTTGGCTGGACTGCCCGAGGACCAGCGCGAGGATTTTTTCAAACAGGGTTTCTTCTTCCATGTCTCGAAGGACAGCGAAACCTCCTTCGCGAAGCTGGTCCGCGACAGCCTGTCGGCGGACAAGGTCGGCGGCATCCTCGCCAATTCCGCCGCACATCTGGCCCAGACGGGCGGCTACGGGCGGGTGGATGGTTTCATCGCCAGCGCGAATGCCACCGATGAGGAGAAAAACGCCATCGTCGCCCAAGTGATGGAGCGCAAGCTGAGTTTCACCGAAACACCCACGCTCAACGCGGAGGAACTCGACAAGGCCCGCGCATGGGGAACCGCCCATTCACCCGGCGTCGTGGACAAGGCCACCGGCGAGGCGATCGGGAACACGCTCTGGCGCGGCGCTGACTTCAAGACCGCCTCCGCGCTGGCCCTGAAATACCAAGCTGAGTCCGGCAACGACGAGGTGCTGGCCGCGTTCCTGAAAAGCAATCCGGTGCGGAATCGCGCAGCGAACGAGGCCAAGCCGCTGATCGACCAAATCAAGGACCCCGCGCTGCGTGAGGAAATCCGCGCCTTGCCGGAGTTTGACAAATAATCCGCACACCACATGAAACTTCCCTTCATTCTTACGCTCGTCATTCTCGCCGCAGGCTCATTCTGGGGCGTGCAAGGGAACCGCCATCTCACCACGCTCCGGGAAAAACACCGGCTCGTGCTCAAGGAGGCGGCCGCGCTCGGCGTCCCGGCGGACCTCTCGAAACCCTTCTTCCCCACCAAGGTCGCCAAGCGCACTCGCGAGGACGCCGAAGTCAAGGTGAGGGACTTCACCGAGCGCCTCGTGACCTTCGCCAAGGAGATGAAGGATATGGAAAAGACCGGCAATCCGCCCGATGAGGCCTCCCGGAGGCGGATGATGGAGATGATGGACGGCATGCTCTCGCTCAACGGCGAGGAACTCAAACTCCTCATCGCCGGGATGAAGGACCGAAAGGACATGGATGACGGCATGCGGAACGGACTGGTTTCGTTCCTCATCATGATGCTCTCCGAGCGGCACCCCGAGGCGGCGCTCGCACTGTTCACCGAATCCTCCGACATGCTCGGCGACAACCCGATGGGCAAGCACGCGCTCTCCACCGCTCTCTCCCAATGGGCGAAGGACCAGCCGCTGGAGGCCTTGAAGTGGATCAATGCAAACTCCGAAAAACATCCGGAACTGGTGAGCGATGACACGAAGGTGGCGGTGATCGCCGGAGCCGCCCACAATGATTTCACGCTCGCCCTGCAATTGTTGGGCGAACTCAAGGTGCCGGTGGAATTCCAGGTGATGCACCAGATCAGCCAGGCAGCGACCACTCCCGAGCAACAGACGGAACTCCTCAATGCCCTCCGCCAACAGGCGGAAAACGCAACGGACAAGGCGGAAGCCGGGAAAATCCTCGATCAGGGACTCAAGAGTCTGGTCATACAGGTGTCACAGACCGGCTATGAAAAGACCATGCAGTGGCTGCAATCCGCCAATCTAACCGCTACGGAGAAGGAGGAAATGGTCGGCAGCATTTATTACCATTTAACCAAAGCCGATACCGGCAAATGGCTCGATTGGCTGTCTTCGCAGACCCTCGATGGCAAGAAGTCCGAAAACACCACCCGCAACCTCGTCCGCCAATGGACGGAGAACGATTACAAGGCTGCCGGGGAATGGCTGGCCCGGGCACCCGCCGGCCCGGTGAAGGAAACCGCGACCCGGTCCTATCTGGAAACCATCGCGCCCTACGAACCGGAAGTCGCCGTCCAATGGGCGGAGACGCTTCCCGCGGAAAAGCGCAAGGACGCCATCAAGGACATCCACCAGGCCCTCAAGCGCAAGGACAAGGCCGCCGCGGAGGACTTCGCCGCGCGCCACGGGGTTGACGCGAAGGAATGATCCCCTACCCTTACCGGATGAAGAGATTGCCCCTCGTCCTCATTTCCGCCCTCGCCCCGCTCGTTTCCGCCCACGCCGCGCTCGTCGAGCGAAAGGTGGAATACAAGCAGGGAGACACCGTGCTCGAAGGCTTCCACGTCCATGACGACGCCATCTCCGGCAAGCGCCCCGCCGTGCTGGTGATCCACCAATGGACCGGCCTCTCGAACTATGAGATGCGCCGCGCCCGCATGCTCGCGGAACTCGGCTACAATGTCTTCGCCGCGGACATCTACGGCAAGGGTGTGCGCCCGCCCGCTCCCGGACCCGCGGGCGAGGAAGCCGGAAAATACAAGGGCGACCGCGCCCTCTATCGGGCGCGCCTGATGGCCGGGCTGGAAGTCCTTCAGAAGGACGAGCTCACCGACCCATCAAAGATCGCCGCCATCGGCTATTGTTTCGGCGGCACCGGAGTGCTCGAGCTCGCAAGGGCCGCCGCCCCGCTGAAGGGCGTGGTCTCGTTCCACGGCGGCCTCTCCGCGGCCGAAGGATTCGCCGCCAAGGCGGGCACCTCCATGCCGAGGATCCTCGCGCTCCATGGCGCGGCCGATCCCTACGTGCCCGCCGCGGAGGTCGCCGCCTTCGAAAAGGAAATGACGGCCGCCGGAGCGGACTGGAAACTCGTCCCCTATGAGGGAGCCGTCCACGCCTTCACCCAGCCGCAGGCCGGAGATGATCCGTCAAAAGGAGCCGCCTACCAGGAAAAGGCCGACCGTCTCTCCTGGGCGGCCATGAAGGACTTCTTCGCCGCCATCTTCGGTTCCTGAGGCCAGCGACACCTGGTGCCCCGCCCCTCCCTCAGGGCACCCTCCAACCGTCTCCCGAGCAGGCGGCTCCGCCACGAAGTTTCATGAATTTCACTCTTGTCCTCAAGTGACTCCCAAGCTTCATTGTTAGCCGTGTCATGGTGCATAGCCGCACGTGGCACCCCCTAACACATCCCCTCGCACACCATGGGCATGCTATCCTGGATCTTCCTCGGCCTCGTCGCCGGGGCTCTCGCCAAGTTCATCATGCCGGGCAAGGACCCCGGCGGAATCTTCGTCACCATCCTCATCGGGATCCTTGGTGGCGTGGTCGGCGGTTTTCTCGGAACCTTCATCGGTCTCGGCAGAATCCAGTCGTTCGACCTCGGCGGAATCTTCATCGCCACCGCCGGAGCCATCCTCCTGCTCATCGCTTACCGGTTCGTCCGGAAAAAGCAGGGCTGAATCCACACTCTCCCCCTAACCAACAACCAACCAAACACACTAAAACCATGGGACTCTTCTCAGGAATCATGAACAAGATCTTCGGCCACGCGCCCGCCGCGAAATCGCAAGCGGCGGCGGTCGCGCCCGCCATCCAACCCGTGGTTTCCGCCACGCCCCCGCCGGTAGCGGAAGCCCCTGCCACCGCTCCCCCCGTCGCGCCGCCACCCCCAGTCGTCGATGTCACCGCCGTGCTCGACGACTTGGCGGCGCACCACGGGGAAAAACTCGATTGGCGCAAGTCCATCGTGGACCTCATGAAACTCGTCGGCATGGACAGCAGCCTCGCCTCGCGCAAGGAACTCGCCGACGACCTTGGGTTCACCGGCGACAAGGGCGACTCCGCGAAAATGAATGTCTGGCTCCACAAGGAAGTCATCAAGCAGCTCGCCGCCAACGGCGGAAAGGTCCCGGCCGATCTGCTCGATTGAGACCATCCGCCCCGGATTCACACCAACCCACACAGAAAGACAAAAATCATGGGACTACTCGACACCATCCTCGCCGCCATCACCGGCAAATCGGACTCCGCGGACGCCAACCCGCTCGGTGCCGCGCTCAATTCATTGCTCGCCCAGAACGGCGGCATGCAGGGACTCATGAACAAATTCTCCCAAGGAGGCCTCGGCGAGATTTTCTCGTCATGGGTCGGCATGGGTGAAAACAAATCGATCTCCCCGGATCAAATCAACAGTCTGTTGGGATCCGAGCAGGTGCAGGGCCTCGCGTCGAGCCTCGGCGTGGATCCTTCCCAGGCCTCCGGTTTCCTGGCGGATTACCTGCCGAAGATCGTGGACAAACTCACGCCCGCCGGCCAGGTGGATCCGGATGCGGACACTTCACAAAGCCTGGCCGCGCTCCTGCCGTCGCTGCTATCGAGCTTCGGCGGCGGCGATTCGGGCCAAGCATGATCGAACGGCTCCACCCGCCTTGAGGCTCCCGCTGGATGACATCGCAGCGGGAGCTTTTCGTGATTTCCGGATTCCCGGAGCGGCAGCGCTTCGGATCGAAGATCAATGAATTCGCAAGGTCGATGCCAATCAAGCGCACATGAAAAGACTCTCCCTGGCACTTCTCTGCCTGATCCCGTTTTCCGCCCCCGCCGAGGAAGGCGGCAGCGGCCACTACCAACCCGGATCGATGTCCTCCTTCGCGGACAGCGTTCCGCCCGCGGAGACCTTCGTGGCCCGCTTCAACTTCCTCCAATACCAGGGCGACATCAGCCGGGGCCAGCCCCTGCCCATCGCCGGTCTACAAGCCCTCGGCTTGGAGGCGGAGAGCGTCGCCGCCGGACTCACCCTGCTCTGGCGGCCGCCCGTTTGCCTTTGGGATGAAGACTGGTCCTACGCGATGTCCGCCACGATTCCCTACGTTTGGACCGATGTCACCGCGGACGCCGTGCTGGGGATTCCCGGCGGGCCGCCCGCTCTCTCGCGCAACGGCAGCCTCGACGGCCTCGGCGACATCGTGCTGATGCCACTGATGCTGAACCGCCGCGTGAATCCCGACTTCAACGTGAACTTCCGCGTCGGTGCCTATGCCCCGACCGGCCGCTACGAAGCCGGACGCCTCGCAAACACCGGCAAGAATTTCTGGACGATCGAACCCACCCTCGGGTTGATGTATTTCGGACAGAAAAACGGCATCGAAGCCTCGCTCTTCCTCGGCGCGGATTACAATTGGGAAAACCCGGACACCGATTACCAGTCCGGCACCCAGTTCCATATCGATGGCACCCTCGCGCAACATTTCCCGCTGTGGGGTGGCCTCGGCGGCGTAGGCGTGAATGGATTCTGGTACGAGCAGGTGACCGCCGACAGCGGCAGCGGCGCAAGTTTCGGCGACTTCGAAGCCCGCACCGCCGGCCTCGGACCCGTGATTTCCTACGCCACGAAAATCGCGGACAACGATGTCATCGCCGAACTCAAGTGGCTGCACGAAATGGAAACCCGGAAACGCCTCCAAGGCGACTACCTGTGGTTCAAGCTGCTCGTGAAATTCTAACCCACCATGAAACGCCTCCTCCCACTCACACTGATCCCTCTCACCCTCCTCGCCGAGCCGGTGAAGGTGAACGCGCTCAACTTCGCCCGCGCCGAGTCCGATGTCTATTTCGCCCGCATGGTCCAGCAGGCCGGCGGCTTGTCGAAGTTCCACCACGTCCGCGTGCCCACGCCGCTCGACAAGCAGGACGTGATCCGCATGCAGCGCGACACGCTCTACAGCTCCGCCATCTTCGACCTCGATGCCGGACCGGTGACAATCACCCTGCCCGACGCGGGCAGACGCTTCCTGTCCGCACTCATCGTCAACGAGGACCACTACGCCACCGCCGTCCACTACGCGCCGGGCGACATCAAGCTCACCCGCGAAAACACCGGCACGCGCTACGCCGCCGCCCTGATCCGGACATTCATGGATCCGAACCAGCCGGACGACGTCGCCAAGGCCAACGCCTTGCAGGACGCGATCACGATCCAACAGGCCGCTTCCGGGAAATTCGAAATCCCCGAGTGGGACAAGGCCACCCACGAGAAAACCCGCGACCTCCTCCTGCAACTCAACGCCCTCGGCGGCACGCTGGGAAACCGCTTCGGCCGCAAGGATGAAGTGGACACAATCAGTTGGCTGTTAGGCACCGCCGCCGGCTGGGGCGGCAATCCGCCATCCGCCGCAATCTACCTGCCCGGCTACCCGGCAAACAACGACGGCACCACCGCCTACACCCTGACGCTCCGCGAGGTGCCCGTCGATGGTTTCTGGTCGATCACCGTTTACGATGAAAAGGGTTTCATGTTCGACGAAGCCTGCGCCGTGAACAACGTCACCGCCAAGCACGAGCCCGACGGCTCGGTGATCGTCCGTTTCGGCGGCGACCCGAAGGCCGCCAACTTCCTCGCCACCAAACCCGGCTGGAACTATGTCCTGCGCCTCTATCGCCCGCACAAGAAAATCCTCGACGGCACTTGGAAAACACCAATCATGGTAATCTCGAAATAGCGACGCAGAAAACATGCTGCAGCCGTCGCACCCCGGCACGATCATGACAATCCCTACCCATCGAACCGGCCTGCGGAAAATCGGCAGCCACGACCTTCGTCCGCTTTCCCCTTTGGCTCCCGCCAGCGCCTGCCTTGCGTCGTTCATCGTTGGTCTCGCCTCACCTATTTTCGCGGATGGGGAAGAGTCACTTTGGGCGCGGGAAACGCTCACGGGAGATTGGTTCGGCGCACGGGATTCACTCGCGGAACACGGCCTGACCACTGAACTTTCCACCACCGGTTACTACGCCGGCGTCTTGTCCGGCGGCGGACGAAATGATGAAGGCGACTTCGGCGGACGCGCGGACGCCTTTCTTCACCTGAATACGGACAAGGCCGGCTGGTGGCAGGGCGGCGGATTTCATCTGCACGCCGAATCCCGCTTCGGCGAGGCTGCGGATCGCACCGCACCACGCTCCGGCGGATTATGGCCTCCGAACACCGGCGTGGCTCTGCCCCTGGGTGATCCCGACCGGCTGGTGGCCAGCTCGATTTACTACACCCATGCGTTCACTCCCGAGTCGGTGATGATGATCGGAAAAATCAACGCGGTGGATCTGCTGGCCTCCGATCCGTTCTTCGGCGGCTGGGCTCGTGATCGTTTTGAAAACATCGCCTTCGTCGCACCGCCCAGCGGCGTGGTTCCACCGACCATTATGGGCGCGATTTTCAATCAGAAGCTGGATGCCATCACCATCACCGCCATGGTCTTCGATCCGAACGACCGCACCAACGACTACTGGGTGGACGAGCTTTTCGAGGACGGCGTGAATCTCTCACTGGGCGGCACCTGGAAGGGAAAACTGCTGGACCGCGCCAGCAGCATCGGCCTCACGGCGACCTACAGCACCAAGGAAGGCGCGGATTTGTCGGAGATCCTCCTGCCGCCCGATGTGAAGGGCGGCGGCAAGGAAGGATCGTTCAACATCGCCCTCAGCGGTTCACATCTGCTCTACGAACTGCCGGACCAAAAGGGCAAAGGCTTCGGCATCTACGGCAAGGCCGCCATCGCCGATGGCAACCCGAATCCCATCCAGTCATCCTTCGTCGGCGGATTCGCGGGCTACGGCATGGTCCCCGGACGCCCCGACGACCACTTCGGCATCGGTTATTACTTCTACGACTGGAGCAATGACCTCCAAAGCGCCACCGCCGGAGCCTTCACGATCCGGGACGAACACGGCGTCGAGCTTTTCTACAACCTCGCCATCACCCCATGGTGCCGCGTTTCCGCCGATCTGCAGTGGATCAATCCGGCGAATGCCACCTTCAGCGACGCCTGGATCGGCGGCCTGCGGGCTACGCTGTTTTTCTAACGGGAGTGCACTCATGAAATCTCCAATGTCACTCCCTGCCATTGTTCTTGTGGTTACCCCCAAAGACTACCGGTAAATGATCCCGCCATCAGCACACAACCTACCAAACAAGCAAATCATGAAAACCACCACTCGTCTCATCCCTATTCTCTCGCTCCTGCTCCTGCCGGGCCAAGTCGCCTTGCCCTGCACGCGGATACTCTACGAAACCAAGGACGGAAACTACATCGTCGGCCGCTCCATGGATTGGTTCGATGAAGTCGGAACCGATCTCTGGGCTTTCCCCAAAGGCATGGCACGCGACGGCGGTTGCGGTGACAAGTCGATCACCTGGACCTCGAAACACGGATCGGTGGTAGGCGACATCTACGAAATCGCCACCGGCGACGGCATCAATGACGCCGGCCTCGTCGCCAACATCCTCTACCTCGCCGAGTCCGATTACGGCGATGCGGAAGCCTCTGGCAAACCGCTGCTCTCCATCGGTGCCTGGGGCCAGTATGTGCTCGACAACTTCGCCACCGTGGCCGAGGCCGTCACCGCGCTCAAAGCAGAACCTTTCGCCATCGTCGCGCCACCACTGCCCGGCGGCAAGGCGGCGGGCGCGCACCTCGCCATTTCCGACCGCTCGGGCGACAGCGCGATCCTGGAATACGTCGCCGGCAAGCTCGTCGTCCACCACGACCGCAAGCACACGGTCATGACGAACTCGCCTACCTTCGACCAACAGCTCGCCATCAACACCTACTGGAATGATGTCGGCGGCCTCAAGATGCTCCCCGGCACCCATCGCGCCTCGGACCGCTTCGCACGGGTCAGTTGGAACCTCAACGCCACTCCCAAGGTGGACGATCCCAAGCAAGCGGTTGCCACCGTGTTTTCCATCATCCGCAACATCTCCGTGCCCCTGGGAATCTCGGATCCGGAAAAGCCGAACATCGCCTCCACCCTGTGGCGCACTGTCGCGGACAGCCGGGCCGGTCGCTACTATTTCGACTCCTCGCTCAACCCCAGCGTGTTCTGGGTGGATCTCGAAAAACTCGACCTCTCCGAAGGCGCGAAGCCGTCGAAGCTCGACCTGAAGGACCGCCCCGTGCTCGCAGGAGAGGTGTCCGGCCAGTTCAAGCCAGTCGTACCCTTCAAGTTCCTTTCCAAGCACTGAGGCCCGGGGATTCCTTTACTTTCTCCAATTTCTGATTCTCCAACGATCATGAAAACAACCCCAGTCCTCATCGCGATGCTCGCCGGCCTCGTCCTGCCAGCATCGTCCCAGACGGCCGACATCATCTACCACAACGGCCCCGTCCTCACCATCGACGACGCCAACCCGCGCGCCGAAGCCGTCGCCGTCAAGGACGGCAAGATCCTCTCCGTCGGCAAGAAGGAGGATGTCCTCAAAACCAAGGGCGACGCGACCAAGTTGGTGGACCTCGTCGGCCGCACGATGCTGCCCGGATTCGTGGATGCCCACGGCCACGTCATGGGCGGCGGCATCCAAGCGCTCTCCGCCAACCTCCTGCCCCCGCCGGACGGTGAGGTGCGCGATATCCCGTCGCTGCTTGAGACCGTGCGAAAGTGGATCAAGGAGAACGATGCCGCCGTGAAGAAGACCAAACTGATCATCGGCTTCGGCTACGACAACACCCAGCTCAAGGAACTCCGCCATCCGACACGCGAGGACCTCGACCAGATCACCACCGAGTTGCCCGTCCTCCTCGTCCACCAGTCCGGCCACATCCTGTCCGTGAACTCCAAGGCGCTCGAAATCGGTGCCATCACCGCGGACACCAAGGACCCCGCCGGCGGTGTCATCCGCCGTAGCGAAGGCGGCACGGAACCGAATGGCGTGCTCGAGGAAACCGCCGCCTTTCCTCTGCTCATCAAGCTGCTCGGCCAGGTTGGACCGCAGGGCGCCACCGCCTTCCTCGAAGCCGGTACCCGGATGTGGGCTCGCTACGGCTACACCACCGCCCAGGACGGACGCACCACTCCCGGCGCACTCAAAGCCATCAAGGCCTACGCCGACAGCGGCGCGCTCAAGATCGACATCGCGGCCTATCCCGACGTTCTGATGGACCGCGAAATCATCCGCACGTCCTTCAGCGGCTCCTACAACAACCGCTTCCGGGTCGCCGGGGCCAAGCTCACCATCGACGGCTCCGCGCAGGGCTTCACCGCCTGGCGCGACCGCCCCTACTACAAGCCGATCGGCGACTATCCGCCGGGCTACTCCGGCTATGCCGCCGTCCAGGTGAAGCAGGTCGCCGATGCCATCGACTGGGCCTATTCGAACAAGATCCAGATCCTCACCCACGCCAACGGCGAGGCCGCGTCCGACCTCCTCATCGCCGCGGTGGATGCCGCCACGAAGAAGCATGGCCCGGGCGACCGCCGCTCGGTGCTCATCCATGGACAACTTCTGCGCGAGGACCAGGTGGACTCTTACAAGCGTCTCGAAGTCATCCCCTCGCTCTTTCCGATGCACACCTTCTACTGGGGCGACTGGCACCGCGAGCAAACCGTCGGCCCGCAGCTGGTGGACAACATCTCGCCCACCGGCTGGTGCGTGAAGCGCAGCATGAAATTCACCACCCATCACGACGCGCCGGTCGCCTTCCCGGACTCGATGCGCGTGCTCGACGCCACCGTCACCCGCCGCTCGCGCTCCGGCGACATCATCGGCCCCGACCAGCGCGTGGACGTGATGACCGCGCTCAAGGCGATGACGATCTGGCCCGCCTGGCAGCACTTCGAGGAAAAGACCAAGGGTTCCATCGAAGTGGGCAAGCTCGCCGACCTGATCATCCTCGACAAGGATCCCACCGCCATCGATCCCGAAACGCTCGATCAGTTGAAGGTGCTGGAGACCATCAAGGAAGGCAGCACCGTGTTCGCGATGAGCGAGGAAGAACTGAAGAAGGCCACCAGCGGTCTTGAAGGCCGGCATTCCGGCGATCAGGCGTTCGCCCGCGTTTTCCTCGCCGCCGCGCAAACCAAGTCCTTCACCGACCTCGGCATCCCCGCGCCAAAGGTCGCGCCCGGTCCCGGCTGCAATGTCTGCCTCTGCGGCTTCATTTCCGAGCTCATGGGCAGGATGACCGCGGTCCGTTGATAAGCGCGACACGGCCATCGGCATCACCTCCCTTCTCGTTCGCCAGAGGAGAAATCCCATCCCGTATCCCCGCGCCAGCCATCGAACCCCCATGAAGAAACACAGCGTGTTCCCGCTCCTCGCCGCGCTCCTGTCCGGCTTTCTAACAGCCCGAGCCGAGCTCGCACCGGAGGAAATCCGCGCCATCGCCAAGGAAGCCTACATCTACGGCTACCCGATGGTGGACGGCTACCGCGTGCAGTACACCTTCTTCGTGGACACGACGCACCCGAACTACAAGTGCCCGTGGAACCGGATCAACAACAACGCCCGCGTCAACACGCCAGAAGACCGCACGGTGCAGACGCCGAACTCGGACACGCCGTATTCCCAACTCGGCCTCCATCTGCGGGCCGAGCCCTACGTGCTCACCGTGCCGGAAATGGAGCAGGACCGCTATTTCTCCGTGCAGTTGATCGATCTCTACACGCACAACTTCGCCTACATCGGCACCCGCACCACGGGTAACGGCGGCGGCAGCTTCCTCATCGCCGGGCCGGGCTGGAAGGGCGAAAAGCCGGAGGGCATCACCCAGGTCATCCAGTCGGAAACCGAGACCGTCTATGCCATCTACCGCACGCAGTTGTTCAATCCGGCGGACATCGAAAACGTGAAGAAACTCCAGTCCGGCTATGAGGTGCGGCCCTTGTCCGCCTTCCTCGGCCAAGCCGCGCCCAAGGCCGCACCGGACATCGCATGGGAAAAGCCGCTGAAGACCGAGGAGCAGAAAACCTCGCTCGAAGTCTTCAATCTCACCAGCTTCATCCTGCAATTCTGCCCGGTTCACGAGAGTGAGAAAGACCTGCGCGAGCGCTTCGCCCGCATCGGCATCGCGCCGGGCAAGAAGCTCGACTTCGCCGCCATGCCCGATGCCACGCGCACAGCCTATCAGCAAGGCATCGCCGATGCCTGGAAGGACTTCGCCGAGTTGCAGAAGAAGGCCGACAGCGGCGAACTCACCAGCGCCGACGCCTTCGGCACGCGCGAGGAATTGAAGAACAACTACCTGCTCCGCTGGGCCGGCGCGGTGCTCGGCATTTATGGCAACACCGCCGCCGAGGCGATCTATCCGCTCTACTTCGTGGACGCCGACCAGCAACCGCTCGACGCCTCGAAGCGGAATTACACGCTGCGTTTCCAGCCCGGCAAACTCCCGCCGGTCAACGCCTTCTGGTCGGTGACGATGTATGACCTGCCCGACCGCTTCCTGGTCGCCAATCCTCTCAACCGCTACCTCATCAACTCGCCGATGCTCACCCAGCTCGCGAAGGACGCCGACGGCGGTCTGACGATCCACATCCAACACGACTCACCCGGTAAAGAGAAGGAAGCCAACTGGCTGCCCGCGCCGAAAGGCCCCTTCTTCATGTCCATGCGCCTCTACTACCCGAAACCCGAAGCGTTGAACGGCCAGTGGAAGGCACCGAAAGTGCAGGCCGCCCCCGCGAATCCTTGATCTCCCCGCCATGAAAACCACCGTCGCCCTCCTCGCCTTCATCCTCGCCACACCCTGCGCCTTCGCCCAGGCCTCGGTCCTCAGCAAGGCGGTCCGCAGCAGCGAGAGCCAGGAACCCGCCGTGCCGCATCCCGCGCAGGAGAAATCCGCCGGGGAAAAGCTCGCCGCCCAACTCGCGAAGGCCGGCGCGCGGCCGAACATCCTGTGGTTTCTCATCGACGACATGGGCTGGAACGAGCCCGGTTGCTACGGCGGCGGCGAGGCCCTCGGCGCGGCCACCCCGAACATCGACCGCCTCGCCGCCGGCGGCTTGAAGCTCACCTCGTGTTACGCCCAACCCACCTGCACGCCGACCCGCTCCGCCATGCTGACCGGTCGCTTGCCCGCCCGCACCGGCCTCACCCGGCCCATCGTCGCCGGTGACAAGCTGACGAAGAACCCGTGGGCCGACGAAACCAACCTTGCGAAAATTCTCAGCGACTCCGGTTACACCACCGTGCTCTCCGGCAAGTGGCACGTCGGCGAAGTCGAAGGCATGCGGCCTTTCGAGATCGGCTTCGACGAGTTCTACGGCTTCTACCCGGCGCAAAAGGAACTCAGCCAGTCGCTCGACGAACGCCGTTATCCCGACCTCGTGCTCGATCCCGATCGCATGGCCGCCTACCGCAAGCTCGGCATGAGCCATGCCCTCGTCCGCGGGGTGAAGGGCGGCAAGGAGGAAGTTGTTAGAGAGATGAAGTCCCTCGACGACATCGCCGAAGGAGACCGCCTGCTGAAGGAATTCACCGTCGCGAAACTCAAGGACCTCGCCGCCGCGAAGAAGCCGTTTTTCCTCAAGCACTCGTTCATGAAAGTCCACGCCGACAACTTCGCGGCCAAGGCCTTCAAGGGAAAGAGCCGCGCCAAGTTCCCCTACAAGGACGCCGTCGTCGAGGTGGACGCCTACATCGGCGAAATCATGAACGCGCTCGAGGAAAGCGGCCAGTTGGAGAACACCTTCGTCTTCATCACCTCCGACAACGGCCCGCAGATGGACTCCTGGCCCGATTCCGGACACACCCCGTGGCGCGGCGCCAAGGGATCGAACTGGGAAGGCGGCGTCCGCGTGCCCGCCATCGCCTCGTGGAAAGGCGTGATCTCTCCCGGCCGCAGCAGCGACGGGCTCTTCGACCTGATGGACCTCTTCAACACCTCGCTCACCCTCGCCGGCGTCGCCGACAAGCTGCCGAAGGACCGCTACATCGACGGCATCGACCAGACTTCCTTTCTTCTAACGGACGACGGCGAATCGCACCGCGAGAAGGTCTTCTACTGGGATGACAAGAACTTCATGGCGATGCGGATGTTCGAATACAAACTCCACGTCAAGGTCGTCGAAACCGAAGCCCAGTTCCTCGACATCGACATGACCTCGACCAAGGACGTCCTCTGGCTCTTCAACCTCTTCATCGACCCCAAGGAATCCTACCCCGTCGGCCACCGCCAGAACGCCTGGCTCGCGTCCCTCGGATCCGAGATCAAGGCCCACATGACCACTTTCGTCAAATTCCCGCCAAAAAGCGTGGGGCTGGATCGGAAGTGACCGTGGCGCACCTCACCGGCGACACCACTCGATCCCATGACCCCGGAAACCATGCTGAACATCGATCCCGTATTGCCGGGCGGAGGAAATCCGTCGAGCGTTCCACCGGGCGGTCCAGGCCGCCATCGCCCATTTCCATGAACCCGGCGGAATCCCTGCCCGGAACATTTTCGCATGAGATCTCTGGACTCGCAGGGTAAAAACCGATCAAGATCAACCTCAGACCATGAAAACGAGTATTGCCATCTGTTTCGCACTGACATGCCTGCCGCATGTCCTCGCCGAAGAGCCATCCCCCGAGATCGCCGGGCTTGAAAAGGCCGCCGCCGATTTCGTCGTCGCCTACAACAACAAGGACGCCTCCGCCATCGCCGCACTCTTCACCGAGAACGGGGAGATGGCCGACATCACCGGCAAGGAGCTGACCTCCGGCCGGGCCGAAATCCAGGCCCGCTATGAGGAAATCTTCGCCGGCAATCCGCCGAAGATGGCCGTCGAGGTCGATTCCGTCCGGCTTGTGGCCCCCAGTCTCGCCATTGAGGACGGCACCGTGCACCTCACTCCCGCCGACGATGAGAACGCCCCGCCCCGTTCGTCCACCTACACTGCCGTGTTGATGAGGAACGCCGAGGGTGTCTGGCAGATCGCCAGCACTCGCGACCTCAAGGACGCCACGGATTCCGCAGGCCAGCTCGCCGATCTCGCCGAGGTGCTCAAGGGCGAATGGACCTGCCGCACCGGCGAGGGAGTCCAGCTCGACCTCGCCTTCGGCTGGGATGCCTCGGGCAAGTTTCTATCAGGCGAAATGCTCACCACCGCCGCCGACGCGGAGCCGCAGGAAGGGACCATCCGCATCGGTTGGAACGCCGCCAGGAAATCCATCGTCTCGTGGATGTTTGACGCCGCCGGCGGCTCCACGATGGGCATCTGGACCCCGACCGAAGACGGATGGCTGATCCGCGCCGAAGGCACTACCGCCGACGGTGAAACCCTCAACGCCATCCAACAACTGACCCCGGAGAGCAAGGACACCCTCATCTGGGCCGCCACCAACCGGGTGATCGATGGTGAAATCCAACCCGACAAGACCCTTCGCATCGTCCGCCAGGCTCCCGAACCCAGCGAGGAACAACCCTAACCGGATCATCCCATGAAACTCATCCAGACTTTTCTCACGTTTCTTCTCGGATTCACCCTCGTCCTTCCCGAAGCCGGCGCCCGCGGTGAGCGCGCAGGTGGCGGCGGCGGTGGGGGCGCTCGGGCCGCGGCCGCACAACGCGGCGGCGGTGGGGGCGGGGGCGGCGCGCGCCCTGCGGCCCCCCAACGCGGCGGTGGTGGTGGAGGAGGCGCACGCCCCGCGGCCCCGCAACGGGGCGGTGGTGGGGGCGGAGGTTCCGCCAGGCGCAGCCCGATGACCGGTTCCGCCTTGCAACGGCCGCAGTCCAGACCCCAACCGAAGCCGGCGGCAAGACCCCAGGCGCGCCCGGAAGGCAGACCCCAGGCGAGGCCCGAAGGAAGACCCGCCGCACGGCCTGAAGGCAGGCCCCAGGCGAGACCCGCGGAAAGACCCTCCGTGCAGCGGCCTTCGGTGCAGCGGCCCACGACCCTGCCCGGCCGGATCCCGGATCGCAACCCCGGAGGACGTCCCGATTTCAACCGCCCCGCCGGTGGTGAACGCCCGAATCTCAACCGCCCGGAAGGACGTCCGGATTTCAACCGCCCCGCAGGCGGACGCCCGGAAATCGCCCGACCTGACCAACGCCCGTCTCTGGAGCGCCCCGCCACCAACCGTCCGAGCACCCTGCCCGGCATGGTCACCTACCCGAATCGCCCCGGCAACACCCGGCCCGGTGGCCCGAACCTGGCCAACCGTCCCGGCATTGGCGACCGTCCCGGTGCCGGCGGCCTGCAACGCCCGGGCGTAGGCGGGATCAACGTCGGCGACCGCGGCGGAGTTCACATCGACAAGGTGAACGTCGACCGTCGCAACTTCGGACTCAACCGCCCCTCCACCCTGCCCGCCAACCGGCGCAACTGGGACGCCAACCGCTGGGGCGGCAACACGAGCGTCTGGGGCAACCGCGCCAACATTGGGAACAACGTCAACATCAACATCGACAATCATTTCCGCTACAGCAACAACTTCGCCTACCGCCCCAACTACTGGGGAGCCCGCCCATGGTGGGGAGCCGGCCATTGCCACGGCTGGCATCACGGCCATTGGGCATACGGCTGGAACAGCTACTACTACCGCCGCCACTGGTATTTCCACGACGACGATGACTTTGCGCGCGGCTTCATGTGGGGCATCGGCGTCTGGAGCCTGGGCAACCTGATTTACCAAACGGGCTACCAGACTTACCGGAATCCGTATCCGGCGCCGCCCGTCGAATACCCGTCCGGCGGATCGAAATCCACCATCGCCTACGTCCAGCCCGTGTCCGTCACGGCCGCGGAAATCCCGCCCGGGGACGACCAGTCCGCCAACCTCGCCGAGACCCAATCCAACGAGGCCCTCGAACGCTCCCGCGCCGCCTTCAGGCAGGGCGACTACCTCGCCGCCTCCAAGTCCGCGGACGAGGCGCTCGCATACACCCCCGGCGATGTCACCCTGCACGAATACCGGGCCCTGGTCTTCTTCGCCCTCGGCAAGTATTCGGACGCCGCGGGCGTGCTCAACTCCGTGCTCGCCTCCGGACCCGGCTGGGGCTGGGACACCATGATCGAGTTCTACAACGGCTCCGAGGCCTACAACGGACAGCTCCGCAAACTGGAAGCCTACGTCAAGGGTGCCCCGGAAAAGGCCGACGCCCGTTTCCTGTTGGGCTATCACTACATGGTCTGCGGCCACATGGAGAAGGCCCACGAGCAGTTCGGAAAGGCCTGTGAACTCCAACCGGCGGACAGCATCTCGCGCCAACTCCGCGACCTGACCGGCGAGTCCATCCCGGACGGCGGCAAGTCCGAAGCCGAACCACCCGCGCGGCCCGCCCCCGTGCCCTTGGAGCAGCTCACCGGCACCTGGGTGAGCGACCGTGGCGCGGACGGCAAGGTGACCTTCACCATGGCCGCCGATGGCAACTACACCTGGGCCTTCATGAACGGCGGACAAACAACCGAGATGAAGGGCACCTACGGCCTCAACGACAAGGGCCTGCTCGTGCTCACCACCGATGACACCCAGATGGTCTCCGCCATCGAGATGAAGGATGCCGGCAAGATGCACTTCACCCTCGTCGGAGCCCCCGAGGGAGACCCCGGCCTCGACTTCACGAAGGGCTGAGGCCTTGTGTTCCGGCCGGAGCGGATCATGCTCCGGCCGGATTTTCCCCGCGACCCCGCCTCCATGATCGACGAAATCCTCAGCCGCATTTTTTTCAACCAGACCGCCGTCCTCGTCATCGTCTCCACCCTGCTCCTGTTGTTGGCGGAGACCGGTTACCGCTTCGGCCGCAGATCACGGCGCATCAATCCGGAGTTCGCGGAAGGCCATAGCAGCACGATCCAAGGGGCCGTCCTCGGCCTGCTGGGCCTCCTGCTCGGTTTCACCTTCGCCATGGCGGTCGCCCGTTACGATTCCCGCCGTTCACTGGTTCTCGAGGAGGCAAATTCGATCGGCACCACCTGGCTGCGCGCCGATTTCCTGTCGCCACCGCAAAACCGGGAGATCAAGGAACTCCTGCGCCGCTACACCGCGCTGCGCATCGAAGGCTTCGACCACTCCTTCGATTCCCCCGAAATGGCGCGCATCCGCGGTGAGGTCGCCCGGATCCACCGCTCTCTCTGGTCCCTCGGCGCGGCCGGTGCCGCCGGAAACGACTCGCCGCTTGCGGCAGGTTTCATCACCTCGCTCAACGAAACGATCGATCTGGACGCCAGCCGAATGGCCGCGGCGCGCAACCATGTCCCGGGGGCCGTCTGGCTGCTGCTGATGGTCGTCGCCGGCTGCGGCGCATGGTCCAGCGGCTTCGTGAGCGGCGCGGGCGGCTTCCGCTCCGCCTTCAGCCAGTGGGTTTTCCCCCTGCTCATCGGCGTGGTCATCACGCTCATCTCCGACATCGACCGACCGCGCCGCGGCATGATCTCCATCAGCCAGAAACCCCTACAGGAACTCCTCGAATCCCTGCAACCCGCAACGCCATGAAACCACTCCGCATCCCGGCCATCGCCGCCATCTTCCTCTATCAACCGGCCATCGCCCAGCTTCCCCCCGCCGCCCCGGCACCTTCCGCCCATGAAACCGCGGTGGCGCTCAACGCCTCCACCCTGCTCCCCCCGGAGCTCCTCGCCGGGCCCACCCACCGCGTCCGCGACCAGGTCGTCACGGACGGCTACATGGCCCACTTCGAGATCGACACGGACTTCGGCACCTTCGAAGCCGTTGGAGTCCCGCAGGTGAGGGTCCGCGTCGCCGAGTCCGCCGCCATTCGCAAACTCGTGGACACCTCGAAGAGCGACCTTTTCGCCGAGGGCATGAAGCGCTCCATCAGCCAGCCCATCGATGCCGTGAAGAACATCGTCACCCACCCGGTGGACTCGGTGAAAAAAGCACCCAAAACCGTCGGCCATTTCTTCAGCAAGATCGGAGCCTCGATCGAACGGAGCGCGAACAAGGCCAAGGCTGGCAGTGAGTCCGGGCAATCCCCCTCGGCAGGCGACATCGGCAACGCCGCGAAGAACGCCGCCGGCTTCGACAAGGCGAAACTCGACACCGCTCGCCAGCTCGGCGTGGACCCGTATTCGGACAACGCCCGGCTGCAAGAGGAGATGGACAAGGTCACCTGGGCCTTCTTCGCCGGCGGCCTGCCCCTGCGCATCGGCGCGGCCGTCGCCTCGGCCGGCATCGCCCTGACCGCCACCAACATGGTGGGCGTGCCCGAGGAAACCTACGCCCTGACCCAGTCCGAGTTGGCGCTGCGCGACCAGCAGTCACTCGCGGCGCTGGGCCTGAAGGAGGCGGACATCAAGGCCTTCCAAATCCAGCCGAACCTCAGCACCACCCGGCGGCACCGCATTGTGAAATCGCTCGAAGCGCTCCCCCAAGCCACAGGCCGCGGCCGCATCATCTTGCTCGCCAATGCCTGCGAATCCCCGGAGCACGCGGACTTTCTGATCGCGGCGCTGGCCATGCTCCAGGAACGCCAGCGTTCCGGTGCCGCGCAATACAAGGAACTCCATGTCTTCGGCCGCCTGCCGGGAGCCATCACCGCCGCAGGCACGCTTGAAGTGCCGGCACCCGTTGACCATGTGACGTGGACCGAGCAGGTCGCCGCCTTCGCCTCGCGTGACGACCTCGGCACCGCACCCAGGCTGCTCGTCCACACCGGCACGCTCTCGCCCGCCACCACCGCAGGTTTTGCCGCAGCCGGCTGGCAGGCGGTGGCCGTCCCCTATCCGGGCCGCTGATCGGGTTGCAGAAAGATCGCCCGGGCCCGATGGATCTGGATCGGCTTTCAGCAAAACTCAAAGACGGGGAGCGCGCGGAGGAAAGCGCCGAGGTTCGGTGGATTGGAATGAAACGTTTCGAAAGCCATTCTGCGGATTCCCGGCCAAACATGTCGATCTCTCTGCGAAGTCCTCTGCGTTCTCCGCGGCTCCGCGTTTCGCTCATGTCATTTCAGGGGATTTCTGATGCGACGACCTGAGATATCGCCCCTCCGGATTGACAAGCGCCCACCCGGTCCGTTGACTCCGGAGCCTTTTTGAAATCATGACAGCCGGCCGGAAAATGATGCTCCTCGCGCTCGCCCTGGGAGGCGCGGCCACGGTGTTTTTCCACATCCGCCAGCCCGGCAATCCCCCACCCGGAAAATCCACGGCGGCCGCGCTGCCATCGGAAAAGCCGATCCTGCCGCCCGATGACGCGGTGCACGCGGAATACGCCGGCTCCTCGTCCTGCCTCGAATGCCATCAGGCCGCCTACACCGGCTGGATGGATTCCAACCACGGCCTCGCCGAGCGCGAATACCGCAAGGACCTGGACGAAAAGGCGTTCTCGCCGAAACAAACGCTCCGCCACGGCAAGGACGAATCCGAGACCTTCCTGGATGCACAGGGCGTCGCCACCATCCTCACCCGCGGGCTCGGCAACCAGCGCCGCGCCTATCCGGTCGTCCGCATCATCGGCAACAACCCGCTCCGCCAGTTCCTCGTCCCCGCTCCGGGCAACCGTCTGCAGACCTGCGACGTCAGCTACGATCCCCACAAGAACGAACTCTTCGACGTGTACGGCGAGGAGGAGCGCAATCCCGGCGACTGGGGCGCCTGGACCGGCCAGGGCATGAACTGGAACGCCATGTGCGCCGCCTGCCACAACACCCGCCTGCGGAAAAACTACGATCCACAGACCAACAGCTACCACACGAAGATGGCCGAAATGAGCGTGGGCTGCGAGTCCTGCCACGGCCCTATGAAGGACCACGTCCAGTGGCACAAGAATCCGCCGCCCGGAGTCGCGAAGGGGGCCAAGGACCCCACCATCAAGCGCCAGACCCGCGACCAGATGCTTGAAACCTGCGCCGCCTGCCACGCCCGCCGCAGCGAGATCAGCGGCGACCTCGTTCCCGGCGAATCGTTTTACGACCACTTCAGCCTGACCGTCACCGATGGCTCGGACACCTACCATCCCGACGGCCAGGTGCGCGATGAGAACTACGAGTTCGCCTCCTTTCTCTCCAGCCGCATGGGCCATGTGGGCATCCGCTGTGTCGATTGCCACGAACCGCACACCGGCAAACGCCTGATTCCGGGGAACCTGCTCTGCATGCGCTGCCATGGCGGCGGCACGGAACCGCCCGCCACCGTCATCGATCCCCCCCCCCCCGGCCGCCACAAGGAAGGAAGCGCCGGCAACGACTGCACCTCGTGCCACATGCCGATCACGAACTATATGCAGCGCCACCCACGGCACGACCATGGATTCACCATCCCGGATCCTCTGCTCACCAAGGAATTCGGCACCCCCAACGCCTGCAACCGCTGCCACACGGACAAGGACGCCGACTGGTCCATCCAGCACACCAACGCGTGGTACGGCGAAAAAATGAACCGCCCCACCCGCACGCGCGCCATGCTCGTCGCCCGCGCCCGCCGCGGCGAAGCCTCCGCCCGCGACGGCCTCATCGGGATGTTGGATACGGAACCCATCGCCGCATGGAAGGCCACCGCCTGCCATCTGCTCGAACGCTGGTCGCTCACGCCAGAGGCCTCCAAGGCTCTCGTTTCCCAATTCGCCGATCCCAGCCCGCTCGTCCGAGAAGCCGCGGTGAGGAGCCTCGTCCATCCGTCCCGCCAGAAAGACGAATCCGTCCGCAAGGCCATCCAGCCGCTGTTGGATGACCCGGCCCGCTCCGTCCGCGTGGCCGCCGCATGGGCGCTGGTGGACACGCTCGACCTCAAATCCAAGGCCGGCCGGGAGCTCGTACACATGCTCGACCTCAACTCGGACCAGCCCACCGGCCGCATGCAGCTCAGCCAGTTCGCCTTCCACCGCGGCGACAGCGCCTCCGCCATCAGGCAGATCCGCAAGGCCATCGAATGGGACCCGAACTCTCCTCCCTTCCACCACGACCTCGCCATCCTGCTCAGCAGTACCGGCGACGTTCCCGGCGCGATCCACGCCATCCGCGAAGCAATCCGCCTCGCCCCGGACGATTCCGAATACCACTACAAACTCGCCCTCGCCCTCAACGAAACCGGCGACCTGCCGGGAGCCGCGGCCTCGCTTGGGAAAACCGTCGCGCTCGATCCCGGCCACGCCCGTGCCTGGTACAACCTGGGACTCGCCCGCAACGCCATGGACCAACCGCAACAGGCGATCACGGCCCTCGCCAACGGCGAGAAGGCCGATCCCTCGGACGCCGCCATCCCCTACGCCCGCGCCACCATCCACGCACGCCTCGGCCAGCGCGACGCCGCGCTCCAGGCCGCCGGCCGCGCCCTCCAGATCCGCCCGGATTTCCCCGAGGCCCTCCAGCTCCTCAGGGCGCTTTCACGGTGAATCCGGCGCTTCCGCCGTTCGGGACCGCGAAAAAACAATCCTTGCCAAGGCTCAGGCGCTTGCCTAAGACCCGATTGTCCATTCCGAAAACTTGCGGTTGGACGCGCTTCGTCTGGTCTCTAACGCCATGGTCTCAGGAAGTGTTGAAAGTGATGGCGTGATTAGAACAGACAAAAATGGACATCTACGTGGGCAACCTGCCCTACTCCGCTACTGAAGACGACGTCACCGGACTCTTCGCCAACTATGGTCCGGTCAGCCGGGTCAAAATCATCACCGACCGTGAAACCGGCAGATCCAAGGGATTCGCCTTCGTGACACTCGGCGATCAATCCCAACTGAATGCCGCGATCGAGGCGCTCAACGGCTATGATTACCAAGGCCGCGCGCTCCGCGTGAACGCATCCGAGCCCAAGGAAAGCAAGCCGGGCGGCTACGGTGGAGGCGGCGGCGGTGGCTACGGTGGAGAACGCCGTGGTGGTGGCGGCGGCTACGGCGGAGAACGCCGTGGTGGCGGCGGCGGCTACGGCGGAGAACGCCGTGGCGGTGGCGGCGGCTACAAAGGTGGCGGCGGCGGTTACAAGGGCGGCGGCGGCTACAAAGGTGGCGGCGGCGGCGACTGGTAATCCCCTGCGATCCAAGCTCTCTCAACCACACCCGTTTTCCCTCGCGGAAAGCGGGTGTTTTTTTGCAATGCCGCGGCGTCTCCATGGGTGCCGGGGACTGTCGCGACGGTCACACCCCGCTACCGGACATGGCAACGCATCACCCGCGGAGTGATGCCGGTGAGGATTTCCCAAACGATCGTGTCCGCCTTCGCGGCGACCTCCGCCACCGGGAGGTTGGGGCCGAACATTTCCACCTCGTCGCCCTCGTTCACCTCGCCCGCGTCCGTCACATCGACCATGATCTGATCCATCGTCACCCGGCCGAGGATCGGACAGCGCCGACCCGCGACGAAGGCCTCCGCTCCCTTGCCCGAAAGATGACGCGGGTAGCCGTCGCCATAACCGATGCCGATGGTGGCCACGCGGGTGGGCTTGGTGGTCACGAACTGCCGGCCGTATGAGACGCCATGCCCGGCCGGCAGGGTGCGGACGAGCGTGACCCGGGACTTGAGCGTCATCACGTTGGCAAGCCGGTCCTGATAGCCGGGCAACGGAGAGACGCCGTAAAGCATGAGGCCCGGACGCGCGAGATTGCAGGCCCCGCGGTTATAGCCGAGCAGGCCCGCGCTGTTGAGCAGATGCCTCCATTTGAAACGCGACGGCCCGCCCAGGGCGTCGATGAGCGCGTGGTAACGGGCTATCTGGCCGCGGGTGAATTCCTCGTCCTCGTCGGCCGA
>Ga0114938_1000735_pt1 | contig 23923 bp, 20 predicted proteins | sample AshMeaBigSpring_FD_88675 | JGI IMG/M metagenome (GOLD analysis project Ga0114938, IMG submission 88675) | Groundwater microbial communities from Big Spring, Nevada to study Microbial Dark Matter (Phase II) - Ash Meadows Big Spring | ecosystem: Environmental > Aquatic > Deep subsurface >...
TTAAACAAATGAAGTAGCTCTGGGAATAAGTGGTTTACTTCAAACCTGTCAGTGATAGAAGCAACCTGCCTAATATTATACACTGAATAAATGGGAGGCCCTACTTTCAAAAAATCTCTATCGAAATACTTTAGGAGTTTTTCAAAATCAGGCTTTATTTCTTCAGCAGTATACTGCGTTGGCCTATAAACAAGTTCCTTCCTTCTTATTTGCAAGCGAATCACTTGTCTTAAATCATAACGGTCAATCTCAAGATCATACTCCTTACCCGCCTTATTAAAAAACTTGATGTGGGTGAAATACATCATCCATGCAATCGCATAAATTTCCTGGTCTTTTGTCGCACTTTTTCCGAAATTGAATGCATCGACCTCCCTAAAGAAATTATGCAATGCTTTACACATCCGATGCCTAAATTCATTCGGTTGCTGGTTTTCGTTATAGACTGAAGGAAAACCCCTTAACTGTTTCTCCCAATTCTTACGGGAGCCATCATTAAATGATTTGCGGGTTGCATCTGTTATTGATGAGAGTAGCAGCCTGTCAGTAATTTTTATTGGATCTTCAGTATTGAAATGAAAAGTTATCTGCTCCAGTTCTGGTGGCATTTTTCCTTTTTCATATTCCCTTAGATGAGGATCTGTCAGCTTTAAGGCTTTAATAAGATTCTCAACTTCTTGCGGGAACTTTCTTATTCTTTCCCTTTGCTCCGGCCTATCATCATATTCTATGTCCTCTATGTAAGTCTCTTCCATTTTGCATAAAAGGAAAAGGATGAAGTCCTCATGTTCTGCCAAGCCATAATCAGCTATGAACTTCTTAAATTCAGCATATCGTTCTTTTGGAATTACAACCTTGCTTTTCTCGATGCTCAATGGCCTTTCCTCATCTCTTGGTTTGTTGGCAAAAACAGGTCTAAAGTGCTTTTCTAAAAGGTATTCATACTTTTTCTTCCATCGCATCCAATCATTATAGGGTGGTGAATCGGGAGTTTTGAAAATTTCCACAGTGACTAAATTAAACCGAGGTAAATCCGGACGCAAATCTTTGAAAGGTCTGCCATCATGATCTACTTTATGGAAAAAGCCATTTTTATCTTTAAAGTGAAATACGTGTATCCAGTCTCTTTCTCGCTCTTTTTGCCAGAAGTCTTCGGGCAAATTAAACTTCATGTCACCTAATTCATCTCTTTCAGGCTCGTTCGCTTTACTCATGGCATTGGTGCTTTAAAATTGTAAATGAATTTTGTTAGCAGCTTCCTTCTTCTTCTCGTCAATAATTTTGGCATACACCTGGGTGGTCTTTAAATCCTTATGCCCAAGCAGCTTTGAAACAGTGTAGATGTCGGTGCCCAGGGTTAACTGGAGGGTGGCATAGGTGTGCCTTGCACAGTGAAAAGTGATGGTTTTGCTGATGCCGGCCTTCATTACCCACTGCTGCAATTTGAGGTTGTGCCAGGCACTGTATTTCAACCCCAAGAACACACGGTCCTCGGGGTTGCCTCTCTCACCCAATAAGCCTGATGCTTGCTCAGAAATAGGCAGGGTTTCTGCTCCTTTGGTTTTCTGCTGGCGGAAGCGGATGTAGTACCCAATTTCTTTGCTACGCTGCACTTCGGCCCATACCAGCTTATTGATATCACTCCACCGCAAGCCTGTTAAGGCGCTGAACAGGAAAGCCTGTTTGAGTACCGGAATTTCACAGTCAACTTTTGCCACTGCCTGTAGTTCATCGTATGTGAGAAATTCTCTTTCTGGTTCTCCGGGTTTGACGCCATCGGTTTCATCTGCAGGGTTCCGCTGGATGATGGCTTCTTTGTAGGCTTCCCGCAAAGCAGCTCTCACCTTGTTATAGTAAGATGATTGCGTGTTTTGGGATAGGGAACGCATGGCGGGTGTCTTCGCCTCCTTACGCAGGTACTCTTTGAAGCTTTCGAGCCAACGCTTATCAATCTGGTTAAAGATTACATCGGTCTTTGCAAACTTTTTGAGGTGCTTGAGGGTGCTGTCCCAGTTATCGTAATTGCCTTTGCTATCCTTCCGCTTCTCTGCCAGGTACTCCACGTAACGCAGGAAACTGCCTTTCTGCTTGCTTTGATCCTGGAAGCCGTAGATGCCATTCTGTATCTCCAGATGGCGTTTGGAACGGATGGCTTCTGCCAGTGCCAGAGTCTTACGGTTTTCTTCTTTCTGCTCTTTGGTGAGCTTCCCCTTTTCGGGATCAGGTGTGAGGTAAAGTTGCAGGTATTCGTACTGCCTGTTACCCTGACTGTAATAGTCGAGGTACAAACTCACTTTGTCACCTTTCTTTCTTTGGCGTAGTACTACTTTCATAATATCGTTAGTTGAAAAGTTTATCGATTTCGGAACGTTTGATAATGGAACGGCTGCCCACTTTGCCGGCTTTGAGTTTGTTGGAGGCTATCAAACGGAAGATGGTTCTTCGGCTTGCGCCAATCAGCTGAGCCGTTTCCTCAATGCTGAGAAATTCCTTTTGCTGCAGCTTGGCATCGAATGATGGTGCCGACTGCTCAGGTGTTACCTGTGCTGCTTTGAATCCATTGAGCTTTTCTTCCCGCTTGAGTTGCTTGTAGTGGCGGCTATTGCAGGTATGGGAGCAATACCGAGTGGCCAGCGTTTTAGCTATAAACTCTTTACCGCAGTAAAGGCAGTGCTTGCTGATTTCGATGTTGCTGCTCATGTGCCGTTGAATGCCCTTGTGTGCCTATTGGTGTCGGCAAGTGACTGCAAGTGCCATCATCTCGCCAACTTGTTGCCCGGCATCAAGGTGCTATATCATAGGGCAACAATCAGGCAACAAATATAACGAAAAAAGAGCAATTTGGGCAACAAAAAGAGTATGTAATTTCTCTGAAAGTCAATAATAACAAGCACTTAGAAAAGAAGAGAAGGATAATTACTTTCCAATACAAAACTTGCTAAAAATAAAATCTAACTGATCTTCATTGGTAATCTCACCAGTAATTAATCCTAAATAGTGTAAACATTGACGTATATCTAATGCCAATAAATCGCCAGAAATATGTTGTTCAACACCTGCAGATACATCGTTTAATGCATCGGCTAATTTTTGCAAAGCATCGTAATGACGAGCATTGGTAACAATGGTAGATTCTGTATTGATGCTGCCTCCAACGGCTAGCTGCACCAGTTGACGTTGTAACGCTTCTATCTTTACATTGTTTTTTGCAGCAATGAATAATGGGTTGAAAGATGCAAATTGTTCAAGTTGTTGTGCAGTTGCACCATCTATTTTATTACCCACTAATACGTATTGAATTTGTTCTTTTTTAAATTCAGATTCAATTTTTTCGAGTTCTTCTAAAGTGGTTGTGTGTACATCAAACAAATACATAACAATATCTGCCAAACGCATTTTTTCTAGGCTTTTTTCAATGCCAATGCTTTCAATAATATCGTTTGCATGTGTTCTAATTCCTGCTGTATCTATTAATCTAAACAATATACCATCAATATTTAAAATCTCTTCAATGGTATCTCTTGTAGTGCCTGCAATATCGCTTACAATGGCTCTGTTTTCGTTGAGTAAAGCATTGAGTAAAGTAGATTTTCCAGCATTTGGTTTACCAATTATAGCTACCTGAACACCATTTTTAATTACATTACCCAACTTAAATGACAGCAGTAATTGTTGGGTATTTTCACTCAATTGTTGTATTAATAGTTGTAATTGTTTTCTATCGGCAAATTCCACATCTTCTTGTGCAAAATCTAGCTCTAATTCTATCATTGCAGAAAAACGAATCAGTTGTTCTCTTAAATCTTGCAGGGTTGATGAAAAGCCACCTCTTACATTTTTGATAGCCGTATTTCTGCTAGCTTCTGTGTTACTTGCAATTAAATCTGCAACTGCTTCTGCTTGTGTTAAATCTAGTTTTCCATTTAAAAATGCTCTTTGGGTAAATTCTCCCGGCTTTGCTATTCTACAACCTTTTTCAACTAATGTAGTAATGATTCTTTCTTGTATAAATGGAGAGCCGTGACAACTAATTTCAATTACATCTTCTCCTGTATACGATTTTGGATTTTTATATAAGCTAATAACAACTTCATCTAAAATTTCATTTCCATTTTTTAAAAGTCCAACATGTAATGTATGAGATGCTTGTTTTTCTAAATCTTTTGATGCAAACAATTGGTTTACAATAGTGATTGTTTCACTTCCGCTCACTCTAATTACGCCAATTGCACCAATGCCTTGTGGTGTTGCCAATGCTACAATTGTATCGTTCCAGCCACTTAGTTTACCAAGCATATTGTTGAATTAATTCTAAGGTAGAAATATTATTAGCGAGTTATTGTGGTTGCACCAAAATAAGGTTGTAATACCGCTGGTAAAACAATGCCATCTTCTGTTTGGTTATTTTCTAATAAACTTGCCATAATTCTTGGTAATGCCAATGAACTTCCATTAAGTGTGTGTACTAGTTGTGTTTTTCCATTGCCATCTTTAAATCTACATTTTAAACGATTGGCTTGAAATGATTCAAAATTGCTTACACTACTTACTTCTAACCATTTTTGTTGTGCTGTACTAAATACTTCAAAGTCGTATGTGATGGCACTTGCAAAACCCATATCACCACCACAAAGACGAAGAATTCGATAAGGTAAAGCCAATGATTGTAAAAGGTTTTCTACATGCTGTACCATTTCATTCAATACTTCAAAACTTTTTTCAGGATGTGTAAGTTGAATAATTTCTACCTTCTCAAATTGGTGTACTCTATTTAAGCCTCTAACATCTTTGCCATAACTGCCAGCTTCTCTCCTAAAGCAAGGACTATAAGCGGTCATCTTAATAGGCAATTCATCTTCTCTTACAATTACATCTCTATATACATTGGTAACAGGCACTTCTGCCGTAGGAATTAAGTATAACTTATCTTCTGTTACATGATACATTTGCCCTTCTTTGTCTGGTAGTTGTCCTGTTCCATAAGCACTAGCTTCATTTACCATAAATGGAGGTAAATATTCTGTGTAGCCAGCAGCAGTATTAAAGTCTAAAAAATATTGCACCAAAGCCCTTTGTAGCTTAGCACCTTTTCCAATAAAAACTGGAAAACCACTGCCTGTAATTTTATTACCCAATTCAAAATTAATGAGTTGATATTGATCTAATAAATCCCAATGTGGCACTGCTTTTTCATATAAAGTTGGAATACTACCACCAGTTTTTACCACTTCATTTTCTTCTGGAGTTTTACCAATCGGCACTTCTGTAGCAGGTAAATTTGGTAATTGTACCAACGATGCTTGTAATTTTTTTTCAACAATATCTAAAATAGATAAGCAATTGTTTACTGTTACTTTCAACGTAGCAACTTCTTTTTTGGCTGCTTCTGCATCTTCTTTTTTGCCTTGAGCCATTAATTTGCCAATTTCTTTTGAATATGTATTAATGCTAGCTTGTGCAGTATCATGTTCTAGCTGAATACGCTTTCTTTCATCATCTAAAGCAATAATTTCATCTACCAATTCTTCTTGTTTAAAATGCTTTACTTGCAAACGTTCTTTTACCCAATTTGGATTATTCTTTAACACACTTACTTGTAACATATCTATCTCAATTTGTGGCAAATATAGTTTGATAGGCATATTCATGATGCTGAACACTGTTTATTGATTGTATGGATAGAAAATAATAATGTAATGACTGTACATTTGCCCTATGTTTATACAAGACGATTTACAACAACGATGGTGGAATTTGGAAGCCAAATTGGTAGAACGATTTGGTAAAAAGCCTGATATGGAGGCAATTTTGTTTTTAATAGGATTGCAAGAAACGGGTTTTGAAGCTCCTAAAATTTCAAAAGAGCAAAAGCAAGATTTAATGCATGTGGCTGTTTGTACCGTATTGCAGCCAAGTGGATATTTTATTTTAGAAGGAAAAGATCCTGATAATTGGCCACATTTTAGACAAGTAAAAGAAATGCCTGCTTATGGATTGCCAGAACAAGAAAACTTTTTGAAAGATCATGTTTTAATGTATTTCGATAATATGGGTTTTTAGAATGGTGTTTTGAAAGGTAGCATTTTTATATACATAATAACTTCTTTAGCAAATGCTTTATTTATAATTTATTACGTATGCGTAAGATATTTTCTTTTTTAGGATTATTATTTATTTCTCTTTGTATTTATACAGCAAATGGTCAACCCCAAAAAGCAATCGTTAAAAAAACGGTTGCACTCGTTCAAAGAGATACAGTTAAAACCGCTGTTGAACCACTTATTCAAATTACAACACCTTTTGGTGTAATGATTGCCAAATTGTACAATCAAACACCATTGCACAAAAACCATTTCTTACAATTGGTAAAATCTGGCACTTACGATAGTTTGCTCTTTCATCGAGTAATTCAATCGTTCATGATACAAGGTGGAGATCCAAATAGCAAAAATGCACCCGATACGGTTCAGTTAGGTGGTGGTGCTTTACCCGGAGAAAGAATTCCTGCTGAAATTCATCCTCAATTTTTTCATAAAAAAGGGGCTTTGGCAGCTGCTAGAGATGGAAATCCGGCAAAAGCAAGTAGCAATTGTCAATTTTATATTGTTCAAGGTAAAAAATACGATTCTGCTTCATTATATGCTACTTATGAGCAAAGAGTAAAAAATGCCAATCCCAATTACAAGTTTACCAAAATACACCAAGAAATTTATCAACGTATAGGAGGAACCCCACAATTAGATCAAAGCTATACTGTTTTTGGAGAGGTAATTAGTGGATTAGAAGTAATAGATGCAATTGCTGCTGTTGCTACAAAAAAAGGGGATAGGCCTTTGCAAAATGTATGGATGAAAATGAGCGTTTTACGAGAATAGTTGTAACATAACTAAACTGAATCTATTTTAAGATGTTGATTTTCAATTTAGTTATTGCCAATTTGTACTTAGTAGAACTAAATTAGTATCATTCAAATTTTATAAGAATATTTGTACTTTAAAAATCTTAATTATGAATTTTCCAGCTCATTTACGCTACACTAAAGACCACGAATGGATTAGCATTGATGGTGATATTGCAACTGTAGGAATTACAGATTTTGCACAAAGAGAATTAGGCGATATTGTATATGTAGATATTAATACAGTTGGTAAAAGCTTAGAAGCTGAAGCTATTTTTGGAACTGTAGAGGCTGTAAAAACAGTAAGTGATTTGTTTTTACCAATTGCAGGTACCATTTTAGAAACCAATCCATTATTAGATAAACAACCAGAATTGGTAAATGCTGATCCGTATGGTGATGGTTGGATGGTTAAATTAAAAGTAGCAGATACCTCAACTATCGATGCTTTGTTAACTGCAGAAGCTTACGAAAACTTAGTTGCTTAAATTTTTTTTATTTTTTTTGAACTAAGTAAAACCATAGGTGTTCTGTTCTCGTAAATAGAATACATCTGATTTTTTAAAACCGTACGCATTTTTGGAAGCATCTGTAAAATATACTGAAACAGAGTTGGTGTATTTGCTTAAGCAAAGGCAGCAATCCGCATTTAGTTATCTATATGATAATTATAGTGGAGCATTACTTTCAGTTATCATCAATATTGTATCAGATACAGAATTGGCAAATGATGTTTTACAAGAGGTTTTTGTAAAAATTTGGCGACAAATAGAATCGTACGACAATACTAAAGGTCGATTATTTACTTGGATGATGAATGTGGCAAGAAATGCGTCGATTGATACGGTAAGAAGTAAAGGTTTTCAAAATAGTCAACAAAATCAAGAGTTAACCGAAACTTTGTACGATAAAGGTGGAAGCACACAGTTGCATACCGATAAAATTGGATTAAGAAAAGTGGTACATGAATTAAAAGATGAGTATAAAGTTTTAATAGAATTGGCGTATTTTGAAGGCTATACACAAGATGAAATATCAAAAATGTTAGATATACCTCTAGGAACAGTAAAAACCCGATTACGAACGGCACTTACCCAACTTAGAGGCGTTATAAAACAATAAAAATTACAACAAACAATATTTATAAGTGAATATCGAAGCTTACATATCAAGTGGTGTCATTGAAAGCTATGTCTTAGGCATGGCCGATGCACAGGAGATAGCAGAGTTAGAGCAACTCAGGCTTCAATATCCTGCTATTCAACAGGCTATTGATGAGTTCGAGGAATCTCTAGAAAAAACTGCATTTGCAGCTGCCGTTTCTCCTGCACCATCTGTAAAAAATAAGCTTTTCTTCGAGTTAGAAAACGAGTTTGCTCTTCCAGTAAAAGAGAAAGACAAACCTTCTTTTGCTCATAATACACCAATTGTTGATATTCAGTCTAGAATAAATAAAACAGAAGAAGAAACGATTATAGAAACAAATTTTTCTACAGAACAAACAAAAGCTGTCGTAAAACCTTTACGCTATTTAAAAGCGGTTTCTGTTGCTGCTATACTTTTGTTAATTGCAAGTGCATCTTTAAACGTTTATTTCTATTCAAAAAATAATGCGTTAGACGAACAAGTAACTGCACTTTTAAATGATAAAAATACATTGATTGCCAGCAATAAGAGCATGCAGGTAAAATATACAGACATTTATGCCAACTTAATGGTAGTTAGCGACACCAATGTGCAAAAAGTGGTATTAAAACCTGTTGTTGGTAAAGAAGGTAGCTTAGCAACTGTTTATTGGAATACGTTTACAAAAGATGTGTACGTTGTAGCAGATAAATTACCAAAAGCACCAAAAGGAAAGCAATATCAATTGTGGGCTTTGGTAAATGGAAAACCAGTAGATGCAGGAATGATTGACGGCTGCAATGGTGTTTGCAAACTTAAAAATACCATACAAGCACAAACATTTGCTATTACTCTAGAAAAAACAGGAGGTAGTGAATCGCCTGATTTAACACAATTGTATGTTCTTGGTAATGTAAAATCGTCTTAATTATTTTATCATATAGTTAACTTCAAAGCCTTCTTGAACAAAGAAGGCTTTTTTATTATGTGAAATAAATATGCTTGTAAAAAAACCTTTTTCGAAAAGTGTGCGTATATAAAATTAGCTAATCAATAGCGGGGTTTTTTCAGATGGAGGGAGACTAGAGGTAGTCTCCCTTATTTTTGCATAAAACTATTTCCGTTGCAACAATTACGCTTTATACATTTCGCTCCTTTTTTTGCATTCTTTTTCTTTTCGCTTTATTTATTTACGCTGCCAGGTCAATCTATTCCTCAAATTGGCATTTTAGAATTAATCGAGTTTGATAAATGGGTACATGCTGCCATTTTTTCAATACTTGTTTCAAGTGCATTGTTTCCTTTAAAAAGGCATGTTGCAAATAAAAAGCGAACGCATACGATTTTTGTTATTGTTACCGTTTTAGCTATTTTCTATGGAATTGCAATTGAGTTTATACAAAAATATTGGATCGTAAATAGGTCGTTTGATGTATTCGATATTTTGGCAGATAGTATTGGTGCAGTAATTGGGTATGTATTTAGTAGAAGGTGGCTAAAAAAAATTGGCCCCGATAGAAATCGGGGCCGCAACCAAAACTAACTGCTTATGAGAAAAACTTTAAATCCGTTTTATACTTTTAATTAACTCAAACTCAATGCCAAAAGATTGAATAAGACTGTTAATGATTTGTTAGAGCTTTAAAATAATTATTTGTTTTTTATTTTAACTATGCAAATATCGTAAGTAAAGACACAATAAAGTGTGAATGGTTTATCAATGAAATGTTAATAGACAATTCTATGACAATTAAAGCCTTTTTGCTTTATCAAGTTCATAAAAAAATGCATCCCAAAAAGGATGCATTTTTTTTGTGTTCATATTTTACAATCAATTTATGTAAAGCTGTAGCTTATTTTGCCATCTTTTTCATCTTTCAGTTGAATGCCAATAGCAGCTAGCTCGTTTCTAATTTTATCGCTTGTAACAAAATCTTTTTTTGCTTTTGCCTCTTTACGTAGGTTAATTAAAAGAGCCAAAACACCTTCTAGTTTTTCACCACCATTTTTTTCTTGTTGTAAGCCAAAAATATCTTCGATAAAGGCTTTCATTTGTTTTTGTAAATGCAGCAAAGTATTTCCACTTATTGCATTTTCTGCAATATGCTTATCTTTTATTCCATTAATAATACTTGCTAAATCAAACATATTGGCTACAACTTTTGCAGTATTAAAATCATCGTTAATAAACTCATCAAATTCAGAAACAAGTTTTAAAACTTTGGTTTCTAATGCATTATCTGTAGCAGTTATTGCTGTATTTGCAACCAATTGGTTTAGGTTTTCGTAAGCTTCCCACAAGCGTTTAAACGCTTTTTCAGATGCTTTTAAAGCTTCGTTACTAAAATCTAATGTGCTTCTGTAATGACTTTGTAGAATAAAGAAACGAATCGTCATAGGATGATACGCTTGTTCTAACAATGGATGTGTACCAGCAAACAATTCACTTAACTTGATAACGTTGTTGTAGCTTTTTCCCATTTTTCTACCGTTAATGGTAATCATATTGTTGTGAATCCAATATTTTGCCATGGTAGTATGGTTACAAACTGCACTTTGTGCAATCTCACATTCATGATGAGGAAACTGTAAATCCATTCCACCACCATGAATATCGAATTGGTTGCCTAAGTATTTATTACTCATAGCACTACATTCAATATGCCATCCAGGGAAACCTTCACCCCATGGACTTTTCCAACGCATAATATGCTCAGGTGGTGCATTTTTCCATAAAGCAAAATCGGCTTTATTTCTTTTTTCGTCTTGATTGTCTAATTCTCTTGTAGTATCTAATTGGTCGTCTAGGTTTCTTCCACTCAACATTCCGTAAGGCATACCTAGTTTAGAAAAATCTTGGTTGTATTTTTCTACATCAAAATAAACAGAACCATTTGCTACATAAGCATATCCATCTGCAATAATTTTTTCAATCATTACAATTTGTTCTACAATATGGCCAGTTGCTGTTGGTTCTATACTTGGAGGAATAGTGTTAAACTGATTCATTGCCCAATGAAACATATTGGTATATTTTTGAACGAGTTCCATTGGTTCTAAGCGTTCTAGCAATGCTTTTTTACTTATTTTATCTTCAGCTTCTCTGCCTTCTTCTTCAAAATGACCAGCATCGGTAATATTTCTTACATAACGTACTTTATAACCTAAATGTAAAAAATAACGATGCACCACATCGAAAGTAATGTAGGGTCTTGCATGTCCAAGATGGCTTTCGCCGCTAACGGTTGGTCCACATACATACATGCCTATATGACCAGGTGTAATACTTGTAAATATTTCTTTTTGACGAGTTAATGAATTATATACTTTTAAAGACATGGTTTTTTGAAAAAATGATGAAAAAGGGTGAATAATTTTTGGTGTAAATGTGGGAATATTTACAGCGTTTGTATGAGACTAACAACAGCAACAACTGCTAAATGTATAGATAGTGTAAAACATCATAAGGCTGCTAAGATAAGCACTTTGATAAAAATTAGGTTTATTCAGTAAAAGAATTATTCGGTTTATTTTATTTGCTTTTCAATTGCAAATCTGAAACCAACATTATATGATCGCTTAAACCTTCATCTACCATATCAAATTGATGAATATAAAATTGTGGATCTGCTAAAATATAATCGATTCTTAAAGTAGGAGCTAAGGCAATGTACGTTCTGCCAATTCCAAAATCTTTTTTTAAAAAAGCATCTTGTTTATTTCCTTTTATGGTAAAATAGGTATAGCTGTTAGGTACGTCATTAAAATCTCCACAAATAATAGAAGGATAAGGGCATCCTAACATTTCTTTTTGAATCATATCTGCTTGAATGGCTCTTCTTTTAAATGCAGGATTCATTTTTCTAAAAATATTTTTCGATGCCATAACTGCATCTTCATTTTGACCGGTAATTTTCTCCAGATTATCGTAATCATCTTTTTTAAATTTAAATGATTGTAAATGAGTGGTATACACTCGAATAGTATCGTTTTTAATAACAATATCTACATAAATTAAACTCTCTGCTTTTGGATAGTTTATTTTTTGTGAATGAATAATCGGATACTTTGAGAATATGATATTTCCAGAACTGTAGCCATTGTTTTTTGTATAATCTTTTGAGAAAAAATAATAAGGATATTTTTCGCTGAAAAGCGAAATATTATTGGTGTATTTACTGTTATTAAACTCCTGTAAACAAACTATATCTCCATTTAATTTTGTAATGCTTTCTGATACTTCATTTCGTATCAATTTTTTACTGTTTTTATTCGTAGTTAATCCATTAAAGCTTTGAATATTCCAATTAATAATTCGAATATGGTTTTTCTTTTTTGCTTCCGTAAAACTAGCCCTTAACTGAAAAGCAAAAAATACATTGATTTGTTGATAGCCAATAAGTAATGTTACCAATGGAATTAGTGAGAATATAGGCTTTGCAAAGAGCCAAAAAAATATGCATAATAGTAAAAGTGGAATAAAATAAGGACTAGCTAAAGCTGCAAAACCCATTAACGGATATGACGTTGGGCTTAAATAGGGGCTTAGGTTTGTAAACAAAAAGCCAATACTCACCACAATTGTAAGGGTAAGTATGATGGTTTTTGTTATTTGGCGAGCCCATTTTTTTGCCATGGTTTAAAAATACCAAAAAACACGTTATTGAACTTGTAAATCTGTGATGACTGGATAATGATCGGATGCTAAAAAAGGTGGACAATGATATTGCGTAGATTGAAGTAGTGCATTGTGCAATACAACATCTATACGAAGTGTTGGTGAAATACTACTATAGGTTTGTCCCCAACCACCACCATGTTTTAAAAATGGATCTTTTAAACCTTTGCTAATTGTTTGATAAGTATAACTAGATGGCACAGAATTTAAATCGGCACAAAACACAAATGGAAGTTTACAAGTGCTTATATTTTTTTGAATCATTTTTGCCTGTTGCACATGTATAGAATCGTAATAACGAATTGTTTGCATTTTACTTCTGTATAAATAAATGTTTTGTTTACTATTTAATTCTCTAGGGTCTAATTTAGGTTCTCTTCCATCAGCTTTTAAATACATTGAATGTAAATGTGTATTGTAAATACGTACTTTTTTTCCATGAATATTTACAGTTGCATAAGCTAGGTGTTCAGTTTCTGGAATAAAATCATAAGCAATTTTACCCGAATCAATAATAGGAAACTTAGAAAAAATAATGGTTCCATAATACCCAACATAAAAATTAGTACATGCAGGAAAGTTGTCTACAGAAAAATAATAATATGGATATTTGAGTGTATCTGTAATGTATTTTATGTTGCTAAAAAAAATATGTTCAGCTGTATCTGCATGATTTTTAAAATCTTGCAAACAAAGAATATCTGGTTGTGTATTTTTGATATAGCGAAAAATTTTTCTACGTGGACTTGAATAATTATCAGTTGACACTTGATTGTCTATAAATTCACAAACATTCCATGATAATACTCTAAACTGTTGAGGTTGTTTTAAAACTGAAAATTCTTTGTTGCTATGAAAACCAATGGTAGAAAAAATATTTTTATAGCCTGCCAATAAAACAAGTAGTACAAAAAATCCTTTTTTCTTATACAGCAGAAAACTTGCAATAGTTATCGGTATCATTCCTATTAATAAGTAAGGAAAGGCGAGTGATAAAAAAGTGAAGTATTTAAAGTGAATGGGATTAATATAAGCAGATAAACATGCTAAACTATACACAAATGTGTACAGAATAATTGTAATAATTGGTGTGGTTTTAATAAGGGTTTTTAGAAATTTCATGCAAATAATTAGTTATAGTTCTTCTTTACTTGCACGTTTTAAAAACAGCTTTTCTTCATCTGTAAGCATATGGTAACCTTCTTGATTTATTTTATCCAAAATCGCATCTAATTTTTGCTGTGTTAAATTGGGTGTTTTTTTAAAAGGTGATCCTGTAGACTTATAAAACAATTTTTCCTTTGTATCAGATGTTTTATTTCTTTTTTCTGGATTAAATAAGTCATCTAGCCAATGCCAAAAACGAATCATCCATTCGCCCCAATCTTTTCCTTTTCTTAATTGTTTGATGAATATAAATCCAATAGTTCCACCGGCTAAATGAGCAACTGCCATTCCTCCGCTAGCACTTGCAATAGTTGCATAATCAATAGCAACAAAAATGAGTGTTAAAACCCATAATGGAATGCCACCATTAATCAATGGAAAAATACGATAATCAGGAGCCAATGTAGTAGTGGCAACAGCAACAGCCATTAATGCTGCACCTGCACCCATCATATCAGGGGTAATGCCTACGTTTCTTGCCAAAACAGGAAAAATATTGTTTATTAATACAAAAAAAATGGCTCCAATAAAACCACCATACAAATAAATTGGAATTAGTTTTCCGTTGCCTGCTAAGTCTTGCAAAATATAGCCAAAACTCCACAGCCATAATAAACTGCTAATTAGCGACCAAACACCTACATGGCTAAACATATACGTAAAAACAACCCAAGGTTTGTACGCTAGTTTTTCCATATCTGCAGGAAGCGTAAACCAATTTAAAATTTGACGTTGAAAAAATTCCTCAGGAATATCTGATAAGAAATATACAATTTTTAAAAAATTGAGAAAAATAAAAACGGTTACGTTGATGATGATTAACCAAGTTAATGCGTTATTTTCTTGTCCCAATAAAGGTATTCTTCTGTTATTGTTGCCTAAAACTGCCACTGTTCAAAATATTTAAAAGGTTTAATTGTGTAGTAAAAATTGTTGTAGATGATTTGTACTACCTCAATTGTACAATTGTTTTAATAAAACGTTTTTTTATTGCTTTTGTTCCATGTAATTACAATTAACAACCCAACTAGCCCACCACCAATATGAGCCCATCTTGCTACATTATCGCCAGCCGAATTTCTAAGGGCAAAAAATATTTCATAAGCAAAGTAAAATAGCCCTAACCATTTTGCTTTTACTGGAATAAAAAAGTATAAATAAATGTAAGTATTTGGAAATAAGTACACAAAAGCCGCTAAAACCCCAAAAACCGCTCCACTTGCACCAACGGTTGGTGTATTTATAGTATTTTCATAATATGCAGTAAGCACTTCTAAAAGCTGACCAGCTGCTGCCTGATTATCAGGATTACTTTGTAAATAAACAATTGCATCAGGGTTTAAGCCAATATTATTTTCTTTGGCAAAATCTAACATAGCATCAACGGCTGTTAGTTTTCCACTAGCGTGTTGAGATACTAAATTTGAATAGGCATTGGATAGTTGATTAATTTCTACGTTTAATATAACTAAGTGAAGCAAAGCAGCACCTAAACCACAAATAATATAAAACGTAAGAAAACGTTGTGCACCCCACAAATTTTCTAAAATTGCTCCAAACATCCACAGTGCAAACATGTTTCCAAAAATATGACCCAGATCACCATGCATAAACATGTGTGTTAGCAATTGCCAAGGTTTAAACAATTCACTCTTCCATGTATGAAGGGCAAATAAATTTTCCATCGAAAAATCGAACTGAATGGCAATTGTTTTTTTTGCAACAAAAAATAAAATATTAATTATCAAAAGATTTTTAATAATGGTTGGTAAAACCTGAAATCTTGATGGTCTAAATTGTTGCATAATATCACTAAATTCTAATGTGTACTTTTTGTTTTCAAGATTCAACTACAAGTTTTCTTTTAACTTCAGTTGAACCACATTTTCAATATGGTGTGTATGTGGAAACATATCTACAGGTTGTATTTTAGTTACCACATATTTTTCATCTAATAAAGCTAAGTCTCTTGCCTGTGTAGCAGGATTGCAACTTACATAAACCATTACAGGTGCTTCTATTTCTAAAAGTTTTTTAACTAATTTTTCATGCATTCCTGCCCTTGGTGGATCTGTAATAATTACATCTGGTTTTCCATGTTGTTCAAAGAAAGCATCATTGCAAATGTTAATTACATCACCTGCTATAAAAAAAGAATGTTCAATGTTGTTTAATGTTGCATTTTCTTTCGCATCAATAATGGCATCTTCAATTAATTCTACACCAACAATTTTTTTGGCTTGCTTACTGCAAAAAATACCAATACTTCCTGTGCCACAATACAAATCATACACAACTTGTGAACCATTTAGTTCTGCAAAATCTCTAGTTACTTGATATAACTTTTCACCTTGAAGCGTATTGGTTTGAAAGAATGATTTTGGACTAATTTTAAACTGAAACGATTCTAGTTTTTCAATAATAAACCCTTTGCCATAAACGGTTTTAGGTTCTAAATCGTAAATGCTATCATTAAACTTAGCGTTAATTGTAAATAAGAGTGTTGTAATAGAAGGAAACGTATTCAACAACATTTTTTGCAAGCCATCTATCATTTCTTTATTTGCATTTGCAACTACTACGTTCACCATTATTTCACCCGTTGTGGCAATACGAATTACCATATTTCTCAACCAACCTTCATGCTGTTTAATATCGTAAAAAGGATAATTATTTTCTTTAGCAAATTGTACAATAGCTTTTCTAATTGCATTTGTAGGTTCTTCTTGTAAGTAACAATTGTCTATTTCAACAACTTTATCAAATTGTCCTTTTGCATGAAAACCGGCAGCACCTTGTTGCATAGCTTCGCCCAAACTATCTGTATTATTGGCAGCACCTTCCGCTCTTAGTTGTTTAAATTCATCTTTAGGAATAAAACGCCTAGTTGCAAACGTGTATTCAATTTTATTTCTATAACCAACCGTTTTTTCAGCACCAATTATGGGTAGCATTTCTGGTAATTCTATTTTACCAATTCTTTGTAAATGGTCGGTTACTTGTTGTTGTTTAAATGCAAGCTGTTCTTTATAAGGTAGCATTTGCCATTGACAGCCACCACAAACACCAAAATGACTACAAAAAGGTTGCAATCTGTTTGCAGATAATTTTTTAAAAGCAATCGGAAAAGCTTCTGCCCAATCTTTTTTCGATTTACCCAATTGAATGTCAACAATATCACCAGGTATTGTATTTTCTATAAAAATAACTTTACTATTTACTTTAGCTAAGCTTTTTCCTTCGGCAGCAAAATTTTCTACCAAAACGTCTTGTAATATTACGGGCTGTTTATTTCTTCTCACTTTGCAAAAATAAGCCCAATACCTGTAATCGGTATCTTAAATAAAAAACAATCCAAGTAGCAATAGTTCTTTTTTTATTTTATGTAGTCGGCTTTGGTAACTTATTTCACCTGCAGTGGCGTCGCACTCTTGTACTACATCACTTTATGCAACAAAAAACCCTTGTAACAAACTTGCTACAAGGGTTTTGTAAAATATTGATTGATAAAATTATTTAGGGTCTAATGCCAACTTCACTTTTTCAACTAAATCTTGCAAATGTAATTTGCTCATTTTATCAGTAGTTGTTGGAATAGCAGCTAACAATTGACTACGCAATTGTACCAACTGACCTCTAGCAATTGCAGGTAAATCACTTCTCTTTAAATCTGGTCCAAAACTGATAGAAAACCCTTGAACAGAAACACTATTACTAGCACTGTTAGGAGCAATCATTGCACCCAATTTATCTACATAGCTTTTTTGCAACAATCTTCTATACTCATCAATTGGTTTTTTAGAAGATAATTCTGTAAATAAACTTGTTTGTACGTCTGTAAGCAACTCTAAAGCATTGTATGTTTTTTCTGCACCAAAACGCTCTAAACAAATTTGCATACGATTTAATCTATCTGCACTAATTAAATTTGCCAATCCAGATTCTTGTGTATTTGCCACAGGATCTAAGCTAATTGGGTTGTTAATTTTATTCCAAATGTCCTTATTAATCAACCATTTTGGTGTTTCAAACAATTGTTTGTTTAAAAATACGACTGCTTCTTTTTGTTTGTCTTTAGGTGTAAGTTCATACACAGCACCTTCTTGTTCTACACTCTTAAATGTTTCTGTAACACCACCCACATTTTTTGTTACATGACCAATATAACGTCTAAATTGGCCTAGTAATTGCGTGTAAATAGATCCTAAATTTTCATTTAAATCACCTTCTTCTTTAGTCCATTCTGGTAAGTTAGGTAAAATGCGTTGTAAATTCTTAATACCATATTCACTGGCTTTCATGGCATTGTCACCTAAATCTTCACTTTGTGTTCTTGGGTCAACACTATTGCCTCTTTCATAAGTTCCAAAATAATGACGTGGATTTTCTTTCAATGCTGCAATAATCATTTTGTTGCTAGCAAGATGTTGTTCCTCTTCTGTTGCACCAGGAATATAACCGTAACCCCATTTAATTGCCCACAAATCATAATCTCCAATTCTAGCAAATAAACCCGCTTTAGATGTAATGTTGTCTTCAGGTTGAGCAACATAGTTAAAACGAGCATAATCCATAATAGAACCTGTATGGCCATTCGCTTCAACCCAAGCTTTGTCTCTTAACTTTTCTACAGGCGTTTTGCTACTACTACCCATGTTATGTGCTAAACCAAGTGTGTGTCCAACTTCGTGGCTAGATACAAAACGAATTAAATCACCCATTAAATCGTCGTCAAATTTCATTTTTCTAGCTCTAGGGTCTACAGCAGCAGTTTGAATCATGTACCAATCATGTACTAATTTCATAACATTATGATACCAACCAATATGGCTTTCTAAAATTTCTCCACTTCTTGGGTCATGAACGTTTGGTCCGTAAGCATTCTCAATATTCGATGCAAAATATCTTACTACAGAAAAACGAGCATCTTCTAAGCTCATAGTAGTATCATTTTCTGGCCATTCTTTACCAACAATTGCATTTTTAAAACCTGCTTTTTCAAATGCTTTTTGCCAATCGTTTACACCTAAAATCAAATGTTTTCTCCATTGTTTTGGAGTTGCAGGATCTATGTAGTAAACAATTTGTTTTTTAGGTTCAACTAATTCACCTTTCATCCATTTTTCCCATTCACCATCCTTTGGTTCTAAACGCCAACGAATAGCAAATTCTTTGTCTTCTACTTTTTGTTGATCATCACCGAATTTTACAAAATCTTCTGTAAAGTATCCAACTCTTCTATCAGCCAATCTTCTTGCCATTGGTGTTTTTGGTAATAACAACAATGAAGTATTCATTTCTAAAGTTACAGCACCTGAAGCGTTTGCAGCAGGTAAAGATGCACCTGAAGGAAATGGAGAAGGAGAGATAGAAAAACCACCGCCACTAGAAGCATTAAAGGTTTTTACAGTTCTAATTTCTGTATTGATAGGATAAGTTGTAATTTTTTGAATGTACGATCTATCAGCTGCTAAAATTGAAAAGTTAAATCTTCTTTTAGCATTTGCACTTAAGCTTACTGGTTGATTATCACCTTTGAAGAAATCAGTAACATCAATAATGCTACTTGGGTTAAGACTGTCTTTGCCAAAAGCGGCTACAGGAAACGCATTAGCTATAGTATTTACGTTTGAATTACTTACCGCTTTGTAAATAGCATCTGTAGAATCTGCAACGCTAATTAAAGTAATAACACGTAAGAAAATGGTGTTATTAGGGCCTTTCTCAAAGCTCAGTGTTTGCTGATTGGCAATTTCTCCACCATAACCAGCACCACTTGGCACTTTAGCAAAACGTGTTACGGCTAAAATTTCTCTACCTAGTAAAGTGTCGCCAATTTCGAAGTAATATTTATCTTCTACTTTATGTACCGTAAATAATCCTTTTTTACTTACAGCTTTGTCGGTAATTACTTCTTTAAAAGGTTTTGGGCCTTGTGAAGCACTTCTACCACCTAAACCTCCCATAAATCCTGCCAAATTAGGAGCACCTGTAGAAGTAGGAGTTGGGGTTGTAGGTGTAGGAACGGTTGGTCTTTGCTGAGCCATTGCAAATGAGCTAGAAAGCAACACCGATGCTAACAATAGTTTTCTCATAAATGTAACTTGATGTTTAAATTTTAATTTTAAAGATAATTGCGGGCAAAATACTAACACATTTTTTGGTAAAACGTTTTATGAATGGTAAAAATCTGCCTATTTAATTACTTGCGTGTATATTTATAATTACCGTTTAGCATGAAATTATCGTAAACTTTACAAAACAAATTTGCTGTTAGTTTTAAAATTGTTAATTTGTAAGCCCTTTTCAAAATGATACTCTGAAAATTGTTTTGTTTTATCAAAAGTTTTTTCTGTAGAATTGCGAAATAAAATTTTTAAACAACTGTAATTTAAAACCAAAAAATCAATTGAATCATGGCTGAAACAAAACCAACAGCAACAGCTGTTAAAAGTTCAACTGCTCCTCAACACAAAAAGTCTGGTAATTTAATTGCTACGATTGCTCCTTTGGCATGTATCGTATTAGGTTACGTAATTTGGCGTTTTTTCATCGGAAATGCTGCAAACTTTTCTAAACCAGACTTAGCTGGTGGTTTCTGGCCGAAACACAAAGGGCCAATAGGAGATTTATCAAAAATGTATTTGGGTGGTATTATCGTTCCAGTTTTAATTGGATGTTTTTTAATTGTATTAACCTTCGTAATTGAAAGATTATTAACTGTTACAAAAGCTGCTGGTAAAGGCAATATTGCTGAGTTTATTCGTAAAGTGCAATTTCATTTGGCAAACAAAGAAATTGATAAAGCAATTGCTGAATGCGATAAACAAAAAGGTGCTGTAGGTAATGTAATGAAAGGTGGATTAAACAAATACAAAGAAATGATTCACAATACAGAATTAACTACTGAACAAAAAATATTAAATATTCAAAAAGAAGTAGAAGAAGCAACTGCTTTAGAACTACCAATGTTAGAGAAAAATTTAGTATTCTTATCTACACTTGCTTCAGTAGCTACCCTAGTAGGTTTATTAGGTACGGTTGTGGGTATGATTAAGTCTTTCTCTGCATTAGGTGATAGTGGTGGTGGAGAAGCTGCACAAGCTTTATCTGAAGGTATTTCTGAGGCTCTTTACAATACAGCTTTAGGTATTGGTACTTCTGCAATTTCAATTATCATGTACAACGTATTTACTACAAGAATTGATGGAATTACTTTTGGTATTGATGAATCTGGATTTACATTAACTCAAAGTTTTGCTGCTAACTACAAATAATTGTAAGTTCTCTTTATGGAGAAAAGTAAATTTTGAATCAATATTGTATATCTAACTTAATTATTCACAATGTCAAGACCCAAATTACCACGAAAAAGTACTTCGGTAGATATGACAGCGATGTGCGACGTTGCTTTCTTATTGTTGAGTTTCTTTATCTTAACAACTAAGTTTAAGCCGAGCGAAGCAATTACTGTTACTACACCAAGTTCTGTGGCATCAAAAGTAGCACCAGATAAAGATGTTGTGTTGATTACGATTGATAAAGATGGAAAAGTATTTTTATCAATGGACGATGAAACTGTAAAAGAATACATCGGCAATACACTCAACTCAACAAAAAATCTTGGTATTAATGTAAATGCCTTTAAAAAGGCTGAATTCTTTGGTTCTTCTTTTGGTCAATTAAAATCATTTTTAGAATTACCTAAAGAAGCTAAAAAAGGCGAAACGCTGCCAGGCATTCCTACAAAAGATAGTACGAATAACGAACTTATCGAATGGATGCGTTTAGTTTCTGATGGCTATCAAGGTAAAAAAATGAACTTACTTTTAAAAGGCGATAATGTAGCTAAATATCCTGCTTTTAAAAGTGTAGTAACTGCTTTCAAAAAAAATAACCTTTTGAAGTTTAAAATGGTTACCAATCCTGAAAGTGTACCTGAAGGAAGTGATTTATGGAAAAGAAATCAGAACAGATCAGGAAAAGAAACAACCGAAGAATAAACTAGTTCTGGAAAATAAATTTTTAAAATAAAAAAACATCTACCATGGCAGAAATGGATACCTCAGGCGGTGGTGGCCATAAAAAAGGTCCCGGCGTCAAAAAGGCGAAAAAGCTATCTACAAGAGTAGATTTAACGCCAATGGTTGACTTGGGCTTCTTACTCATTACGTTTTTTATTTTTACAACAACAATGAGTCAGCCTACAGCTTTCAACCTAAACTTGCCTAAAGATGCAGAGAAAGATGATGATTTAACAAAAACAAAAGAATCAGGTTCTCTTACTATCATGTTAGGAAAAGATAACAACGTTTTTTATTACGAAGGAATTCTAGATCCTGCAGGAGCAAATTTTAAATCGTCTAATTTTAAAGAAATTAGAGATGTTATTATTGCTAAAAAAAGACGTACAGATGCAAAAGACTTTTTTGTTATTTTAAAGCCTAATGAAGAATGCACTTACAAAAATGTAATTGATATTCTTGATGAAATGTCTATTAATGATATACGCAAATATGCACTCGTAGATATTTTTGATGGAGAAAATCAGTTAGTAAAAGCATCACAGGCTGCAAATGCACCACAAGCATCTAATTAATTTGTGGAAAATAATGTTTTTTGAATCTATTTAATAAAGTCAAACACTATGGACGTAAATAAAATAATGACCGCCGACTTCCTAGACATCCTTTTCGATGGTAGGAATAAGGAGTATGGTGCTTATGACTTGCGTAAAACTTATAATAAACGAATTACAATTGCTATTGTAGGTACGTTTGCTATCTGTTTATTGATTTTCTTAGCATATGTTCTAGCGAATAACGTTAAAACAGAAACTAAGAATGAAGTTTTTGTGCAAGACATGAATTTGGAAGAGGTAAAGAAGGAAGAAAAGAAGCCTGAATTACCACCACCTCCACCACCTCCAAAACAAGAGCCACCCAAAGTGGAAATCACAAAATTTACTCCTCCCAAAATTGTAAAAGATGAGGAAGTAAAAGAACCACCACCAGACCAAGAAAAGTTAGAAGAAACTAAAATTGGTACTATTAATGTGGAAGGTGTAAAGGATGATGGAATTGTAGCACCTGTAGTAGAAAGTAAAGGTACTGGTGTTGTAGAAGCTCCTAAACAAGAGGAAGACTATGATAAGGTATTTACTGTGGTGCAAATTGAAGCTGAATTTCCTGGAGGTAGAGCAGCTTGGGCAAAATATTTAGAGCGTAATTTGAACAGAGATTTACCTTCTGAAAATGGTGCTCCTCCCGGTAAATACACAGTTATGGTATCTTTTTTAGTAGATAAAAATGGAGCTATTAGTGATGTAGTTGCAGAAACAGACCCAGGTCATGGTACAAAAGACGAAGCTATTCGTGTAATTAAAAAAGGACCAGCTTGGAAACCTGCTGTACAAAATGGTAGAAATGTTGCTTATAGAGCAAGACAAGCCATTACATTCGTTGTTTCTGAAGATTAATTTTTAGATACGATACTTAATAAACAAGCAAAAGCGTCTTTCAATTTGAAAGACGCTTTTGCTTTTCAGGCACTTATGTAGATAAAATATTTTTAATTAATTTATGGATTTTTGTTTTATGGTAATCTAATTTAAAAAATTATTACCATGAAAACACAGCAAATTTTAACAGCCGATGTGCTAGACATTTTATTCGAAGGCAGAAATAAAGCTTATGGTGCTTACATGCTTCGAAAAAATTACAACAAGCGTTTGCAATATGCTTTAGCTAGCACCTTTATGCTTACGCTTTTATTAATTACGCTATCAATTTGGGCAAAAAAAGAAAATACAAGTATTAAACCACTTGAGGTTAAAGACATTGTCCTTAGTGATCATTCTGTTAATAAGCCAGATATTACTCCTCCAATTGAAAAGCCCAAAGAACAAGTAAAAGCTTTAGTTAAGCAGGTAATATTTACAACTCCAACGATTGTAAAAAATCATCTTTATGATGATCAAACACCGCCACCAGATCAGTCAAGTTTAGATAATGTTGTTATTGGAACTGTAAATACTGATGGTTTTGAAACTGGAA
>Ga0114938_1000736_pt1 | contig 23903 bp, 22 predicted proteins | sample AshMeaBigSpring_FD_88675 | JGI IMG/M metagenome (GOLD analysis project Ga0114938, IMG submission 88675) | Groundwater microbial communities from Big Spring, Nevada to study Microbial Dark Matter (Phase II) - Ash Meadows Big Spring | ecosystem: Environmental > Aquatic > Deep subsurface >...
CGCACAGTTCACCTTGACGAAGGACCTTCTGCGGCGCTTGCCGACCTCGTGAATCGCGCGGGCCACCAATTCCTTGCCGGTTCCGCTTTCGCCATAGATGATCACCGGTGCGTCCGACTGGGCGGCATTCTCGATCAAGTCAAACACCCGGCGCATGGCGGCCGACACTCCGATCATCCCATGGAAGCGGTCTTCGGCGCGCAGCTCGCGGCGAAAGCTTTCAATCTGGGTTTCCTTGCTGATCAGGTCGGTGATGTCGGTCATGGTCTCTACAGCGCCGGTGACGTTGCCTTTGCTGTCTCTTATGACCGATGCGTTCTTCAGGATGGTGACCGTTTGACCGTCCTTGCGGATCAGTGTGCAGCGTTGCCGGCTCAGGTTTCCCCGGCGAAACATGACGCACCAGTGACAGCCAGGCTCCTCGCGCGCAATCTGACAGGAACTGCAGTTCAGAGTCGTGCAGGACTGCCCGAGGATTTCCTTGCGGGAGTAACCGGTAATCTCCTCAAAGGCCCGATTCACGGAGACAATCGTTCCGTCGGGATCCACGATCATGACCCCGTCTTGGATGGAATCAACGACGGTCTTCCAATATTCGTTCAGGTTGTGTCGGTTCATAGCCGTTCCCTGTAAAGAGATTGAACACATTTGACGTTCATTTTTTTAACATGTTGACACCTTCCAGGCAAGCCAGAAATGGCCGCCGCCAATCCACCGCACTGCCGGCGAAATTTTTTTTACGGTCCACCGCCTATAGGCAGACTCTTCAAAAAGACAGCTGAAAGTCTTGCCCGCGACCCAGGCGCCAGCCAGCTGGCACTCGCCTTGCTCCTGGTCCCGGCAAGCAGGAGCAGACCAGAGCCCATGGATCGTTTCGACTTTCGCAACGCCATCGTTCCTTTTTCACTTTTGGACCTCCGCCAGCACTTCAAGCAAATGCGGCCCGGTGATTCCCTGGAGGTTCTGTGGAGCGACCCCTCGGCCGCCGACGACCTGCTGCGTGTGCTGCCGGCGGCCTGCATCGAAATCGCCTCCAAAGGCGAACTCCCCGGGCCGTCCGGGGGATTCCGCATGGAGTTGATCAAAACAAGCACGGAACCCACACCCACGTTAGGAGGAATCTTATGTCACAAGTAGATCTCAGCACCCTGAAAGCAGCGTCTACGGTCGATGCGCGCGGTAGCGCCTGCCCCGGTCCGCTTCTGGAAGCCAAAAAGGGAATCGGCAAGGTCAAAGTCGGCGAAGTCATCGAAATCCTTTCGGGCGACCCCGGAACGCGCAACGACATTCCCGCTTGGGCCGGAAAGGTCGGCCACGAGTATCTGGGAATGCTCTCGGCCGAAGGATACGACAAGCTCTACGTCCGTCGGAAGAAATAGGTGCTGCCATGGCGACCGGTCCGGAACACGACGGAAAGATCCTGATCTTGGCCACCGAGTCCTGCGCCTATCCCGGCGCGAATTCGGTCGGCCAGGCCCACTCCAGCTACCCGGCCAATTCGTTTATTTTGAGGGTGCGCGCGCCGGTGCTGTTCCCGGAGCGGTTTTTCCTGGACTGCTTCCGCAAGGGGATCGGCGCCATCATCATCATGTCCTGCGGCGAGGAATGCCCCTACGAGGGCGCTTATCATGCCATGGCCAAACGCCTGGACCGGGTCTACCAATTGATGAAGCAGCACAACCTGGACGTTCGCCGGCTGCGGCTGACCGCCATCTGCACGGTATGCAACCGGTCCTTCCTCAAAGAGGTCAACGACATGAACAACCTGATCCGGGAACTGGGGCCTCCGGAATACCGCGAGGCCGCCTGAGGGCCGGGAGCTGAAAAGGCTTATGAAACCCGAACGAACACTCGAATTTGACGCCTTGGTCATCGGCGGCGGAATTGCCGGCCTGCAGGCGGCGCTGGATCTGGCCGAGCAGGGTTTTAGGGTGGCGGTCGTCGAGCGCGGCGCTTCGATCGGCGGGAAAATGATCCGGCTGTCCAAGGTGTTTCCAACTCTGGACTGTGCCAGCTGCATCACCACGCCGAAGATGGCCGCGGCCGCGCACCACGAAAACATCACCCTGTTCACCGACTGCGACCTGAAGCGCCTCGATACGGTGGACGGCGGACTGACCGCGGCGGTGACGCAGCGGCCGCGTTATGTCGACCCGGCCAAATGCATCGGCTGCCGGCAGTGCGAATACGGCTGCCCGGTGTATGTCCCGGACGACGAGCAGGGCGGCTTCAGCCTGCGCAAAGCCGTCTATATTCCGTTCTCGAACGCCATCCCGCAGATCGCCACGATCGATGTGGAAAACTGCACGCTGTGCGGCAAGTGCGCCAAGGTCTGCCCGACCCAGGCGGTCGATTATTTCCAGGAGCCGCAGGAGTTGACCCTGCGCGCCAAAACCGCCGTCCTGGCCACCGGATTCGCACTGACCCCGCTGGGGCAGAAGAAGGAATACGGCCGAGGAACCCTTCCGAACGTCATCACTTCCCTGCAGATGGAGCGGCTGCTGGCCCCCCACGGCCCCTACCAGCGGGTGCTGCGGCCCTCAGACGGCAAGGAACCCGGCTCGATCGCCTACATCCAGTGCGCCGGCTCGCGCGACAAAACCCTGGGGGTTCCCTACTGTTCGCGGGTGTGCTGCATGTACGCGATCAAGCAGGCCATGCTGCTTTCCGGCGCCCTGCCGCTCGCCGAGGTCACGCTTTACTACATGGACATCCGCGCCTTCGGCAAAGGCTACGAGCAATTCTATCAGAACGCCAAGGCCATGGGCATCGAGTTCCTCAAGGCCAAGGTGGCCGGCCTGGCTGGGGCCGCAGACCAGCAGGTGGCCGTGCGCTTCGAGGCCCAGGAAAACGGCGGAGGGGTTCAGACCCGGCTCCATGACCTGGTGGTGCTCTCGCTGGGTATGGTCCCGGAATGGAATCCGGCCGGAAGCTGCGAGGTGGCCACGGCCGATGATGCCTTCATCCGCTGCAGCATGCCCAAAACCGCCCCGACCCTTACCAGTCTGAAGGGCGTCTTCGTCGCCGGCGTGGCGGCCGGGCCCAAGGATATCGTCGATACCATCGCGGAAGCCGGCGCCGCGGCCATGGAAGCGTCCAACTACCTCAAGGAACGGGCCGGGCGCAAGGCCGCCTGAGGCGGCCGAGGATCGGGAGAAACACGATGGATTCGAAAAATGGTCCCAACGAGCAGCGCCCCGAACGCGTCGGAGTCTACATCTGCCACTGCGGCGGCAACATCTCCGATCACGTGGACGTGAAGGCCGTGGCCGAGGAGATCCAAGAGATCCCCGGGGTCATCGTGGCGCACACCAACATGTTCATGTGCTCGGATCCCGGCCAGCAGCTCATCCAGGAGGATATTCAGAGCGGCAAGGTCGACCGGGTGGTGGTGGCCTCCTGCGCCCCCAGCCTGCACGAAACCACCTTCCGCAGTGCGATCGCGCGCGCCGGCATGAATCCCTACCTGTACGAGCATGCCAACATCCGGGAGCAGGTGAGCTGGGTGCACGACGGCTCGAAGGCGACCCGCAAGGCGGCCACCTTGGTATCGGCGGCCGTAGCCAAGGCGCGCAACCTGCAGCCGCTCCAGCCGACCCGGGTCGAGGCCCGCCGCCGGGCGGCCGTGGTCGGCGGCGGCGTGGCCGGTCTGCGCGCCGCCCTCGATTTGTCCCGGCGCGGCCTGATGGTGACGTTGATCGAACGGTCCCCGTTCTTGGGGGGCTACGCGGCGAGGCTGGAAACCCTGGCGCCGACCGGCGAGCCGGGCGCTCAGGTGGTGCAGGAACTGGGCCGGGCGGTGGCGGCGGACGCCAACATCGAAATCCGCACCTGCAGCCAAGTGGTCCGCTCCGAAGGCTATGTCGGCAACTTTACACTAGAGATCCGCCGGGAAGAGCCCGAACCCATGCAATTCGTTCAGGCCGGATCGGTCTGGTCTCTGAAAAATCTGAAGCCCGGCGAATATGTGCTGTTTTCCGGCCTGTACCCCTGCCCGATCCCGGAAGCGCCCGAGACCTTCCAGGTCGAGGCGGGCGTCATTGTGCTGGCGACCGGGTTCGAGACGTATGTCCCGCACATGGGGGATTACGGCTTCTTGAAATCGCCGGCCATCATAACGCTTCCGGAGCTCATCCATCATATGGCCGCCCAGCCGGATTCCGGGCGCATGCTGACCTTCAACGGCCGGCCGGTGCGCCGGGTGGCGTTCATCCACTGCGTGGGCAGCCGGCAGATCCCGGGCCTGCATGAACCGGATGCCGACGGGAACCTCAACGAATACTGCTCGCGCACCTGCTGCAGCGCGGTTCTGCAGGCCGCCGGTCGCATCCGCAAGGCCCACCCGGAAACGCAGGTGTTCGATTTCTACCGGGACATTCGCACCTACGGGCGCGGCCAGGAAGAACTCTATGAGCAGGCATCCACGGCCGGGGTCTTGTTCTTCCGCTTCGAGGCCGATGCCCCGCCGCAGGTGGAAGCCGGCAGCGACAGGCATGCGCTGCGCATCCGCGTGAGGGACACGCTCACCTTCGGCGAAGAGCTCACCGCAGAGGTGGACCTGGTCGTGCTCGCGGTCGGCATGGTGCCGCGCCCGATCGGGGGCCTGGTCGAAATGCTGAAGCTGCCGTTGGGCACCGACCGCTTTCTGCAGGAAGTCCATCCCAAGCTGCGGCCGGTGGAGGTGGCCAACACCGGCATTCTTCTGGCCGGGACCTGCCAGGCGCCGATGGACGTCGGCGAAGCCTGCGCCGCCGCCCAGGCCGCCGCCGCTAAAGGGGTGTCGCTGTTGATCAAAGGCCATGTAGAACTGGACCCCTTTGTGGCGGAGGTTCGTCCCGAGCGCTGCAGCGGCCACGGGGTCTGCGCCGAGGCCTGCCCCGTCGAGGGGGCCATCGGGCTGGTGGCAGCCGGTGCCGGCCGCAAGGCCCGCATCAACCCGGCCCTTTGCACCGGCTGCGGGATCTGCGTCCCCGAGTGCCCGGAGAATGCCATCGAAGTCAACGGCTGGACCCTGAAACAATTCGAAGAGATGGTCGATGCCATCGTCGCGGCTTAGCCGCGGGGGAAATAGGAACTCCGATGAATCCGAACGACGCAAAGGACGCCCTCCGGCAATTGCGCGAAACCCGGCAGGCCCGGATCGAGAAGGCTAAGGAGGCCGTCAAGACTCAGTCGGCTCTTATCAAAAAGATCCGGGCGCAGCTCGAAAGCGGTCCCCAAACCGTTCCGCAGATCGCAGCCGCGACCGGCCTGGATAGCGCTCAGGTCTTGCTTTATGTCTCCGGCCTGCGCAAGTACGGCGCCCTATCCGAAGGGCCCAAGGACGGCGACTATTTCACCTATACGCTCGCCCCCCCGAAAAAAACCAACTCTCAATCTGCTGGAGAAGCGCCATGAGTGACACGGTCAATCCCGAGCTGGTCATGAAGCTGAAAAAATTCGGTGTGCAGGATGCCTCGGCCTGTTTCAACTGCGGCAATTGCACGGCGGTTTGTTCGCTGTCGACCGAAGGCGTGCCGTTCCCGCGCAAAGTCATCCGCTATCTCCAGCTGGGGCTGAGCGACAAGCTGCTGCAAAGCCCTGAGCCCTGGCTGTGTTACTACTGCGGGGATTGCAGCGAGACCTGCCCGCGGCAGGCCAACCCCGGCGAGGTGATGATGGGCCTGCGGCGCTACCTGACCGCCCGCTACGACTGGACCGGGATCTCACGGCGGTTTTACACCTCGACCCGCTTCGAGGTGCTGGCGATCCTGTTCATCGCGGCGCTGGTGGGGCTGGGGTTCTATTTCTTCCACGGGCCCGTGGTCACCGACCGGGTGGCGCTGAACGTGTTCGCCCCCAACACGGTCATCGAGATCCTCGACCTGATCCTGCTGGCGGTGCTGTCCTTCTTTCTGTTGACCAACGCCGGGCGCTTGGCCGCAGCCGTCCTGCGTGACCCCGACCCGTATCCGGCCGCCGGCAGCGCCGACGGACCTGCCCGGCGGGGCTTGAAAATCCGCGGGATTCCGCTGTCGGTTTATATCCAGGAAGCGCGTGAGTTCCTGCTGCACTTCTTGACCCAGAAGCGTTTCAACACCTGCGGCACCCCGTCCCAGCGCACTCAATGGTTCGTGCACCTTTTGATCATGACCGGCTATTCCACGGTATTCCTGCTGGTGGTGGTGGGCATCCGCTGGTTCCAGCGCGACGTGGAATACGCGCTCTGGCATCCGATCCGGCTGCTCGGCTACTACGCCACGTTCGCCATTCTCTACGGCACCACCTATGCCATCATCGGCCGCTTGAGGCGCAGCAAGCCGGTCTACAAGCACTCGCACTCCTCGGACTGGGCGTTTCTGATCCTGCTGTGGCTGACCACCTTCACCGGCATCGTCATTCATGCCACGCGCCTGCTGGAGCTTCCGGTGACCACTTATGTCGTCTATGTCGTTCACCTGATGATTGCCGTACCCATGCTGGTGCTGGAAGTGCCGTTCGCCAAGTGGACCCACCAGCTTTACCGGCCGCTGGTGGTTTATCTGATGAAAGTCAAAGCCCGCGCGCTGCAGGACGCGTGAATCTTCGACACTACGGTTGGAAGAGGAAAAGGAGAAAACATGACCGCGACAGAAGAAAAAATTCTCTACATCGGGTCCCACGCAGAGGAAAAGCCGGATATGGCCGCCGTGCCGTTTGTTTTCGCCAATGCGGCCCTGGCCATGGACATCAAGGCCACGGTGGTGCTTATGAGCGAAGGCGTTTACCTGGCCCGCAAAGGATACGTGGACAACATGCCCGCGGCCGGCGGATTCCCCACCATGGCGAAACTGCTGAACGATTTCAGAGACCAGGGCGGGCGGCTCCTGGTCTGTACGCCCTGCATTAAAGAGCGGAAGATCGACGTGACGGACCTCGTGGAGGGCGCTCAAGCAACGGCCGCCGCCCAGGTCAATCTCGAGGCCATGAGCTCCAAAGCGGTATTCAGCTTCTAAGCCGCAATACTTAAAGCCGGACCGCTTTGAACATCCTATCGTTGCGAAAGGCTACGATCCATGTCGAGTACACGTCATTCTCCGGGAAGAATCGAAGAACTGGTGGAGCTGAAGCGCCAGGGATGCGAGGTGAGCTGCGAGCCGGTCTTTGAGATCGTGCCGGTCGACTTCACCCAACGCAATTTTGACTACCAAGCCTATGTTTTTCTGTGCCGCTACACCGGCCGGATCGACGGCGAGCCCTATGGTTTCCGCAAGTGCTACGCCCGGGGATGTCCGAACAATCTCTGCCCGCATGTCTCCCAGGCGGTGATGATCGCCAACCGGCACCTCCACCGGGATTGCGAGAGGCTGAAAGCGGTCGGGATTCGGATTCCGCAGCGGGAGTTCGCGCTGGACGACATGATGGTGAAATTCGACGGCGCCCGGGAGGAAACCGGCCCCCTGCTTACGATCTACGATTATATCCGCATGGCGGCTGAGGGCCAGCCGGTGCGCGTCGATATCGCCCTGGAATACCTTCCGGCCGTAGAGCATTTCGCTGAATACAAGAACGCACAGACGTTTCTTAACGGTGAGTTTGCCGTGCAGGCGTCGTCCCAAAAGGGGAGCTACCAGCGCTGCCTATCCTGCTATGCGACGGAGAGCGAAAAAGAGGAGAAGCCGCAGGCCGTGCGCATCGCCAACCAGCGCCTGAGTCTTCTGTACCGGGAATTCGACAAGGTATCGATTCAGTACGGCAAGCTGTTTTTTGAATAGAGCGGGAGATCCTATGCAAGCACAAATGGAGCAAATGGAGCAGCGGCTGCGCGAAGTGGAGGAAAAACTGGGCGTCATGCAGGCCAATGCACCGAACGACCAGCTTTCCATGGTCGTTTTCAGCGGGGAGCTGGATCGGATGCTGGCGGCTTTCATCATCGCAACCGGGGCCGCCGCCATGTACGACCGGGTGGTCATGTTTTTTACCTTCTGGGCAACGCCGGCATTGAAGGACGCTCATAAACGGGTGGAAAAAGCCGACATGATGGCCAGAATGTTCGAATGGATGCTTCCGCGGGGAGCCGACCAGTTGAAGCTTTCCAGAATGAACATGGCCGGCGCCGGCACCCGCATGATGAAGGCGCTTATGAAGAAAAAGGGCGTCATGTCGCTTCCAGAGTTGATGAAAGCAGCCGCGGATTTCGGGGTCGAAATCGTGGTGTGCGAGATGTCCATGAACCTGATGGGAATCCACCACGAGGAGCTCATCGACTACCCCAATATCTCCTTGGCCGGAGCGGCGAAATTTTTGCAGGAGGCGGGCCAGAGCAAGGCAACGCTTTTCATATAAGCGAGAAAGTCAATCATCTAAACGGAGGAGAACCGGATGCACGCCACGATTCAAAAGCCCATTGAAGAGATCGTAACCTATATCCAACCCGGCGAAAAGGTGTTCGTGGTCGGGTGCAACAACTGCGCCTGGAAGTGCCACTCCGGCGGCGAAGAGGAAACGCAGGGCATGGCCGAAAGGCTCACCCGGCGCGGCGTCGAAGTGGTGGGCTACACGACGCCGGGGCAGCGGGGGATGTCGCTGTGCAAGCTGGACCATACCCGCAAAGTGCTGCAGGAGGATTACGCCGAGCAGGTCAAGAAAGCGGATTCCTTTCTGGTCTTGGGCTGCGGACAGGGCGTGCACACGGTCATCGACGCCACCGAAGGGGCCATGGCCCACCCCGGCTGCGATACGATTTTCGGCGGGGAGACCGTTTCGGACACGGACATCAACGAGTACTGCTCGCTCTGCGGCGAGTGCGTCATCGAGTTCACGGGCGGCCTCTGCCCCATGACGCTGTGCGCCAAGAGTCTCCTGAACGGCCCCTGCGGGGGCGCCGAAAACGGCAAGTGCGAAGTCGATTCTGACCGGGACTGCGGCTGGGTCCTGATCTACGAGCGGCTCAAGCAGCTGGGCCGCCTGGATCTTCTGGAGGGCTATCAGAAGCCCAAGAACCATGCCAAGTGGAGCCGCCCGCGGTCGCTCAAGGTGAGCCCGCACGAGGCGACCTTCTGCTCCCAGGCCGGCAAGATGACCGTGAGCAACCAGGACTGATTAAGGAGAAGCAATAATGAAATTGAAAGACGTGTTTGATCGAGGCGAGTTCGTGATATCGAGCGAGGTGGGGCCGGTCAAGGGCGCCATCCCGCGCGACCCCGATTTCGTGCCCCCCTGCCAGCAGGAGGCGCAGCACCTGAACGGCAGCGTTCACGCCATCAATGTCACCGACAACCAGAGTGCGGTGATGAAACTCGGTTCGCTGGCGGCCAGCGTGCGGTTGAAGGCCAAGGGCTACGAGCCGATCTACCAGATCACCTGCCGGGACCGCAACCGGATCGCGCTGCAGTCGGAGATCCTGACGGCCTATTCCCTGGGCATCGACAACATGCTCCTGCTGACCGGCGACCACACCCACCTCGGCGACCACAAGGAGGCCAAACCGGTCTTCGATCTGGACTCGGTGCAGCTGGTCCGCATCGCCGCCGAGCTGCAAGAGGGCCGGGACATGGTCGGCAACCCGCTCATGTTTCAACCGGACATGTTCATCGGTGCCGTGGTCAATCCCAACTTCCAGCCGCTCGACCTGCAGCTGATCAAGATGCGCAAGAAAGTGGACGCCGGGGCGCAGTTCTTCCAGACCCAGGCGGTCTACGACGACCGGGCCGTGGACGAGTTCATCGCCAAGGCCGAGGCCTTCGGCCGGCCCATCCAGCTGGGCGTCGTGGTGCTGAAATCCCCTCAGATGGGGGCCTACATGAACCGCAACGTTTCCGGGATCAGCGTGCCCCAGGCCTGGATCGAGGAGATCGGTGCAGCAGCCAAGGCCGACCGCAAGAAGAAGGCCGCGGAGATGACCGGCCGCTTCATCGCGAAGCACAAGTCCAAGTTCCAGGGCGTGCACATCATGCCGCTCGGCTGGACCGACATCGTCCCGGAGATTCTCGCGTGGGCCGGTATACCGCCTGCCAGGGTCTCTTGACGAACCCTTTCCTCCGGCGGTAGAGTAATGTCCTGACCGGCCGACCCGCTCGCAATCGGAAGCGAATCCGTTGCGATAGTACCCGGATTCCCACGCGTACTGATTTTGCAAAGGCGTTTCGAAAGCCGGCGCGCACCGATGATCCCCAGGCAGGTCGGATCATGCCGTGGCAAGCAGTGTTGAACCATTTGAAGCTCAGGAGGAGAAAATGGCTGAAAAAGTGGTGATTGCCCTATCGTGCGGCACCAACGACACCAACCGGGCTACCCGCGCCATTCATCTGGCGACCATCGCTCACAAAGAGGGCAAAGCGACCGTCTTGTTTCTGCTGGACGAAGGGGTTTACCTGGCCAAGCAGGGCATCATCACGCATGTGCGCGCCGCCACCGGTGACGTGGCCGATGACCTGCTGGCTTACCTGCAGGCTCACGAGGTGCCGATTCTGGTCTGCACCCCTTGCGCCAACGCCCGGCAGATCAAACCGGAAGACCTCATCGAGGGCGCACGCATGGCCTCGGCCGCGGAGTTTATCAACTTGAGCTGCCAGGCCTCGGCGGTGATCAGCTTGTAGCGGCAGCCGAGGAGGCACGCTTCCTTCACCGCACCGGCCGGAATGCCTTGCCACCCCCTTCGCTTTGGACTATGCTCGATCCATCCCGCTCACACCGCCGCTGCGACCGGCACCAATTAAAAGAAAGAGTTTCGACGGCCGTTACGGCTGACTTCAACCGGCGGCGAACCTCGGAGTGAAGGATTCCGTCATGCTGCCCAAGGCTCTGGTACGGGAATTCAAATTCCAGCTCGGTGAGGAGAACGTCCTCACCGCGCCCGCCGATTTACTGACCTACTCCTACGACGCCGCCCCCCTGCAGGCGGTGCCGCCGGCGCTGGTGGTACGGCCCACCAGCAGCGAGACCCTGAGCCGAGCGGTGCGCCTGTGCAATCAAAACAGCCTGCCGCTCACCGTGCGTGGTGCCGGCACCAACCTGAGCGGCGGAACGGTTCCTCTGCCCGGCGGGGTGGTGATTGTGACCAACGCCTTGAACCGCATCCTCGAAATCAATTCCGAGGACATGTATGCCGTGGTGGAACCCGGCGTCATCACGGCCAAGTTCGCCGCGGCGGCCCAGGCCCAAGGCCTGTTCTACCCTCCCGACCCCGGCAGCCAGGCGGTGTCCACCCTCGGCGGCAACGTGGCGGAGAATGCCGGCGGGCTGCGCGGGCTGAAGTACGGCGTGACCCGGGATTACGTCATGGGCCTGCAGTTTTTCGACGTCGACGGCGAACCGATCAAGACCGGCGCGCGCACCGTCAAATGCGCCACCGGATACAACCTGGCCGGGCTCCTGGTCGGCTCGGAGGGAACCCTGGGGGTGTTCAGCCAGATCACGCTCAAACTCATCCCGCAGCCGGCCGCCCAGCGGGCCATGATGGCGGTTTTCGATCACGCCGACCGCGCCTCCGAAACCGTATCGGCCATCATCGCCGGCCACATCGTGCCGGCCACCCTGGAGTTCATGGACAACTTCACCATCCGGGCGGTCGAGGATTACAGCCATGCCGGGCTTCCGGTCGACGCCGCGGCGCTGCTGTTGATCGAAGTGGACGGCCACCCGGCCCAGGTCCAGGAGGACGCCGAACGCGTGGAGGCGCTGTGCCGGCAGCACGGCGCCGTCTCGATCCGGGTCGCCCGGGATGCGGCCGAACGCACCAAAGTCTGGGAAGCGCGGCGCAGCGCACTCTCGGCCCTGGCCAAGCTCAAGCCCACGCTGGTGCTGGAGGACGCGACCGTGCCGCGCAGCAAGATCCCGGCCATGGTCAAGGCCGTCGGAGAGATCAGCCGAGAGTACAAACTTTCGATCGGCACTTTCGGCCATGCCGGCGACGGCAACCTGCACCCGACCATCCTCACCGACAAGCGCGACAAGGCCGAATGGGAACGTGTGGAGCAGGCCATCGCCGCCATCTTCGACCGCGCCCTGGCGCTGGGCGGGACCCTTTCCGGCGAGCACGGCACCGGAATCGCCAAGGCCTGCTTCCTGGACAAGGAGACCAGCCCGGCCACCCTCCTCTATTCCCGGCGCATCAAAAAGGCGTTGGACCCCAACAACATCCTCAACCCCGGCAAGATCATTGCACCGCCCGCCTGAGGCCGGAAACGGGAGGAGTGCGCTTCCTGGCCGCGATGAGGAGGAAATGATGGCGGATATCGGCGAACTCAGGCGCTTGATGCGGCAGCTGGAAGACCAGCTCGTGGTGTGCATGCGCTGCGGAATGTGCCAGGCCGTGTGCCCGGTGTTCGCGCAGACCGGCCGGGAGGCGGACGTGGCCCGCGGCAAGCTCGTGCTGCTGGACGGGCTCATGCAGGCCATGCTGGACGACCCCGAGGCCGTTCGGGAGCGGCTCCAGCGCTGCCTGCTTTGCGGAAGCTGCGCCGCCAACTGTCCGAGCGGGGTCAACGTTTTGGACATCTTCCTGAAGGCGCGCGCCATCCTGGCCGGCTACCTGGGGCTGCCGCCCGTTAAAAAGGCCATCTTCCGCAGGCTGCTGGCTCATCCGCGCACGCTCGACCGGGTTGTTGAGTTCGGCGCGGTCTTCCAGAGGCTGTTCACCCGGCCGGTGAACGAGATCGTCGGCACCTCCTGCGCCCGGTTCTCCTCGCCGCTGCTGGCCGACCGGCATTTTCGAACGCTGGCGCCGGTACCCTTTCATCGCGCGCATCCGTCGCGGGACACGCCGGCCGGCGGGTCAGGTCTGAGGGTGGGCTTTTTCGTCGGCTGCCTGATCGACAAGATCTTCCCGAACGTGGCCGCAGCAGCGCTGCGCGCTCTCGAGCATCACGGGGTCGGCGTGTTTTTGCCTGAAGGCCAGGGCTGCTGCGGGATCCCGGCCGTTTCCTCCGGCGACACCAAGGCCTTCAACGACCTGGTGCGCTACCACCTGGACCTATTCGATTCCGCCGATTTCGATGCGCTGGTCACCTGCTGCGCCACCTGTACCTCCACGATCAAAAAGATCTGGCCGTCCCTGTGCGAGGAAGGCCTCCGCGCGCGCGCCCAAACGCTGGCCGCGCGCACCATGGACATCGCCCAATTCCTGGTGCAGCGGGTGGGGCCGGAGGCGGCGGCAACCCCTTCGGCGAACGGCCGGATCGTCACCTTCCACGATTCCTGTCATCTGAAGAAGTCCCTGGGGGTGTTCGGCGAGCCGCGCGATTTGATCCGGGCCAACGCCGGATACACGCTCAAGGAGATGGCGGGTTCCGACGACTGCTGCGGGATGGGCGGGAGCTTCAATCTGGAACACTACGATTTGTCCGCAAGGATCGGACGGCTGAAGCGCGACCACATCGCCGCCACCGGCTGCGAGGTGGTGGCCACGGGCTGCCCGGCCTGCATGCTGCAGATCGCCGACATGCTCTCGCAGGCCGGCGACCGCATCGCCGTCAAGCATCCGGTCGAAATCTATGCCGAATCTTTTTCGGCAAGATAGTTTGTTCCTTGGGGGAGGCTTTCACTCCCGATGATGGCGTCTGGAAAGCCCTTGCCGGAACACCTTCCAACACGCATTCGAATTACTTGGACTTCTGAAGCGGCGAACCGCCCTTGGAATACATCTTTCGCCAGGGCTGCTGCTGCTTGCTGCGCGCGTCGGCAAGCGCGCGGTAAAGCGCGCCCACGGCCAGCTCGGCGCAGTGGTGGTGGTCCTTCGGCAACGTTTCCAGAAACTCGATGACCACCTCCGGGGTCAGCTCCCAGGCGCTGCCGATCGGCCGTCCTTCGATCAGCTCGGCCGCGGCGTTGGCGCTGGCGACGGTGTTCATGCAGCCCCACACTTGAAAAGCCACCTGGGCGATCGTGTCGCCCCGCAGCTTGAGGAACATCTCGACGGTGTCGCCGCAGTCCCCGGTGTGGCGTCCGATGCCGTCCGGATCGGCCATGGGCTCCATGCGGTCGGTTTTGAACGCCATCTCCAGGTATTGGATCGAGTGGTCCTGCCAGAAATCGAAAGGCTTTTGGGTCATGTTGCCGCTTGCCTCGAACGGGGTCACTTCTCTTTCCAGGCCGGCCTGCGTTTTTCGAAAAACGCCTGAACGCCCTCTTTAGCGTCATCGGTGGTGCAGAGCCGGGCAAACGCCTCGTTCATGTAGGCGAACTGCTGCGCGTAGTCCATGTCTTCGGCGGTGTAAAAAGCGCTCTTGGCGATCTGGACGGCTACCGGGCTTTTCTGGGCGAGCTCCTCGGCCCACTGGCGGGCCTGCGCGTCCAGTTCATCCTTTGGTACGATCTTGTTGATCAGGCCCAGCCCGAGGGCCTCAGCGGCGGAAATCAAGTTTCCGTAAAGCAGCAATTCGAGAGCCTTCTTGCGGCCGACGCAGCGGGCCACGGGGATGACCGGCCCCACGCAATTGAGCCCCACATTGATGGCCGTCAGCCCCATGCGGGCGTTTTCGGCGGCGATGACCAGATCGGCCGCGGCGACCAGGCCCATGCCGTTTGCGGCGGCAACCCCGTGCAGCTGGGCGATGACCGGTTTCTTCATCCGGGAGACCGCGACCAAGGGGCGCTCCATGCGTTCGATCCACTCGCGGTATTCCAGCGCCGATTTTCCGGCCAGCTCATTGACGTCGATTCCGGCGCAGAAAGCCTTGCCGGCTCCCTTCAGAAGCACCACGCGCACCTGGGGGTCGGCATCCAGCTCCGTCAGGGCGGCGAACAGCTCTTCGGCCATGGGGCTGTCGAGCGTATTCAACTGGTCGGGGCGGTTCAAGGTAAGTTCCGCAACATGTTTTTCGCCCGTGGCGACCGTCACTTTCGCATACGTCATTTCAGACCTCCCCTCGGAATTCATGCGGGTCGGGCGGTGGAGCAACTCCAGCCGCCGCTGGGATCCGGCGAGGCATGGCTCGGCAGGCCCGCGAAACGCGCTTTTCGTTTTTAATAAGGGATTCTCTGACATTTTGCAAACGGTGGGCCCAGCGCCAACCGTGCGGCTGGAAAACAGGGTCCGCGGCAAAAGACCGCGCCCATGCAAGGAACCATGCAAAGTGCAATCTTACACGGCGTGTGTCCGCGGGACCCGTGTTTGCCCGCTTTTGGCCAGCTCAATCAGGAAAAGGCTTGAGCAGGGCTCGCCGGCAGTACGGCAGGCTTTGCGGACGGGTGTGGCACACTCATTGCTAAATATCGCTCAATATGATTTGAAATTGGTCTCTCACGTTCACCCAAGCGAAAGGAGGTCTTTATGGGAGAGGACATCAAGGTCGGCTGCGCCAGGCCCACCGGCGGCCTGGTCGGGGAAGCGCCGAATGCTGAAACTTCTTCACCCAAGGATGTACCCGCAAAGGAGGCGGTCGCCATGATCAAAGTCGGAAAGAAAGCACCGGATTTTTCAGCCCCAGCCTTTCACCAGGGCAAGTTCGTGTCCGTTAAGCTGTCGGAGCATCTCGGCAAATGGGTCCTGCTGTGTTTCTATCCGGGTGACTTCACCTTCGTCTGAGCCACCGAGATTTCGGCAGTTGCCGAAAAATACGAAGACTTCAAGAAACTGGGTGTGGAAGTCCTCTCCATGAGCATCGACAGCGTGTTCGTTCACAAAATGTGGAATGACCACGAGCTGGCGAAGATGGTGAAGGGCGGAGTCCCCTTCCCCATGCTCTCCGACACGGGCGGGAAGGTGGGCTCGGCCTTCGGGGTCTACGACGACGAGGCCGGGGTGGAGATGCGCGGCCGTTTCATCATCGACCCGGAGGGCGTTGTTCAGGGCTATGAGGTCCTCACTCCGGCGGTCGGCCGCAACGTTTCCGAGACCATCCGCGAGGTGCAGGCCTTCCAGCTCGTTCGCGACAGCAAGGGCACGGAGGCCACGCCGGCCGGATGGAAGCCCGGCAAGATCACCCTCAAGCCAGGTCCGGACTTGGTCGGAAAGGTCTGGGAGGTATGGAAGACCAGCATGGCGGCGGATTGAATCGATTTAAAATCCCCCTGCCCCCCTTTTTCAAAGGGGGAAAAGGAAGAACTGCCGCCGCTGCAATTCAGTGTCGGGTGGGAGCGGCATCCTGCCGCGGCAATCGCGGCTGGAGGCCTCTCCCACACGTCGTCAAGGATAGAGCGGCGCCGCATGCCATTGCCTGACTCCGAAGAGATTGTGCCGTTCTTCACCATGCCGGTGCCGCTTCCATCAGACGGTTGATCCCGCCATGAAAAGCGTCACTGGAACCACCGCTCTCCCTGACTTCGCGAGGACGATATGCATCGATGCCGGTTTTCGGTCTTCGTCGTTCTGGCGGGGATCGTTCTCAGCCAACGGATGGGTTGCTGCAACGAGCCCTCTTCCTACCCTTCGGCCTTGAGCCTGGCGCAGGCGGTTGAGATCGCCCTTCGGGAAAACCCGGCTTTGGCGGCGGCCCGCTCGCAGGTGGAGATCGCCGAGCAGCGCGTCGTCCAGGGCCGCGCCGGGTTTCTGCCCCGGCTGAACGTGAGCGAAGGGTTTCAGCGTTCCAACAACCCGCCGCAGGTGTTTTCCAACAAGCTCAACCAGGAAAACTTCACGGCCCAGGACTTCGCCATCGACCGGCTCAACCAGCCGAACGCGATCAACGATTTTGCCACCAACTTCACGGCCGCTTGGCCGCTGTTCGACGGCGGCCAGTCGTGGCACGGCTGGCAGCAGGCCAAACTGGGGCAGGAGGCTGCCGGCCGGGCCTTGGAGCGCTCCCGCCAGGAGGTGATCGCGCGCACGGCGGACGCCTACGCCGGGGTGTTGCTGGCGCGCGAAGGCCTGGCCGTGGTCGAGTCCGCCATGGCCGCCGCCCGCGCGCATCTGTCCGCGGCCGAAACACGCTACGGCAGCGGACTGGCCGTGAAGAGCGACCTGCTGCAGGCCCAGGTGAGGCTGGCGGACCTCGAACAGCAGAAGCTCATGGCCCGGAGCCAGGTGGAGGTCGCCCGATCCGCCCTGAACGTCGCCATGGGGATTCCCGATGCGGTCCGCTTCGAGCTCTCCGACCGCCTGTCGGCCGAATCCGGGCCCGGAGACCCGCTGGAGGCCTGGCTGGCGGCCGCTCGGGAACGGCGGCTGGAGCTGCAGGAGCTCGACCTTCGCGAGGCCATGGCCCGGGAGGAAATCGAAAAAGCCCGGGCCGGCCATCTGCCCAATCTGGACCTCGTCGGCAATTACCAGATCCATACCGAGGATTTTGACGGTGCGGCCGACAGCTACAGCGTGGGCGCGGTTCTCAGCCTCAATCTCTTCTCCGGCCTGGCGCCCTCCGCCAAGGTGTCCGAGGCGTGGGCATCGCGGCGGCAGGTCCAGGCGTTGCGCCGGCAGATGGAAAGCCAGGTCTTCCTGGAAGTCCGGCAAGCCTATACTCAGACCGCGAGCGCTTTCCAGCGCATCGGCGTTGCCGACCAGGCCGTCTGGCAGGCCGAGGAGGCGCTGCGCATCGTCGCCGACCGCTACAACGGCGGACTGCTCACCATCGTGGACCTCCTCACCGCGGAGGCCGCGCTGCAGCAGGCGCGCACGGCGCAGGCCCGCGCCCGGCACGACGCCACCGTCGGCAAGACCCACCTTCGACTGGCCGCCGGGCTGCTGGAAGAGAAGTGAAGATGCCTGCTTTTCCATCACACGGAGGGAGCGGCTTTCCAGCCTCGATCCATTCGGGGCCTGCAAATCGCGGCTGGAAAGCCGCTCCCGCACAACAAAAGGATTTCATTCCAAAGCAGGACGGCTCAGGTCGCCGCGCTTGGCGTTTATGCCTGTGTGGGAGCGGCATCTTGCCGCGATGATCGTGGCTGGAAGCCACTCCCTATCAACTTACACCTTCTTGACGACCGACGACACGGTGGCCGGTTCATGATCAGACTTTCAGAATTGCAAGGAGCGCAGGAATGCAACGCGCAGGAATTCTATTTTTTTTGGCAGTCGGAATAACGGCCGCCCTTTTGGGCTGCGGCGAAAAAATCGAACCCGGGCACACGACGCCGCCCGCCGGCCCGGCCGTGAGGGCGGCGGTCGCTGCGGCCCGGGCCGAGGCCTGGCCGCTGGTGTTCGAAGCGGTCGGCACGGTCCGGGCTGAAACCGCCAGCACGGTCGCGGCGAAACTCATGGGCACGATCACCTCGGTGTGCGTGCGGGAGGGCGACCGCGTGCGGCAGGGAGATGCGCTGGTGACGATCGACGAGCGTCAGGTGGGCGCCCAGCGCCGGCAGGCCGAGGCGGCGCTGGCCGAGGCGCGCCAGGCCGAGCAGGCCGCGCACGCCGCGCGCGAAGCGGCCGCCGCCGGCGCCGAGCTCGCGGCCGCCACCCAGCGGCGCTATCAGCCCATGCTCGCCCGGGAATCGGTCAGCCGCCAGGAGTTCGACGAAGTCGATGCGCGCCGGCGCCAGGCCCAGGCCGCGCTGGACCAGGCGGAAGACCTGCAGAAAGCGGCCGGACAGCGGGTGCGCCAGGCCGCGGAGGCGCTGGCTGCCGCCAGCGTTTCCGCAGGCGATGCCACGGTGACGGCGGCCTTCGACGGAGTCGTCACCGCCCGGATGGTCGACCCCGGAGACCTGGCCGCTCCGGGCAAGCCGCTGCTCAGCATGGAAAAGGCCGGCGGCCACCGCGTGGACATACGGGTTCCGGAGGCGTACGTGCGTTCGGTGCGCATCGGACAGGCGGTCTCGGCCCGCGTCGAGGGTCCGGCGCCCTTTTCCATGGAAGGGGTGGTCGACGTCGTGGCGCCGGCCGCCGATCCCGCCAGCCGCTCGTTTCTCGTAAAAGTCCGCCTGCCGTCCGGCGCGGATGTGCGCTCCGGAATGTTCGTGCGGGTGGCGCTGGAGGTCGGCGAGGACCGGTTGACGGCCGTCCCGGCGTCGGCTCTGATCCAGGAGGGGCAGCTTACCGGACTTTATCTCGTCACGGCCGAAGGTCTCGCGCGCTTTCGCCTGGTGCGCACGGGCCGGCGCCTGGGGGACCGGGTCGAGGTGATCTCCGGCCTGGCCGAAGGCAGCCGTTTCGTGGTGGACCCGCCGCCGGGGCTCATGGACGGGTCGCGGGTGGAGGCGTCCTCATGACCGCGCCGAAGCTTGGGCCCGCCGGACGGATCGCAAGGGCTTTCATCGACTCCAAGCTGACGCCGCTGATCATCGTCGCATCGGTGCTGATGGGCCTGGGAGCCGTCCTGGCCCTGCCGCGCGAGGAGGAGCCCCAAATCATCGTCCCGATGATCGACATCTTCGTCCAGATGCCGGGCGCCGAAGCCAAGGAGGTCGAGCAGCGCGTCACCCAGCCCATGGAAAAGCTGTTGTGGGAGATCCCGGGCGTGGAATACATCTACTCCACCTCCAGCCCGGGCATGTCCATGGCCATCGTCCGGTTTTACGTGGGCGAGGATGAGGAGAAGTCCATCGTGCGGCTGCAGTCCAAGCTCATGGCCAACATGGACCGCATCCCCTGCTGCGTCACGCCGCCGCTGATCAAGCCGCGCTACATCGACGACGTGCCCATCCTGGCGCTCACCTTCTGGGGTGACCATCTGGATCATTACACCTTGCGGCGGGTGGCGGCCGAGGCCGAAACCCTCGTCAAACGCGAGCCGAACGTGTCCATCACCCAGCTGATCGGCGGCGAGCCGCGCCGGCTGGAGGTGCGCCTCGATCCGGTGCGGCTGGCCGCCTACGGGGTCGACGCGGCCCGGGTCGCGAACACCCTGCTGGCGGCCAATCAGGCGGCGGATGCGGGCAGCACCGCTTCCCGCGAGGGGCAGATCGTCGTGCACGCCGGCGGGCTGCTGCACACCCGCGAAGAGATTGCGGCGGTGGTGCTGGGGGTGCACGAAGGCCGGCCGGTGTACGTGCGGGACGTGGCCGAGGTGGCCGACGGGCCGGCCGAACCCGACCACTACGTCTTTTTCGGCAAGGGACCGGCGGCCGCCGAAAAAGGGCTCGCGGTCCAGCCGGCGGCCCGGGGAGTGACGCCCGCCGTCACGCTCACCGTGGCCAAGCGCAAGGGCACGAACGCCACGCACATTGCCGAGCGCGTGCTGGCCCGCCTGGAAGACGCCCGCGGTACGGTCATCCCGCGGGAGGTCCGGCTCACCGTGACGCGCAACTATGGCGAGACCGCCAAGGAGAAGTCCGACGAGCTGCTCTGGCACATGCTGATCGCCGTGGTGTCGGTCAGCGTGCTCATCGCCATCACCCTGGGCCGGCGGGAATCCGGCGTGGTGGCGCTCGCCATTCCGGTCACGCTCGCCCTGACCCTGACCGTCTTCTATCTTTACGGCTACACGCTCAACCGCATCACGCTTTTCGCTCTCATTTTTTCGATCGGCATCCTGGTGGACGACGCCATCGTGGTGGTCGAAAACGTGGTGCGGCATTTCCGTTTGCCGGAAAACCGGGGAAGACCCTTGACCGCGGTGGCGGTCGAGGCCGTGGACGAGGTCGGCAACCCCACCATTCTGGCAACGCTCACGGTGATCGCCGCCATCCTGCCGATGGCCTTCGTGGGCGGGCTCATGGGGCCCTACATGCGGCCGATCCCGGTCGGGGCCTCGGCGGCCATGGTGTTCTCCCTCATCGTGGCTTTCATCGTCACCCCCTGGGCCTCGCTGCGGCTGCTGCGGCCGGCCTCCGGCGTTGAGGGCGGCGGCCACGCGGCCGGCCCGCATGCCGACGAGGATGCGACCACACGGCTCTACCGCCGGGTGATGGCGCCATTGCTGCATCATCGCGGATGGCGCCTGGGTTTTCTGGCGGGAGTGGCCCTGCTGCTCGCGGCGGCCTGCGCACTGGTGGCCGTCGGCCTGGTGAAGGTCAAGATGCTGCCCTTCGACAACAAGAGCGAGTTTCAGGTCATCCTGGACATGCCCGAGTCCGCGACCCTCGAAGACACGGCCGCGGCGGCGCTCGAGATGGGCGACTACCTGCGCACGGTGAACGAAGTCGTGGACTACCAAGCCCACATCGGCACGGCCGGCCCCTTCAATTTCAACGGCCTGGTCCGGCACTACTACCTGCGCCGAGGCCCGCACCTGGCCGACATCCAGGTGAACCTGGCCGCCAAGGACCGGCGCCGCGACCAGAGCCATGAGATCGCCAAGCGCGTGCGTCCGGCGCTGCAGGCGATCGCCGTGCGGCACCACGCGCGCGTGAAGGTGGCCGAGGTGCCGCCGGGGCCGCCCGTGCTGGCGACGCTCGTCGCCGAGGTCTACGGACCCGACTACGAGCGCCAGCGCGGAGTCGCGCGACGGATCCGCGACCTCATGGCGCAGACCGACGGCGTGGTGGATGTGGATTGGTACATGGAAGAGGACCAGCCGCGCTACCGCATCGCCGTCGACCGCGAAAAAGCGGCATTGCACGGCATCAGCGTGGCCCAGGCCGCCGAAACGCTGGCGCTGACCGTGAGCGGACGCAAGAGCGGGCTCCTGCACCAGCCGCGCGAGCAGGAGGATGTTCCGATCCTGCTGCGGCCGCCGCTCGAGCAGCGCGCCGGAATCGACCGCTTGCAGGCTGTGCGCATCCCGGGCGCGGACGGCGGCATGGTGGCGCTCGCGGACCTGGTCCGCGTCGAAAAGACCGGAATCGACCGCAGCATTTACCATAAAAATCTGATGCCGGTCGTCTACGTCATCGGTGAGGTGGCCGGGGCCAAGGAAAGCCCGGTTTATGCCATTCTGGAGCTGTGGAAGGCAATCGACGCCGTCCAGCTGCCCGAGGGCACCCGCATCGCCCAGCACACCGCCGGCCTGCCGGAAAGCGACCGGCGCTTGGCCATGAAATGGGACGGCGAGTGGCACATCACCTACGAGGTTTTCCGCGACCTCGGAATCGCCTTCGGGGTGGTGCTGCTGCTCATCTTCGTGCTGGTGGTGGGCTGGTTCCAGTCTTTCACGACCCCGTTGACGATCATGGCCGCGATCCCGTTCTCGCTCATCGGCATCCTGCCCGCGCACTGGTGCATGGGCGCTTTCTTCACGGCAACCTCCATGATCGGCTTCATCGCCGGTGCGGGCATCGTGGTGCGCAACTCCATCATTTTGGTGGACTTCATCGAACTGCGCCTGCAGCAGGGCATGCCCCTCGACCAGGCCGTGGTCGACGCCGGCGCGGTGCGCTTCCGGCCCATGATGCTGACCGCCGCCGCCGTGGTGGTAGGCGCCTCGGTGATCCTCTTCGATCCCATCTTCCAAGGCCTAGCGATCGCCCTCATGGCCGGCGAGGTGGCCTCGCTGCTGTTCTCGCGCATGACCGTGCCGATTCTCTACTTTATGGAGAAGCGCTGGGAATCGGGCCACCAGCCGCAGGCATCTCCGCTCCGGTCGGAATGACCGCGGTGGAGCCGCGATGATTGCACAATAAAGAAGCCGCGCCTAAAGGGCGCGGCTTTGCTCATAGAATCGGCCTTGGTCGGCCATTCCCATCCGGAAGCAGATTGTAACTATTGGCTCAATTTTGAGCTGGCAATGCGATTGAGGCTTACACCAGATTCAGCGGCTTGTATGGCCAATTTCCTATGAACATCAGGCGGCACCCGGACCATAAATTTTCCGCTAAAATGTTTGCTTGCGATAGGTTCAGGAATCGGCTCTTCATTTTTGCCCATATCCCGTAATACATCAGCCACAAGTTCTCGGATTCCTTTTAACGCTTTTTCAGGTGTATCCGCTAACCAACTTAAGCCAGGAAATTCCGTGCATAGCCCGACATGCTCATTATCATCTTCAGACCAGGTATCCCAGTATGTATACTTATCATTTTTTGGGGCCATGACTAACCTCCAGTTTTTCAATAGCTAAAAGCACCTGCCTTACTTGATATGCCTTGGCCTTTCCTGCTTTATGCTGAATAGTTACCCTTGGGTCGCCTTGCCAGGGTGTTTTGTAAGTCCGATGACTGCTTTTATGCTGGTGTGGTTCACCGAAATAATGATCACAAATTCTGCATAAATCCGAAAACCGCACATCTTTCGGATTCTTTTGGATTGCGATTGGCAGCTCATCGATTTTCTTCATAATTTAATATAGTATCAATATTGGTACTTATGTCAGGTACTTCGCCTCGAATGCGAAAGCTCCCGCCTCCGGCAGGGCAGATAGATGAGATTTCAATGTTAGGGGCGTTCCGCTGTCGGCCGGATGCCGAGGCGGATCATCTTGCGGCGCAGGGTGTTCTTGTCGATGCCGAGCTCCCGGGCGGTGGCGACTTTTCGGCCGTTGTGGCGCTGCAGCGCCTGGACGATGGCCGACCTTTCGATGGCCTGCAGGGTCAGGCCGGCCGGCATGCTGATGTGGCCGCCGGGCGGAATGAGATGCTCGGGCAGATCCTCGATGCGGATGAAATCCTCCCGGCAAAGGATGAAGGCATGTTCGATGGCGTTCTCCAGTTCGCGCACGTTGCCGGGCCAGTCGTGCAGCATCAAGGCGGCCATGGCGTCTCTGGAAAGCCCTTTCAGCTCGCGGCCCTTCTGGTGGTTGAAGCGCTCGATGAAGTGGTCGGTCAGCAGCGAAATGTCCTCGCGGCGCTCGGCCAGCGGCGGCAGAACGATCTTGAACACGTTGATGCGAAAATAAAGGTCGTCCCGGAACTTCTCCTCCCGGACGAGCTGGCTGAGATTGCGGTGGGTGGCGGCAATGACCCGGGCGTTGGTCGGAACCGGGCGGTTGGACCCCAACGGCTCGTACACGCGGTGCTGCAGCACACGCAGGAGCCGCACCTGGACCGAAGGCGAGATGTCGCCGATCTCGTCGAGAAAGATCGTTCCGTTCTGGGCCAGGGCGAAGCGGCCGGGCTTGTCCTGCCTGGCACCGGTAAAGGCACCGGCCTTGTAGCCGAACAGCTCCGATTCCAGCAACGTATCCGGCAGAGCCCCGCAATTAAGCGCAATAAACGGCCCGTTACTGTGTTTGCTCAGACTATGGATAGTCCGC
>Ga0114938_1000739_pt1 | contig 23846 bp, 26 predicted proteins | sample AshMeaBigSpring_FD_88675 | JGI IMG/M metagenome (GOLD analysis project Ga0114938, IMG submission 88675) | Groundwater microbial communities from Big Spring, Nevada to study Microbial Dark Matter (Phase II) - Ash Meadows Big Spring | ecosystem: Environmental > Aquatic > Deep subsurface >...
GCCGTGGCCTCGCCTCCCCTCACTCTATTTCCCAGACAGAGCACTAAAGCTGCCGGGTGGAGGGGATCAGCTCGACGATCACTTCTGGGTTGGCGGATGCCCCGCCGCTTAGCGCGCCCGCCACTTGAGGCCCGGTCAGTATCGGGGGAGAGGGCAACCTGGTCCAGGCTGCCAGCTCATCGACCCGAGTCAGCACGTGCCGAACCATGGCTCGATTGGGGGGGGGATCGGTAAGCACTCTGACCTCGTCTGGATTGGCAGTCAACAGGGTTACCTGGCGCCTCTGCAAGTCCCACAGCATTACTTCCTGTACAACTAGATCAAGTGAGAGACAGGCCAATGACGCCACCACCACCGCGTCAACCGAACCCGCCGCGATGATGGAAAGCAGAGTGCGGTAGCCGTTCCTGCCGATCTGGTGACCATCCTGGCGCACGTCTTGGCATACCGCGATCAGCTCGTGCCCAGCAGTCCTCGCCCAGCTCCGGATGCGCTCGGATTGGGCAAAGGACGGCTCCCCTTCTTCTGGGCTGGAGGTCTCTCGAATGTAGGCAACCACCCGCATGGAGGGGATCGTAGCCCCAGGCGGGGAAGCCCGGACGATTTATTTCCAGCCTGTGCCCGCTATCCTGAGCCGTCAGATGCCGCGTGCGCTCGTTTTGAATGCCAGCAACGAACCGCTCTCGATCGTGTCGGCGAGGAGAGCAGTAGTGCTGGTGCTTCGCGACAAGGCCGAGCTGGTCGAGGCCGGTCAGGAGGCGTGGCGCTCCGAGCGGATGAGTGTGCCCCGGCCTTCGGTGATTCGGCTCCGCAGTTTCGTGCGGGTGCCGTATGCCCGCCGGGTTGCGCTCAACCGCCGAGCGGTTTTCTTACGAGACAATGGGATCTGTCAGTACTGTTCACTACCGGCCGAAAACGTGGACCACGTGGTGGCTCGCTCCCGAGGGGGAGCGCACACCTGGGAGAACGTGGTGGCTTGCTGTCGTCGGTGCAATCTGCGCAAGGGGGATAGAACCCCGGCCGAAGCCGGCCTGGCATTGATCAGCCGGCCACGAGCCCCTCGGCGCCACGGCTGGATCCTGGTGGGGATGGGATCGCGACCCGATCCGGCCTGGCACCAATATCTGCAAACCGCCTTCTAACCCGTGCCGCAACTAACAACAGTTGTCGCATTGGAGCAGGACTCTCCCCAACCTTGAGGTCGCCAGGGGGTCTGGGGGGCCTCCCGGCATGGGGGATAACTGTCGCCCTCAATCACCGGCGGGGGGTACCCCCCGAGAGTGATTTCTATTCGGGTTTGACTTCAGCCGGCGCCGCCGCCCGGCGTCGCAGGTCGGCTAGTTCGGCATGCAGTTTTTGTTGGCGCCGGCGGCGGCCGCGCCACACCAAACCGACGACCTCGTCAACCACGACGCCGGCTACGAAAGTTCCGAGCAGGAGTGCGTAAAGCGGCGGCCGCCACGACCAGTTCCACCACTTCACGCGGACACTGTCAGGGTTGGAGGCGAGCAGAATCACGACTGGCACCACGATCAAAAGAGTGAAGGCGAGCAACGCCCACTGCCAGCCGGTGCGCTCGGAGGTGGACTCGGGTTGGGTCATGGGGCTAGCCTAATCCAAACCTTTCCACGGATCCTGGCCGATCCAGTCGCGAGCCTGGAACTTGGTTCCGGATGACTCGGGCGCGGCTTGATGAGCGAGGCGGAGGAAGATCGGAAGGATGGCAAGCGGGGTGGGAAGCTCGGCCGGGTCCTCACTTGGCATGGCAGCCGTCCGCATCGGGGTGGCGGTGGCCCCTGGGTTGACCGAATAGACCCGGCCGCTCCATTCGTCCGCCAATACGTCTAGCCAGGCCTCGAGTCCGCCCTTGGATACCGCATATGCTCCCCAGCCTCCTCGCCCCTTCCTCCCCACCGAGCTGGACACGCCGATAATGGTGGCTGCGGCCTCCATCCGATCCAGCAAGGCTTGGTGGAGGCGGTGGATCGAGGTGAGGTTGGCAGCCAGCACTTCGTCCCAGGCCACCGGTGGGTACTCGGCCAGCGGCAGGCGAGGACCGAGGATGCCGGCGGCATGTACAACCACGTGTAACGGGGGGGGGATGCCAGCCGTCACCGCTTCCAGACCCGCCCGGGTAGTCAGGTCGGCAAGCAGTGGAATCGCTCGGTTGGGAGCCAAGCCGCGAATTGTCTCGGCGAGGGCGGTCTTCCGCCGTCCAACCCCCCACACTGTTGCCCCTGCTTGGACATAGCTGCGGACCAGTTGACGTCCGATCCCGGATGAGGCTCCGGTCACAAGAATGCGGCGAGCCACCAGCCGCTCGGTTTCGCGTTGTTGGCGATCCATCGGGGCCATGGTCGCAGGACTCGATTCGCGATCCTGGGTGGCGGGGCTTCCCCGTGATTCGGTGGGCCCGGTGTTCGCCAGGGGGGTGGGCGGGCTTCCCCGCCCGTACGTGCGTTCGCATCGGCTCCATTGATCGCCAGGGTCGGCGGGCTTCCCCCCCCGTACGTGCGTTCGAGTCGGGGTCATTCTCTTCTTGGGAGAGAGGCGGATTCTCTTCTTCGGGGGTCGGCGGGCTTCCCCGCCTGTTAGGTAGTTGACATGTGGCGAGCAATGGGCCATAGTGGGTCTAAGTGGAGGACCTGACACGATCAGCAAATGGTCGGACGCACGCAAAGAGGACCGTATGCAAGAGGCGCATTCATGTTCGTCGGTGAGTTTGTTCATTCGGTGGATTCCAAGGGCCGCTTGGTGCTCCCCTCCAAATATCGCGATCAATTGGATGGAGGGTGCGTCATCACCAAGGGCCAAGACCGCTGCCTCTATGTGTTTTCGATCCCACGTTGGGAAGTCGAAATGGAGCGAGTGCGTGGTCTTCCACGCACGGACCGCAAGTTTCGGAACTACGCTCGCGCTTTCTTTGCAGGGGCATCCAACCAGGAAGTGGACGGCCAAGGGCGCATTCAGATCCCCCCTCCGCTCCGCAGCTATGCCGGCCTCGAAAGGGACGTCGTGGTGGCAGGAGTGGGGGAGTGGGTTGAGCTCTGGGACGTCAACACCTGGCAAGAAGTCACTGTCGAAGCAGATAGCTACTACGCAGACATCGAGGAGGCACTTAGCGACCAAGGAATCTGAGAGAGATCGGAGCTGGCGTGGTTCATCGCCAGCCCCCCGGATGCCATGTGGAAGGCCCCTTACTCCGCCCGCTTCCATATTGGCGCCAGCGCTCCGGGGGGCTGGCCATGCACCAGGCTTGGCTCCACACTCCGGTAATGGTGGAGGAGACGGTCGGGTTCTTGCAGGGAGCCGAGGCCGGGGTGGTGCTGGATGCCACCTTCGGTGGGGGGGGGCACACGCAAGCCTTGCTGGCAACAACCGGACCCAGAGTCCGGGTGTTGGCTATCGACCAGGACCCGGGCGTCTCCACCGACGACCCGCGGGTCACGCTTCGCATCGCCAACTTCGCGGAGTTGGCGACAGTTGCCTCCCAGGAGGGAATCGATGAGTTGGCCGGCGCCTGTTTCGACCTGGGACTTTCCTCGATCCAACTCAACGACCCCAGCCGGGGATTCAGCTATCGCGGCAAGGGACCACTCGACATGCGCTTTGGGGGGGGGAGTCGAACCGCAGACGAGCTGGTCAATCATTGGTCAGAGGCCGAGCTGGCAAGCGCTCTGGTTAGCTTTGGGGACGAGAGGTTCGGCCGCCGGATTGCGGCTGCCATCGTCCGGGCTCGGCCGGTTTCCGATACCCAGGCGCTGGCCCAAGTGGTGGTGGATGCCGTCCCGGCTTCCGCTCTCCGGCGTGGCCTACATCCTGCCCGTCTCACATTTCAAGCTCTCCGGATTGCTGTTAACTCGGAACTCGACTCGCTACGGGCGGGTTTGGAGGCGGCAGTTACCCGCTTGGCCCCTGGGGGTCGCATCGTGGTGATCTCTTACCACTCGCTGGAAGACCGGATTGTCAAGGAATCGTTCCGGAAATGGGCGGGCCGGGTGGATAGCCAAGGGCCGGCTCTGCCGCCTGTTCCGATTTTGAGAGAGCTCACCAAGCGGCCGCTGCGCCCCACCCCGGCTGAGGTGGAAGCCAACCCCCGAGCCCGCTCGGCTCGGTTGCGGGCGGCAGAGAAAATCACCGCGGACAAGAGGTCTTGAGCTGGTGACGACTCAACCGTCTACGGTCCCCGCACCCCTTGCCCGCCCCCGGCTGCGTGCCATCGCCGGTCGGCGGACGGTAACGGTTCCCAGTTGGCCGATAGGCCTGGTCTTGGTAATCGCAGTTTTCTTTGCCTTGGTGGCTGCTCGCACCGCACTCGACGCTTCGGCATTCGAGCTGCGCGAGCTGCGAGCCGAGATCAATCAAGAGTCGGCTCAAGTTGCGCAGCTGCAGATCGATGTTGCCCGCGCCTCGACCCCGCGCCGTTTGGCGGAAGCCGCTTCTGCACTGGGACTCGGCTTGCCCGAGCAGCCGGTGTTGGTACTCAACAGTCCCGGGGGAAAAACCGGATGACCGAGCTTCGGACCCCCCCCCTCCGGTGGCAGGTGGTTCGGGCAGACTACTAGCATGGGACGTCGTCAGCGACTACCCAGCCGGAATCGAGCGGTGACCATCGGGCTGGTGCTGGTGATCGCCTGGGGGGCGGTGGCCTTCCGCCTTGTGCAGGTGCAGGTGGTACGGGCAGAGGCCTTTGCCGACGACGCTCTCAGCCAGCGTCTGCGCAGTGTTGTGGTGCCGGGACCCCGCGGCAGCATTTTCGATCGCGATGGAGACGCCCTCGCCCTTTCCGTCCAGGGCGCGGCGGTGACCGCCAACCCGCGTGAAATATCCAATCTGGAAGAGACCGCCCAAGTGCTGGCCGCCGAACTGGGGGTGGGGGTTGACGAGCTGCGCGCCAAGCTCGCCGAGGAGGGGAGCTTTGTCTACTTGCAGCGGCAGCTGGAACCAGCCGAGGCAGCTCCGATCCAAGCGCTTGACTTGCCAGGCATCTATGTGTTGCCGGAGCCGATTCGGGTTTATCCGCAGTCCAATCTGGCAGCTCATGTGTTGGGATTCGTCGGAGTCGACCATGCCGGTCTGGATGGTCTCGAGTACAAGTTCGACGAGGAACTAACCGGAACCCCGGGTGGGTTGGAGTTCGAGGTTTCACCCGGCGGCGAGCAGATCCCAAGCGGGCGCTTTCACCGCGTCGATTCGCAATCGGGTCGGGATCTGGTGCTGACGATTGATAGCCAACTGCAGTACTGGGCCGAAGAGGAATTGGCGGCGGCGGTGAAGGCCAGCGGCGGCAAGGCGGGAAGCGTTGTGATCATGCAACCCACCACCGGGGCGGTGCTGGCACTCGCCAATTTCCCTGGCTTCGATCCCAACCAACCGGGAACTGCCGCTCCCGATCACCTCCGCAACCGGGCGGTGACGGACACATATGAGCCGGGTTCGACTGCCAAACTGATCACGGTCAGCGCCGCCCTGGCGGAAGCCAAGGTTGAGCCAACTCGTCTCTTCTCGGTGAAGGACCAGATCGAGGTGGAGGATCGCAAGTATCGCGATTTCACTCCTCATGAGGAAGCATTGTGGGATGTGAACCGAATCGTCGGCAAATCTTCCAACGTCGGCACCATTCTCATATATCAACAGCTGGGCGATCCTTTGTTGTTTCGATATCTACGCGCTTTCGGCCTCGGATATCCAACCGAGGTCGATCTGCCGGCCGAGGAGTCGGGTCATTTGGATCCAGTCTCCTCCTGGTGCGGACCGTGCGGAGCTTCAACCGCGATCGGCTATCGGGTGTCGGTGACACCGTTGCAGATGACAGCTGCCTTTTCGGCAGTCGCCAACCAGGGAGTGTGGAGACAGCCCTATGTCGTCGAGCGCATCGGCGATGAGCCGACTGGGGGTCGCCGCCAGCAGCGTGTGCTGGCCGACGATGTCGCCGTTGTGGTGCGCACCATGTTGGGGGGAGTCATAACTGAAGGTACCGGAGCCGCCGCCGCGGTACCTGGGTATGCGGTGGGTGGGAAGACCGGCACCACCAACAAGTATGAACCTGAGCTGGGGGGATACGGCGAAGACGTGGTCGCCAGCTTCATCGGGATGGCGCCACTCGAGAACCCAGCGGTGGTAATCGGCGTCTTCATCGACTCACCTAGTGCCAAACGGCAAGACACCGGCGGTTCAATAGCCGCGCCGCTTTTCTCACGGATCGCCAGCTACGCCTTGGGACAGCTGGGGGTGGCTCCCAATGCATGAGTCGATCACGCTCGGTCGTCTGGCTGAGATGGTAGACGCAGAGCTGATCGGCGACTCCCGCGTCGAGATCGCAGATGTGGTTCACGACAGTCGGCAAGCCGGTCCCGGCAGCTTGTTTGTGGCTGTCTCAGGGCGCCAGGTCGACGGTCACCGGTTTGTCGAGCCTGCCGTCGAGGCCGGCGCCGCCGCAGTGTGCGTCGAGCACCGAGTGGAAGTGACGATACCCCAGCTGGTGGTCGCCAACAGCCGAGTGGTAATGGCTGAGATGGCGGCTGCAGTGCATGGCCACCCGTCCCATGCGATGACGGTGATCGGGGTGACGGGAACCAATGGCAAGACCACGGTGACTCACTTGTTGGCTTCGATCGGGCGGGCGGCAGGTCTTCGGGTCGGCGTGATCGGCACCCTGGGTGTTTACATCGATGATCAAGCCGCGCCGCTGGCCCGCACTACCCCGGAGGCTTCCGATCTGCAGCGCCTGTTGCGACGCATGCGGGAGGTGGGGGTGGAAATGGTGGCAATCGAGGTCTCTTCGCATGCTCTCGCCCAGCAGCGCGTTGCGCATACCCGTTTCGAGACGGTGGCGTTCACCAACCTCAGCCAGGATCATCTCGACTTCCATCCCAGCCTGGAGGATTACTTCCTCGCCAAAGCTTCGCTGTTCACGCCGGAGTACGCCCGCCGGGCAGTGATCTGCGTCGAGGACGAGTGGGGTCACCGCCTGGCCGCCAGCACCCGGCTGCCAGTAACAACTGCCGGATTATCGCCCGACTGCATGCTTCGAGCAGAGAAGGTTTGGGCTGGCACTGACGCCGCCGAGTTCCTGTTGGTCAGCCAACCAGGACAGCGAGGGGTGGCGCTCCCCATCGGCGGTGACTTCAACGTGCTCAACGGGTTGGTTGCGGCTGGATGCGGCTTGAGTGTGGATCTACCCCTCGATCGAGTGGTGGCTGGACTGGAGGGAGCGGCTCGGGTCCCTGGTCGATTCGAGACGATCGATGCTGGACAGCCTTTCGCGGTGATCGTCGACTATGCCCACACCCCAGAAGGAATCCGAAGTGTGATCGCGGCCGCCCGCCGAGTTAGCCGCGGAAGTATTCTGGCGGTAGTCGGAGCCGGGGGGGATCGGGATCGCAGCAAGCGGGCGGCGATGGGTCGAGAGGCCGCCGCCGCTGAGTTGGTGTTCATCACTTCCGACAATCCACGCTCAGAAAACCCGGCCGAGATCGCAGCCGAGCTGGAGTCGGGAACCCGCGGTGGCTCGGCGGCCGTCACAATCGAATTGGACCGGCGAGAAGCGATCGGGCGAGCATTGGCGGCGGCTCAGCCGGGCGATGTCGTCCTGATCCTGGGCAAGGGTCATGAACCTGGTCAGGAAACGGCTGGGGTGGTGGTGCCCTTTGACGATCGAGTGGTGGCCAGAGAGGAATTGGTGAAGTTGTGAATTGGACTCTGGCGGAAGCTGCCAAGGCGATTGGCGCGGTGATGGTCGGCGATGGTCAACTCCGAGTAGGTGGGGTATCCACCAACTCGCGTTCCATCCAGCCCGGCGATCTATTCGTTGCGATCGCCGGCAGCCACCACGATGGCCACGGTTTCGTGGAGGAAGCGCTGATGGCGGGAGCGGTTGGGGTAGTGGTGGCCAGCCAGAGCACCCAAGCCGCCCCCAGGCTGGAGGTGACGGACACTTTGGTCGCGCTGCGGGATCTGGCAGCTCACCGCCGAGACCAGCTCGAGGTCCCGGTGATCGGTATCACTGGTAGCTCTGGCAAGACCTCGACCAAGGATCTCACTGCGGCTGTGCTGGATGCCGAAGTGTGGTCGTCGCCGCAGTCCTACAACAACGAGATCGGGGTGCCGCTAACGATTCTTGCTACCCCCCCCCACGCAACCGGGATAGTGGTGGAGGTTGGCTCTCGCGGCCTCGGCCACATTCGCTACCTGGCTCCCGCCATCCGTCCCACGGTGGCGGTGATCACCAACATCGGGAAGGCTCATCTGGAGACCTTCGGCGACCAGGCGACGGTGTTGGCCGCCAAGTGGGAACTGGTGGAGGGGCTGCCGCCGGATGGGGTTGCGGTGCTGCCGGCGGACGACGACCGCTTTCCTGCTTGCCGGAATCGGGTGATGCGGTTCGGGACAGGTGCCTCAGCTGATGTCGAAGTCCAAGATGTCAAGCTCGACGCAGAGGGCCGCCCCATTTTCCGGCTGGCGGCCGATCACACCAACTGCCAAGTGCGCCTGGGTCTGGCCGGGTTGCATCAGGCGACCAATGCCGCCGCCGCGGCCGCGGTTGGACTAACCCTCGGCTTACAACTACCTGAGATCGCATCCCGGCTGCAACGGGCGACCGGTGCCCAGTTTCGAATGGCAGTGCACCGAGGGCGCTTTACTGTGATCGACGATACTTACAACGCCAACCCTGACTCGGTAGCGGCTGCCCTTCGCTCGGTGGCCGCCTTCTCGGGTCGGCGGGTGGCGGTGCTTGGCTTGATGGCGGAGCTGGGGGAGTCATCCTCGACCGAGCACGCCGCGGTTGGCCGGCTGGCCCGCGAATTGGGCTTCGAGCTGGTAGTGGTGGGGGAGGACCCGGGTTTCTTGACCGGCGCAGGAAACCGCGGCTACCGAGCGGAGGACGCAGCGGCGGCTCTGGACTATCTAACGGAAAGGCTGGCGGCCGGGGACGTGGTGTTGGTTAAGGGTTCGAGAGTGGCGGGAATGGAACTGTTGGCCGCCCAATTGATCGAAGTGGCGAGGCCATGATCGGGCTGCTGGCGGCGGCGGCGGTCGCCTTCTTGTTGTCAATCCTGGTAACCCCGTTCGCCATCCAGCGATTGCGGCGGGCTGAGATCGGCCAGTTCATTCTCGAGGATGTATCCGGGCACGCTCACAAGCACGGAACCCCAACCATGGGGGGGGGAGTGATTGTGGCGGCGTGTGTGCTCGGTTTTGTGGCTGCGCATGCCCGGGTGTGGACACCGGAGGCGGGGTGGGGGTTCTCGGCGCGGCCTTTCGATGCCCGCGGATGGTTGGCGGTGTTTGCCATGGTTGGGATGGCTGCCATCGGCCTGGTGGATGATCTCCGCAAGGTTCGCAATGCCCGCAATCGCGGCCTCTCCAAACGTTGGAAGTTTGCCGGCCAATTGGCCTTCGCCGGATTGTTCGCGGCCGGGGCCGCCCAGGTCGGGGTGCACACCGAGGTCTCCTTCACCCGCAGCCTGGGGTGGAAGCTGGGAGGGTTCTACTTGTTGTGGGTGTTGCTCGCTATCGCCGCCACCGGCAATGCCGTCAACCTCACAGATGGCCTGGATGGGTTAGCAGCCGGCGCCAGTGCTTTGGTGCTGGGAGCGTTTGTGATCATTGGTTTCTGGAAGTTTCGCAACCCGGATTTCTACGACCTGGAAGGCGCCCTCGACCTGGCGGTCTTCGCCTCGGCGGCCTTGGGAGCAACGCTTGGGTTCCTATGGTGGAACGCCGCCCCCGCCCAGATCTTCATGGGGGACGTCGGTTCGCAGGGACTCGGGGGCGCCATGGCGGCTTTGGCTCTACTGCTCGACACCCACCTGCTGTTGGTGATCCTGGGCGGGCTGTTCGTAGTGGAGACACTCTCCGTGATCCTGCAGGTGGCCGGCTTCCGCCTCTTCCGGCGGCGGATTCTGAGGATGGCTCCCATCCACCACCACTTCGAGTTGGCAGGGTGGCCCGAGGTCACGGTGATCGTTCGCTTCTGGATTCTCGCCGCGATTGCAGTCGCGCTCGGCCTCGGGCTCTTCTATGCCGACTTTCTCACGAGTACTGGGGGGGGGTTGTGATGAAGCCAGGAGCGGGTTGGGAGCGGTCGAAACTTTGCCGGGAAACAAGTGCACCGGAGTCGAACCCAGGGTCTGGCAGGGCGCGATGACGAGGACGCTGGTGTTGGGAGGCGCGGTGAGCGGGCAGGGGGCGGCCCGCCTGGCTCGGCGCTTGGGCCATCAAGTGATGGTCTATGACCGCGATTTGGCTCGGCTGGAGGCCCTGATCCAAGAGGGGTTTGCGATTGTCGACGGCAACTGGCAGCCCGAGCTGCTGGATGGCATCGAGCTGGCGGTGGCAAGTCCTGGTTTTCCTGAGTGGTCGGCGCCGGTGCGCGACGCCCTCACCCGAGGCACCCGGCTGGTGAGCGAGCTGGAGTTCGCCGCCAGTCAGCTGCGCGCCCCGCTGGTGGCAGTCACTGGCACCAACGGTAAGACGACGGTTAGCTCAATGATCATGGACATGTGCATCCGCAGTGGTCTCAAGGCGGTAGCGGCCGGCAACATCGGAACTGCGCTATCGGAAGTGGTGGGAGAGGCCTGGGACGTTGTGGTTGCAGAAGCCTCCAGTTTCCAACTTCGTTTCACCCAGACATTGCATCCGCGGACCGCGGTTCTGCTCAACCTGGCGCCCGATCATCTCGACTGGCACGGCTCGTTCGAAGCCTATGCGGCCGCCAAGTGCCTGATCTTCGCCAACCAGCAGCCTCACGACTTGCTGGTGTTTGATGCTGACGATGCCGAAGCCACCCGCCGGGTGGGGCATGCCCGCTCCCGCCGGCTGGGCGCAAGCGGCCGCCAGCGGGTGGGGGGGGGCCCGGGCCCCCAGCAGGGTCGCTTGGTTTGGGACCGTGAGGTGGCGGTTGACCTCAAAGCGCTCCCCGACTCGGATCCCAGTTTTCTGGTCGACCTCGCCGCCGCCGGAGCCGCCGCCTTGGAAATGGGTGCCAGCGGGAACGGTGTGATTGCTTCCGCTATCAACTTCAAGGGCACTCCCCACCGCCGGCAATTGATTGGACGCTGGAAGCAAGTGGCTTGGGTCAACGACTCCAAGGCAACCAACCCGCATGCAGCAGTAGCCGCCGCCGCCGCGTTTCCATCGGTGGTGTTGATTGCGGGGGGGAGGAACAAAGGACTCGATCTGGCCCCATTGCTAGCTGTCGCCGGCGTGCGCCGGCTGGTTGCGATCGGAGAAGCCGCGGCTGAGCTGGCCCGGCTGGACCCCCAGGTGCGAATCGCGGCTTCGATGGAAGAGGCGGTCACGCTGGCGGCGGCGCTGGCGCAGCCGGGAGACACGGTTTTGTTAGCTCCCGCCTGTGCCAGTTTCGACATGTTCGATTCCTACGCGGCGCGGGGTGACGCCTTTGCGGCTGCGGTGCGCCGACTGCACGGGGAAACCTGATGACCGCGCAGGTGACCTCGATCAGCCGGACCCGGGCGGCGGCGGTCAAAGCTGAGAACCAGGCCCGTCTCTCGGTGCGGCTGGTTACGTTGCTGCTGGGGAGTACTGCAGTCTTGGCCGTGGTCGGGTTGGGAACCTTGTGGTCGGCGTCTTCAGTGGTTTCATTGCGTGAGTTCGGGGTCGGGACCTACTACTTCAGTCGCCAGATCGTTTGGTTAGGAGTTGGCGGTTGCTTACTGGGGTTGGGCGCCGTCATCCCTTACCGGGTGTATCGCAGGTTGGCGGTCCCCATGCACTTGCTCTCGTTGAGCGGGCTGGTGATGGTGTTGGTGGTCGGATACCGAGCGGGTGGTGCAACCAGTTGGCTGCCGGTGGGAGGGATCTCGATCCAGCCATCCGAGTTCTCCAAGCTGGCCCTGGTTGTATTCCTGGCGGCTGTGCTGGAGCGCCGTCAACACCTACTGGTGTGGTTCTCTCGCTATTTCTGGTTGGTGGTCGGATCCTTGGGAGCGACCACCGCCCTGATCCTGCTCCAGCCTGATCTGGGTACGGTGATGGTGTTGGGTGCCAGCGCGCTGGTGGTCCTGGTGGCCTCGCGGGCTCCGCTCCGTTACTCGTTGGCGACCGGGGTGGGGGGAGTGCTAGCCGGGTTGGGATTCGCCTGGTCAGCTGAATACAGATGGCAACGGATAACCTCTTTCCTCGACCCATTTGCCGACCGCTTCGATACCGGACTGCAGGCGGTGCAGGGCTTGCTGGCGCTCGGTACCGGCGGCTGGTTCGGAGTTGGGTGGGGTGCCAGCCGGGCCCGGTGGGAGTTCCTACCCAACGCCCACACCGACTTCCTGTTTGCCATCCTGGGAGAAGAGGCTGGGTTGGTCGGCAGCCTTTCGGTGGTGGCACTGTTCGTGGTGTTCACCCTGACAGCTCTTGCCATCTCATTACGAGCTCCGGACGGCTTCGGTCGGCTGCTGGGTCTCGGGATCGCCGGTTGGATCTCGATCCAGGCCTTGATCAATATCGGTGGAGTGGTTGGCCTGCTGCCAATCACCGGACTGCCGCTCCCGTTCATGTCGGTGGGAGGCAGTGCGTTGGTGACTGAGTTGGCGGGAGTCGGCATTCTCATCAACTTGGCCAAAGCGGGCGGGCGCCAATGACCTACGCGGTAGCCGCGGCTGGAACCGGAGGTCATGTGTTTCCGGCCTTGGCAGTAGCCGAAGCCCTGGTCGCCAGAGGGGTCGAGAGAGAGGAAGTGGTGTTCTTCGGGGGTCATCGCCTCGAGGCCGAGGTAGTTCCGGCTTCCGGCTTTCCATTTGTGCAATTGCGCGTCGGCGGGCTGCGGCGCGGTCTTCATCTCGAGAGTCTTCTGCAACCAGTATCGGTGTTGCGGGCTGCCACCCGCATGCGCCACCAACTGCGTGAGCGAGGCACCACCGCGGTGCTGGCGATGGGCGGCTACATCAACGGACCGGCTGCCTTGGCGGCCGGCGCCTGTCGGGTGCCCCTAATCCTGCATGAACAGAACGCAGTCCCCGGTCTCGGCAGCCGGTTGGCGGCTCGGCTCAGCCACACCATCCTCACCGGTTTTCCTTCCGCCGCCAATCAGCTGCGAGGAGAAATGGTCGGCAATCCGCTGCGAGCCGCCTTCGCAAACCCGCCCAGCCGGGAAGCCGCCCGTTCTCGCTATGGGATCGACCCCGCAATCTCGGTGGTAGGGGTGGTGGGAGGAAGCTTGGGAGCGGCAGTGCTGAACCGTGCCGCCAATACTCTCGCCACTGCGGGAGAGATCTCCGCCCTCTTGCACATCACCGGCCGGGCCCACCTCAGACAAGTGGAGGCCGCCGCGGCTACGGCCTCGATCGCGTGGAAAGCCTTGGATTTCGAATCTCAGATGGAGTGGTTCTATCCGGCGGTCAACTTGGTAGTTGCCAGAGCCGGCGCCATCACCATCAGCGAACTGGCAGCCACCGGCACCCCTGCGATTCTGGTTCCCTACCAAGCGGGAACCCGCGGTCACCAACACGCCAACGCTGCCTACCTGGCAGAGGCTGGGGCGGCAGAGGTGCTGGTCGAGTCTGGGTTGGATGAGCTTTCCGGCCGAGTGGCGGCGCTGCTGTCCGATCAGGACCGACTGGCGAAGATGGCGGCGGCCGCCAAGCGGCTGGCGCGCCCGGGTGCGGCCGCAAGAGTCGCCGAGGTGCTGATGGGAGCTGGCGGTGGCTGATCTTTCAGTTTTTGAGCGCATCCATTTGGTGGGGGTTGGTGGCAGCGGCATGTCCGGGATTGCCAAGCTGTTGGGACGCATGGGATTCCGGGTTACTGGCTCCGACCTTCGCTCCGGCGGCGACGTTGCGAGCTTGGCCGACTCGGGCGTGGTGACATGGATGGGGCATCGCCCTCAGTTGGCCGGCGAGTGGGACTTGGTGGCTGCGTCTTCGGCAGTCCCCGCCAATGATCCGGAGCTGGCGGCGGCGGCCACGCGGGGTATCCCAGTGTGGACTCGAGCTCAGCTGCTGGAGGCAATGACTTCTCCCAGCCCGGCGATCGGGGTGGCAGGCACCCACGGCAAATCCACAACCACCGCCTTGGTGGTGGGGGCGCTGCAGGCGCTGGGTTTGGATCCATCCTTTCTGGTGGGTGCGACCTTGCTGGATTGGGGAACCAACGCTCACCTGGGTGATCCCAACCTGTTGGTGTTGGAGGCAGACGAGGCATACCGGACTTTCGAGCTTCTCCATCTGCGGGGCCTGGTGGTCACCAATATCGAAGCCGAGCACCTGGTTCACTACGGCAGTGTCGACCAGCTGGAAGCAAGCTTCAGGCAGGTTGCAGAACGAGTGGCAGGCCCGGTAGTGGTTTGTGCTGACGATGCTGGGAGCGATCGTCTGGCAGAAGCAGCTGGGGCGATCACTTACGGAACCGCGGCGGACGCCCGCTGGCGGCTGGATGACATCAAATCGGAGTTGGGCGGGGTGAGCTTTCGTCTGGTTGGCCCGGCCGGATGGGTGCCGGTGCGGGTTCCCCGCCCTGGCTTGCACGTCGCCCGCAACGCCGCCGGTGCTCTCGCCCTGCTGGGTGAACTAGGGATGGATGTGGCAAAAGCCGCCATCGGCATCAGTGAGTTCGGCGGGCTCGGCCGGCGCTACCAGCTGCGGGGACGGATTAGCGGGGTCACCATCATCGACGACTACGCCCATCATCCCAGCGAGGTGGCCGCCACCATTGCCGCCGCCCGCGAACAGCTGGCATCGAGACTGTGGGCGGTGTTTCAACCCCATCGCTACTCGCGAACTTTCGAAATGGGGACCCAGTTCGGTCCGGCTTTGGCGGGAGCGGATCGGGTGGTGGTGACAGATGTGTTCGCGGCTGGAGAGGAGCCGATCCCGGGCGTGAGTGGACGGCTGGTGGCGGACGCAGTGAGAGCAGAGGGGACAGCTGTCGAGTACATCCCGCGCCGTCGCCAGGTGGCTGGCTACTTGGCTCCCCAGCTGCGGGAAGGCGACCTGGTGCTAACAATGGGGGCAGGCGACGTCGGCAGCATTGGCGAAGAGCTGTTGCTGGAGCTTGGGGGGGGGAAGTCTTGAACGTCGGGCTGAGTGAGGGAGTGTGGTTGGCCGAGCACACCACCTATCGGATGGGAGGAAGTGCTCGCCTCTTTGCTGAAGTGGAGGGGGTTGAGAGCCTGTTGGCCCTCAGCAGGCAGCTTGCCGAATCCGGACAACAGGGAACGCCGGTGTTGGTGCTGGGGCGGGGCTCCAACCTGGTTATCTCGGATCAGGGTTTCCCCGGTTTGGTCGTGAAACTAGGCCGCGCTTTCAGCCGGATCAGCTTCGAGGGGGATGAGATCGAGGCGGGAGGTGCCACTCCGCTTCCCCGCCTTGCACGAAAAAGCGTTGCAGCAGGCAGGGGAGGGCTGGAGTTCCTGGTGGGGATACCCGGATCGGGGGGGGGTGGGGTGGTAATGAACGCAGGGGGGCACGGCAGTGACATCGCGACTTGTGTGGTGAGCGCCCGGGTGGTTGACCTCAACACCGGTTCGGTATCCGATTGGAAGCCGGATCGTCTCCAGCTCGGGTACCGGACCAGCGCGCTGTCCGCTCACCAAGTGGTGGTAGCTGCCCGCTTTCGCTCGCACCCGAGCTCACTTGCCCAAGGCGAGAAACTACTGCGCAAGATCACTGCCTGGCGGCGAGCCCACCAGCCAGGTGGGACACTGAATGCCGGAAGTGTCTTTCGGAACCCGTCGGGGGATTCGGCGGGACGGATAATCGACAGCTTGGGCCTCAAAGGCTGGGGAGCCGGCGGGGTGCGGGTCTCTCCCAAGCACGCCAACTTCTTCGAAGCCGAGCCAGGGGCAAGCGCCCAAGCCCTGTATGACCTGGTCGAGCAGGTGCGGGCCAAGGTGAGGTCCGCCACCGGGATCGTACTGGAGCCAGAGCTCCGATTCGTTGGCTCCTTCGGCAAGGGAGAGTCATGAACGCACATCCGCGGGTGGCGGCGCGCCGGCTGGCGGTGGGAGAGGATTTGGCGAGGCGAGCGGTGCAAAGGTTGCTCAAGTTAGGGATCGGGCTCGGCGTTGTGAGCGGGTTGGTGGGCCTCGCCTATTCGCCACTGTTGTCGGTTCGTGAAGTGGTGGTGGTGGGGGCGGTTCGAGCCGACGTCGCTGGCGCCCTGGCGGCGGGTGGGATACAGGACGGAATTCCGTTGATTCGCCTCCAACCCGACCTGGCTGAGCGCTGGTTGGCAGCTGATCCATGGGTGGTCTCGGTGACTGTGCGGCGGCGGTTTCCGTCTCGGGTGGAGGTGTCTGTCGAGGAACGACGGGAAGTGGCTGGCGTCCAGATTTCAGAAGGGTGGGCGATCATCAGCAACGATGGACGGGTAATGCGGGTGACGATCGACCCCCCCACCGGTTTGGGACGCGTCCTCGACTGGAAACATCCTCTGCCGACAGGAAGCCAGGTGCCGGAAGACTTGGAAGGCCCGGTGAGGTTGCTGGCATCGCTTACTCCCCAGCTGGCTTCCCAGCTCGATCTGGCTTTCGAGTCGGAGGAGTTGATTGGCGGCTTGGGTGGTGCCCGGATTCGCTTTGGTGGAAGCCAGCAGATCGAGGCGAAGGCGAAATCGCTGGCTGCGCTGGCGTCTGCAGGGGTCCTGGTGCCTGGGGCGACAGTGGATCTGCTGGCTCCCGAGCGCCCGGCGGTTGACCCTCAAGATCAAGTCGATGGTTAAGGTGAATAGCTCGACATCGCCTTGATACTTGCCTAACCTACCGGATTCTGAACTCGTGAAGTTCTCAAAGGTCAGGAGACGAGATGAGCAACTCAAGGCGACCCGGTCCGGCGGCCCCCCACAACTACCTAGCCATGATCAAAGTGGTCGGGGTTGGCGGGGGAGGCGTGAATGCTGTGAACCGAATGATCGCAGCCGGTTTGCGGGGAGCTGAATTCATCGCAGCCAACACCGATGCCCAGGCCCTGGTGATGTCGGATGCAGATATCAAACTCGACTTGGGCAAGGACATGACCCGGGGGCTGGGAGCGGGAGCCAACCCCGAGATCGGTCGAGCCGCGGCCGAAGAGCACCGATCCGAGATCGAAGACGCCCTCAAAGGCGCCGATATGGTCTTCATTACTGCGGGCGAGGGCGGCGGCACCGGAACTGGAGCTGCCCCGCTGTTCGCGGAAATCGCGCGCAGCATGGGAGCCCTGGCGGTTGGGGTTGTTACCAGACCGTTCGGGTTTGAAGGTCGTCGCCGTTCGGTGCAGGCAGAGATGGGGATCCAGGAACTCAAGCAGGCAGTCGACACTCTGATCATAATCCCCAACCAACGGCTGCTGGAGATCACAGACGACAAGACCACGATGTTGGATGCTTTCAAGCTGGCGGATGACGTCTTGCTGCAAGGGGTGGCGGGGATCACTGATCTGATCACCACCCCGGGACTCATCAACGTCGACTTCGCGGATGTCAAGGCAGTCATGCAAGATGCTGGTTCGGCGGTGCTGGGTGTTGGTATCTACTCGGGCGAGGGTCGGGCCGAAAAAGCGGCGCAGCGGGCGGTGGAGAGCCCCCTGCTGGAGAGCTCGATGGAGGGCGCTCGCGGCGTGTTGCTTTCGATTGCGGGGCCATCCGGGATGACCCTGCATGAAGTAAATGAAGCCGCCGACGCGATCTCCAAACGCTGCGACCCGGATGCCAACATCATCTTCGGGGCAGTAGTGGACGATGCGCTGAACGAGGCGATGCGGGTAACCGTGATTGCAGCTGGGTTCGAACAGGCTGGCCGGTTCCCTTCGATGTCGCAGATCGCGATCGGGAGGGACGAGGACGAGCTGATCCCCAGCTTCGTGCGGGGATGATCTTGCCGGAGGGTTTTCGGGGCGCCGCCTTCAGCCAAGCTGCGGATGGGGATGCCAGCCAGCCGCAGGTTCGGGCTGGCATCGCCAGTCAGCTGGAGGTGGGAACCGAATGGGCGGATGCCCGCCAAGTCCATGGGCGGGTAGTGATCGAGGCAATCGCCCCCGGCCGATTGGGCGAGGCAGATGGTCTGTTCACTCGGGTGGCTGGTTTGCCGGTTTTCGTGAGGACAGCAGATTGCGTTCCGGTGATTCTCGAGGGGGAGAACAGTGCCGCGGTTGTTCACGCTGGCTGGCGGGGGATGGCGGCTGGTGTGATCTCGGCAGCTCGCCGGGCGATGGAAGCCGCCGGCGCGGCTCCGCTGCGGGCGGCGATCGGACCCTCGATCGGGCCCTGTTGCTATGCAGTCGGGCCCGAGGTCCGCAAAGTGTTCGAAGGGTTCTTGGTAAGCACTCGAAACGGTGAACCCGGGATCGACCTGTGGGCGGCAGCTGCCGCGCAAGCCGAGGGCTTGGTGCAATGGAGTGCGCGACTCTGCACCAGCTGTGATGCTGGGTTCTTCAGTCATCGGGCCGGCTCGGCTGCTCGCCAGCTGGCGGTGGCCTGGTTACCAGATGCCGAGAGGGTGTCAGCATGACCGAGGTCTCCACCGGACTGGCTGCGGTTCGGCACCGGGTGGAGGCCGCCGCCGAGCGAGCTGGCCGCCACAGCCAGGCCATAACCCTGGTTGCGGTAAGCAAAGGTCAGCCACCGGCGTCGGTTAAGGCGGCATATGACGACGGCCAACGCGATTTCGGAGAGAGCCGGGCCCAAGAGCTGCTGGGCAAGGCCCCCCAACTCCCGGATGACATTCGCTGGCATTTCGTGGGATCGCTGCAGCGCAACAAGGCGGCCAAGTTGCGGGGCACCGTCTGCATGCTCCACTCTCTCGATTCCGAAGAACTGGGTGTGGCTTGGCTCAAGGGGCCTGGCAAAGCGCCTCCCGCATTGCTCGAAATCAATCTGGGCGGGGAGGAACACAAAGCCGGGGTGGAACCCGCAGTCAGCGAGGAAACCGCCGAGCAACTGATCTCGCTGGGGGTGGATCTGCGCGGGGTGATGACTGTCCCGCCGCTTGGCAAAGATCCGCGAGCTTGCTTCGAGGATCTGATTGAGCTCTCGCAACGGCTGCAGGCACGTTGGCCGCAGCTGCGGGAGGTCTCGGCTGGAATGTCAGACGATTTTGAAGTCGCGATCGAGGCGGGCGCGACCATGGTACGTATCGGAAGGGCTATCTTTGGCCCGCGCAAGGAAGGACTTAGGGATGGGAATCTGGCGTAAGGCACTCGACTATTTGGGTTTGGTCGAGGAAGATCGAAACGGGCTGGAGCAGCCGGCGCCGGTGGTACCGGTGCCTGCTCGGCGAGCCGTTCCCCCCCAACCGATCGAACCCTCGGTGCGTACTTTCCCTACCGTCTCCACCGTCCCCGGTCGGCGGGTGGAGCCGCCAACCACCACCCGCTGGCGGCCGACCCATGCCGAGGCCCGTCTCGACCGGGTGGGAGGAGGGGCTGAACCGCGCGCCGAGGTGGTGCTGGCCTATGAGTTCTCGGATGCCCAACGCATCGCCGACCTGCTCCGCAACCGCACTCCGGTCGTGCTCGACTTGCGCGCCACTGAGCCAGAGATGGTTCGCAGGTTGGTGGATTTTGCTTCTGGGGTTACTTATTGCCTGAATGGGCACATGCAGAAGTTGGCAGCGGGGGTGGTGTTGGTACTTCCGGCGGAAAGTTTCTTGTCAGATGATGATCGCTCCCGCCTCTCCCAGCTGGGACTTGTAGAAGAACGGCGCTGAGCGGACAGTGCAGACCATCAAGTTCCTGCTTACTCTCTTCGCCTGGGCGGTGATCCTGCGCATTATCTTGGATTGGATTCGGGTACCGATTGAGCACCCGGTGGGTCGCATCCGATCTGCCTTGGGATCGGTTGTGGATCCAGTACTAGCCCCGATCCGCAAGCTGATCCCACCCATCCGGGCCGGTCAGGTCGGGATCGACTTGAGTCCGCTGATTCTGCTGATTGGATTGCAGCTTCTGATCAAGTTCCTTTAAGAGAGACGCGTCAACCCGACTCGGAGGGTTGGCAGTCGCTATCGGCTTTGCGGAAATCAATCGAGGCAATTCTGCAAGGCGACCGCTCTCTGTCGGTTACCGGAGTCGAAACAAACCTTAAGATTTGGTGACAGGACCGCCTGCGCGGTGGCGATTGTGTACCTTGGCGAAGCGGTACCACTTCCCAACTCGCAAAAGGAGAAAAGCATGTCGCTTCGAAAAACCACCTCAGCCGCGATGGCGCTGGCACTGCTGTTGCTAACGGTTGCTGCCAGTGCGGCTTCGGCCGACAACACTCGCAACTATCGGATCACCATCACCAACCTGACCGAGGCACAGTGGTTCACCCCAGCCGCAGTCGCTACTCATCGGGGCGCTACCGATCTGTTTCGGCTGGGTGAGACAGCCTCCTTGGGGGTGAAGGAGATTGCAGAGAACGGCAACCTGGCACCTATGGTCGAGTTGTTCGCCTCCGACTCCCATATCTGGGACTCCGAAGTGGTGAAAGCCGCTTCCGGTCCGCCTCCGATCGCTCCCGATGGCTCGGTGACGTTTGAGATCAGCTCGGCCAATGGCGCCCGATTCTTTTCCTGGGTGTCGATGCTGATCTGCACCAATGACGGATTCACCGGGCTGGACTCGATCAAGCTGCCGGTTGGCGTCGGTGCCACCGCAACCCACTTCACCGCCGGCTACGACGCCGGAACCGAACTCAACACCGAGGACTGGGACGATCTTGTCCCTCCCTGCGCCCAGCTCACCGGATTTGGCGACCAAGGGGGTACGGAATCTTCCAATCCGGCCCTGGCCGAAGGAGGAGTCGTCAACATGCACGGCGGCATCACCGGCGACGGCGACTTGGTGCCTTCGGTTCATGGCTGGGTGAACCCGGTCGCCTCGGTCGAGATCACCAGAATCAGCTAATTGCTCGGGCTTACCAACTTACCAACCTCCTGGGCGAAGCCATCGTCCAGGAGGAAAGGGGTGACTACCCAGGCGGGCGTTCGACTCTCTTGGACAACTCCCGGCCACTAGTGAGCATGGCGACCGGGAGCACCTCGAATATGAACGTTTGCGAAACACTTGATGATCTGGCCGGGTTCGCGCCCCGCTTCGTAGAATGAGTGGGGTGGACGAGATCTCGAACGCCGATCGGGTGCTGCTGGTCGACGATGAGTCGCGGGTGCGGGAGGTTGTCGCCCGCTACCTTCAACGGGATGGGTTCCGAGTCGAAGCGGTAGCCGAAGGAAGCAGTGCTCTTGCTCAGCTGGCTTCGTTCAAACCCAATCTGGTGGTCTTGGATTTGATGCTTCCGGGAGTCTCCGGGCTCGAGGTGCTGCGAGAAATACGCGGGCAGGGAGACCTTCCTGTGATTCTGCTCACCGCCCGTGCGGATGAGGCCGACCGGGTGGCAGGCCTGGAGTTGGGCGCTGACGATTACGTTGTCAAGCCCTTCTCACCGCGAGAATTAGTGGCGCGGGTACGTTCGGTAATCCGGCGAGCTACTCCCAAGCCACTTCCAGCGGGCATGCTTTCGTTCGATGGCCTGGTGATCGACAGCTCCCGCCGCTTGGTTGTGGTGAATGGAAACAGGGTTGAACTGACAGCCAGAGAGTTTGATCTGGTGACCTTCCTGGCCGGTCATGCCCCCCGGGTCTTCAGCCGGGGAGAGCTCCTCAAACAGGTATGGGGGTCCTCAACCGAATGGCAGGATCCGGCCACGGTGACCGTGCATGTAAGGCGAATCCGCCAGAAGATCGAGACCGACCCCCAGCATCCCCGCCGCCTGGTCACGGTGTGGGGGGTTGGCTATAGGTTCGAGGCGTGAAGCCGCTGGCCTGGGCAGCTGCGGCAGTGTTGGGTTCCGGCCTGATCGTTGCCGAAACCGCGATGGATCTCACTCCCGCAGATCGCCAGAAGCTTTATCTGGTGTTTGGTGGTCTGACCCTGGTGACGTTCTTGGCAGGATTGGTCGCATTGCGGGCGGCTCCTCGCTTCCGGTCCTTGCGAGTGAGTCTGCGGGTGGTTGCCTTGGCCGCCGTCGCCATTACCGGAGTGGTGGTGGCCGTCAGCGCCATCACCATGCTCCTCGACCGCCACGACCTCACCGTGATCATGATCGCCTTGCTGCTGGGAGTAGGCCTGGGAGGGGTGATGGCGGCTGCCGTCGGTTCCTCCCTAACCAAGGATCTGGCCGCGCTTTCGGCGGCCGCGGCTCAGGCAGGGACCGGCAATCTGACCGCTCGCAGCGGGATCCGGCGAGGTGACGAACTGGGAAAGGCGGCCAAGGCGTTCGACGAGATGGTCCATCGGCTGGAGAGCGCAGAGGCAGAGCGCCGAACCCTGCTGGCGGCACTCAGCCATGACCTACGGACGCCGCTGGCATCGATGCAGGCCGCGGTTGAAGCGCTACAAGACGGAATCGCCCCCAACCCGCCCGGCTACCTGCGCGGGATAGCCAACGACATTGCCCACCTAAACGGTTTGGTAGACGATCTCTTCGTGTTGGCCCGCATCGAAACCGGGCGATTGGCATTGAGTTTGACCGAAATCGACCTGGCTGAATTGGCAGACGAGGCGGTAGAGGCGGTGACCCCAACCGCTGCCAAACGCAAGATCCAGTTGGCGGTTCAGACTCCGGGCCGGGTCGGCGTGGTGGGTGATGCAGCCGCGCTGGGCCGGGTGTTTCGTAACCTGCTCGTCAACGCGGTGCGCCACAGTCCCGAGTTCGGGGAAGTGCAGGTTCGCCTGACCACCTCCGGTCCCCTGGCTCATGCGGTGGTTGTCGATCAAGGGGAGGGGTTTGCTGGCGAATTGAGACAGCGCGCCTTTGATCCATTCGTTCGTGCCGATCAGTCACGCAGTCGGGATTCTGGTGGCAGCGGACTCGGCCTCGCCATTGCCAAGGGGATCGTTGAATCGCACGGGGGATCGATCGAGATCGAAAACGGGCCCGGGGGCAGAGTCGGCTTCAGCCTTCCCGTGAGTGTGAGATAGCGCCGAAGCGGAACCAGCCTATGCCGGACCCCGGACTAGGTTTCGCCAAGCGGTTCGTCGGACTGGCGGCGGAGAAACCGCTCGATCTCAGCTGCCAATCGCTCACCGGATGCCTCGCCAGCATCCTGCTGGAGTGATTCGAGCCTGGCTACCAGCTCGGCGACATCGGATCGGGCATTGGCGATCGCATCCAGTTGGTCCCGTTGCTCGGCAGCTCTCTCCGCCAGATCACCCAGCGGCGGTTCGATCGAGAGGTGCCGGGCCAGCTGTTCGAGCAACGCCAAGCCGGCGGCCAGATAGGTAGCCCCTACGTAATGGGGAACTCGGGCCCAAAAGCCCATAGTGTCGAATCCCCTGGATGCCAATGCGTACTCGACCGCGCTGACCGCCGAGGCCGGCACCTGGAGTCCCCCCGCTGGGAACTCGACCGATGCGTCCAACCGATCGCGGTTGGACGCGGTCGCAATTACGGTTACCGGGCGGGTATGCGGGACCGCCCACGGAATACCGCCCAACGATATTGCTTCAGTGATTTCAAGCTGGCCAGCCAGATCGGCGACCTCGGCGCCTAGCTGCTGCCAGTTCCAGTTGGGCTCGATGCCGGTGAGGATCAGGAGGTCGCGGTGGGTCAGCCTCCGGTGATACAGGATGAGTTGTGGCCAAGTGATTGAATGCATGACCCCTTGTGTGAACTCGAGCACCGGGCGACTCTGTCGGTAGTCGTACAGCGCATCGGAATCGCTTTCGGCGATCACCTCTCCCCCCTCGGCCAGCGCCTCGGCGGCGGCAGTCCCGGCCGATCCGGCGTTGACCCATCCGTCGAGGGCGACGATCAGTACCGGGTCGGACAGCGAAGGCGTTGCTAGCACTTGGAGGATTGCCACCACTGAGAGACTACAAGGGGTGGCGGAGGCTCCCACCCGGTTGAGCAACCCCCACCCTGGATCCGCTCAATCC
>Ga0114938_1000740_pt1 | contig 23832 bp, 23 predicted proteins | sample AshMeaBigSpring_FD_88675 | JGI IMG/M metagenome (GOLD analysis project Ga0114938, IMG submission 88675) | Groundwater microbial communities from Big Spring, Nevada to study Microbial Dark Matter (Phase II) - Ash Meadows Big Spring | ecosystem: Environmental > Aquatic > Deep subsurface >...
CCGGGCCGGTCGCGTACGCGGATCCCCCTCCCGCGGCGCGGCCGGCCCGGCCGCTTCGCGGGCGGCCCGCTTGCTGCGTGACGCGAGTTCCGCCGCGGTCGAATTGACTGCCTGGGTTGCAGCCGCCAACATCGCACGAGACGACGCAGTGCGAGGTGTTGCTTGCCGGCCATACGCAAGAAGAAAGTAGCGCCCGCCCGGGGCAGGGCGCCCGCGTTGCCCGGCATCCGCTTCGCGACCTATCTCGAGGCGTTGGCGACCGAGATCCGTGCCACCCGCAGCGGGCAGAAGTCACGCCTGCGGCTGTTCGCTGCGGCGGCCCGACTGCTGGAGTCGACGGGCTACCGCGACCTCAATGTCGAGGACATTTCCACCGAAGCCGAGCTCGCCAAGGGCACGTTCTACGTCTACTTCGACAGCAAGGAGCAGTTCCTGCGGGAATTGCTCGAGCAGTACGTGTCCTTCGAAGGCCAGACGTTTCCGGCGCCGGCGGGCGCCGAGACAACCTTTGCCGCGGTGCGCCGCTTCGTCGGCTGGTACGTCCAGACGTTCGAGTCGAATGTCGGCCTGCTGCGCTGCATGGTGCAGCTGAGCTCGGTGGACGAGGCCGCGCACGCGCTCTGGCAGGCGCGCAACACGACGGTGGTGGAGCGGGCCTTCGCCGACCTGGTGCGTCGCATGGGCCGGGTGCCGGCAGAGCCGGCCCTGCTGCGGCTCGCGGTGCGCACCGCCGGCGGCATGCTCGACCAGAGCCTGTTCACGCGCTACGGGCTGCAGGCAAGCCCCGGGGCCGAACTGCACCGGGTTGACTACGACACCCTGGTTGAGCTGCTGTCGCTGCTGATTCACCGCGCGATCTATGCCGCCGACCCGCCGCGGGAAGAGACCGCGCGGGTCGCCGCCCTGATCGGCGCCACGCGCTGAGCGCGGCAGTTCACGACTGACCGGTCAGAAGTGACCGCCCGATGGAAGGGCGGTCAGGCCGGCTTGCGCCGGATCTCGCTGCATTGCGGCATTGTCGTAGACGCTTTGCGCTTGCCAATATGACCCACAGGTCATATCTTGTGATGGCGGCCGCACGGCCGGTCATCCGCACGAACGTCTCTCGTCGAGGAGCGCAAAGACGCATGAATGCCTTTGTCCCCGGCCTGCTCGCCGGCAAGACCGCGTTCGTCGCCGGCGGCACGAGCGGCATCAACCTCGTCATCGCGGAGGCGCTGGTCAAGGCGGGCGCCCGCGTCGCGGTGCTGAGCCGCAAGCAGGAGAAAGTCGACGCGGCCGTCGCCCGGCTTGCCGGGCACGGAGCCGCGAGCGGCTATGCCGCGGACGTGCGTGACTACGCGGCGGTCGACGCGGCGCTCGAAGCATTTCGCGCGGCAGCCGGCCCGATCGACATCGTGGTTTCCGGCGCGGCCGGCAATTTCGTCGCGCCGGCCACCGGCATCTCTTCCAATGGATTCCGCAGCGTGCTCGAGATCGACCTGCTCGGCACTTTCCACGTGCTGAAGGCCGCCTATGGCCGGCTGCGCAAGCCGGGTTCCAGCCTGATCAGCATCTCGGCGCCGCAGTCCACGGCGCCAGCCTACGGCCAGGCGCACGTCTGCGCCGCCAAGGCCGGCATCGACATGCTGACGCGATGCCTCGCGCTCGAGTGGGGCACGGAGGGGGTGCGCGTCAACGCCATCGTGCCCGGGCCGATCGACGACACCGAGGGCATGGCGCGCCTCGCGCCGACCCCGGCGATCCGTCGTGCCATGGAGCGCACCGTGCCGCTCGGCAGGTTCGGCAGCAAGCAGGACGTCGCGAACCTAGCGCTGTTCATGGCCAGCGATGCGGCGGCGTACATGACCGGCACCGTCACCTACTGCGACGGTGGCCAGGTGCTGACGATGGGCGGAGCGCTGTCACCTTCCGCCATGCAGCAGATGTTCTCCGGAGGAGGCTGAGATGAAGAAGACGCCGAAGGTGATCATTACCAGCGCGACGACGGGCGCGATGCACATGCCGTGCATGTCCCCGTATCTGCCGCTCACACCTGACCAGGTGGTCGAGGACTCGGTCGCTGCGGCGAAGGCCGGTGCGGCCATCATCCATCTGCACGCGCGCGACCCGGAGACGGGTTGCCCGGTGACGGACCCGGCCGTGTACGGCATGTATCTACCGCGTATCAAGGCGCAGACCAACGCGATCATCAACCTGACGACTGGCCAGCCGGCGATTCGGCGCGACCCGAAGACGGGGCAGATGGTGCCGCGCCTGACTTGGCCCGAGATCCTCGAGGAACGGCTCGCGGCGCCGAAGGAATTTTCGCCGGAGATCACATCCTTCAACATGGGGCCGATGAACGCGGCGAACTGGATCCTCGGCGAGCGTTATGACCCCGCGCAGCTGCGCGACTGGGAGAAGCTGTTTGTACAGGCCACGCGCGACATGACCCTGCAGAACACCTTCGCCAGCATGGAGAGGATCGCGCGCGAACTCGGCCATGACCGCGGCGTGGTGTTCGAGTACGAGTGCTTCGACATCGGGCACCTCTATTCGCTGCGCGTGCTCGCCGACCGGGGGCTGGTCAAGCCACCGTTCTTCATCCAGTCGGTGTTCGGCTTCCTCGGCGGGCTCGCGGCGCACCCCAAGCACGTGCTGCACTTCAAGGAAACGGCCGACATGCTGTTCGGCGAGGATTACTACTGGTCGGTTCTCGCCGCGGGCAAGGAGCAGATCCGCATGACGACGATGTCTGCCGTGATGGGCGGCAACGTCCGCGTAGGGCTCGAGGACAGCCTCTGGTACGGCCGCGGCCAGCTTGCCAAGAGCAGCGCCGAGCAGGTGGGCCGCATCCGCCGCATCCTCGAGGAGCTGGGCCTCGAGGTGGCGACGCCGGACGAGGCGCGCGCGATCCTCGGTACCAAGGGCGCCGACAAGGTGAACTTCTGATGATTGCCGTGACCAGCAACGCTCCTGCCACGGATCCGAACCCGCTTTCCGCGGCGATCTTCCAGCGCGCTGAGCGGGTCATGCCTTCCGGCTACACGCGCGACCTCGTCGCTGCGAAGCCGCACCCGCAGTACGCGGTGACGGCGGACGGCTGCTGGATCACCGACGTGGACGGCCACCGGATGATCGACTGGGTGAACAATTTCACCGCCCTCATCCACGGCCACAACAAGCGCGAGATCGTCGACATCATCGCTGCGCAGGCCGGCCGCCTGATCTCGGCGATCCTGCCGACGGAGTGGGAAGTCAAGCTCGCCGAGTTGCTCTGCGAGCGCATCCCAAGCGTCGAGCGCGTACGTTTCATGAACTCCGGCACCGAGGCGAACCAGGTTGTTACCAAGGTTGCGCGGGCCATCACCGGCAGGACCAAGATCGCCAAGATGGAGGGCGGCTACCACGGTCAATACGATCTGCTCGAGGCGAGCTTCCAGCCACGGCCACCGGCCTGGGGCGAGGCGAAGCGCCCGCAACCGGTGGCGCACAACCCCGGCACGCCGCAGAGTCTGCTCGACGAACTGGTCGTGCTACCGCTGAACGACGTGGATGCCACGCGCGCGATTCTGCGCGATCGGGCTCAGGAGCTTGCGGCGGTCATCCTCGACCCTTTCCGGCTCCAGCTCGGTATGGTTGAGCCGCGACTCGACTACCTGCAGATGTTGCGCGAGGAGACGGCGCGGCTCGGCATCCTGTTGATCTTCGACGAGGTCATGTGCCTGCGTGTCGGTTACCACGGCGCTCAGGGCCTGCTCGGCGTGACACCGGACCTGACGACCATGGGCAAGATCATCGGCGGTGGCCTGCCCATTGGCGGCGTGGGTGGCAAAGCGGAATACATGGCGATCTTCGACATCGACCGCGCCGACCGGGTCAAGCACAGCGGCACCTACACCGCCAACCCGATGTCCATGGCGGCGGGCTACACCGGGATGTCGCTGCTGACGCGCGAGGCTTTTGCTGGGCTTGACGCCAGGAGCGAACGCTTGCGCGAGGGATTGCGCAAGATCGTCGCCGACCTCGGGCTCGAAGCGCGTGTCGTCGGCCGCAGCTCGCTGTCGGGGGTCTTCTTCACCACGCAGCCGGTGGAGAACTACCGCCAGCTGGCGGCGGCTGCCGCCGGGGGCATGATGGAGCGGATGATAGCGGCGCAGAAGCTGCTGCTGGCGGAGGGCCTGCTGACGATGCGCGGCGGCTTCGTGACCTCGACACCGATGACCGGCGACGACGTCGACTTCACGCTGGCGGGCACGCGCCGGGCTCTGGCCCGCATGAAGCAGATGTGACCGGGCGCGGGGAGCAAGGTAATGCGTGAGTGGGTGCGCCGGCGGCCGTTCCTGTCGTTCTACGTACTGGCGGTCGCCTTCCCGACGCTGCTGTTCACCTACTTGATCGCAATCGAGATGGCGTTCCCGGACATATACGGGCCCGGCGTGAGCGTGTTCAGGCAGTTCAATGCAAACATGGCGCAGCTGCAGCAGGACGCGCCGTACCTGACCCAGCACCGCGACAGCGTGCTGGTGTACCTGACCCTCTACGCGATGTTGCCGCTGGCCGCGCCTTTCCTGTTCTTCCCGTTCGCGCCAACCGTGAGCGCTGTCGTCGTCACCGGGCTCGCGCGCGGTGCGGCAGCCGTCCGCGCACTGCTCGGCGCACTTGCGCCGAAACGAGGCAGTCTGGCATGGGCGGAGGCCTTGCGTATCTACGCGCTGCTCCTGGCGTGCATCGTTTGCGGCGTTGCGCTGCTGGTGCTGTTGGAATCGCTGGTCAGCGGCGGCGAGCGACTGCCGCAATTCACGAAGGTGTGGGCACTGGCCGACTGGAAGCTGTTCGCGGCGGGCTGGCTCGCGGCGCTGTTCACGAACCAGGGTGGCCTGCTCGAGGAGCTGGGCTGGCGCGGCTACGCGTGGCCCGTGCTGGTGCGCAGGATCGGCAGCCCGCTGCTCGCGGCCGTGCTGCTCGGCGTCGCCTGGGCGCTGTGGCACATGCCGCGCGAGATCCTTCCGATCGCCATGGGGCAGTTCGCGTTCGGCAAGTTTCTCGTCGACCAGGCGCTGTTCATCGCGTCCTGCATCGGCATGACGATCGTGGCGGTGACCTTCGTCAACTACCTCGGCGGCAGCGTGCTGCCCGCCATCATCATCCATGGCACGCTCAACTACGTGTACCTCGGCTTCGAGACCGCGAGGAACGGCGTGCGCTCGGACATGACGATTGCGCCGAACCTGTTCTGGGTGACGGCAGCGGTCGTGACGATGCTGGTCGTCGGCCGCGACCTCGGCTGGAAGCGCCGGCTGGCGCTGCACGGCGGGGACGGCTCGACTGATCCCGCGAACCTCTGGGCTGTGCCGGTGGCCCGGACCTGACGAGGACGATTCGCCATGAGATTTCCCGACCTGCGATCGCGATCGGCCGCATTGTTCGAGCGCGCGCGCCACGTCATGCCGGGTGCCAATACGCGCCACATGATCACGTTCGGCCCGTACATCGTGTACGGCGCGCAGGGCGAGGGCTGCCGGCTCACCGACGTGGACGGCAACGTCTACCTCGACTGGGTCAACAACTTCTCCGCGCAGATCCACGGCTACGGGTACGGACCGATCGTGGAGGCGGTCATGGCACAGGCGGAACGGATGCTCTGCTGCATCCTGCCGAGCGAGCCGGAGGTCGAACTCGCCGAGATCATCACCTCGCGCCTGCCCGGCGTGGAGCAGATCCGCTTCGCCAACTCCGGCACCGAGGCCGTCATGGTGGCGCTCAAGGGAGCGCGCGGGCTCACCGGGCGCAGCAAGATCGCCAAGTGCGAGGGCGGCTACCATGGCCAGTACGACCTGGTAGAAGCGAGCTTCCTGCCGACCCCGGAGAACTGGGGCCCTGCCGACCGGCCAGCGGCGCCGCCGTTCGCGCGCGGCACGCCACAGAGCCTGCTCGACCAGGCGGTCATCCTGCCGTTCAACGATCCGGAGTCGACGCTCGCGATACTCGAGGAACACGCCGGTGAAATCGCGGCTGTGATCATCGACCCGATCCCGGCGCGGCTGGGATTCGTGCAGGCCGACGCGAGCTACCTCGAGGCGCTGCGCGGCTATTGCACGCGCACCGGCACCGTGCTGATCTTCGACGAGGTATTCTGCAATCGGGTCGGCTTCCACGGCGCACAGGGACACGTCGGCGTGACGCCCGATCTCACCGTGCTCGGCAAGATTATCGGCGGCGGCCTGCCGATCGGTGCCATCGGCGGCAAGCGCGACGTGATGTCGGTGTTCGACAACCTGTCCGGGCCGCTCAAGGTGAGCCACAGTGGTACGTTCACCGCCAACCCCATGTCCATGGTCGCCGGCATCGCGTCGCTGCGGGGCCTCACGCCCGAGGTGTTCGCGCGGCTCGCGGGCCAGGGTGACCGCTTGCGCAGCGGGCTTGCGGCGCGGTTCCGCGAGGCGGGCCTCACGATGCAGGCGAGCGGCGTCGGTTCGATGTCCAGCCTGCAGTTCTTCGCCGGCCCGGCGCGCAACTACCGGGAGTTTCATCTCAAGTCGGGACCGGGATACCTGCAGCGCATGCAGCGTCTGCATCGTCAGATGCTCAACGAGGGCGTGCTCATGGCGACCCGGGGGCTCATGATCGGTTCCACGCCGATGACCGACGCCGACATCGACGAGACACTGGAGCGCGCCGGTCGCGCGCTCAGGCGCTTTGCCGACGAGGAGAGGGCCGCTGCTTGAGCGCGCAACGCTTTTCGACCAGCATCAGCCTGCTGTTCCGCGAGCTGCCGATCGTCGAGCGCTTCGCGGCTGCGCGGCGCGCCGGCTTCGGCGGAGTCGAGATCCAGGTGCTCGCCGAGGGCGAACCGGCGCAGATGGCGGCCGCGGCGCAGGCGGCGGGCATCGAAGTCGTGCTGGTCAACGTCGGCATGGGGGACTACCTTGGCGGTGGCCCCGGCCTGTCGGGGGTGCCGGGCCGTGAGGAAGCGTTCCGCACCGAGCTCGAGCGCACGCTCGCCGCGGCGCGACTGCTGCGCGCGCGATTCGTCCACCTCGGGCCGTCGCGCGTGCCGGACGGTGTGTCCCGCGAGGCCTGTCTCGCCACCTACCGGGCCAACCTCGACGCGGCCCTCGCGCTGCATGCTTCAACCGGTGCACATGCCGAGTTGCTGATCGAGCCCATGAACCGGGTCGAAGCGCCCACGGCGCTGATCGGCGACATCGACGTCGGCGCCGTACTGTTGCGCGACGGTTACGCCGGTCACATCGGCCTGCAATTCGATGTCTACCACGTCGCCATGAACGGCCACGACGTTCTCGACCGCTACCGCGCCCACCGCGACCTCGTCCGCCACGTGCAGTTCTCCGACGTGCCGGGCCGCGGCGAGCCGGGATCCGGACAGCTCGACTTCCCCGCGCTGTTCCGCGGCCTTGGTGAGGCGGGCTACGACGGCTGGCTGGGCGCGGAGTACTTCGCGCGCCGCCCGACGCCTGAGACGCTGGCCTGGTTCGAGCCCTACAAGCAGCCCGCATGACCGTGGGCGCGATCTTCGGCAGCATGCTCGAGACACTGCGCACGCAGGCCGCGCATCCGACGCGGCCCATCGTGCGCATCGAACGCGCGAACGGCACGCTGCTGTGGGAGGGCGCGTCGGGCCAGGCTCGCGCGGACGAGGGCGGCGACCTGACGCCGCAGCACAGGTTTCACGTCGCGAGCATCGCCAAGACCATGACCGCGGCGCTGGTGCTGCGCCGGCTCGAAAGCGGCGTGTTCGGGCCCGCCGGGCTCGATGCGCGACTCGTCGACCTCGACGTGCTCCCGGGCCGCCAGGTCGAGCGGTTGTCGCGGTACGGTTCAGCCGACTGCGGCACGAGCATCACCCTGCGCCACCTGCTCACGCACACGGCCGGGCTGCGCGATGCGATGGTGGACGACACCACCCAGCTCGGGGGTCCGGCGCCAGGCTCCCTGATCGGGCGACTCATGGGGGAAGGGGGGGATTCGGCGCGGGCCTGGGTGCCGTGGGATCCATTGCGGCCGGACGATCCCGACGCCGGGGTGATCAATTTCTTCCTCAACAGCGGCATCGCCGGTGCCGCGCTGGGACCGCCGGGCCGGGTGTTCCACTACTCCGACACCGGCTACGTCCTGCTGGGCCTCCTGCTGGAGGGCGTCGCCGGCCGACCGTTGCACGAGCAGTTGCGCGAGGAGATCTTCGTGCCGCTCAGCCTGCGCGACAGCTACCTCGCCTACCGCGACGACCCGCCGTGCCTTGGCTCGGCACGTCGGCCGGAAGCGGACTGCTGGGCCGTGGGCACGCCCTGCCTGAGCGCCGGCGTCAATCTCTCCTTCGACTGGGCGGGCGGCGGTGTCGTATCCACGGCGCGCGACCTGATCGCGTTCCTGCGCGCACTGCTCGGCGGCCGGCTCTTCGATGATCGTGGGACTCTGCAGGCGATGCTCGACTGGCAGGCGCCCCCGGGCCTCGAGCCGCCGCGCAACGGCGTGGGCCTCGGGCTGTTTCGCATGCAGTCATCCTGTGGCCCGTTGATCGGGCACTCGGGGGCGTGGGGCGGGAAGATGTTCTACGCGCCCGACCTCGACCTCTACATCGCCGGTACGACCAACCAGTCGGCTTCGCATCACGACTGGCACTGGCCGTTCCTCGAGGCCGCGCGACGCGCGGCCGTCACGCAGTTTCCGACCGGGAGTGAACGATGACCGCCAGGACCGAGGCCTTCGCGGCCAGGATGCTCGACATCGTCTCGCGCCACGACCACGCGGCTCTCGCCGAAGTCGTGGGCGAGGGCGCCGTGTTCCATACGCCGCGGTTCCTGCGGCCGATCACCGACCGCAAGCACATCGTCGCGGTGCTGCAGGGCATCGTGCAGGTATTGCCGGACTTCCGCTACCGGCGCTGGTGGGCGACCGAGCATGAAGCGATCATGCAGTTCGAGGGGCACGTCGCCGGCGGCGACGTCATCGCGCACGGCATCGACATCTTCACGGTCGGCGACGACGGCCGGTTCACCGAGCTGACGGTCTTCCTGCGCCCGACCAAGGCGCTCGAGGCGATCGGCGCGCTCGAGGATGCGCTGGTGCGGGCCCGGCTGGCGCCGGCGGGCTGAATCCACGCCGGCGCGCGGCGAGCCGCGCAGCGGGCCCGGGGGAGAGGCGATGACGACACGTGAGATGTCGCTGCGACAGCTGGTGCTCTACTCGGCGCCGGGGCTGGCGCTCGCACTGCTCATCCCGCCGTTCCCGGCGATGATGGCGGCCTTCTACGCGAAGTACACGGCCGCCACCACGGCCGGCATCGCTACCGCGCTGCTCTTGGCGCGACTGATCGACGCTGTCGCGGTGCCGCTGATCGGCTACCGTTCCGACCGCACGCGCTCACGCCTGGGTCCGCGCAAGCCCTGGATGATCGCCGGCGCGCTGGTCGGAGTCGCTGCCTTCTGGGTGTTTTTCCGGCCGCCTCCCGGAGCCGGCGACGTCTATTTCTTTCTGGGTGCGTGCCTCTACTACGTGACCTTCGCGCTGGTGGACATCCCGCAGCGCGCGTGGGCGGCGGAACTGACGCCCGACTACGACCAGCGTTCGCGCATTGCCGCGTTCCTCACCGTCAGCGTGCTCGTCGGCGGAGTGGCCTTCATGTTCCTGCCCGAACTGCTGGCGATGCCGGCGATCGGCGTCGTGGCCAGCCCGGCGCTGGACAATCGCATGATGGGCATTCTCGGCGTGGCAGGCATGGTGCTGCTCCCGGCCACCGTGCTGCTGGCGGTGGTCGGCGTGCCGCGCGGCATGGTCGCGGCGGCGCCGTCCTCGTCGCTCAGGGAGATGTTCGTTGCGGTGCGTCACAACAGGCCTTTCTGGCTGTACGTCGGAGCGGACGCATTGACCCAGATCGGCTACGGTTGCTTCTACGCCGTGCTGTTCGTGGCGCTCGACAGCCATTTCGGGCTCGGCGAGCAGATCCCCGTCATCCTGGTGACCGTGGTGGGCGTGCAGCTTCTGGCAGTGCCGCTCTGCTTGCGGGTTGCGAAGTCGCTCGGCAAGCATCGTACCTGGGCTTGGGCCTGGGTGATCCACGCCGTGCTGATGCCGCTCGGATTCCTGTTCCGGCCCGGCGAGTTCGAGCTCGGGTTGTTCCTGGTCTATGCATCGGCACTGACGGTGCTGCAGGCGCCGCAGATGGTCTTCCCGATGGCGATCGTCGCGGACATCGTCGACTACGACACGCTCAAGTCCGGGCAGAATCGCGCCGGCAGCTACTTCTCGATCCGCACGCTGTGCAACATGGGCGTGTCGGCGCTCGGCAGCGCCCTCGGCTTCTACGTGCTGGCGCTGGTCGGCTATGACCCGAAGACCAGCGCCAACGCGCCGGGTGCGGTGCTCGGCATGCAGATCGACCTGCTGGTGCTGCCCGGCGTGTTCTTCCTGCTGGCGGCACTGCTGCTGTTCCGCTTCCCGATCGACGCGCGTCGCCACGCCATCATCCGCCGGCGCATCGATAGCCGCGCTGCGCGCATTGCGCGCGACCTGCAGGGCGCGATCGGCACCTGACCTTGCCACCACGCTGCGCCATGGATACACCATTGCTCAAGATCGAGTTGCGCGGCAACCCTCGCGAACGAGGCCGGATCCACGGCGAGACGCTGCGACCGCTGGTGCGCGAGCACCTCGCGCGCTGGCGGGAGGCGCTGGTTGCCGATCTGGGCGTCGAACCGGATGCCTACGTCGACGAGTTCCTGCGCGACACCAATTTCCTGCCGGCCATCGAGCGCTGGACGCCTCGCCTGCTGGAGGAGCTGCACGGCATTGCCGAAGGGGCGGGGACGGACTTCCGCTACACGTTCGTGCGTGCGCTGAGCGACGAGGAACCCTGGTACCGGCGCGAGCGCAAGCTGGCGGCGATGACCGCCAAGGGTTGCACCTCGCTGGGCGCGGATGCGCGCGACGGCCGGCCGACAGTGATCGCGCAGAACATGGACATGCCGGGCTGGTGCGATGGGCACCAGGTGCTGCTGCACGTCGTTGACCCATCGAGCCCGGTCGAGGTGTTCGCGTTCACGGTCGCGGGGAAGATCTCGTTGTGCGGCATGAACAGCGCCGGGCTCGGCATGTGCTGCAACACGCTGTCGCAGCTCGACTATGCGCGCGACGGGTTGCCCGAGGACTTCGTCGTGCGCGGCTTTCTCGAGCGCGCGAACCTTGCGGACGGCCTCGACTTCCTCCGTACCGTGCCGCACGCCTCCGGGCAGAACTACACCGTGGCGGGCCCCGGCAGCCCGGCGATCAACCTCGAGTGCTCGGCCGGCGCCGTGGCCGAGTTCCGTCCACGGCAGTGCGGCGACCGCGTCTATCACACCAACCACCCGTTGGCGAACCGCGACCAGGACACGTTCCGCGCGGCCACAGCGGAGCTCGCGCCGGAGCAGCTCGAGCAGCTGTACTACGGCACGAGTCATCCGCGGCTCGCCGCCATCGAGTGCAGCTTCGGCAACCCGGCCACCCCGCCGACGGTCGAGGGCATGAAGGCTGCGCTCAGCAGCCACCAAGGTCCGGTCTGCCGCCACGGCGAGCGAGAGGGCCGCTATGACCACTTCACGCTCGGCTGCCTGGTGATGGAACTCGGCGCGAGGCCGCGGCTGCACGTCGCTCCGGGACCGCCCTGTCGCACGGTGTTCCAGGTGTTTTCGTTCGCTCAGGAGCAGTAGCGGCATGCACGGCAAGATCGCCTTCGTCGGGGCCGGCAACATGGGCCGGCCGATGATCCGTCACCTCGTCGCGGCAGGCTATCGGGTCACCGTCTCGGTGCGGCGACCCGAGTCCCTTGCCGCCGTCGTCGCGCTCGGCGCGGAAGCGGCGGACTCCCCGGCTGCGGCCGCTCGCGATGCGTCGTTCATCTGCACCAACGTCACCAGCACCTTGGACGTCGACGAGGTGCTGCTCGGCGCGCAGGGTGCGGCGCGCACGGCGCCCGCCGGTGCACTCTGCGTGGATTTCTCCACGATCTCTCCGCTTGCCGTGCGCGACATCGCGAGCCGCGTGGAAGCGCTCGGGCACTCGTTCCTCGACGCGCCGGTTTCCGGCGGCGTGGCCGGTGCAGAAGCCGCCTCGCTCTCGATCATGGTCGGGGGCCGGGCGGAGGTGTTCGAGCGAGGCCGGCCTTTGCTGCAAATCCTCGGCAGGGTGGTGACACACGTCGGCGACAGCGGCGCGGGGCAGATCGCCAAGGCCTGCAACCAGATCGTGCAGGTCGTGACCATCGAGGGCATCGCCGAGGCGATGTATTTCGCGGCGGCCCTCGGTGGCGATCTGCCCAAGATCCTGTCCTCGATCTCGGCCGGCATGGCCGGCTCGAAGATGCTGGACCTGATGGGGCCGAAGATGGCGGCGCGCGACTTCCGCGCCGGCATCGAGGCGCGGCTGCACGCTAAGGACTTCGGCCTGGTCTGCGACGTCGCGCGCCAGGCGGGCCTCGAGCTGCCGGCCGCGGAGCGCGTCCGGACGCAGCTCGCACGTCTGCTCGAGCACGGATGGGGTGCGCAGGACACCAGTTCGCTGCTGCGTGTGCTGGAAGCCGACGGGCGGCACCGGGCAATGCCCTGCAACGGATATGACCAGTAGGTCACATTTGGCTATGATCGGGTTGCAGCGGAGGAGCCCGTCGTGAAGCGCCAGCGCATCGAAACGATCCGGACCTACGTCGAGGGGCACTGGCTGTTCGTCGCGGTGACGACTGATGACGGCACGATGGGCATCGGCGAGTCCACGTACTTCATCAGCCCGCTCGCCGCGCGCCAGATCGTCGAGGAACTGGCGCCGGACCTGGTCGGGCAGGACCCGTTCCGCGCGGAGTTCCTCTTCCAGCGCGCCCTCAAGCACCACTGCGTGCGCGACGCGGCCCTGATGGCTGCGCTGAGCGCGATCGACCAGGCGCTGTGGGACATCAAGGGCCGCGCGCTCAGCGTCCCGGTGTGGGAACTGCTCGGCGGGCGCGTGCGCGACCGCGTGCGGGCGATCCTGCTCGTGGAGGCGTCCACCGAGGAGGAGATCCTGGCCAAGGCCCGGCAGGCGGCGGCGGAGGGCTTCACGGCGCTCAAGCTCAAGCCGTTCGTCGGCGACTGGGCCGGGCTGTCGCGGGCGCGGTTGTTGCGGCGCACCGCCGAGATCGTGCATGCCGTGCGCCAGGCGGTCGGCTGGGATGTTGACCTCGCCGTCGAGATCCACCGCAACCTGCTGCCCGACGACGCGATCGAGTTCGCGCGGCTGCTGCGCGACGAGTCGCTGTACTTCCTGGAAGACCCGATCCTGCCGTTCAGCGTGGCGTCCAACGCCCGCGTCGCCGAGCAGATGAGCGCGCCCGTCGCCCTGGCCGAGCGCAACACGACGATCTGGGAGTTCCGCGAGTACTCCGACAGCCACGGCGTGGCAATCCTGCGGCCCGACATCGGCAGCGCCGGCGGCTTTTCGCAGCTGCGCAAGATCGCGGCGATCGCCGAGTCGAGGCACCAGCGCATCGTGCCGCACAATTTCACCAGCCCGGTGATCACAGCCTGCCACGTGCAGATGGCCGCCTGCACCAGCAACTGGGACCTGCAGGGCTACGTGCGCGAAGCGCGGTCGCCGTGGCAGGACGTGGTCAAGCACGTCAACGTCATCGAGCAGGGCTACCTGCGCATTCCCGAGACGCCGGGCATCGGGATGGAACTGGACCTCGCCTACCTGGCCACGGCGCAGTACCGGCCGTTCGGCAACGCGTTTGCGCACGGCGCACCCTTGGGCCCGGACGGCGCGCTGAAACATCAGTAGGCACATGGAACGGGGCGGCATGACATCGGCCACACTGCAACGATCCGCGCTCGCTGCGCTGGGCGAGGGTTTTCGCGATGCCGTGGTCGTCGTGGTCGGCGGACGCGGCGGCATCGGCCGTGAGGTCGTGCGCCAATCACTCGAACTCGGCGCCCGCGTGATCGTCGTGTCCGGGAGCACCGGCGCACTGCAATTGGATCGCGACGAGTTCGAGCGGACGCGCCAGGTGGTGCTGCAAGCCGATATTCGCGAGTCGCAGGACCTGCGGCGGCTGGCCGCCGAGATCGATGCCGCGGTCGGACGAGTCGACGTGCTGGTCAACTCGGCAGGAAGCTCCGTGCAGGTTCCATTGCGGGCGCTCGAACGGCTCACCGACGACGTGATCACCGAGGTTTTCCAGTCGAACGCGATCGGCGTGCTGACGACCATCCGCGAGCTGGTGCCGCTGCTCCGCAAGGGGCGCGACCCGGTGATCGTCAACGTCGGCTCGGTGGCGGCATGGACCGGGCAGGGCAGCAACCTTGCATACGTCGGCGCTAAGGCGGCGGTGGAGGCGATGTCCATCGGACTCGCCAAGGCGCTGGCCCCCGGCATCCGGGTGATCGGCGTGGCGCCGAGCGCCCTTGAGACCGATTTCGTGAAAGGCCGAGGCACCGAGTTCCTCGACGCGACCATCGCGGCCACCCCGCTGCGCCGACTCACCACCGTGACGGAGGTGGCTTCAGCGGTGCTGTGCGCGGCGCGCGTGCTCACAGCGACGACCGGGGTCAACATCGCCGTGGACGGCGGGCGCCACCTGTGAGCATTGCGCCCCGGAGCAAGCGATGCGCAAGATAATCCTGACCTGCGCCGTCACGGGCAACATCACGCGACCCGACCAGACGCCGCACCTGCCGATCACGCCCGCGCAGGTCGCCGATGCCTGCCTCGACGCAGCGGAGCACGGCGCGGCGATCGTGCACGTCCACGTTCGTCATCCCGGGGACGGCCGACCCTCGATGGAGCTTGCGCACTACGCCGAGGTGGTCGAGCGCGTTCGCGCGCGCAACGATCGCCTGATCCTCAACCTGACGACGGGCCCGGGGCAGCGCTACGTGCCGAGCCGCCACGACCCGGCCGTCCCGGACCCGGCCACCAACCTGTTGCCGCCGGCGCGTCGCGTGGCGCACGTCGAGGCACTGCGGCCGGAGATCTGCACGCTCGACCTGAACACGATGGCGTCGGGCAACCAGGTGATCATCAATACGCCCCACACGGCATCGCAGATGGCACAGCGCATGCTCGCGGCCGGCGTCAAGCCAGAGCTCGAGCTGTTCGGTGCGGGCGACGTGCTGATGGCGCGCGACCTGATGGCCGCGATCGATTTCCCCCTGCCGCTGATGGCGTCGTTTGTCATGGGTGTCAAGTACGGCTGGCCTGCAACCGTCGAGGCGCTGCAACTCGCGCGCAGCCTGATCCCGGAGGGCACCGTCTGGACGGCGTTCGGGGTCGGCCGCGACGCGTTCCCGATGGTGGCATTGTCCGTGCTGCTCGGCGGCAACGTGCGCATCGGGCTCGAGGACACGATCTACCTCGAGCGCGGCGTGCTCGCCGCGAGCAACGGCGCGCTGTGCGCCAAGGCCGCGCGCATCGTCGCGGACGTGGGCTTTGCTCTGGCGACTCCGGAGGAGGCCCGCGACCTGCTCGGGCTGGGCTGAAAGCGTGGCCGTGCTCGAGGCATCCACGATGGTCGCGATGCGCGACGGCGTTCGGCTGTCCACCGACCTGTACTTCCCGGAGCGTGCGCGACAATCGCTGCCGGTGATCTTGACCCGCACCCCTTACGACAAGCGGACCTTGCGCGACCCGGCGTCCGAGGTCTGGAAATTCGTCGCTGCCGGCTTCGCGGTGGCGGTGCAGGACCTGCGCGGCACCCACGAGTCGGAGGGCGAGTGCCGGGTTTCCGTGCACGAGCGTGCGGACGGCTACGACGCCGTCCAGTGGCTCGCGGCCCGGCCCTGGTCGAACGGCCGGGTCGGCACCTACGGCTGCTCGCATCGCGGCGAGGTGCAGTATCAACTCGCGGCCCTGCGACCGCCGGCGCTCGCCTGCGCGGTCGTGCAGGCGGGCGCGTCCGTGCTGCACGGCGAGACGTCGCGCAGTTACATGCACATGGGCGGCGCAGTGAACCTCGGCATCGCTTCCTGGTACCGGCGCTGGCAGAACACGCTGCGGCCGCAGTTCCCGCCGGGCAGCGACGCCGCTGCGATTCGCCAGGCCTCGCCGTTCTACCCGCTCGCGCCAGTTCTCGAGGAGATGCGTTACCCGGAGGATTTTCACCACCTGCCGATCATCGACATTCTCGATCAGGTCGGGTCGCCGCCCTGCGAATGGCGCGAACGTGTCTCACATCCTCCGGGCGATCCGTGGTGGCGCGGCAGGGGACTCGTGACGCGCGACGATGAGTTCGACGTACCGATGCTGCACGTGAATTCCTGGTTCGACTTCGGCGTGCACGAGACCCTGGTCATGGCTGAGCTCGTGCGTGCCCGCAGCAAGAGCGAGCGCGCGCGACGCAACCAGTACGTCGTCGTGTCGGCCGCCGGTCACTGCGGGTCGGAGAAGCTGCGCCCGGGAGACCGGATCGGCGACCTGCCGCTCGGTGACCCGTCCTACGATTTCTTCGGTCTTTACATCGCGTGGTTCCGCCACTGGCTCGAAGGCGACAGCGGCGACTTCACCGGGCGCCCGTATCTGCAGCATTACCTTCTCAACCGGAACGAGTGGCGCACGGCTGACCGCTGGCCGCCGGGCGATGCGTGCGAGACGACCCTGTTCCTCTCGTCGCGTCGCGGCGCGAACTCGCTGGCCGGCGACGGCTCGCTGCGCACGGTGCCGCCCGCGGAGCCAGGCTGCGACCGGTTCGACTACGATCCGCTGGACCCGCTGCCGACGGCGGGCGGCGTAATGTGGTCGCCCGGCACGCCGCCGGCGATACCCGTGGGTCCCACCGACCAGACCGTGGTGCAGCGGCGGCGCGACGTGCTCGTCTATACATCGGAACCGTTCGACGTCGCGACCGATCTCGTCGGCCCGGTGGTCGCCGATCTGTACGTGCGGTCATCGGCGGCCGATACCGACTTCACCGCCAAGCTCACCTGCGTGACGCCGGACGGCCGCGCACTGTGGCTGACCGAGGGTATCCTGCGGATGCGCTACTGGGCGGGACTCGAGGCCGCGCGCTTCGTCGCGCCGGGGACCGTGGTGCCGATCCACATCGACATGAAGTCGACGGCCTTCGCAATCGAGCCCGGCGCGCGGCTGAGGCTCGAGGTCTCCTCGAGCAATTTCCCGCGCTTCGAGCGTAACCTCAACACTGGCGGCAACAACTTCGACGAGTGCGTGACCGTCGTCGCACAAAACGAGGTGCTGCACTCCGCAGCGCAGCCATCCGCCGTGCGGTTATGGTTGCGAGCCGCCGACGGAGGCCACCAACGATGAGCAACGCCCGATTGCCGATGCACTCCACCCGGATCGGCGATACCGAGACTCCCGCCATCGAGATCGTCGCCGAGGGCCTCGGATTTCCCGAAGGTCCCGTCGCACTGCCGGACGGCACCGTGCTGGTCGTGGAGATCGGCGGACGGGCACTCACGCGTGTCCATCCGGGGGGCGGCGTGGAGCGAGTTGCGCACCTGGAGGGCGGGCCCAACGGCGCGGCAATGGGTCCGGAGGGCTGGGTCTACGTGTGCAACAGCGGCGGCTGGATCCATGCGGACGTCACCCTGCCAGACGGCCGCGTGCTGCGGCGTGCGGTCGGGCAGTCCCCGCGCCCAGGGTGGATCGAGCGGGTGCGCCTCGCCGACGGGCATGTCGAGAGACTCTACGGAGACTGCGCCGGCGAGGGCCTGCAGTCGCCCAACGACCTCGTGTTCGATGCGTACGGCGGCTTCTACTTCAGCGACCACGGCAAGCGCACCGAGACGCACCTCGGCCTCGGGAGCGTGTACTACGGCCATGCCGACCGACGCCCGCTGCGGCGCGTCGTTGGACAGTTGATCACGCCCAACGGCGTCGGACTCAGTCCTGACGGCCAGACGCTGTACGTCGCGGAGACGGCGACCCGTCGGCTGCTCGCATTCGCGCTCGCTGGTCCAGGTCATGTGCAGCCCGCGCCGTGGCCGGCGCCGTCCGGTGGGCGGCTGCTCGCCGCCCTGCCCGGATTCAATGGCCTGGACTCGCTGGCGGTGGATGCCGATGGCGGGATCAACGTCGCGTCGCTGATCAACGGGGGCATCTGGACGATTGCACCGGACGGATCATCGGCCACCCACCGCGCGATCGACGACCCGTTCACCACCAATATCTGCTTCGGGGGTGCGGATCGGCGCTCGGCGTTTGTGACCTTGTCGGCATCAGGCCGGCTGGCGCGGTTGCGCTGGCCCGTTCCGGGACTGCCGCTGCATTTCAACTCGCCGGTAGTGCCGCCTACTCGACGACGATGACGGTTGGCGCTGCGATGCCGCGCACTATGCTGTAGCTGTGATCCTCGGCCACGCCGCGCCGAACACCGCCGCGCCCACCGCGTGCGCCAGGATCATGTGGCCAGCCAGGTTCACGTGCACCCGGTCCAAGGCCAGCTGCATCGGGTGCAGGCGGCTGAGCGCCCCGTCAAAGGCCGCCTGAGTGTCGGCGAGGCCAGACTGTTCCTGCGCCGCCAGGCGCCGGACGATATCGCCGTACTCATCCATCCGCGCCCGCATCGCCTCTTCCCGATCAGGTTCGATGAAGAACGGTGTCGCCAACGTCATGCCGATCCCGGCCACGCTGGCGCAATGGAGCACGCCTTTCAAGGTCGTTTCGAACTCCAGCGGGCTGATTTGCCAGTCCAGCCAATTCGCCCGGGTGTAGGTGCGCCACACATCGTTCACGCCGATCATGATGACGACGTGACTCGCCCCGAGATTCACCACGTCCGTCGCGAACCGCGCGGCCAGCTCACGGGAGGTGTTCCCCGAGACACCCATGTTGACGAAGCGCACCCGGTGGCCGGGAGCATGCGCAGTGAGAATCGCCTCCATCAGGGCGACATAACCGTCCCCGAGGGGGCGATCGATCACGCCCTCGCCCACCGGACGCGCTCGATTGGCATCCGTGATGCTGTCGCCGATGAACACCAGCTTGTGCGGCGTCATGGGATCAATCACGGCTTGCCTCCACGATCCGGGATCGGATATGACTTCCTGGTCATATTCACCCTCGCAGCCCGTGAATGCAATGACCAGGCGTGCGCTACTTGCTGGCCGCCGTGTCGAGGGGCCCGAGTCTTCGTCCACTAGAATCGACGGCGTTCCGATACTGAATCTCTCAGGGCACAACTACTTCGCGCTCCACGATTAGCCTGAGTTGAGGGAGGCTGCCGAACGGGGCGTTCGCCTCGGCCAGGCCTGGAGCGGGCTGGCGGCGAGTACCTACGGCGGCACTGACCTGGCCTACTAAAAGCTGGAGTCCGCCGTCGCCGAGTACTTCGCGTCGGACACCGCGGTCCTCATGCCGACCGGCTATTTTCGTGGCGGGGCATTCCTGGCGGGGTCGGAGGGGAGCTTCGACACCATCCTGCTCGATGAACTGGCGCGCTTCAATCTCCACGACGCCGCCCGGCTGTCGCAATGCGCGGTGGTGAGCTCTACCCACGCAGACCCGAACGCCACGGAGGACGCCCTTGGCAGGCTCGACGTCAGCGCTCGACCGCTCCTCATGACGGACGGCGCATTTGCTACCACGGGACGGGTTGCACAGATCGCGGAGTACGGGGCTCTTGTGCAGGCGCGCGGGGGGCTGGTCTTCGTGTACGAGTCGCACGCCTACGGGGTGGGGTGGCCAAACGGGCGCGGTGCAGCGGAACTTTGCAGCGCCGCCACGGCCCTGCACGCAGGCACCTTTAGCAAGGCGTTCTGCGCCATGGGCGGGGCGTTACCGTCCTCCGGGACATTTGCCGCCCGCGTACGCGCAGTCCATGATGGCCCGGCAGCGCTTCGACAGCGACGCCAGGTGCCGAAGCAGTTCCCGGCAGGCTGGCGCATCGCCCGCTCGGCCGAGTATCAGCGAGAAAGTCAGAACCGTTCGAGCGTCCGCGGCAGCCATATGAATCTTCGTGGTCCATCCACCGCGAGATCGCCCGATGGATTGCTCGCCGCTCTTCACTGGAGCACCGGTGCCATCCGGATGAACCTTGACGATCGTGCTGTCGAGGCTCACCGCCTCGATCTTGATGCGTACGAGTTGCTGATGCCGCACGTTGCTACGCTGCACGGGCAGAAACGGCTCGATACGTTTGAATTGCGCGGCGGTGATTTCCATGCCGCGGGCATATCACATAGTGTGAACGGGCCCTAGGGCGCCTGCGTTGGCATACGCCTGGGCTGGCGCCGCAGTTCAGCTGACCCGCTCGACCTGCAGAACGGCTGAGGCATGCCGGCGTCTCTCCGCTCCAGATCAGGCATGACTTCCCTGCGTCTTCATCGACGCCCTGCGATGGGCGCCCTCAGCGACGACGGAAGAAGTTCGTCCGCGACGCGCTGGCCGGCGGACGCTCGTCCTTGTGCCTGAAATTGATGCGGCCCTTGCTCAGGTCGTACGGCGACATCTCGAGCGTCACCTTGTCGCCGGCGAGGATGCGGATGCGGTGCTTGCGCATCTTGCCCGAGAGATAGGCAGTGACCTCGACGCCGTTCTCCAGTGTGACGAGAAAGCGCGTGTCGGGCAGCACCGAGCTCACGGTGCCCTGCATGTCGATCAGTTCTTCCTTGGCCATGGTCGGTCTCCTGTGGACGGCGGGGATGCCGTTCAGAAGGTGTCGACGACTGGCGGCGCGGGAACCATACCTGAACAAGGTCCACGGCGTGCGACAAATAAGCCAACGCTCGGCGGCGGATGTGCGTATACTCTGCTACGGGTAGTCACCCTTCTACTTTATGTTTCGGACGGCGCGCCATTCCCGGCCCGCACTCGTCCTCAGCGCTAAGCCGAAGAGTTTCCGATCCACGTGGCAACACTGCCACGCGTTCCCGATCGTCTTTATTTCCAGTGAGTATCGATTCAATGAGCAAGATCTACGTTGGCAACCTCCCGTTCACCGCCGATGAAGCCGCCGTCCGCGCCCTGTTTGCGACGCACGGCACCGTCGAGTCCGTCGCCCTGATCTCCGATCGCGACACCGGCCAGCCGCGCGGCTTCGGTTTCGTCGAGATGTCGAACGCCGACGCGGCGCGCGCCATCCAGGGCCTGAACGGCCACCAGATGGACGGCCGCGCCCTGAAGGTGAACGAGGCCCAGCCCAAGACCGATCGCCCGCGCCGCGCGTGGTGATCCAGCGTCGTCCGGCGTAAGCCGGTGCGCTATCGTTCACCCGATGACTCGGGTGAACGTTTCCTGCCCACACCGTCCGCCGTGCCCGGGCTGCCCGCGCTTCGGTGAGCACGGCATCGCGCCAGCCGCGCAAGCGGCGCTCGACGCCCTAGCGCATACACATGGACTGCCATCGGTGCCCGTCGTTTCGGGTGCCGAGGCGGGCTTTCGCCTGCGCGCGCGTCTCGCCATCCGCGGCCGGCTCGGCGCGCCGAAGATCGGCATGTTCCAGCTCGGCACGCACCGGGTGGCGCACATCCCGAACTGCGTCATCCACCATCCGCTCGTCAATCGCGTCGCCGACGTGGTGCGGCGGTCGCTCGTGGATGCCGGCGTCTCGATCTACTCGGAAGCGACCCACGGCGGGCTCGCGCGTTACCTGCAGGTCGTGGTGGAACGCGGTTCGCAGACTGCGCAGGTCGTGCTCGTCGGCAACTGCACGACGCCCGAGCCGCTTGCACCCTGCCTCGACCTGATCCGCGAACGTCTCGACCCCGAGTTTCACAGCCTCTGGTTCAACGCGAACTGCGCGCGCACGAACACGATCCTGGGCCGTGAGTTCCACCGGTGGTGCGGACCGGAAGCAGTGATCGAGCGGTTCGGTGGGGCGGCGGTGCACTACCCACCCGGTGCGTTCGGACAGAACAACCTCGAAGTGGCAGAACGCATCGTCGAACACGTGCGCGGGCTGGTGCCGCACGGTGCACGCGTCACCGAGTTCTACGCCGGCGTCGGTGCCATCGGGCTGTCGGTGTTACCGACTGTGGCCGTGCTGCGGATGAACGAGGTGAGCCCGCCGTCGCTGCATGGGCTCGAGCTGGGCCTCGCCAGCCTAGACCCGACCGACCGCGCGAAGGTCGAGGTCGTCCCCGGCGCCGCCGGTGATGCGTGTGCGGCAGCGGTCGGTGCGGACACTGTGATCGTCGATCCGCCGCGCAAGGGGCTCGACTCGCCGCTGCGCGACCAGCTTGCCGCCCAACCGCCCGAGCGACTCATCTATGTCAGCTGTGGGCTCGAGTCTTTCCTGACGGATACGGTGCGGCTGACTGCCGATGGCCAGCTAAGGCTGGTCGGCCTGACGGCATTCAATCTCATGCCGTTCACGGAGCACGTCGAGACAGTTGGAGTCTTTGAGCGCGGCTGACCGCGCCCGATTCAGACTCGCAGCTCGCCGTCGAGCACCGTGACGCACTCGCCGCCGACCGTCACGGAGCCGTCGCTCGCCACCGAGATCGACACGCGTCCCCGACGGCCGACGCACTGGCCCTGCGTTGCCACGTAGGCCGAGTTCGTCGCAGGCAAGAGCCCTCGCACCCGCTGGAATACGGCAACCGCACCGTTGCCGCTGCCGCAGACCGGATCTTCACCCACGCCGCAGGAGGGTGCGAACGACCTCACTTCGATGTCCGCTTCGCCCGCAGCGTGGGCGCCGAATACGGTGACGCCCGTCGCGTGGAGCCGCCGCTCGAATGCGGCGGAGCGCGCGAGATCCGGTTGCATCTGCAGCACCGCATCGGCGCTTGCCAGCTGCGCGACGACCCACACCGGGCCGACGTCCACGAGCGTGGGTGCCGCTGCACGATCCACCGGCGCACCGAGGATCGCCTCGAGTTCGTCCACGTCGCCCGATGCAAGCGCAGTGATCCGCGCTGCGGGAAGGGTCAGCACGCGAGTGGAGCCGTTCACCGCAATTCCAATCAAGCCGGCGCCGCACTCCTGCACCAGCCGGCCATCGCGCGGCGCGGTGCGACCGGACTCGAGCACTGCGTGGGCGCTGCCGAGCGTCGGGTGGCCAGCGAAGGGCAGTTCGCTGCCGGGCGTGAAGATGCGCAGCCGGTAGTCGGCCTCGGGGCGCGTCGGCGGAAGCACGAAGGTGGTCTCCGACAAGTTGGTCCAGCGCGCGATCTGCTGCATGGTTGCGCCGTCGAGGCCTTCGGCGTCGAGCACGACGGCCACGGGATTGCCGAGCAGTGGCTGGGCGGTGAATACGTCCACGGTCTTGTACTTGCGACTCATTCCAGTTCTCTCCGGGCTCGTGCAGCTGCCGATGGTTAAGGCTAGCGGCTCGCAGCGCCGTCCGCACGGCCGAGCTTGATCTGTATCAAGGTGATCCTCCCCTCGCGTTCCTACATTCGATCCTCGTGCGTCAGGGGTGGGATGTCGGCGACTTCGCGCAAGCGGGGGCCGGCAGGGAGGAGGCACATGCTTCGACGGAGCGCGGCCACGGCCGGCATCACCGGGCTGTTTACGGCAGCGCTGCTGTTGTCGCTTGGCACACACAGCACCGGCGTAGTGCGCAACGACCCCGAGCGGAATATCTGGATTCCCGACGAGCTCACCATGCCGCTCGAGCTGCGGGTGGCCTACAACGACCAGCAGATCTTCTTTCACTATCGCTGGCCGGCGAAGCGCCCGCACGTTTACACCGACTTGCTGCGCTACAGCGGCGGCCAATGGCAGCGCCAGCTGCAGACACCGATCGGGTCCGACCCCGAAGGACTCTACGAAGACCGACTGGCCATGATGCTGGACGACGGCAGCGTGCCCGAGTTCCAGCGTTACGGCGGCTACATCACGGTCGGCGCACACATGCGCGATTTCACCGGATCGGGCGCCGACGCCGCGCACCGCCGCAAGTACCTGCCCGCCACGCGCAAG
>Ga0114938_1000742_pt1 | contig 23797 bp, 36 predicted proteins | sample AshMeaBigSpring_FD_88675 | JGI IMG/M metagenome (GOLD analysis project Ga0114938, IMG submission 88675) | Groundwater microbial communities from Big Spring, Nevada to study Microbial Dark Matter (Phase II) - Ash Meadows Big Spring | ecosystem: Environmental > Aquatic > Deep subsurface >...
CATTGCATAAGGATTAATCATAACTTGTTTAAAATTATGTTCTTGAATAAGCTTTTGGAGTATGTGCATATAATTAGATGTCGCCTCATACCCGAAATAAAAGTCAGCTTTTTTATGATAACTGTAAGGGGGTAGATAAAATGAGAGTGCCAAATATTTTGCGCTTACCTTTTTGAAGCCCCATTTTTAGGGCGTTTGTTTGAAGTTGTAGTTTATTTCATCTGCAAATTTTAGGACGCTTTTTTTCCTACCACTCCCAAAAGCCGTTTATTTCTCCCAAAAGCCCACTCAAAAGCGATACTTTTTCCAGTGTATAAAGAGCCTTTAAACGCCGTATAAAGCGATTTTAAACGGTATTTTATAGCTCATCCCGCCGTGATGGAAAAAGGCGGGTTATTTGATGAAGTATGATGAATGATGAGAAGTTGCAAAGAATAGAGAAAGACACATCATTTTTTAGAGAAAGACACATTTTATAAAAAGAAAGACACATCAAGAAAGACACATTTTACCGTTTAAAATTTTTATCGACAAAGCGATTCGCACGGAGTACCGTCTTTGTCTTTGTCAAGAGCAGACACGCCACACTCCTCAAGATAAAATCTCGCCTCGGCACATGATGTCATCTGTTTACATGTGCGTTTTGAGCCACACTCTTTTTTTGATGAGGTCTTTGGAGCTGTCGGCTTTGAGTCTTGTTTGGCTGATTTTTTGCCTTTGCGGTACTCCCACGGAGGTGTCGGCTCTGAGATACTCCATAAACCCTCTTTTGAAGCTTTTGCCTCTGCCTCTGCTTTGAAGTACCGCTGGTCTGATGCGTACTGACGATAAACCCACGCTAAGCCCTCTTTGACTTGCTGAAGATTTGCTTCGGTTCCTTCACAATATACAATCGCAACGCTTCTTTGGTATCTATCTGTCGTTTCGACTTTGGCTTTGGCTTCTTTGCCGTAGCACATTCGGGAGAGGCTTTGTTTTGATGCACTGCCAAAGTCTTGAGTGCTTTCGGGTGCGTCTATCTGAGCGAGACGGATTTTGTGTTGCGTCTTTGAGCTGTCGAGAATGGTGAGCGTGTCGCCGTCGTGAACTCCGACAACCTTGCCGGTGATATCTGCTCCATATAAAGATGAAAGAAGAGCTACGAAAAGCAGTGTTTTAGAAAGGACGGAATTTTGCACGAACGACTCCTATTATATTAATGTATTGAAGCTCATCATCTTTGAGCATGATGTCTTCGTAGCTTTTGTTTGTTGAGATGAGCTTAACCCATTTTTGGAACGGGTCACGGAGGAGTCTCTTGACATAGACTTCGCCGTTGACATTTGCGATCACTATCTCATTGTTTCTCGCTTCATCAGTACGCTCGACGATGACATACTCTCCGTTTGATATGAACGGCTCCATGCTGTCGCCTTGGACTCCTATGATGTCAAGATTTTTAAAGACCTTGAGTCCGAGGATGTTTGAGAGGAATGAGCGGCTTATCTCAAGAGGCTCGGGAAGCTCATCGCCATTGATGCAACCATAGCCAGCGGCAGCAGTCGTGTCGTGGTAAAAGTTTATTGTGATTGTCTCTTGTGATGATTTTTCTTGCTTTGATTTAAGATTACCTCCATTTAGCAGCCATTCGGAAGACACACCACACATTTGAGAGGTTTTTAAAATATTTTTTTCAGGGACTGAGCCTCTCGCCCTCCAGCTATCAATTGAACTCGATGAAACCTCAAGTTTATCGGCTAAATCGCTAAATGTTTCTACCCCAAAAGCCTCTTTCATGCGGTTCAAAACACCTTTTATTCCTTGCATTTGAGTCCTCCTTTCCACACTTTTTTGCTAAAAACCTTGCATAACCTATTGACATACCTTGCAAATGTATGTATAATTACTGCAATATATGAGGCAATTATATCAGAAATGAAAGTAATTTCCTCTAAATATTGTGTTTTTAAACAATCTGCGGTGTGCCAACGGCTTAAAACTACGACCTGCACCGCCATTTTGCAAGGTAAATACCTTGCAAAAATGATGTCAAAAGATTAAGGCTGGGAATAGAGTGCTTAATCGCCGATGCCCACACTAAAGCCGCTCCTTTGCGAGCAGCTTCACTGTGGACATTAATTGTTCGCTCTAAAACTTCCGTTTGAGGCGGTTTTGGTGTGGATAAAACACATAAAAGGATGGAAAATGAAAGAAATGCCGGACATGAGACAGTACTTCATTGATAACTGTATCAATTTTGCGGCTTTTGCACGAAAACACGAACTGGACGAAACGATACTCTCAAAGGTGCTCAGCGGAAAGCTGAAAGGCGAGAGAGACCGTGGCGGAGAGGACGGACGAACTGCAAAAGTAGTCAAGGTTCTTTGGGAGCTCGGAATTTGGCAAGGAGACAAGCCAAAAATCTTGCAAAAAATCGAAAATGACGAGCGGGGGGGGGTAACACCTCTAACGCACTCTAATTAAAGGAGCGTTGCCCATGTATGTAGAAACGAAAATCGCATCGGTAGTGTATGGAGTAACATCGTCGGCTATTAAAAATGCCGTTCAGCGAAACTCCGACAAATACACTTACCGCTACATCGACGGTGTGGGCAGAGGCGGCAAAAAATTACTTATCAAAGTTGACGAGGTCGAGCTTGCAGTCGCAATCGACAAAGGCGAACTTGAGGAGTCAATCACTATTTATGAAGAGCTGCCCGAGGGCGGTCTTGGAGAGGTAGCTTGGAATGACTTTAACGGCGAACCAAAAGAGATAAGTATCAAGGAAGAGCCTGAGCCAAAAGCGAAACTAAAAGCAGACAAAGAGGTCAAATACTTTGAGCTTGACGAAGAGCAAAAGCAAGAGGCAAACGAGAGACTCCGCATCCTCAAGGACTGGGAAGAGTACAAAAGAGAGGGTGTGAGTACCGCTAAATTTTGCGATAACAAAAACCGCTTCGATCCTACACTAAAGCTCAGTGAGCAAAAGCTGTATCGCTGGCAAAGAGACTATAAAGAAAAAGGTATCGTCGGGCTGGCTGATATGAGAGGCAAGGCAAGAGCCGGTAAGACAACGCTCAAGCCTTGGATGCAAGACTTTGTTTTAACGCAATTCAGAGCCTTTGGAGCCGGAGGGATAAACTATCTCCAGTTATGGGACAGCTTGCATGAGGAGGCGGCTCGAAAAGGCGAGTGCGATTATATCAAGTTCCTCAAAAAAGAGCAAAAGCCTCTGTGTGACTACGGCACCATCAAACGCTTTATCGACAACTACTATAAAAACAATCGGCTTGAGTATGTGATGGTTACGCTTGGCGAAGATAAAGCAAAAAGCTATTTGCAACCGGCAATGGGCAATCAAAAAGAGCTCATCATCAGACGCAATCAGTGCTGGCAAGTTGACTCATCGCCTCTTGATGCGATGGTGAGAGACGGAGAGACTGGTGCGGCATTTAGACCAAACATCCTCTCAATAGTTGATGTGTTCAGCGGTCGAAGCGTTATGAGTTTAGAGCGAACATCAAATGCTCTCTCGCTTATCCGTTTGATTTGGAAAGCTCTTGAGAAGTTCGGAAAGCCTGAATACATTAAAGGTGACAACGGAAAAGACTATCTATCAAAACAGTTTCAAGAGCTACTCAACGGTCTTGGTATCGACTACGACAGAGCGGTCGCTTATGCCGGTGATGAGAAAGGATTTGTTGAGAGACACTTCCGAACGGTTCAGCATAGCGGTATCAGCTTTACACCTGGATACATCGGAAACAGCTTGGCAAAGCGTGAAATGATAGAGCAGAGAACGCCAAAGCGAGACCGAAAAGCAAAAGACCAGTTTGGGAATGTGAAAAAGACAAACCAACTGCACCTTTTGACATTTGAGCAAATGAAAATGAGGCTTGATACTGAGGTCGCCAAATGGGACATCATGCGTGTCAGACGCAAAAACGAGTCTCCGATGGATAGATGGAACTCCGATGCTACACCAATCAGAAAAGTGGCTTATGAAGAGTTTGTCTTGTATGCCGGTGGAGCTGAGATCAGAACGGTAAGCAAGAAAGGTATCGAATACGAAGCGTTGCGCTTTGTCGGGGATGCACTGCCTCCGGTCGGTACCAAAGTGGTGGTCAGAGAGAACATCGACAACGCTCAAGAGATATTTGTTTTCGACCTTGGAGGGAAGTTTATCTGCCGAGCCTACGACAAAGAGATTGCTCACATGTCTGCGGAGCAGTACAAAGCGGTCAAAAAGGTTTTCAAAGAGGATATGCGTCAGGTCAGAGCCGTCATCAAGTCGGCAGAGTTCAGCGCATTTACACGGCTTACAATCGAAGAGGATTTGGAGCGGATGCTCGAGACTCACAAAGAGTCGCTTAAACCTCAAAAAGTGGAAGCTGTCAATAGTGATGTCGTCGCAGATGTCAGAGAGAAGCTGCGGGAACAAAGAGAGGTTGACAGTATCAGAGAGCGTGTTTTTGACATTGACAAAATGGTTATGCCAGGAAGTGAAAAAAGAAGCAAGCTCAGCTGGGACAGCGTCATTGAAAAAGCGGTCAATTGGAGTTGAATTAACAGACTCTCCCACGGGAGGGTCGCTTAATCCAACCAACTAAAAAAGGAGAAACAATGGATTTACGGGATCAGATTTTGGAGTTTATAGAGGCTCAGGGGATTAGTCAAAACAAGTTCGCAAAGACAATCGGAGTTAATCCGGCTTATTTGAGTGGGTATATGCAGCAAGGAGATGATTACCAGTACAAAGATAAAGTCATCACCCCTGCTAAAACATACATCGCAAATTATATCGAAAAGACAAGCAAAAGAAAAGAGGCAGAGCTTGAATTTGTGATGACAAGAGACGCAAAAAGTGTCTTTGCAGTTATCGAATGGGCTGTGATGGATGAGGATATGGCGGTCATTGTAGGCAAAGCCGGAACCGGCAAGAGTCGAACGCTCAGGGAGTTTGCAAAAAATCATCCCGAGTGTATCTTGATTGAAGCAACCATCAGCACCACTGCAAGAGACCTTTTTAAAAAGATTGCTGAGCTGCTTGGCTCTCAATACAAAGGAAGCCTCGACCTCACGGTGCGAGAGTGCGCTTCGATACTCCAAAAAAGTGAGAAGTTTATCATCATTGATGAGGCAGAACACTTACCTTATCGGGCATTGGAGCTACTGCGACGGATGTATGACTTCTCAAAAAGTCCTTTGATACTTGCCGGAACCAAAAAGCTCATCAAAAACCTCACCGGAGGCGAGAGTGACTATGACGAATATGAGCAGCTCAGCTCAAGAGTCGGCGGTAAGTGGGTGCTGCAAGGTCTCACTTACGCCAAAGAGAGCGAGGGCAAAGTCGTTGAGATAGATGATGACCTCAAGGCGGTCTGCAAGCTCTTTGGAATAACAGAGATTGCGATTGCAAAAACAATCAAGCAGTTTACAAAAGGGAACTTCCGAAAAACAGAGAAGCTCCTCAAGCGTTCTGAGAGACTGGCAAAAAGCTACGGCACTGAGATCACAAAAGATGTCATCGAGACTGCGGTCGAGATGTTGTTATTGAGGTAGCCAAATGGAGAATTTAGCACACAAAGTCATTGATATGGAAATGGCAAGGATTGAAATAAGAGACAAGGCAATTGAGTGTCTTGATATGTTGATGAGTATCAGAAAAGAAGAGATACCCGATGCCTATGTCTTAACAAGCCTTGAGACTGCAAGGCGAGCTTTGATGCAAGTTTTTATGAGATGCGACAAAAAGGAGAAAAGATGAGTTTTATTTTGGGAGCTGGTTGCTTTGTACTTGGCTGGATTGGCTGTGAGATATGGATCGAATACAAAAAGAGAGGGAGATGGAAATGACTGCAACACGACTTGGAAACGACACTTTGTGTCTGAATGAGGGGAAATTTATCGTCTCGCTGAGTGTTGATGAAGCCAAAGAGCTTGCACGGCAGCTGGTCAGAGAGACCGGCATGCCTCTTTCGGAATTGCTAAGACAGCAGACCGGAGGAGACCAGGCGAGAAAGCTGCGAGCGATTGTGGCTTACGGTGGAAAATAAGCGTTGCTAAAGACCGTCAAGGCGGTCTTTATGGAGTGCTTACACTCACAACAAATAAAGGAGAGCAATGTCAATCAGGATTATACGAAAAAATAAAGACAGCTTGCCGGTCGCATTGAAGTACGGCTTTGTGTGCAAGAAGTCGTTTTGTGACAAGCATCAACTTTCGGGAGAAAGGAAATGATGAAGTTTGGCGCAATATCTGCCGCAGTCATGGCGGCATTAGGTTTTGGAGCAAGAGTCGCAGAGACTCCGACACTCAAAACGCAAAAGAGTTTTGGACTTTCAAAGGCACCGGTAACAAAAGGCAAACGCCATAAGAGTCAAAAAATCAGGTCAAACAGACGCAAAGCAAAGATGAGGAGCTGAGATGGATTTGATAAAGCTTGAAGCCAAAGTGCTTGAGATGGTCGGCAGACCTTTTACCGTATCGACACAATCGCTTTTCAAAAACAAGCGACTGTTTTTGAGAGTTGAGCCTGAGGGTGATGCCGAGTCGATTGACTTTGTGATCTACGGTGAGAAGTGGGAGCAAATAGAGGTGGAGTTCTTTGAAGAGCTCGAAAAACAAATCAAACCTAAGGAGTGAGAATGGCAAAAGAAAAAAGAAGCAAGCCGTCGATTGAGACGGTCAAGATTACAAGCCTGAGCGAAGCAGACGGACTGCTTAAACGCATCAGCGACATCAACGCAAATCTTCGCAAAATCGAAGCGGATGCAGACATCAGAGTCAATGAGATTAAAGAGGAGTTGAAAGCTCAAGCAGAGGAGCTCATCGAAGAGAAAGAGAGACTCGAAAAGAGCCTCGGTATTTATTCCGAGTATAACAAAAGCGAACTCTTCAGCGATAAGAAAACGATTGAGCTGACATTTGGGCTTTTCGGGTACCGACAAAGTACGAGCATCAGTGTGAAGCAGACAACGCTTGAACTGCTCAAAAAGCACGGTCTCGAAGAGGCAATCATCACAAAAGAGTCCCCAAATAAAGAAGTTATGAGAGATTGGAGCAAAGAGAAACTCAAGCTCGTCGATGCAAAACGAGTCGTCGAAGATAAGTTTTGGGTCGAAGCTAAACAAAACGAAGTGGAGGTTTAACATGCCAAAGTTTGGAGAAACATCAAGGAGTCGTCTTGACACATGCCATCCCGATTTGCAAAGAATTTGCGAGAGAGTTATTGAGATCACAGATTTCAGCGTCCTCGAGGGCGAAAGAACATTAGAGCAGCAACAAAAGTATTTCAAAGAGGGTAAGAGCAAGCTTGACGGCGTAAACCAAAAGAGCAAGCATCAGAGTAAGCCGAGCAATGCCGTTGACATCGCTCCTTATCCGATTGATTTCAACGAAAAAGAGAAAGCCCGAGCACGGTTCTATCATCTTGCCGGTTATATGTTTATGGCGGCAGCTCAGCTCAAAGCTGAGGGTGTTATCACTCATGAGCTCAGATGGGGCGGTGACTGGGACAGCGACAAAGATTTTGCAGACCAAAGCTTTGACGACTTGCCACACTTCGAGCTTGCATAAGTTTAAAAGCCCGTTTAACACTGTTTAAACGGGTATTAAAACGCTTTTTAAAGTCTCCAAATTGCTTGGCGACTTTCAAGATCGTTTATAGGAGAGAGAATGGATTTAGTAAAACCGAATGCAAGATTTTTAATCGCAAAAGAAAAGGCGGCTCTTTGGAGAGCTCTCAAGGACGGCAAAGCAAAAGTGATCCCTATCAAACAAAGGAGACCACATGCAAAGCAAAACTGAGAGCTTGATTGAAAGCTTACTAAACACCGCAACCGGCTTTTTACTTTCACTTGTACTTGTCAATGTCGTATTGCCTCTTTATGGCTTCCCCGTCAAGACTGGGCAGTCTTTGGAGATAGTCACCATTTTCACGGTTGCATCAGTCTGTCGCTCTTATCTTTGGAGACGATTTTTCAACAAAAGAGTCAAGCGATGAGATGGGCGATTGAAGAGGCAATGTGCAAGAAGTGCAGCGAAGTTTATCAGCGAATGGAAGAGCTGCTGGATAAATACGAAAACTTTGACCAGTTTTACTGGGACTTCGTTGAAAAAGCAAAAGACACTCCTCCCGAAAAGATGGTCGCTTATGTTTTGATGGTGCTTTTTTTAAAAATGAAATATGACAGAGAGCTTGACAAATTCAAAGGTATTGAGCATTTGAGTTTCAATCAGCTTAAAGATGTTGCGGAGTGGATAGATAAAGCAGCAAAGAAAAATCAAGCAATTAGAAAAGAGATGGAGGCTAAAAAGTGAATAATGTTTTTGACTATCTGCAAGCTATTAAACTGCAAGACACTCACTTCAACGCAGAGGTAGAGTTTTTAATCCCCGACTTTTTACCAAAAAAGCTCATAACTATGTATTACGCAGACGGAGGCAATGGCAAGAGCTGGCTTGCTCAGGCAATATCAAATTATCTTCTCGATAATGATATGACCGAAATGCTGACCTATATCGACTTTGATAATCCAGTCAGCATCTTGAAAGATAGGAATATCTATGAGCTGCTTATCAAAAAGTATAAGAACCTAAACTACATCCAGCGTTCAACGCTGAATATGTCGCCGTTTGACTTACTTCTCAAGCTTGAAGAACATGCTTATAACGGAGCTTATGAGAACTGTGTCTTTTTGTTTGACAGCTTGAGAAACATCGTTGATATAAGTCACGACGGCAAGGTGATGAGAGCAATGGACGCATTGATGAATATGAGAGAAGCTGGAGCAACAATCGTGCTCTTGCATCATAGCAATAAAGACGGTCGAAACTATCAAGGCAGCAACAACATCAGAAACTCTATCGACTGCATGTATCGCCTTGAGAAAAGACCGAGCGGAGATGATGAGATCAACTTCTTGCTTGAAGTGCAAAAAGAGCGTGCCGGTGTCAAAGACCGTGCGTTTTGTGTAAAAACAAAAGAGCTGAGTTTGCAAGAGATGGATATTGACATCGCTTGCATGAATGAGTATGAGCTTGAGTTTGTTGAGAAAGTTAAAAAGGCTTTAACGCTATACAAAGACGGTCTCAATAAAACAGAACTGCTTGAGAATACCGGTCATAAAAAAGATGATAAAACGGCGAGAGATACGCTGGATAAGTTTACTGACAAGTTTTGGAAGTCCAAAAAACAAGGCAATAAATACATTTACAGTCTTGGTTGATACAACTTCTACAACTTCTACAACTTGCAAGTTGTAAAGGTTGTACATGTTGTAGTCTCCCGAGCTACAACTTCTAAGGAGGAGCACATGACGGCAAAACAAAAAGAGTTAAAAAAGCACCTTATAAAGGTGTGCCATACGCTTAAAAATAGCAAGTTTCCCGATGATGAAACTCGAAAAGATTATCTCTTTGTCACTTATGGAAAAGACTCAATGTCCGAGCTTAGTATTGACCAGCTCAAAGAGTTTGCAATTTTCCTCGGTTATGGAAGAGCTGCTAAAGAGAAAAAGCCTTTTATCAAAGATAAGAGCGAGAAGACGGTTGAAAATGCAACCCAAAAGCAAATCGAAACCATCGAGGGAATTTGGTTTAGGATAGCAAGAGATGCGAGCGACTTTGCGCTGAGAAACTATATCCACCGAATAACTGGAGTGAGACCACTTTATTTGCGCTTCCTCTCTCGAGCTGATGCCCAAAAGGTCATAACTGGTCTTTTGAAAATGCAAGATGATTGGAACGAAAAGAGAAATAAAGAGGATTTAAAAAGCAATAAAAGCGGAGAGTGACACCTGCCAATGACACTCCCTCTGAAGCAACATAACTGCCAATTATATCACAGGAGGAGTTAAGGTATGGTTTCAACTGTCGAGTTATTTGAAGAATTTTTCAAAAAAATTAAAGAATGTGAGTCTATATCGGACATTTACAAAGAGTACGGTGGCAGCTCTATTTATGTGCCATCTTATAAATCAGTTTGCAGAAATGAAGAGATTTTGAATGAATACGAGGCAATGCTTAAAGATGGGAGTTATAGCTCAACCATTATAAGAAGACTTGCAGGAAAGTATGACTTGTCAGTTTCTCAAATTTATGCTATAACCAAAGATAAAAGAGAGCCTACTCTTTTTGATTAGGCTCGGTATGTTGCCGACCTTAAGGCGATTATGGTCGTTTTAACTTGTCAATTTACCAAAAGGAGGTCTTATGAAAAGACATGTTTTATTTGTGGTTGCAACTATATTGTTGCTTGTTGGGTGCAGCAGTAATAATGAAAAAACAATAACTGCAAAAGAATACGGAGACAAATGGTCTTTTACGGCTGATACTGCTGTAATAAAATGCTATAAGGATGGTGATATAAAAGCACCGGTTGTTATAATCAATGGTAAGCCATACGGTTTAACTGGATATGCCGATGCAAAATACGGTCAAAACGATGTAAGTGCTTTGAATGAATATTTATTGAAAGATAATAGACCAGGTCGTGAGGGAATGATGATTGACATTGGAACTATAACATCGGACGCAAATAACCTCTGCGAATAGCCTATTTTTTTAATAGGCTCCTCACTTCGTTCTTTGACTTTTCTGTCTTCGAGCTCTGCTCATCTAACAATCCATTTATTTTCTTATCATACGCTTTTCCAGCGTTGTAATTCCAACCCTCATCCGCAAATCCTACTTTCGCCACATCCGGCGTGACTCCAAACTTCTTGGCTTTTATTTCTGTGATAGCATAAGCCTGACAACGACAGTTAAACCCGTTTGGAGGATAAAAACTATCCCAAAACTTATCATTAACCGGCAATACTTTACCGTGCATCGACGCATGAGATGGTCGTGTGTGTGAGTCTAAAATTGCAGAGTACCTCAAATAAGGAAAATCCTCTTTTGTTTCTTGGATTTGCTTCCATGTTCCGACTGATTTTGCTTGGTGCATATTTGTCTGATAGACTGTTTTAATTCTAAAATCACTCCATCCTTTCTGCTTCCAAAGCTCCTTTGTCTGCTTTTTCCACTCGCTAAATCCTTGCCCCTCTTCCAGTGCCTTTTTTATAGAGTCAAACACAAACTCGAGTTCTGTCTGTTTGGACAGTTCGCTCACCGTGAAAGCCATTGTCTTTGCATCTTGCTCAAGAGCTGCAAATTCCTCGGACGACAAAAGCAGCTTTTTAACAAAGTATTCAATCGCCTCCTCCGGCGTTACCTTGCCAAAGTTAATCATCTTTACTCATCCCGTAGAGCTCTGATATTAGTATTGCTTGCTCTATGGTTTTTTGATTCACATTCTCAAGCGAGTCAAGAGTATCAAGTAAGTCCTCAAAACTCTCCGCTTTTTCGAGCAGTTCAAGAAAGTTTGATTTGCTCAGGCTCGCATTTTCGAGAAACGATGAGACAAGCTCGTCAAACAGTATGGCTCTTGCCGCTGCTTTCTGCTCGTCTGTATCTGTTTTATTTGCTATTAAATGGGCTTTAAACGGTATTTTATTTGCCGTTACCGTTTGTTGTTGCTGCACCTCTTCGACCGTGATATTATAGGTCGCTTCTATGTATTCTTTTGTCGGTCGGTATCCCATTTCATAGATTGTTTTATCTCTCGTTGCAAGGTCTGTGCGTGGATCATCTTCATCTTTGAGCATTGCATAAATCTCATCAGTGATGCCGTTTACCTCTTTGAAGTAGCCTATCGCTCTATTGAGCACATACTCAAGTATCTTTCGGTCTGCGTTTGCCAAATCCTCTCTAATTTCGTTGTGAACCTGGGTCGCTGCCAAAGAACCTGAACTGACATTGCCGGTTAGGTTGCCTCCGAGTATTGCACGATTGATCTGTGAGTCGCAGTAATCAATCAGCTTATCAAAGTCTCCTTTGTTTGCCGTAGGATGTACGAGCTCGATTTTCTCTTCAGGGTCAATAACCGCTGTGTCTCCGCTGAGCATTGCATTGATTTCATTTGCAAGCTCATCGGCATCAGAGTCTGTCTTACCAATCGCCCACGGGCTCCCGAACTTCTCAAGGAACCTGACCCAAAACTCCATTGATGCATTTTTGAGTTTTACCGGAAAATATATCTTTGCAATGGTTCCATCGCCGTATGGCTTATTGAACCGCTTACGATATGTCGCCGTGATGATTTTATAATCGGCGATGTCTTCCATGTATCCTTGGTTTTTAAACTTCAAAACCCCGTCTTTGTCATACACGAAATTGCGATAATCTCTTTGAACGAGCTCAGGCAGATAAAGACCATCTTTGAGTTTCCAGTTGATTTCAAAGACATTAAATCCGTACATGTAAGTGTCTAAGATTTGAGATATTACATCGGGGCTGACAATATCTTCCAATGCAAGACGGTGTTTGTCATTTTTGCATACAATCTGAAGCTCTTTTTTTTCAGTCACACTCTTTCGACTCTCATCGGCTTGAGAGACGCTCAAGTCCCTGAGTATCTTATCCATCTGCTCATCGCTCAAAGTCTGAGTAATTAGGCTTGCATCTGCGCTGAAAAGAGTGTCAATCAGGCTATTGTTTGAGCTGACAAGTCTGCTTTTTTTGTTACTATCAATTTTATTCGAGAAAAATCCCTTAAACATTTTAATCATCCATCACTCCTGGTCGTTTTCTGATAACACGGTTTGACCGTTTTTTCTTTTTCTTTGTTTTTGCAAGCTTACTGAGCATATAAGCACCGTGTAAGCTGTCCGGTGCGTCATCGTTTTCACCCTCAGGAAACTCCTCAAGCTGCTCAATAAGAAGCGTGTGGCTTTTATGGAATAGTATTTCCCCGTTTTCGATTGGAAGCTCAAGCTCCTCAATCCTTGCCTCTTTGTTTTGATAGTTGTCAATCCCCTTGAGTGGCAGATGCACTCCAGCATCAAATGCCGCTTCAAGCATCCAGCCTTTGAGAAAGAACTGACCGCCGTTTGTCTCAACTCCGATAATCTTGCAACGGTAGAGCTGCTGAAGCTTGATAACCGTGTTGATGATCTCTCGTGCCGGCATGACCTTGACATTGCTCTCAAGCACATAGCCTTTGCGCTCGCTCTCTTTAATGCCGAGAACCGTGATTGCAGTATAGTCGCTTTTCTTTTTTTCACCGGCAGGGTCAACCCACATAATATGGCGGTCGCATTTTGGAGCAGTATGATAAAAGTGCATGTTCTCTTTTTTGAACTTTTGAGCCTCGCTGAGAGGATTGTTCATCTGCTCTTTATTAAACGCTTTTGGGGTCTCCGCTCTGATTTGCATGAGCTTGTTAATCGGGAGAGCTTCTTTCCAAAGAACCTCTGCTCCCTCATCCATTTCGACTCTATGCTTGAGATAGAAAGCCTCTGCCTCATGCGTTCCCATGTTTTTGTAAATAAAGCCGTATCTATCCCATAGGTCCATGCGCTTTGGAAAAGTGATAACGGACTGAAACTTTTTAGGGTTCCAAAACTGGAGCTTGAGCTTTCGTGCAAGCACGCTGTCTCGGTGTAGAATGGTTCCGATGTAAATAATATCCATCGACCTATCGGCTGAGCCTAAGTTCAATACCGCTTCATCGAGCCACTCCTCGAGCTTGTCTCTTTGTGCTTTACTTCGCACATTTGTATCGTTCTCAAGGTCGTCAAGGATTGTGAGGTCGGGTCGATATACGCCAAACTTTACACCCCTGAGTCTTTTGCCGCTACCAAACGCTTTGAACTTAACACCGTTGCGAGTTACAAACTCCCCGACTTTCCAGCTGGTACCTACACCGCAGACATCAGGAAAATCAGCTTTGAGGTTTTCATTGTCCTCAAGCTCGACTTTGATTGCTTCGAGATTTCCCTCGACCAGTTCGACTGCGTCTGATATTTCAACGATAAAGCGTTTCTTTTTATAGGTTGCACACCACAAAGGAAATAGCTGCGATACATAAGTCGTTTTTGCATGTCCCCTCGGTGCGGCAATAGCGTTTTTGGTTCCCTCGAGCGTTGTCGTAATCTCGACAAACTTTTCCTCAAGGTATTCGTGAAGCGCATTTTTTCCAGGTATGCTGAAATAGTGTGGGAAGTAAGTTCTCGCCCAAAACTCAAAATCGTGCTCGCCTCTTGCAACACGCTCATCTCTTGTTTTTGGGTCAAGCGTTGCATTGCATAAGATTTGACTGCGAAGCTCATCTTTGAGGTCATCCAACCAATCAACAAAGTCTTTTCGTGTGAGTTTTCGGATACTCTTTTCATCTTTCCCGTCAAGCTCATAGCTAAGTCTTGTCTCTTCAAGAAACGAGTCGAGCTCTTCTTTGCTAAACAACATCTATCGTTCCTAAGCTGTCGGTAAACTCTTTGCTATCAAGCATTTCGACAATCTTTTCAATACACTTTTTGTCTCCGGTATTTTTGAACTCTCCGACGATCAGCTGCACCACTCTTTTTGCAATTGCGAGTTTGTAGCTCTCAGGGTCTTCAAAACTTGCCACTTTTTTCATTTTTGCAAAAGAGTCTCCGAGCTGAGAGAGTGCCGATGCTTTCTCGTTTGCTTTTAGGCTTGACTCATTTATCTCTTTGACTGCGAGATACATCTGCTCAATGAAGTTTTGATAAATCACGACTTTATCATCGCCACGCTTATTCAGGTAACCGGCAGCTCTGAGCTCATCCCAATCACCGTCTTGGCTTTTGTAGTTTTTTATTGTCTTTGAGTTCTTTGACAATATCTGAGCGATTTTGTCAATGTCAAAGCCTTTAAGATAAAGCTCTTTTGCAAGCTCTTTGGTATTAGTCGTTGGTGCCATAATGCTTCCTAAGTTGATTTGATAATATGTCGGCAATCTCTTCGTAATCGTCTTTGTTAATGCCTAAGAATGGTCTTGCTGGCATTTTCTTCGTGCCAAACTGATGGAATACTCCATAATTGACCGTTGCCCCTATCTTGACAAATCCTTTGCCCGTGACATAGGTAACTCTTTTTAATTGACCGCTGTTATGCAGTATTTTTCTGCCTCGGGTTTTATTGGTTTCTACTTTTCGATGCTTCCATTTATTGCCGTCTGGGTCAACTTCATTTTCAAAACGCTCTATTGTCTGAGCAACAACGGCAGTTCCTATGCTCTTAAGTGCTCTTTGTAGAGGCTCTTCGCCAAATCTTCCGAGCCTCTCAAGTGTATTGTTTAGCTCATCGAGTCCAGTTACTCTTACTTCAAGCGTCATTTAAACACCTCTTAAAAGCCGGTTAAATCCAAACGCTCGCTATTGTGTACAAAGCTGCGTTTCTTTTGAACTGGTCTTGAGCTCGTTCCGCTCGTAACCTCTGTCGGTATTTTTTTGGATGCCATTTTGAGGAGCAGTGATTCGCACTTCTCTTGAGCCTCTTTGATTGCTTCTTTTGGAAAGCCGTTTCGTTTTTTGAGCTCGATGATTGTCAAATCAACCGCAATATCCCGAAGCAATGGAGATGGGTTATTTGGTATCGTGATGAAAGAGCTGATAAAAGAGATGGAGTCTTGTTTGCAATCATCAATAACAGACTGGTCAATCTCGCCGGTTGCATTGACATCTGAAAGCTGTAAAAGTTCTTTTTGAGATACCTCTTTTAGCAGGTCTTCGTTAGTTATCATCTTAGTCCTTTATGGAATACCGTTTAAACAGTGTTTAAAATCGCCGTAAATCGTTTAAAATCTTTTTTTAGTATCTTTTATCGTCTCGATACAGAAAAGGGCTTTTAAGCCCCTTTCTGTTAGTTTTATGCAGTTTGATACTTTAGCTTGATAAGAGCACCTGGTCTGACACACACCGGAAGAGGTCTTGTTTCTGATACGATAGAGTATCCACGACCCTTTGGAAGCTCCTCAGGCGTAGCCGTAAAGAATAGCACCGGAGCTTTGTTAAGAGCTTGAGTGTGGTTTGCTCTTCCGTAGAAAAGTTTGTACACTTCAGGACTGTCAGGCGTAACGATTGCTTCATTGTCAGCAATAAAGCTTTTTGTTTGACCGTTTGCGTTTTTGTATTTCGCAGTGTACGGAATAAACTTTTTGCCGTGTACTTCAAGGATGCGTTTTTCGCCCTCGTTGATCCACTTCGCTTGACCTTGAGCAAATAGCTCCTCAGTCGTAGCTCTTGCAGCAACACCGCTGATAAAAGAACGGCTTGCAAGGATTGTATATCCAACCTCAGTTCCGAGCTCTTCAACCAAAGCGTCATCGATTTCGTTTAGGCTTTGAATGATTGACTTTGTATTTGTGAAAGTCTTTTGAGCAGCTCCGCTTGAGAACTCAAACAATACATTGCCTTTTCCGTCCATTACTTTTCCGAAAAGCGCACCGACAGACATAAACTCGATTGTCGTCATAAAAGAGTCTTTATGCTCTTGCACCAGCTCTCCGATTTTTTGAGACAATGCTTGAGCTTGGTCAGTCGTTCCGTCAAGTGCTTTGATTTCGTTCATGTCGCTTGCACTGATAACAGACTCAAGCGGGAAGCGAGGCAGCGTAACTGTAAGCATATAAGTATCGCCCTCATCGTGGATCAAGTGCTCCGCATTTGGTGATACGCTCTCAAGAACGATACCGGCTCCTTTTTTGATAGGAATGTTCACGGTAGAACCTAAAACGCCTTTTTGAGATTTTGCAAAGTATTTGTCAAATGCAAAACTCGGCGCAACTTTTAGCTGGCTGATGATTGCAATCATTGATTGCAGTGTAAACAGTTTGAGGATGTCTTTCATTGTCCGTCCTTATTTCAAGATGATTTTGTTTTCAAATAGAGTGCTTCTTAGAGCCTCTTCAAATCCGGTCAAGTTTTGCTCAACCACCACACCGCTAACAAGTACATTTGCAACGCCGGTTGTTTCGATGTAATCGCATAGAATACCGTTTGCGTTCCACGCCCCTTTGTCTTCCCATTTTGTAGCGTCGCTTCCAGGTACCGCAGTGTTAGCGTCCGCCAAACTCTCAAAAATATGTCCGAGATGATAAACTTCATCACCGGTGTCGTATGAGCCAGCAGCATAAGCAGCCGTTGTTTGGGTAGTGAAAGTCACTCCGCCGTCAGAGCTTGACAAGAGTGTTCCAATGTCAAGTGTTACATCTTCCGGCACTGTTACCGTTGCGTTTACGCTTAGAACTTTATTGACTACGACATCGCTGTGTCTAAGTCCCATTGCTTCAAATCCCATGATTTCTCCTTTTATTTAGTGTTGCCGGTTGCAAGTGCTACGACATCAATGCCGTCACCTTGACCGCCTTTGTTTGCATACATGTTACTTCCAGGTAAGTCTTTGCTTGGTTTTTGAAATGACAAAAACTGCTCAAAGCCCTCAGGGTCTTGTTTGCAATACTTGACCGCCCACGCTTTTTGGTCAGCTGTGATTTTGTTCGCTGCGATTGCCGCTTCGACCTTTGTTTCTGCAAGCTGCTCTTTTAGCTTTTCGTTTTCAGCTGCAAGGTCTGTATCTGCTCCAGCTTGGTTTGCAGCATCTGCCCCTTTTGCATCAGGTTTTTTTTGATCTTCAGCATTTGCCGGATTTGTATCTTTACCCATGTTTTCCTCCTTTTGGGTGTTTTGTTTGTTGGCGTGAACTTCGCCTAATTCATCGAGAAACGGCGTGTTTGTCAATGCGACGGAATGAAGTTTTATTCCGATGTAGGCGTTTGTTTTGTTATCAAAACTATCAAAAACATACACTGGCGAGATGTATTTGTATTCTCCGTTTTTGATGTACTCGGCGGCTTTTTCCGTCCAGGATACTTTTGCAAGCAGTTTGTCATCTTCAATCATCAGCTCGCTAATCCATCCCGCAGCGGGTGCCTCAGTTCCGTAAAGTGTTTGGTGCTCGTAATCGATAACGATTTCGGTTTGTTGTTTGTCGAAGTTCTCCTTAATAGTTTTTAGGTCTTCGGCAGTGATTTTGAATGATCCGTTTGGATGACCGTGCCACTCCCCTACAACTCCTACAACTATTACAACTTCACTCTCTGAAGCCTTGCTGTTTGGCTCTTTGAGAGGGATTATTTTGTCTGCATACAAAATGTTTCTCTTCACTTATTTACTCCTCTTCTAAAATTTCGACTTCATCTTCAAACAGCACCGCAGAGAAGTTTCTGACATATACACTCAAATATCCGTGGTTTGTGATTCCGTCAAAAATCTTTTTAGATGCGATTAGTTTGATGCTTCCGCTATTGCTGAAACTTCTATCAATAAGGCTTTTGTCAACCTTTTCCATAAATTCTATGAGCTCATGTCTGCTTGCCTCCCTGTATTTTTCTTGCTTGCTTGCCGTAGAACCTACAATGTAAAGATTCCAGCGACACATCTTTCTATATGTATCGATCACCTCGTCCCCGTCAAAATCTATGAAAATGACCGGAGCAGATTTGATGCAGCTCTGAAGACTCTTAGGGTCGTCGAACTCTCCGAGATAAGGTCTTACAGACTCGGGCGTGTCAACGAGTGTTTGTAAATGTTGTTTGAGCTCGTTTTCAAATAGTGCAACCATTACAACTCCCGAATTTTTGCGCCATTTTTACATTTACATTGTCGGCATATCTATTAAGGGTTTTTGCTCAAGCAGTGTAATCGTAAATTTGAGCCGCCGCCTTTTCAAAAGCATTTGTCTGAAAAATAAGAATAGATTTAAGAAAAGCGTTTTGCCTAAGATGTCGCCAAAAGTTTAATTTTCGGAGGTTGCAGTCATGGTACCGGTACTCGCAAGTTTAATACCGACCCTTGTCAATAAAGGTCTTGAGCTGTTTGATAAAAAATTTGAGTCAGATGGAGAAAAAGCTGAAAAGGCAAGAGAGTTTGAAAAGTATCTGCAAGAACAAATCCAGGTTGCATGGAATGAAGAGCAAAGACAACTTACTGAGCGACATAAAAACGATATGCAATCTGACAGCTGGCTTTCTAAGAATATCAGACCGCTCGTCCTTGTCTATCTTATGGGGCTCTTTACCTTGGCATTTTTTAATGATGTGCCTCAGCAAGTTTTGCAAATGCTGCAAGACCTTTTAATGACCTCATTTATGTTCTATTTTGGTGCAAGAACCATTGAGAAAGTCGGAAAGATGATGACTGCCGGCGAAAAAGGTGGGGTTATTAAATGGAGCAAGTAATCGCTTATCTGCCGCTTTTAAATTTTGTGATTGTCTTTTTGGTGATACCTGTTTGGAAGCTAATTCAGAACTCGCAAAAGACTATCGAAAAACAGCAGCAAGAGATTGAGCAGCTGAAAAAAATTGTCAAGCAACAAAGTGAAGAGCTAAAGCTGCTCAGGGCGATTGTATTCAAGCACTTGCCTCCTGACGACTTTAAGCAATTTATGCTGGAGATTGAAAAATGAGTGCCGAACTACTCAGAAAGCTTGGAAACATAGCGGCAGTTGGAACCATTAGCGAAGTCGTGGAGGCAAAAGCACTTGTTCGAGTGACACTACTTGATAGAGTGACTGATTTTCTGCCGGTGCTGATGTTTGCAAACTCTTTTAAAAAGCATTTTGTGCCGCTTCGAGTCGGAGAGCAAGTGATTGTCATTTCTCCATACGGTGAGGCAAGCAGCGGTTTTGTGATCCGTGGGATTTTTAATCGTGGATGCAGAGAGCCCGAGCTTGCAAACGACACGACCGAGGTCATTGAGTTTGAAGACGGAACGGTTGTGATGTATGACACAAAAGCAAAACATCTTTTTATGAATGCGGTCGGGGACATAACAATCAAAGCCGCTGGAAATATCAAGCTTGAGGCTGGCGGCAATATAGACATTGACTGTGCTCGTCTTGATTTGAATTAGGAGTTTGTATGCCAGGAATAACAAGAATTGGTGATGCTTTGAGCGGTCACGGTTGCTGGGGAGATCATAATATAGATGCTGGCAGCCAAAATGTTTTTGTTAATGGCATACCAGCAAGCAGAGCCGGAGATGTTTCAACGGCTCACTGCTGTCTCGCAGATTGCCACACTGGAAAGATGTCGGGTTCAAATTCTGTATTTATTAACGGAAAATCAGCGCAAAAAGTTGGTGATCCAGTTGATTGTGGCAGCACTCAAGCTGCTGGCAGCCAAAATGTTTTTATAGGCGGTTGAGATGTACCAGGTAAGTGTTGCAGAGTCAATCAAGCGCATACTTGAAACGCCTATCGGTACAAGAGTGATGCGTCCCGAGTTTGGAAGTAGGCTTTATGAGCTCATCGACAAACGAATGGACGAGAAGTGGAAGCTTGATTTTATCCGTTTTGCCGCTGAAGCAATTAATAAATGGGAAAAGCGAGTCAAGCTTGTCAGTGTAGAGCTTAGAAAGATAGAGGGCTCAAAGGTTTATTACACATTGCACTTTGACAATGGAGAGGAGATTGAGGGTGAATTTAGCAGCGTTGCCTAAACCGGCAGTAATTGAAGAGCTTGACTATGAGACGCTTCTTGCCCAAAATATTTCTCAAGTTCAGCTTATCTTCCCTGCGTGGAAGCCTATCGAGTCAGATGACTGGATGGTGCTTATTGAGAGCTTTACATATAAAGAGATGTTTCTGAGAGCAAGGATAAATGAGGCAATCAAAGCGATGCTACTTCCTACTTCAACCGGCTCAGACCTTGACAACTTTGTTGCCGGTCTTGGAGTTGAGCGTCTCCCTGGTGCTTATCCTTATGCACAATATGAGTTTGAGCTCAGTCGCATTTCGTATTCAGATGTAATCATTCCAGCCGGTCTATCTTTAATCAGTGATGATGGTGCGTTTAAAAGCCGTTTAAAAAGCAATTTAACGATTGTTGCCGGACAGATTAAAGCGGTCGGAGTTGTTGAGCTTGAGTTATTCGTTGAGTTTGATGCTGCCAAAACAGAGAATATTACAACACCATTGCCTTATGTGCTAAAAGCAAAGTCTCTCGAGCCTTTTGCAAATGGTAGCAGACCTGAGAGCGATGAAGAGCTCAGAGAGCGTTATCTTTTGTCTCTTTCAAGATTTAGCACCGCCGGAAGCGTTGGAAGCTATATTTATCACTCAATGAGTGCTGATGAGCGTGTTGATGATGTAAGTGTTGTCTCCCTCTCTCCTGGTGTTGTCAATGTTTATCTTGCTTCAGCTGATGGAGTGGATGAGCAGATGATTGAGCGTGTTGAAGATGCTTTGAACCATGAGAAAGTAAGACCTCTTACGGACACCGTCAATGTAGCAGCTGCAAATCCTGTCAGCATAATAATTAATGCAGCAATAACCGTTTTTGATTTAAGCACGGCGGTTAATATCGAGAGTGCAATCAGAACAAATCTAAACCGTAGATTTAGAATAAAGCAAAATCTAACGCTCTCAGACATCATAAGAAGTTGCCATGTAGATGGAGTTTACAAGGTCGCTCTTAACCAGCCGACCAGTGATGTTATTGCTACGGCTGCGGATGTCATTGTTATCGATGAAGTCCAGCTAACTTTTGAGGTGATCGCATGACACTATTGCCTCAAAACGAAAGCGAAGCTCTAAAAGGTCTTGACGGTATTTTTGAAAGTGCATCGACGCTTGATATATCAGGGGTGACTATCTTGCCTCAAAATGCAAGAGCAGAGCTGCTTCCGTATCTCGCCCACATGTTTGATGTCAATATCTCAGGTTTATCGGAAAGCGAGAGCCGTGCATTGATAACAAACTCAATTGAGATACATCGTTATCAAGGCACTCTTTACTCGGTAAAAAAAGTTCTTTTGTCTATTTTTTCAGAGGCTGAGATTTTAGAGTGGTTTGACATTGGAGGTGATCCATACACATTTAACGCCAAAGTTACCATCGGAGTATCGCTTGATGCCGTCTTTGACGCAAAGAAGTTTGAGAAGTGCAGAGAGCTCATTAACTCTGCAAAAAATGCCCGTTCGCAGTTTCTCAATTTTTATGTGGAGCTGCCAAAAAGCAAAGGGCTTATTGGAGCTGATACCGGCTTGAACTGGAAAACTGACACATCTGGTCAAACAGACCTCAAGCAGAGTTCGGGAGGTGCTTTAAATAACTACTGGGGGGCGGCTTATGTTGATGGATCACGGTTAGCGATGACAAGAAAAGACAATGCAAAGACTGACCTTTCTCTTGCATGTGCAAGCGTGCAAAGGGTAGAGAGTCAAAAAGACCTCTTGCTCCAAAAGAGCACCGGGTTTGAATTTAACGCAATAGGAGGAATTACATGGCGAATCTAACCGCCGTACCAACCAATCAGGGTATAGGCATTTTAAACACTGAGCTGAGAAATCAGGTGACTAAGTTTGTGCTCATCGGCGCAACTGCATACACAAACACTTCTCTTGATGCCTTGCTTCAAGATACCGAGGTCGTAACTTATGCCGACATACAAGGGTATATCTTTTATCACGGAACCGTTGAAACGGCATATTTTGATGATGAGGGAGTGCTTACTTTTGAGCTGCTTTTACCGCTTGAGGAGGACTTGCAAAAATACACTTATGCAGTGGGGCTTGTCTCGACGGATAATCAGCTCGTCAGTATCACGCCGACTCCAAAGATAGTTCTTATCTCGGGTGTCGGGGGGACATTCGTTGTCAAAGTAGCTGTCAAAGGTAGTCCTGGAGTGATTGTCTTTAAAAATAGCGAGTATGTGACACCGGCTGAGCTCTTGAACCATAAGCAAAATGTTTTGAGACCAGTTGTCGCAAACGCAACAAATTATTTTGATCTCACAAATAAACTAATCGACAAAGGAGTTATCGATGTTAACAACTGAAGAGTTGAACCTGGCAATTGAAGAGTTGCTCAATAAAGCAAGGGATGTTTTCAATAAGTATGACGGGGCTTTCGCCGCAATCGGAAATCAATCGAGCGCAGCGGTGCAAGGATTAAACACTTTGCAATATGAGCTTATGTCTGAGCTGCAAGAGCTGGCAAATGGTGTCGGTCTTGAGCATGAATGGAACGGCACATCAGTCCGCTTCAAGCAAAATGACGGCACTTGGGGTCAATGGGTCAATCTTCAAGCGGCTTCAAGCTTTGATTATGAAGAGACCACAAATCCTGGCATAGATGTCAACCCGACCAACTTGCATGCAAAATGGCTGAATTTGACAACTGCTGAGCTTTTTATTTGTACGGACAATACTGCCGGTTCAAATCTATGGACTGGAAGCAATGGCACAACCATTCAGCCAAATCAGTTGCCGTCCAATCCTACAAATACATTTCCGGCGACACTGTACAACAACCAAACATATTCGCATACATTTAGCGGATCAACTGATGCAGATGGTACGGTAACGCATTACATCGTGGATCAAATCTCAAGTGGAAACCTTACTGTCGCAACTGCTGAAGTTGCTGCCGGTTCTGCACATTTGTTTACGGTTGGAAGCGTAACAACGGACGAGACGGTAACCTTTAGGGTTCGTGCAAAAGACAATTACGGCTCTTACAGTGCCGGAATAACAGTCACGGCTCAACTGAAGCTCTCAAGCATTGGAGTGCCTGGAGGCGTTGGATTTGGTGTCGGTGTTGCACCTGATACACTTGTAACAGCTTTCGGACTGACTCCGATGACCGGATACAATGACCCAACTCATGCAAACTTTGGAAACTATACTGATGCTTCAGGCTCGGTGATGGTTTATATCCCAAAACACTATGTAAAGCTTTCTGTAAATACCGCTGCCCCGTACAATGGATTGCAAGTTGACATCAGTGGCTCTGCTCAAACTGGATACAGCTTACCGAGATGTTTTGTCAATAACGGCGTAGAGGTTGCCGGTATTTTCGTTGATAAATACCTTGGAGGCAAAGAGGGTACGGTGATGGTTTCTAAGCGAAATCTTGATCCGGTGAGTACGAATAGCACACACAATCCAATTACGGCTTTGACTGCAAA
>Ga0114938_1000744_pt1 | contig 23779 bp, 22 predicted proteins | sample AshMeaBigSpring_FD_88675 | JGI IMG/M metagenome (GOLD analysis project Ga0114938, IMG submission 88675) | Groundwater microbial communities from Big Spring, Nevada to study Microbial Dark Matter (Phase II) - Ash Meadows Big Spring | ecosystem: Environmental > Aquatic > Deep subsurface >...
CTCCGCCTGCACCGTGATGCGCTCCAAACCCTTGCCGATGATCTGGTCGCCGTTCGGCACGAAGACGCGCGCCGAGTCTTGCGGCTGCGTCAGCGGGAGCTGATCGACGGCAGTCTTGAACTGGGGGAACTCCTCAAAGTACGCCAGCATGTCGGGCAGTTCGAGCGCACTCTTGCGCACCGGCATGTAGCCCGTGTTCTGCGACCAGAAGGCCGTCGATTCCGGGTTGCTGGCATAGGCGATGTATTGCATCGCACCTGGCTGTTTCTCCGCCGGCGTATCGGAGAGAATCGACAGGCCGGCGCCGCCCGTGCAACAGCCGAAGTTGTCCTTCTTCGGCAAGAAGGCGGTGCCAAACTCGAAGGTGCCATTGGCCTTGATGCCGCCCATCGAGCCGGTAGACATCATTGCGGCGGCTGTCAGCCCACCAATGAAGTCAGCCTGCACATCCTTGCTCGGGCGCGCCCACTTGTAGGTATGTACAGTGTCTTTGTAGAACTGGCCTGCTGTCACCGTCTTCTCGTCGGTCATATGCATGGTGAAGTCAGGATCGCTATAGCTGCCACCCCACTGCCACGTCACCGGCTGGAAGAGCCAGGCGATGTAGCTGGCGCCATCCGGGTGTGAGAAGGCGGCGGTCGCCATTTCTTCGCCGTTCATCTCCAACAGCTTCGGCGCCCACTCCATGAACTCGTCCCAGGTTTCGGGGCCGCGATCGGGCAGACCAGCCACCGCCCACTTCTCCTTGTTGTAGTAGAAGAGCGGGGTGCTACGCGCAAAGGGGATCCAGTAATGGACACCTTGACGCACGCCCTCATTGATGAGCGGGTCTTGGTAGTCGTTCACATCGACGCCTTGCGCGTTGAGCAGGTCGTCCAGCGGCGCAATCGCCTGGTTGAGATAGAACTTGAACCACCAAACGTCACTCAGCAGCGAGATATCGGGCGCCGTGCCGGCCTGCAGCGCAGCCGTGACCTTCTGGGCGGTCTCCTCGTAGCTGCCCTGGAACTGATAGTCGATGACGACGTCGCTCTGGCTCTCGTTGAAACGCTTAACCAATTCGGTCTCGGTTTCGCCGTTTTTGCCGGTGAAGCTGCTCCAGAACAGGATGGTGACTGGCGTTTGCGCGGGGGCGGCAGCATCGCCAGCAGGCGCCGCGCCGGGCGCCACGGGCGCAGCGCAGGCAGCCAGCGCCAGCATACCGGCGCCAGCGGTCATCCCCTTGAGCAGCGTTCGTCGTGAGACAGTCTTTTCGAGCATGATGTTCCTCCAAAACGAATAATCGAACGAAATGTTGAAGCGTAACAAGTCACTCGTCATGATAGCCAGTGACGCCTGACGTGTGACGCCTGACGTGTGACGCCTGACGTGTGGGCCTGACGAATGAGCAACGTGAACACTCACCCCTTGACCGCGCCGGCTGCGATCCCATCCACGATGTAGCGTTGTGCGTACAAGAACACGAGCAGCACCGGCAGCACCACAAAGATCGTGCCCGCCATCACGACGCCCCAATCGATGGTGCCTTCCTCCACCATCAACCAGTAAATGCCGATAGGCAGCACACGCATCTCCTTGGTGTTGGTGACGATGAGCGGCCATAAAAACTCATTCCATTTAGCGACGATGCTCAGCAGTGCAAAGGAAACGATCGCCGGTTTGGAAAGCGGCGCCACCACACTCCACAGCGTGCGCAGATGGCCAGCGCCATCGACGCGCGCCGCATCCATGATCTCGCTGGGAAGGGTACGATAATACTGCCGCAGCAGGAAGGTGCCATAGGCCACCGACGCGCCCGGAATGATGATGCCTTGGAAGGTGTTGATCCAGCCAAAACGCGCCACCGTCAGGTAGTTTGGTAGGATCGTCACCTGCACTGGCACCATCAGCGCTGCCAGCAACAGTAGAAAAATATAGCGCTTACCAGGAAAACGCAGAAACGCGAAAGCATACGCCGAGGTCACCGCAAAGAAGACCTCGAAACCGCTGCCAAAGAGCGTCACGATAAAAGAGTTGATGTAATAGCGACCAAAAGGCGCCGAATTCCACGCCTTGGGAAAGCTCGCCAGCGTCGGCTGCATGGGAATCCAGGTCGGTGGGATCGAGTAAATTTCTTGTGGCGTCTTGAACGCGCCGCTGATCATCCAGTAGACCGGCAGCCCGATCAGCAGCACGCACAACGCAAGCCCGGTGTAGGCGGCCGTGCGTCCAACCAGGCTCCGCTGCTGACCGACCCAGCGTGTAACAGCAGGCTGATTATTTTGGGGGCGAGTCTGCATTAGTTCGTGAGTTGTATTCGTTGCACTTGTCATGCGGTTGCGTGTCGTTTCCTTTGATGGTATGGCGCTGGCTACGGTTCAAGCGTAATGGACGTTGCGATCCTCATAGCGCATCTGCACCAGGGTAAAGGCAAACATCAGGGCAAAGAGAATGACACTGGCGACGCCAGCGCGCCCGGCATTGAAAGCGACAAAGCCTTCTTCGTAAAGATAGAAGACCAGCGTCGTCGTAGCATTGACCGGTCCACCGTTGGTCATCACCTTGATGATGTCGAACGCCTGAAAACTGGTCAGCACAGTGGTCAGGATCAAGAAAAAGATCACGGGCGATAGCCCCGGCAGCGTAACGGCCCGGAAGCGCGCCCAGGCGCCACCGCCATCCACCACCACCGCCTCATACAACTCACGCGGGATCGCTTGCAGCCCGGCCAGATAGATCACGACAGCGTAGCCGATGGTCTTCCAGACATGCACAATGATCACCGCCGGCATGGCCCAGGCGCTGTCCAGTAGCCAGCTTGGCGAGCTGAGGCCGACAAAGCCCAACAGCGCATCGATCAACCCGTAGCGCGGGTCGAAAATATAGATCCAGACGATGCCGATGGCGGCGCCGCTTAACATCACCGGGCTGAAGACGATGCTGCGCACCGTGTTGCGCCCGCGCAGGCTCTGATTGAGCAGAAGCGCCATCATCAACCCTAGCACCGCCGTGAGCACAACGCTGGCGATGGTGAAGTAGAGCGTGTTGAAGAGAATCAACTGAAATTTTGCCTGAGTAAATAGGAATCGATAATTTTCGAGACCAACCCAGGTCTTCACCGGCGCCAGCATATCCCACCGCACAAAGCTGAGATAGCCGTTGTAGAGCAGCGGCCAATAGGTGAAGATTGCAAAGAGCAAGATGTTTGGCCCCACCAGCAGCACAAAGAGCAGCCATTCGCGGCGCTCAGCTGGCGAAATCCGTTTTGACCGTAGTGAGCCTACGCTCATAAGCAGCACTTCTTTCGACGTGATCATCACTGCTAGAGAACTTCAATTGTGTTAAATCGAGTGCGCCAAAGGTTATCGAAAGGTAAATGATTTGTCAAAGCACTAATTACATGGGCGTGTCAGAAGTTCGCTGAAGCGTCAGAGGGCGATGAACGTGCAAACAACTGAAACACACCCACTACCCTTAGTGCAGAATCAGGAGAACGCCCCCGGCACGCCGCAGGCTAATACGCTGGACAGATTCGTCGTGCGGCGTGCCGGGGACGTTGTCTGCGGAAACACTAGATATTGGCAATCGCCGCCAACAGACGCGTGCGGTTCTCGGCGGCGACAAAGCGGGCAAAATCGCTGCGCAATTGGCGGCGCAGTGTGTCAATGATTTTCTGCTGGGTCTGCTCATACCGGGTGGCGGTGGCGGCGTCATTGACGGCGCCGCTCGACAAGAGTTGCTGGCTCACAACGGCGTCATTCAAGTCGCCCAGGTCATCCTGGAGTTTGCGCAGCCGCGCGATGATCTCGTCGCTCTCCGCGCCCAGCAGCCCAGCCATGAATTCCAGGTTGTAGCGCAGATATTTACACTCGATGCGCAGACGGTGCAGCGTCTCGACAGGGATGTCATCAGGGCGATCAAACCAGATTTCGTAACTGCGCACGCGTGCAAAATTGGTGAGTAGCATCGCCGGTGTGATATGGCGCACCTGAAACGGGGTGACTTCGGCGCCAGGCTGTGGCTGCAAGTCAACGAGGCCAGCGCCTGGCGTCCGGCAGAAAGCCAGAAACTCGGTGACGAACGCAGCGTAGTCATCACTCTCCAACCAGGCCGTCAACGCCGTGTGCGCGGTCGTGCGCTTTGCCATCCATGCGCTCAGGGTGGTCTGCAAGTCACCCCGGCTCCGCTTGCGCATCTTTTGCTGATACCGTTCCAACTTGGCGATGGCGACATCCAGGTCGCGCACAGCGCCCAACAGCCGCGCCGTCTTACGCAGCCGCTTAAAATGGCCGCGCACAGCCTTAGGTTGAAAGTAGCCCTGGTAGATGCGCGCCGCAGCGCGCACCCGGCGAATGGCGACGCGTGCGTCATGTATATACTCTGGGTCGGCGCTGAAGCGGACGCCAGCTTCGTTCAAGAGCATGTTCGTAAATTGTTCGTGCCAGATGATGCGGCAGGCTTCACCCATGTGCATGGTAGGCTGCAAGCTCTGCCAATTCTCCGGTGCATCGGCGGGATGACGGGAAAGCACACCAAGTGCGCGCTCAAGTTTGCTCTCCTGGCTGGGAAGCAGCGCGTAGACGCCAATCAAGCGATCGGCAAGGACTTGCAGTTCAGCGGCGTCCACGTCGGGAGCAAGTTCCACCTCAACTTCGTAGAGGCGCGCCAACGGTGGATCGCTTTCGGACTGCCGAATCACCATTTCATCCAGGCTGAGGCTCGCCAGACACTGCGCCGTGCTGCGCCGTCGCCCCGGCGCCCCCGCCTTTACATCGCGTACGCGGCGCGTCTGCTCGATGACGCAAATGCTGACAAGCGATTGCGTGAGGGTGATGATGGCTGCCAGCGCTTCGATGATGGCAGACGGCAAGTCGCCGATCACAGTCGGTGCGCCCTCCATCGCCAGCGGCTCCTCGATTTCCAGCCGGCGATAGATGCCAATATCGCTGCCGACGCCGCGCGACTTGAGCGTCGCCAGCCACTGCCCCCCGTTGCGCCGCGCCCGCAACTGATAGCCAGTGCGCAGCAGTCGATAGTCCGGCGTGTCCAAATAGATATCCACAATTTGCTTGCTGACGGATGGACCAAAGCGATAGCCGGAGATGCTCAGGTCTGGCGCCGCCAGTGCGTGCAGCAGGCGCGGGTCGGCAACACCAAACTTGGCTTCTATCTCGGTGGGTTGTTCCCGTACGGTATCCATTTAGCCTCCAAAGGCTGCATGCAAACGCTACGAAAATAATGGCCGCATATTATCACACCTGTCGTCGGTCTGCTTTGCGGCAACGCGCACAAGCGAAGAACTGCGTTCGAGAAGCACAACAATTCGTTAATACTTGACTGCTACACTATCTACTACTGCTTGTGGAGCTGCCTGTCTATACTGGCGCATCCAACAGTCACCACAGGTGATGTTTGTCGATTCTTTTTCAGTTTAAACTACCGATGGTGAGTGATGAGTCAAAGAAAGTTGCAATCCCAGGTCGAACGGATCGTTCCTGCGATCGAGAAGTTACGCAATGAAGCACTGGCGCTTGCGGACCAGCACATTGACATGCTCAATCACATGGGAAACCTGGAGAGCTACAGCGCATCCAATCTGCTCCACTACCTGGCAGTGCGCCAGCACGACATTCGCCATTTGCAGATGGATTTGAGCGCGTTGGGTCTCAGCTCATTGGGCGGCATGGAGGCGCACACGCTGGCGACGCTCAACGCGGTGTTGGTCGCCCTGCACGGGTTGGCCGGTCATGCGCAGGTGCAACCCACACAGGATCCGCCCGTTGACTTCGTCACTGGCCCCCTGATCCTGCGCGAACGCACACAAGCGTTGCTGGGGATGCCGTCAGGAAAGCGCTCGGTGCGCATTATGGTGACGATGCCCAGCGAAGCGGCGACCAGCTACCGACTGGTGCGTGAACTGCTTGGCGCCGGGATGGATGTCATGCGTATCAACTGCGCCCATGATGGACCAGAAGCGTGGCTGGCAATGATCGATAATTTACGCCGCGCCGAGCGCAAACTAGGGCGCCCCTGTAAGGTCTATGCAGACCTGGCAGGTCCTAAGCTGCGCACTGGGGAGATCGAACCAATCGGACGCATCTTCAAAGTGCGCCCTGTTCGCAACCTGCGCGGGGAAGTCGTCAAGCCGTTGCGTGTGCGCTTTGTCCCTGACGTGAGACAACTGGCGGACACGCTGGTGGCGCCTTACCAGATTCCGCTGGATGCAGAAGTGCTAGCCCAAGCAGCGGTGAACGATCTGTTGAGTTTCGTCGATGCGCGCGGGCGCCAGCGTGTGTTGCAAATCGTTGACAAAAATACCGGCGGCTGTGTGGCCGAATCAGATCGAACCAGCTATCTCGAAACGGGCGCGGTGTTACACCTGTTGCGTGGCGAGGAAGAGATTGCGTCTGGCGCGCTTGGTCTCTTGCCCGAAGTGGAGCCGCCGATACCGCTGAAGCCCGGTGATCAACTAGTCTTGACGCCGGCCTCGATCTTGGGTTGCGCGGCGATGCTCGACGAGCAGGGCCAGGTTATTGCGCCTGCACGCATTGGGTGTACGTTACCCAACGTCTTTGAGACAGTGCGCCCAGATGACAAAATCTGGTTCGACGACGGGATGATCGGTGGGCGCGTGGTGGAAACAGGCGCGGAGCGTATTATCGTGTCGATCACACAGGCGGCGCCAAGTGGAAGCCGACTGCGCGCCGAAAAGGGGATTAATTTGCCGGATACGGCGCTGAAGGTGCCAGCGCTGACCGACAAGGATTTCGCCGACCTGGCTTTTCTAGCTCCCCACATCGACATGGTGGGGCTATCGTTTGTGCGCACTGCGGACGATGTACGCGTGCTGCACGCCGAGATGGATCGCCTGGATGCATCCGGGCTTGGCGTCGTGTTGAAGATTGAAAACCGGCATGCCTTCGAGAATCTGCCGGCATTGCTACTGGCCAGCCTGGAGCGGCCGCCAGTGGCGGTTATGGTGGCGCGCGGCGATCTGGCGGTCGAGGTTGGCTTCGAGCGGCTGGCCGAAGTACAGGAGGAAATCCTCTGGCTGTGCGAGGCGGCGCACATCCCGGTGATCTGGGCGACACAGGTGCTGGAAAGCATGGCCAAGACCGGACGCCCGTCGCGCGCCGAAGTCTCGGATGCCGTCATGAGCGGTCGCGCCGAATGTGTCATGCTCAACAAAGGCCCGTACATCACCGAAGTCGCCCGTTTCCTTGCCGGCGTGCTGGAACGCATGGAGGCGCATCAGTCCAAGCGGCGTACGCTGCTGCGCCGGCTGGCCGTTTCACAGGTCTGAGCGGCGGTTACGCACCGCCCAGCGCCGATGGGTTACTCTCCAGTCATAGCAGTTTCGACGATGCCAGGCGAAAGCGGGCCGGCAATCCGCGCAACGATGGCACCGTCGGGATCAACAAGAATGGAGATGGGTAGGCCGTGTACGTTGTACGCCAGCAGCGTGGCGTCGTCTGGTGTAAGTAGGACAGGGAGTTGCAAATCCAGTTCCTCCGCAAAGGCGGCCACCTCTGTAGTGCGTTCGCGCATATTGACGGCCAGCACGCTCAGCCGGTCGGCGTGGCCGGCGGCGAGACGATCCAGGTAAGGCATTTCCTCACGGCACGGCGCACACCAGGTTGCCCAGAAATTGACCAACACCCACCGTCCGCGCAGGTTGGATAGACGCACCGTGGCGCCGTCCAAGGTGACAAGCGCAAAGTCGGGCGCCGCTTCGATCGGCTCCATCTCCACTACAGTTGGCTCGGCAAACAACTCGCTGTCGTCGGAATAGCCCATCGGCTGGCAGCCAGCCAGCAGCAGGGCAACCCACGCCGTACACACAATCCAGAAGCGGCTCCGCACGCTGTCGCTGCTGCACCTTGTTCGGCTTTGCTGCTTTGCGTTGACTGTAGCGCGTGTGGTGATCATGATGGAAAGAGTTTTTCGATCACGTTGACGCGATAGGCTTGCCATGCCGGCAACAGCCCTGCCAACCCACCCAACAAAAGCGGGGCCAACCACAGCACCAGCTCCAAATTGCCAAGATAGGTGATCGAGATCGGGATCGCCGACCGGCGCATAATCTCCGTTGCAATCAGAATGGCCGCACCATAGCCCAGCGCGCGCCCGAATACGGCGCCCAACAGCGCCATCAATATGGTCTCAATTACCACGACCAGCACGACGGTGCGACGGCTGGCGCCCACCCCACGCAGAATCGCCAGCAAGTGCTGGCGCGACTCCGTGGCGCTGTAGATGGCAAGAAACAACGTGAGCGCCGCCATCATCGCTGCCAGATAGCCGACGACGATCAAGATTTCCTGTCCCTGATTGAGCAGATCGAAGAGGCTGCCCAGCTCACGACCAGGGAAGACGGCCTGTGCCTCCGTGCCGGTGTAGAAGTCGCGCCACAACTCGTTGGCCTCGATAAAGCCCGTCGGCTGGACAAGCACAGCGGTCACCCGGCCGCTGGCGACGTGTTCGTGATCGTGGTCGGCGCCCTGCTCACCGGAAGCACTGTGCTCATCCTCGGTGGCATGCGCTTGGTCAGCATCATTTTGTTCGGCGGCATGTTCATCGGTTTCTGCCGCCTCGGCGTGAGCGCCGCTTTCTGTGCTGATCGCTGCGCCTTCTGCTGCTGCCAGTTGGGCCGGCGCATGTTCAGTATGCATCAGGATCACGCTGTCGACGGTCGTGAATGCTGCGTTGTCGAACGGGGTGGAACTCGGCTGCAAAATGCCGACAACCGTGTGAATATCGGCGTGGTTGTCGCCTTCCAGCCCATGTTCGACGCCGTGCTGCGGCTGGAAGCGCTCGCCAAGGTGTAACCCCAACGTCGCCGCAGCGCGGCTGCCGAGCACCGCCTCGAAATCGGTCTCGAACAGGCGCCCAGCCGCAAGTTGGAAGGCAGGCGCAGCCTGCTGTGTGGCGCGCAGCTCGAAAAAGCGGCGGTCGGTGCCAATGATGCGGGCGCCGCCCACGTTATCACCCATCGCGATTGGTACGGCAAGCGTCACGCGCGGGTCGGCGTTCAGTTCCGCGTAAATATGCCCGTCGATATTGCCGACGGGCACACCTTGCAACAGCAGGGTGCTCAAGACCAACTGCTGGCTGCTGCCTTTTGCGCCAACCACCAGCACGCCAAAGGGATCGCTGGCGCGTATGATACCGCGCTGCAGGGCATCGTTGAGATGGGTGACCGTCACAGCCAGCGCCAACGCAAGCGCAATGACGATGATCGTCACCAGCGTCTGCACCGGTCGATTGAGCAGGTTGCGCCACGAGATTTTGAGTTCGTACATGAGGTGCCTCGTTGTCGTCCTGGTCACACAGTCATTGGCAGCGCAGCCGCATGCAGGCCGCCATTGTACAGGTCGACGATGCGGTCAAAGCGCGTTGCCAGCGCCGGATCGTGGCTGGCAACGATCAACGTGGCGTGATAGCGATGACAGGTTGCCTGTAGCAAGTCCATCACCACCTCGCCTGCGTCTGCGTCGAGGGCGGCGGTCGGCTCATCGGCCAGGACAAGGTTGGGCTGCGCTGCCAGTGCGCGGGCAACCGCCACGCGCAGCCGCTGGCCTGTGCTCAACTGTACTGGGCGATGGCGCTCAAAGTCGCTGAGTCCGACGGCAGCAAGTAGTTCACGCGCGCGCGCGCGCCGTTCGCCAGCGCGTAGGGTGCGCCCAAAGACGAGCGGCATCTCGACATTTTCCAGTGTGGATAACATTGGCGCCAGATGATGCATCTGGAAGATGTAGCCAATGGTCGTGGCGCGCAGTCGGTCGCGTTCGCTTTCGCGCAGGGTATAGAGTGTATGCTCGCCCAGCCGCACCGTCCCCACGCTTGGCGGCAACAACCCGGCCAGGATATTGAGCAGCGTCGTCTTTCCGCTGCCGCTGACGCCACGCAACAGCACCTGCTCGCCAGCCGCGGCACACCATGCGTCGATGTCTAGAACTGTGCGCGCCTCCAAATCGGGCGCAACATAGGCATGGCGAAGCCGTTCAATCTGGATATCCATTACAGTGTTTCCAGTTTATTTGCGTAGATGCGCACCAGGCTAACCATGCCTGTTTCCGGATCGACAGAGGGACCAACTTCCAGACGCCCGTAGAGACGCAACGGCTTCTCGGTCGGCCGAATCACGTTGTCGGTAAGATAGATCAGGGCAATATCGTCAGGCCAGTCGGCGGCAGTGCTGCAAAAGGGACAATAGGCAAGTTGGATGCGCGTCAGGACGAACCAGTCCAACTCCGCCTTGAGCGGCGGCGCCATGTAGCCCTCGATCACAACCTCTTGACCATCGAGGGACACCAGCTTATCGGAGAGGATCAAACCGGTGCGAACATTGTAGCCGTCGTAGAACTCGTCGAAGGCAAGACGAACGGGACGTGCATCGAATGACACTGGGATGCGCGGCGTCGGGCGCATGGCCGCATCCGTCGCCAGCGCCGCCGCCAGCGCGCTGCCCGCGGGCAGATCAAGCGCCAGCGGTGTGGGCGTCGCCGTGACATCATTGGCGGGCGTCGATGCGGCTGGCGACAGCGCAGTAGATGACGGCGTGTGCAGCATTGGCGCCATGCCGTCGGGTAGAGGTGTCACGGCGCTTAACTCATTCAGCCCTGTGCTGGCGCAACCTGTGAGCAAGACGGTGGCGCTAAAGATCATTGCGAATAAGAAGCGGGAACGTGTGGTTTTCATAGCGTCTCGCATAAACCTGAGTACGTGTCAAACAGGTGAGGACGCAGCATGGCCGCGCCCCCACCAATACTACCCTGGCCGGTACAATCCAGGGGAGGCGTTAGCGAGTGTAGCAGCGGCCATTGAAGACGACGCCTTCGCAGGCTGTTTCGTCGCTCATGCCGGCTGCCATGCCATCTTCTGCCAGCGGGTCGAGACCCAGGGCGTAAGCCATACCGAAGAAGACCTCGGTGTTGTCCATCACCTGACCGAAGAAGTCGGCGCCGGGACCGGAAGCGAAGACCGGCACATCCTGCAGCGTGTGGACGCCCGTGCTGGAGTTCAGTGGCAGGTTGCCGCTCATCGGAATGCCGTTCGGGTCATCATCTGGATTGTCGATATAGTTGCCGTCGGCATCTGCAATGGCCGGGACACGTGGGGTGAGGCTAACCTGGAAATCTTCCGTATAATCCGGGTGGTTGTTGACCACGCCGGCAAAGACGATCGGGACATCCCATGTGTCTGGGAAGGCGTCGCCGTCGGCATCCGTGTAGCCAGGGAAGCCGGCGCGATCATAGATGCGGATAGCGCTGCGCTTACCTGCATCGTCGGCGGCAGTATTGAAGACTTCAGTGTTCACGGTGCCATAGACTTCGTAGCCATGACCATGATCGGCGGTGACGACAATCAGCGTTTCTGGGGCGTTGACGGCGGCCCACTCGATGGCGGCGGCAACGGCATTGTCAAACTCAATTAGGTCGGAGAGGGCGCGCTCCTGGTCGAGCGGGTGGAGTTGCTTATCCACGCTGCCCGACTCGACCATCAGGTAGAAGCCGTTTTCGTTCTGCCCCAGGACGTCAAGCGCACTTAGCGTCATCTCGACCAGCCCCGGCTGATCCGGGAAGTCGCCCAGGTTATCCGTGTAGACGTTGCGGTCAAGCCAGACGCTCATATCACCGGAATGGAACATACCCAGCAGTTTTTCCGGGGCGCCGGCGCTCATGGCGTTGTTGAGTTCTTCGGCTGTCGTCACCACCGTGTAGCCAGCGGCTTCGTACTCGTCGAAAAGGTTGCGCCCATCGGTGCGGCGACCGCCTGCCACCGCTTCCGGCAGCATATAACGGCCATCGCCACCCATGATTACCTCGGGCATCATGCCCTCATCCAGCGGCGCGGCAGCCAGAAAATCGCGGTCGGCGCGGCGGCGCGTGTGACCGAAGACGGCGGCAGGCGTAGCGTCGGTCCAACCGGCTGTCGTGACGATGCCAATCGCCATGTCGCGTGTGCGCTTCAGAATTTCGGCAAAGGTCTCCTGGCGGGGGTCATCCAGTGTTTCAGGCGAGGTGTCGGCATAGACGCCGAGCGCATTCACCGACGACTTATGTCCAGTATTGAGCGCACTGGCCGTGTTCGCGCTGTCGGCCATGATGGAGTCGACGCTCGACGTCTGCAGCAGGCCGATAGTCTCCATCTGATCCATCGCAAAGTATCCGTTGGTCTTCCCTTCGGTATTCCCCCGCGAGGCGATGCGCGCCGCCGTGATCGCCGGCACGCTCATGCCGTCGGCCACAAAAAGGATGACGTTTTCGGCGCCGGCAGCAGGCTGTGGCTGGCGTGCATACCAGTCGACACTGGTCGTGGCGCCACCGGCCGTCACTTCGACCGTATAGAGGCCGGCTTCTGGCAGCATCACGCCGCGCCAGACAACCGACTGAGAGGGCGTCGGTGCGGCTTCGTCGCCAAACGTCCAGTTTTCTGCAGTCGGTTCAGCGCCAAAGAAGGTAGCGGCATCTTCCCCATTGACTGTGACGGCAAAGTCATCGGGCATCGCTTCGGCATGCACCTCGACGCGGAAGTCGAAGTAGGCGCCGGGCAGCACAGTAGCGCGGTCGATGGGAAGGATAAGCACGGGCAGGCTCCCCTCCTGTGCCGCAGCAGACAGCGTGGGAAGCGCCGTCACGCCCAAGACAATTGCCAACACGATGCGGGCGAAGGTCTCGATTTTTTTGTACACCTTGTGATTCACGTTGAATTTCTCCTGATTTAGACTTGACTTGACTTTACATGCGCGCTTACCGATTGTGTAGCTGTTTTTCAAACGTGCTGTCAACAGCAATTTAACGAATGATTTTTGATATGTTAAGAATGGCTGCTCTCTACCCGTCGTTGACCGATGGCGCAGTGACGTTATCACAGCGTTAATGCAAGCCGCGTATGATCGGCAGTAGATCGTAATGGCAGGATGTGGAGTCAGTCAGCCATGTCAGCATTGCGTCGGCAAACTTACAGCGTTCTATCTGAATCCAGCCGCCTGCATTGGCGTATAAATTGGCGTATAAATAGACGAACTACAACACTTTGCCGGACTGGTCACAGCGCCGGCGTCATGCCAGGGAGGAATCCGCTTGAACAGGCGTTGGGTAGGCCCGCTTTTGAGTATCGTGTTGATCATCGGCGTCGTCGCGGCGCTGTTCGTGTCAATCCGCAACACCCTGCTCAACCAGCAGAAGATCACCGTCAACGGGTTGATCGGCTCCGAAAAAGAGGAGTTCTTTCGCGATGAACGCGTGCAGCAGGCGCTGGATCGACTCGGCATTGTAGTGAACTTTGAGAAAGCTGGCTCGCGCGAAATTGCGCAGAAGCTGAACAATGAAGCCTACGACTTTGGCTTCCCGGCGGGCGTGCCAGCAGCGGAAAAAATCCGCCAGGATTGGAATCTCAGCAGCCAGGGCTACGATGTTTTCTTCACGCCAATGACGGTGGCGACGTGGCAGCCACTTGCCGAAATGTTGGTGACCAGTGGGGTGGCGCGCCAGGTGGATGGTCATTACCAGCTCGACATGGCGCAGTTTCTGGAATTGGTGAAGGCTGGACGACGCTGGAACGAATTAGCGGGCAACACTGTGTTCGACGCCAGTCGCAGCATCCTGATCAATTCGACTGACATCACCCGCTCAAACTCGGCAGCAATGTATCTTGCACTCGCCAGCTACGTCGCCAACGGCGAGACGGTCGTACAGAGTCGCGCGCAGGCAGATGCGCTGCTGCCACTCATCACCGACCTGTTTGTCAAACAAGGGTTGACCGGCTACTCCTCCGAGGAGCCATTCGAGGATTACCTGATCATGGGCATGGGCAAGGCGCCCCTCGTGATGATCTACGAGTCGCAGTTTCTGGCGGAAGCCGCCCGCACTGGCGGCAATATCCGCCCTGAGATGGTGCTGATGTATCCCGACCCCGGCATCTACACCAAGCATGTGCTTGTCCCGCTGACGGAAAATGGCAGGCGCCTGGGCGAGGCGCTCACAACCGACGCTGAGCTGCGCCGCCTGGCTGTGGAGTATGGCTTCCGCAACACAGAAGTGGCCTACTTCCAGGAATTTGTCGAACAACATGGGCTAGACGCACCACGCGACATTCTCGACGTAGCCGACACACCAACCTTCGACATTCTGGAATACATGATTCAATCGATTCAGAGCAGTACACAGTGACCAGCACGAAAAACCACGAAATAAAGGAGTTGTTCCATGTCGCTCAATTTGACGCCGCCAGAATCGCTACAACCCGCACCATTGACGCCGCCTGACCCCGTTCCCGCCGTGACGCCGGTGCAGGCAGAGGGCATGACCAGGCTCGACCCCGCAACGGTGACAGCGCTCGACCAGAAGGTGGCGGATTTCGTCGATGTCGTCGTGCAAAGTGAGGTGAACAGCCCGCCCTTTGTCCAAAAGGTGCAATCGATTCACAACCTCGGCAATGACCAGATTCGCGCCGCAGCCAACGTATCCAATCGCATGTTGGAGCGCCCGATGCAGTCGATGTCGTCGGGGTTCTTCGACGACAAGTCGCCAGTGACGCGCGCCATGATCGACTTGCGCAAGACCGTCGAAGACCTCGACCCGGCGCGACAGGGCGACCTGTTAGCGCCGAAAAAGCTCTTTGGCATCATCCCGGCTGGCGATAAGGTGCGCGACTATTTCCTGCGCTATCAGTCGGCGCAAAGCCACATCAACGCTATCCTGAACGCGCTCTATCATGGTCAAGATGAGTTGCTGAAGGACAATGCCGCCCTGGAAGAGGAAAAGGTCAATCTCTGGAAGACGATGGGCTTTCTTCAGCAGTATGTCTACGTCGGGCGCAGACTCGACGCGGCGATCAGCCAGCGTATCGCGGCGCTCGAACAGAGCGACCCAGAGAAGGCGCGTATCGTCAAGGAAGAGATGCTCTTTGCTGTGCGCCAGAAGGTGCAGGACTTGCTCACACAACTCGCCATCAGCATTCAAGGCTATCTGGCGCTCGACCTGGTGCGCAAGAACAACCTGGAGTTGATCAAGGGCGTTGATCGCGCCACGACCAGCACCGTCTCGGCGCTACGCACGGCCGTGATCGTGGCGCAGGCGCTGGCGAATCAGAAGCTCGTACTCGACCAGATCAACGCGCTCAACACCACGACTGGCTCAATGATCGCTGCAACTTCCGAAATGCTGCGCACCCAGTCGGCGCAGGTTTATCAGCAAGCGGCCAGCGCCACGGTCAACATTGAGCAATTGCAACTGGCCTTCAAGAACATTTACGAGACGATGGACATGATTTCGGCCTACAAGCAACAGGCGCTGGGCGTCATGCAGCAGAGCGTGGACACCCTTGCCAACGAAGTGCGCAAGTCGCAGAGCTACCTGGATCGCGTGCGCACCGAAACGGCGGCGGCAGCCATCGCCGATATTCAGGTGACGGCAGACAATGCTAAGGTCGTGAGCCTATGATTATTTCCCGCAACGCTTTTGGGCGCGCTGCGCTGACCATGATCTTGCTGGTGACAAGCGTTGCCTTGCTTGCCGGCTGTTTTGGCAGCAACGAAACGCTGACCGTGCTGGCCGGCTCCGAGGTGAGCGACCTGGAGCCGCTGCTCGACCGCATTGCACGCGACTCTGGCCTCCAGCTCGAATTCGAGTTCACGGGCACACTCGACGGCGCCGACCAGTTGATGAGCGGCAAGGAAGTCGATCTAGCCTGGTTTTCGCATGCCAAATACTTGACACTGCTGGCCGCAGTCAACAACCGCATCCGCGCCCAGGAGAAGATCATGCTGTCGCCTGTCGTGATGGGCGTCAAGACGAGCAAAGCGCGGGAGTGGGGCTGGATCGACAACCCCGACGTGACCTGGCGCGACATTGCCGGCAAAGCAGCCAGCGGCGAACTCCGCTTTGCGATGACCAACCCCGCCTCGTCGAACTCGGGCTTTACGGCGCTGGTGGGCGTCGCCTCAGCGCTGGCGGACACCGGTGATGCGCTGCGCACGCAGGACATCGACACCGAGGCTTTGCGTCGCTTCTTTGCTGGCCAGGCGTTGACCGCTGGCAGTTCCGGCTGGCTGGCAGACGCCTATGTGCGTGACCAGGAGCGGCTGGACGGTCTGGTCAATTACGAGTCGGTGCTGTTGCAGCTCAACCAGGACGGCGAACTGCGTGAGGACCTCTACCTGATCTATCCGAAGGAGGGTATCATCACGGCGGACTATCCGCTGCTGCTGATCAACCCCGACAAGCGTGAGCAATATCAGAAACTGGTGGACTATCTGCGTACGCCAGAGATGCAACGTGCGATCATGGAGCAGACACTGCGCCGTCCAGTGAACCCGCAAGTGGTGGTGAGCGACCGCTTCCCGGATCAGGTGCTGCTCGAACTGCCTTTTCCAAACGACGTGCAGGTGCTCGACCAGTTGATCTATGGCTATCTCGACCAGCAGCGGCGGCCAGCGCACACCGTTTACGTGCTCGACACCAGCGGCTCGATGGATGGTGACCGTCTCCGCGATCTCAAGACGGCGCTGCTGGGGCTGACAGGGCTGGACACAAGCCTTACTGGGCAATTCGCCCGTTTCCGTAGCCGCGAAATCATCACGATGTTGCCTTTTAGTTTTGACGTGGCGGTGGCGACACGCTTTGTTGTGGACGATCCAACCGGGCAGAGCCGCGACATGGACGCCATTCGCAATTATGCCGATGCACTGGGAGCCGGCGGCGGCACAGCCATCTACACAGCGCTGCTACAGGCATACACAGAAGTGGCGCAGGCGTATCCAGACGACCCGGAACGCTACTACTCCATCGTGCTGATGAGTGATGGCGAGAACAATGAAGGCGCTGCCTATGACGACTTCGTTCGCCTGTACCGTACGCTGCCGCCAGCATTGCAAACTGTACCCGTGTTCACAATCTTGTTTGGCGACGGGAATCGTGGTGAAATGTCAGGTATTGCTGAATTGACTGGCGGCCGGCTCTTCGATGCGCAGCAGGAGCCGCTGAGTACGATCTTCAAAGAAATCCGCGGCTATCAGTAGACGGTGGTAGGGCGAATTGCCCAATCGCCCTCCGTTCAGGTGCATACCCTATGCGTACACGCGACCGCATCCTGCTCTTTCTTTACAGTACACCGAACATCGTCGGCTCATTGCTTGGGCTGGCGGGGCTGCTGCTCTTTTTTCTCGGCGTGATCCAGGATTTCTGGCTGTTCATCGTGGTGGGGCTTTACCTGATTGGCGTGTTGGTGACGCCAAAACAGACGGCTTATGATCTGTCGATCCAGACCCAGGTTTCCACCGACGAAATTCGGGCGCAGCTCGATGCGCTGGTGCGCAAGCTACAGAAGCGAGCGCCAGCCGAAGTGATCACCAAAGTCGAGAGCATCAAGACATCGATTGTCTCGATCCTGCCGATTCTGGCGGCAAGCAACCTGGGCGACCGCAACGTCTTCACGATCCGCCAGACGGTCTTCGAGTATCTGCCGACGGCGCTAGAGAATTATCTTTCGCTGCCGCCGGCCTTCGCCAACCTGCACCCGGTGCGCGATGGCAAGACGGCGCGCCAGTTGCTCAATGAACAACTTGACATTCTCGACCGAGAAATGAAGGAGATCGTCGTGGATATGAGCGCTAACGACACACAAAAATTGCTGGCGCATGGGCGCTTCCTGGAGCAGAAGTTCAACCAGGCGGACTTCCTGGGTGACCTGCTGGGAAAAAAGCCAGTTATGGCCGGGACGCCAACCATCCGCTCTTGAGCGACAGACTATGGGGTCAGTCTTCGCTATCGTCACCTACGATAAAAGCGTCATGGAATCTTGTGAGAGCGACAACCTTGACGAAATTCTGGAGCAAGCCAGACCAGATCGGGTCAACTGGATCACGATGAGCGGCATCTCACTGCAAGATGATCATGCCGCCTTCATGCGACTATTACAACACTTTCAGATCAACCCAAAGATCTTCAGCATCTTTTTCAAGCACGAGTCGCAGCCCTTCGAGGGTGAGTACGATGACTGTCTCTATCTGGAATATGCTATCCTGCTCTACCGGTCTTCGCTGCGCGCCCACAAGCGCGTCACCGGCGCAATCATCGTCGGCGCCAACTTTCTACTGCTACTCGAGCGCATTCCTTCCGGCATCTTCGAGCGGACGCGGCGCAAGATACTGAACCGGCACTCGCAGGTGCAGAAGTACGGCGCCGATTATCTGCTTTATCTACTGATCAAGACAGTTGTGATCAACTATCAGGAGATCTACAAGGCGCTGGCGCGTAAGTTCGAGACGTTGGAAGATGAGGTCATCGGCTATCCGGGACAGGAGGTCGTCTACGATAAGATTCTAGAGTTGCGCGACGAGTATAAGCCGCTGCGCACCTACCTGGTCGACCTGATCGACTTTGTGGGCGAAATCCGTGAGGATGATACGCGCTACATCACCAGTGGCATCAAGAAGCGGCTCGCCAAAGAGATCGTGCGCGAAACCGAGGCGCTGCTGGCCGACTATCATTACCTGCGCACCTGGATGGCAGAGTTGATCGAGATTCATCGCGCCAATGTTAATGAGAGCACCAATCGCGTCATCAAGATTCTGACAGTGATCTCGACGATCTTTCTGCCGCTTACCTTTATCGCCGGCGTCTATGGGATGAACTTCGAGCACATGCCAGAGCTGGCGTGGGAGTGGGGTTATCCGCTGATCATGGTCGGGATGACAATGCTGGCGATAGGCATTTTGGCGGTCCTGCGCGTCAAGAAGTGGATTTGAACGCGGGGCAGCATCAATACACTGTCAGGTCGGTTTGGTGTTATCGAGATTTGTCAGGAGGCGTCCGCGATGCTCCAAATCAACGAAACGATTTTCGAGGAGACCACTCATTCCCCGTCGCTGATCGACTTGGTGGGCTACGAACAGGCGCTGCAGGTGATCGATTTCTGCTTCATCGCCAACCCCTATTACCCAACGCCGACAATGGTCGACGCGCTGGTGCGCGAGGCGCCGCGCCTGATCAAACACTATCCATCGAGCAATCCGCAGGTAAGCGCCAGTCATCTAGCTGCTGTGCTCCATGTTGACCCAACGCATCTGCTCATCGGCAACGGCGCCACCGAGTTGATCACGGAACTGTGTCACCGCCTCGTGCCAAGTCTCGGCGCACCGATCCCGACCTTTGGCGAGTACATCGAAAAGATCGATCCCGACCGCCTGCGCCTTTACCCACTCCAGGCAACGGCGAACTATCAGCTCGACCTGGCTGCGTACTCAGCGTGGCTGCGTAGCGAGACTTTGCGTGCGGCGCTGGTGATCAACCCGCACAACCCGACCGGCCAGCTTTTTGCACGCACAGAGATGGAAGCGTTTCTCGCCGTATCCAGCGATCTCGACCTGGTGATTGTGGACGAGTCGTTTATCGACTTTGCGGCTGAGGATGTCCCCTCATTGCTGCCCGTAGCCGATCGCTTCCCGAATCTGGTGATCGTGCGCAGCATGAGCAAGCATTGCGGCGTCCCCGGTCTGCGTCTCGGCTATTGCTACAGCGCCAATGCGCGCATGGTGGCGGCGCTGCGCCATTCGCTGCCAACGTGGAATCTCAACACCCTGGCCGAGTTCTTCCTAAGCCTGCTGCCCGCCACCGACGCCGACTATCACGCATCCCGCCGTCGCGTGATCGAGGATGTGCGTCACCTCTACGCTGGCCTTACCCAGATTGAGGGCATCACCGTCTACCCGACCGGCGCCAACTTCGTCTGTTTTCGCATCGACGCTGGCATGACCGCGCGCCAGTTGCAGCGGCGTCTGCTGGTCGAGCATGGCCTGTACGTGCGTGACTGTTCCAACAAAGTGGGCATGGATCACTTTCACATCCGCGTTGCAACGCAGGGGCGCGAGCATGATATGCGGCTGATCGAGGTGCTGCCCAACGCGTTGATGCCTGCAACGTGAACGCGCAACGTGAAACAGTTGCAGCGGCGCTGCGTAGTGTCACGTATCATTACACGAATTCCGCCTCAATCAGGAGAGTTCTATGCAAGCGATCGTAGTCTATGAATCCCACTGGGGCAACACGGCGGCAGTAGCCCGCGCCATTGCCGAAGGCATCGGGCCAGAGGCGCGGGCAATGTCGACAGTTGAGGCAACCCATGAAGTGGTGGCCAATGCTCACCTGGTTGTTGCGGGGGCGCCGTTGCTAGGCTTTGCACTGCCCACGGAAGGCATGCTCAAGAGCATCGCCAGCAGCGCAGCCAATGATCCGACGCCGCCCGACCTGTCGCATCCTGGGATGCGGATGTGGCTTGACGCGCTGCCACCCGGTCATGGCCGCGCCGCTGCCTTCGAGACGCGCATCTGGTGGTCGCCGGGCAGCGCGGCTAAGGCGATCCTCAAGCGGTTGGCGGCGCATGGCTACGTCGCTCTCGACCCGGCGCAGAAATTCATCGTCGAGGACAAGTACGGGCCGCTGCGCGCCGGCGAGCTAGAACGCGCCAAAGCGTGGGGCGCAGCGCTGGCGCAGGCAATGGCAAAGACCATGCCGGTCATAGCGTGATGTCAGTACAAATGTGGACAGTCCGGCTCTACTAAACGACCTGCAAGCCTGACAAAATCTTACTCAAACAAAGGAGATCATCATGTCCGAACATTCCTGTGAAACCTGTCCGCTGCGCATGAAGGCCGAGGCCAATCCCAAATCGTGGCTGGCGAGGTTGTGGCGCTGGCACACGACATGGTGCCCCGGTTGGAAGGCTTACCAGCAGTCACTCAGCGCCAAGTCGTGACGCCAAGCCCAATGGGACGATCCGGGTGGGGCGCCCGAAACGCGCGGTGGTGGGGCGTGGCGTTGACTGCGACCGGCGTCGGTGGGGGCTTGCTGCTGCCCGCATGGCAAGCGCTGGTCGGTCGCGCCCCGCGCCGCGACGAAGGCATCGAAACCATCGCAGACGCTGTTCAGGCGTGCCGACGTTCGGGGCTTGCGGGCTGGGAACTGGTGACCTACGCGCAACGCCTGGTCTACCGCAAATTTAGCTTTTACTCCTGCCGCAACTTGTGGGACACACCCGCACAGGCGTTCCGCTATGGCATGGGCTACTGCACGCAGTACAACCTGGCGCTCAAGCAGCTTCTGGATCGGCTGGGCATCGAGACACAGGCGGTAACGGCTTTCAAAGTGCGCGTGCGTGACAACCCAGATTGGTCGATGGGACACACCTGGCTGCGTGTGCTGGTGCATGGTGAGGTGCGCGACGTGTGCGCCGGTCACGCCGACAACCTGTCTGGCCACGTCAACTTCACGCCGCTTGCGCCGGTCTGGCCGGTTAGTGTCCCCCAACTTTTCCTGCTCCATCTGGGCATGATTGCCTTCTGCGGCTTTCTGGAGTGGCGAGCTTTGCTCACCCGGCGACCGCTGCCCGAGTGGATGTTTCATGCCCAGGCAAACGTGTGAAGGCGCAAACGATCTAGCTGCGCAGCGACCTGGAAACAAATGGAGACCTTGATGTCAACTCACCCAGAAGATCACGATGCAGAACTGCGCAAACAACTCTACAGCCCGTCGTCGAAGCAGCCATCGATCGTCGATGTGCCGGCGATGAAATTTCTGATGGTGGACGGGATCGGCGACCCCAACTTTAGCCAACAGTACAAAGACGCCATCGAGGCGTTGTACGCGCTGTCGTACACCCTGAAGTTCGCCATCAAACACGCTGAAAAGATCGATTATCAGGTCTCGATGCTGGAAGGGCTGTGGTGGAGCGACGCAATGGACGTGTTCCTGGCGGGGGCGCGGGATGCGTGGCGCTGGACGATGATAGTGCGCCAGCCGTCGGCAGTGACGCCAGCCTGGATGGAAACCGCCGTCGAGGAAGTACGGCGGAAGAAAAACTTGCCTGCGCTGCCCGGCGTGCGGCTAGAGCCATTTCATGAGGGGCTGTCGGCGCAGATCATGCACATCGGCCCCTATGCGACGGAAGCGCCCACCATCCAGCGGCTGCATGACTTCATCCGGGCCGAGGGCGGCATCTTCGACGGACGCGTACAGAAGCACCACGAGCTCTACCTCGGCGATCCGCGCCGCGCGGCGCCGGAGAAGCTAAAAACCGTGATTCGACAGCCGTTTTCGCGTCAAACACCGTGACGCGTCGGCGCAACAAACGATGAAAAGGGCGAGCCGGCGCCCTCGCCCCTCGCCCTATTCCTGCGCCTGACGCGTCAACACCTTGAACGCCAGCTGACGCCCCATACCCTGACCGAACGCCAGCGCAAACCAGAGCGAGCCGATCGTGTCCACCAGCCCGACCTGGCCGATGTCGCCCACGCGCACCGGTCGCAGCCCCACGTCCCGGATCAACCCCTCCACCACCGCCTGCTCTGCGCCCCCCGGACCACAGTAGAACAGGTCGGCATGGAGGTCGCCGAACACAGGATTCTCGAAGTTCTCCCAGCCAAGACTATTGAAGGCGCGGTAGACCTGCGCACCTGGCGCGTAGGCGGCGAATTCCGCAGCGCTATTCATCATTGCCCCGCCGCCCATGCGGTTAGCGGCGTCGATGACGATTTTGCCCTTCAGCGCCGCCGCATGCGCCTGGATCGTCTCGCTCATCGCCTGGCCCGGAATGGCGAAGACGATCACCTCCCCAAAAGCGACTGCGTCCCCCACAGCGCTGGCGGTGGCGCCCAACTCTAGCGCCAGCGCCTGCGTCTCCGGGTTGTCCACGGTGCGTACGCCGAACATCACGTCATGCCCCGCTCGCGCCCACTTGCGCGCCAGGGTGCTCCCAATGATCTTGGCGCCCAAAACTGCAATTTTCATGAGTCTCTCCTGATTCCCTTAGGACGATTTTGCCGCGCTGCCTGCGCTTTGCAGCACATAGAACAGCGGAATGGCGACAAACAGCGCCCAGGCAGTCGGCGGCAGCACGAACGCCAAAACTGCGGCCAGGGCGTACAGCGCCGGCTCCAGCGGCCTGCGCGCAGCGGCTCGCGCCACCAGCGCCGGGCTGCCCCCCGCGTGATACAACTGGCGCGACCGCGCGTGCCGCCGCATCTGATGAACGCCAGCCCCGCAGCCATTAGCACCAGCGCAAAGATCGCCAGCCCGGTGGCGTTGCCCGGATACTAGCCAATCATGGCCGTGGGAAACGGGACGAACGACAGCGCCAGCAGTAGGATGTTTAGCCACAGCAGCCTGTTATCAACCTGCCGGATCAGCCGAAAGAAGCGGTGATGGTTGACCTAGAAGACCACCATGAAGAAGAAGCTCAACAGGTAGCCCAGAAACTTCGGCGCCAAGCGACAGCAGCGCAGCCAACGCCTCGCTAGCATCGTTGGTTCCCTCCAGGTGCGGCGTCTTGAGTCCAACACCAGCAGCGTGATCACGATGGCTACCACCCCATCGCTGAACGCCTCCAGCCGCCCAGGGTCGGGCAGACTTGCGGCAGCGTGTGTTCATATCCGTTCCGCCTGTGATTGCCTCACCACAGATAACCATCCTTCGCTTCCAGTTGTGGCGGCAGATCGCGTTCGCCCAACGTTGCGCGCACATCGCGCTCGATGATTCGGCACAGGGCTGACATGGGCACGTCGGTGATCTGGTTGGCGAAGGGGTCTTCGTTGACCTCGCCCGTGCGCTGCACGATGGCAAAGACGAACGCCAGCACCAACGTGAGCGGCGTCAGCCAAAACCCCACTCCCTCACGCACCATCGTCCCCACCAGCGAGAGCGGCGTCAGCACGATGAAGATCCACACGAACAGCCGGGTGAAGTAGTCGTACTGGCGCGGCACCGGTATCAGCTTGATGCGTTCGCAGATCGCCTGTTGACTC
>Ga0114938_1000745_pt1 | contig 23772 bp, 12 predicted proteins | sample AshMeaBigSpring_FD_88675 | JGI IMG/M metagenome (GOLD analysis project Ga0114938, IMG submission 88675) | Groundwater microbial communities from Big Spring, Nevada to study Microbial Dark Matter (Phase II) - Ash Meadows Big Spring | ecosystem: Environmental > Aquatic > Deep subsurface >...
ACTGTCTAGCTTTTCAGATGCTAAAGATTAAAACTGTAAATGAAATCAGGCAAGGAAAAACAAAACAGTCTACCTTTTAAGTTTGAAAGAATAAAAACTGTCTACTCAATTCAGTAAAAGTCAGTTCCCTATAGTGGAAACGGTTCGTTCCCATAGTGGGAACCACTCGTATCCACTATAGAAACAACTCGTTTCCACTATGGGAACTGTTTGTTTCCACTATATAAGTGACTTTTACTGAATTGAGTATAATAATCATTACTGTGTGATTTGCACTTCTGAGAATACAACAAGTCATGATTCATCGTAAAGCATCCCGATGATAGCGGTTAAAGGATACTATAAATGAAAAAAGTGACGGTATCCCATAAGCACTTACGATAGTGTCTCAATCCGGTCGTTAATTTCCTCTTTTATTTGGTGGCTCCAATAGTCATCAACCCCTGCTATATGCGCATAGCGCTGGTAGTTGCTGACAACACCGATCGCCTTTTCTATGAGGGAATCAGCGCCTTTTATATTGTATTTCTTAGCTACTTCAAGCAAATCTCCACGTTCAAAAGCAGAGTTTTTGTTGTTTATGGTCATGCAATGCCGATTTACATATCCCGGTGCCGACGGATCGACCGAAAATGTAAAATCATACGTGGGGGTAATATGCCATACACCGTCTTGCCCCATCATAAAGCTGAAATTCTTATTGTGGTCATCCACATTTCCTCCAAGCACATTCATAGTCATGGACAGGAATAACCGCTGCATTTCCACCGGCATGATGCCAATGCGACAGGCAGTGTCAAACAGAGACTCATAGCTGTCCGCTGTCGGGTTCATTGCTGCCAAAGTCTGTATGTGAATTTTCTCATTTCCTTTACGGTCAAACCGTTCCGTCAGGAAATGCGCTTCTTTTTCACCCTCGATAAGCATTGATGGCATCATTTCCATCCCTGCGTCCCTAGCCATCAGGTAATAACTATATTCGATACGTGTGGTTGGTAGTTCAATGTGCTCATCAAATTTGATAATCATTGGGGTAAAGCCAGGTGCGGGAGCACTTACCTGTCCCGAATAGCACTCATTGGTTTCTGTATTCACATGGATAATCGCTTTTGCTCTACGACCACCGGCCGATGTTCCCACCTTGAACAGGCTTTCAATCATCAAGTCGGGTTGCATCTCAGCCTTGAAGTCCTTAGCCTCGTTCAAGGCAGCATGGGCAATCCTATACAGGTCGGCAATCTCCACTTTAAACGGTTTCTCCATTTCTTCAACGGCAGGAGGTAAAAACTCCAACGCTCCCATACCTCGCCTACCGATGTATGCCAAGCGGTCAAGTGATGACAGGTCGCGGGATTTTATATGATGTGCTTTCGCCCATTCATTGAATACTCTATTTCCCCAATGGTCAGGCAGTGAATCGGCTATGAAAGAGGGCAAACCTCCAAAAATCTTATCATCCTCCGCATAAACAGGCAACCCGCGTTGAGCGGACACCCCATTTATTGGGGCTTGCAGTGGAGCGATGTCATAACCGCCCTTTATAAAGTCGCTATCGAAATAAAAGCATACCTTTTCTTTGTATTTCTCCTTATAAGCTACCAATGTACCTACTTTTCGATTCCATAAAAATACATCAAGATTTTGTATCATTATCGTTCCTCCTTACTCTTTTTGGAATGAATTTATTTATCTGTTTTAGTGCTAGCGGCGGCATGGGCAATTCTGGTAGCAAATCACTGATACGTTGCTCCATACCGACTATCCGCAACAGTGATATGAAATTATTCAGGGTCATATTCTGATTGACACCCTGTTCAAAATGGCTGATTGTAGCAAGGCTCACACCGGATTTCTCCGCCATTTCCTTTTGGCTCATCCGTGCGGCAAGCCTATACTCCTTTATGCGCTTCGCTAAAAGTAGCATAATATCTTGGTTGGTTACATAATCCGTATTCTTCATGCGTGGTAGAATATTACTATTTAGATGCAAAAATATATAATAATATCCATATATTACTACTATTATGGAATTTTCTTCTTGTTTTGCAAGAAGTCATTCAAATCTTTGTAGAGTAAATAAGGCGCAAACATATCCTGAACTTTATCTCTCTATAATTCATACAAGGAGTCCACAGCCCGTGCTTCATGGCATCTTCTTTCATGCGCATGAATGTGGCATCAGGATCGGTCTTGGAGTAGGAGTTACGTTCTCCAAGAGTATCAAGGTGATTGTCATATTCCATTAGCTTGTCACGATACTCTTCAAGTTCCCTGACCTGTTTCTTCTTTTGGCCAAGGGCTTTCTTCTGTTTCTTGTTGTAATCGGTAACTTTGCCATAATGAAAATTCTGATGCCTGAAGATACAAAAACTTTGTGCATAAAAAGAGGTTGTGCCAGAGTTTTGACTTTACCTTTGCACAACCTCTAGATAGCTATGCGGTTGAAGGATCCGCTTAAATCCAACTCAATTCTTTCTTGTTCTCTTCACTATCTCTTTCGAATATCTAATTGATAACTTTTGAACGTGCTGAGGCTCTGCTAACTTTCAGTCTGTGATCTTTTTAATGATAAACGAGTTATTATAATTTAAAAATATTCCACAGCTTTTGTCCTACTAATCAGAATGTTCTATCTTTGCACCACTTATATTAAAATGAATTTAAATATGTCTACAGAATTATTCTCTACGCTGCCCTATAAAGTGGCAGATATTAGCCTTGCAGATTTTGGTCGTAAGGAACTCGATTTGGCAGAAAAAGAAATGCCCGGCCTGATGGCTCTTCGCGAAAAATATGGAGAATCCAAGCCTCTTCAAGGAGCTCGTATCATGGGATCATTGCACATGACTATTCAGACAGCTGTGCTGATTGAAACGCTTGTTGCCTTAGGTGCTGAAGTGCGTTGGTGCTCTTGCAATATATACTCTACTCAAGATCATGCTGCGGCTGCTATTGCTGCTTCAGGTGTACCGGTGTTCGCTTGGAAAGGTGAAACGCTGGCTGAATATTGGTGGTGTACATTGCAGGCTCTTAATTTTGCCGGTGGTAAAGGTCCGAACGTGATTGTTGACGATGGGGGTGATGCTACGATGATGATTCACGTGGGTTACGACGCCGAAAACGATGCGGCTGTGCTGGACAAAGAGGTTCACGCTGAAGATGAGATCGAACTGAATGCGATCTTGAAGAAAGTATTGGCTGAGGATAACGGTCGTTGGCATCGGGTAGCTGCTGAGATGCGCGGTGTTTCGGAAGAGACTACTACTGGTGTACACCGTTTGTATCAGATGCAGGAAGAAGGCAAATTGTTGTTCCCGGCATTCAACGTAAACGACTCGGTTACTAAATCGAAGTTCGATAACCTTTATGGTTGCCGTGAATCATTGGCCGACGGTATCAAACGTGCTACGGACGTGATGATTGCAGGTAAGGTTGTGGTTGTATGTGGTTATGGGGATGTGGGTAAAGGTTGCTCACACTCGATGCGCTCTTACGGTGCTCGTGTACTCGTAACTGAAGTTGACCCGATCTGTGCTTTGCAAGCTGCAATGGAAGGTTTTGAAGTGGTTACGATGGAAGATGCTTGTCTAGAAGGTAACATTTTCGTAACAACTACAGGAAATATCGACATCATCCGTATCGATCACATGGAAAAGATGAAAGACCAGGCAATCGTTTGTAATATCGGCCATTTCGATAACGAGATCCAAGTGGAAGCTTTGAAGAAATACGACGGTATTAAACGTGTGAATATCAAACCTCAGGTCGATCGTTACTACTTCCCCGATGGACACAGCATCATCTTATTGGCCGACGGTCGTTTGGTGAACTTGGGCTGTGCAACCGGTCACCCTTCATTCGTGATGAGTAACTCTTTCACTAACCAGACTTTGGCTCAGATCGAGTTGTTCAACAAGAAATATGAGGTCGATGTTTATCGTTTGCCCAAACATTTGGATGAGGAAGTGGCTCGTCTGCACTTGGAAAAGATCGGCGTGAAGTTGACTAAGTTGACTCCTGAACAAGCTGCTTATATCGGTGTTTCGGTAGAAGGACCGTTTAAAGCAGAACACTATAGATACTAATCTGATTGGCAATTGACAATGAAGAGCTGAGGGCGCTACTTTCTAGGTACGCCCCATCAACGGCTTTTTATTGTCAATTGTCTCTTACTAATTGTTAACTGATTATGAAGAAGATTCTTCCTGACTTGATTGCCATTCTGGCATTTGTTATTTTATCATTTGCTTATTTCTTCCCGGCTGCTATCGAAGGACGTATCCTGTTTCAACACGACTCTGTGGCAGGAGCGGGTGCCGGACAAGAAGCATCTGAATACTTTGAGCGTACAGGTGAACGTACCCGCTGGACCAATTCTATTTTCGGGGGTATGCCGACTTATCAGATGGCGCCAAGTTACGACTCGACAGAGTCTTTACAATGGGTGGGAAACATCTATCGCCTGTTTTTGCCTCCTTATGTGATGCTCGCATTTATTATGATGCTGGGCTTCTACATCTTGCTTAGGGCATTCGGCGTATCTGTTTGGCTGTCCACTTTAGGAGGGCTCGTCTGGGCGTTCTCGTCCTACTTCTTCATCTTGATTGCCGCTGGGCATATCTGGAAATTTGTCACGCTGGCCTATATCCCACCTACTATTGCCGGTATCGTTCTGGCTTATCGAAAGAAATATCTGCTGGGTGCTATCGTCACGGCTCTGTTCTTTGCTCTTCAGATTCAAGCCAACCATGTTCAGATGACTTATTATTTTCTCTTTGTCATCCTTTTCATTGTGGGTGCGTACTTCGAAGATGCTTACCGCAAAAAAGAACTTCCTCACTTTTTCAAAGCAACGGCTTTCTTGTTTGTTGCGGCTCTCATCGGGGTGTGTACCAATCTTTCTAACTTGTATCATACTTATGAATATAGTAAGGAGACGATGCGTGGAAAGAGCGAACTCCGCCAAGAGGGTCCTGCTGCGGCTCAGACTAGTAGTGGGTTGGAAAGGGATTACATCACTCAGTGGAGCTACGGCATCGGTGAGACTTTGACTTTATTAGTGCCGAACGTGAAAGGGGGCGCTTCTGTTCCTCTTGCTAAGAGTGAGACGGCGATGGAAAAGGCAAATCCGATGTACAATGGTTTGTATTCTCAGATCACACAATATTTTGGCGACCAACCGATGACTTCGGGACCGGTGTATGTAGGGGCATTTATTCTGTTCTTATTTGTGCTGGGTTGCTTTATCGTGAAAGGTCCTATGAAATGGGCGTTGCTGGGTGCAACAATCTTCTCGATCCTCTTATCTTGGGGAAGAAACTTCATGGGACTGACCGACTTCTTTATTGATTATGTGCCGATGTATAATAAGTTCCGTGCCGTATCGTCTATCTTGGTGATTGCAGAGTTTGCCATCCCTTTGCTCGCTATCTTTGCGTTGAAGGAGTTGATCGCTAAACCGGAACTGATCAAGATGAAAGAGAACCGGACGGGACTGATCGTCAGTCTGGCTTTGACTGCCGGAGTGGCTCTTATCTTGGCCGTTGCGCCCGAACTCTTCTTCTCTAGTTATGTTCCCGCTCAGGAGATGTCGGCTTTGCAACAGGCTATTCCTGCCGATCAACTGTCGCCGATCGTTGCGAACTTGAAAGAGATGCGTATGGCGCTGGTTACTGCGGATGCTTGGCGTAGCTTCCTGATCATTCTGATTGGTATTGCGCTGGTACTGCTTTACCAAAGAGGAAAGTTAAAGGCTTCGTTTACGGTTGCCGCTATCACGATCCTTTGTGTGGTCGATATGTGGGGAGTGAACAAACGTTATCTATACGATGAAGAGTTTATTCCTAAGTCGCAGCAGACGGATGTGTTCCGGAAGACTCAGACGGATGAGATGATTCTTCAGGATTCAACGCTGAACTACCGCGTGCTGAACTTTGCATCGAACACGTTCAACGAAAACAATACGGCTTATTGGCACAAAAGTGTGGGCGGTTATCATGCGGCTAAACTTCGCCGTTATCAGGAGATGATCGATCATCATATCTCTAAGGAGATGCAGGAGGCGTATCGCGCAATTGCTGCGGTAGGTGGACGTATGGATAGCGTGGATGCTTCCAAGTTCCCTGTTCTGAACATGCTCAATACGAAATATTTCATCTTCCCGGCTGGCGAACAGGGACAGACTGTTCCTGTGATGAATCCATATGCATATGGAAATGCTTGGTTTGTGGGGAACGTTCAATATGTGAACAATGCCAATGAAGAGATTGATGCGATCAACAAGATTGTTCCTAGCGAAACGGCTGTTGTCGATGTGAAGTTTAAAGAGCAGTTGGGTGGAGTGACTCAAGCTTACAAAGATTCTCTTTCGAGCATACGACTGACAACCTACGAACCGAACCGTCTGGTATACGAAACGTCTTCTTCTAAAGAGGGAGTTGTTGTTTTCTCTGAGATCTATTATCCCGGATGGCAGGCAACCATCGATGGTCAGCCGGCAACGGTCTCTCGCGCCGATTACATCTTGCGTGCGATGAAGGTCCCAGCTGGCAAACATACCATTGAGATGAGCTTCGATCCGCAAAGTCTCCACATCACTGAGTCTATCGCTTATGGTGCATTGGCTTTGTTGCTGGTGGGAGTGATTGTTTTCGTTCTTATCCAGAGAAAGAAATACAACCAAAAAGAATCTTCAGCCAAAGAGGTTGAATAAGGAGGAGTGAGGTTTGGATAATAAACTGATCAAATAGGCTTGAATAAATAGGCTGAATAATGATGGAATGACGATTGGATGATACTTGAATGATGTTGTTGCATCTATCAAACTCCAATCTATCGGACTCAAAAATAAAGCGAGGAGATGCACCACATGGTTAAGCATCTCCTCGCTCTTTTTATCTGCCTATTACTGATTCAGTACTAAGGGACCTCTTTTTAAGAATTTATTCTTTCTCTCCGTATGCGAGATCACCTGCATCGCCTAAACCGGGTACTATATAAGAATGATCGTTGATTTCAGGGTCGATTGCTGCGCACCAAATAGTCGTTCTATCCTCTGGAAATACAGTCATGATGTGCTCAACCGCTTTTCTGCTGGCAATGATAGCTGCTACATGAATCTCAGCGGGATGACCTTTCGTTAGCATAGCCTGATAGCTCAGTTCCATACTTCCTCCGGTAGCCAACATCGGGTCGGTGATGATGAGCGTCTTGTTGTCGATTCTGGGAGAAGCTAAGTATTCGATGTGAATATCAAACTTAAGCGTGTCTTTGTATTTACGATAAGCAGAGACAAACGCATTTTCTGCTCCATCGAAATAACTGAGAAAACCTTGGTGAAAAGGTAAGCCGGCACGAAGAATGGTGCTAATAACCAAATTATTGTCAGGAGTACTCACAGGAGCAATGCCAAGAGGAGTTTCGATATCTTTCACTGAGTAGTTGAGAGTTTTGCTCATCTCATAAGCCATGATCTCTCCAATTCGTTCAATATTGCGTCGGAAACGCAAGCGGTCATTCTGGACATGAATGTTTCTTATCTCTGAGACATACTGATTAAGGATAGAATTTGTTTGACTGAAATCAATTACTTTCATTGTTGATTAATTAGTTGTTAAGTGTAATGTATCTTTTTATCATTTTGATACACGATTCCAGGCTGCAAAGTTAATTGATTCTCTTCAAATTGCAATATTCATTAGGCGGATATTATCGCCTATTTATATAAAGATTTTAAATTAAAGAAATATTTCTCTAATGAAAACTTTTATTTAAAAGAAAATATTACTTTTGTGAGAGAGTAAATCGGAAGATTTTGGTTTAGTATTTTTTAAGGCTATAAAGAGCTAATTATTTTACAGAACAATTATTAATTAATTTCAAAAGATAATGGCAAATTTAGATTTAAGTAAGTACGGTATCCCAGAAGTTACTGAGATTCTGCACAATCCTTCTTATGATGTATTATTCGCTGAAGAGACGAAAGCTGGTTTAGAAGGTTATGAAAAAGGTCAACTGACAGAATTAGGCGCTGTAAATGTAATGACAGGCATTTACACGGGACGTTCTCCTAAAGATAAGTATTTCGTTAAAGACGCTACTAGCGAAAATACTGTATGGTGGACCTCGGAAGAGTATAAAAATGATAATAAGCCGATTGATGAGAAATGTTGGAAAGTTGTGAAAGACATCGCTATCCAAGAACTTTCGCACAGAAGGCTGTTTGTTGTCGATGCTTTTTGCGGAGCAAATCCGAAGTCACGTTTGAAATTACGTTTTATCATGGAAGTTGCTTGGCAAGCTCACTTTGTAACAAACATGTTTATCCGTCCTACAGCTGAAGAGCTGGCTAACTTCGGTGAACCTGATTTCGTGATCATGACCGCTTCTAAAGCTAAGGTTAAAAACTACAAAGAGTTAGGCTTAAACTCTGAAACTGCCGTTGTGTTCAACCTGACTGAAAAGATTCAGGTGATCTTGAATACTTGGTACGGTGGCGAGATGAAGAAAGGGATGTTCTCGTATATGAATTATCTGCTGCCTTTGAATGGCATGGCTTCTATGCACTGTTCGGCTAATACAGATAAAGAAGGTAAGAGCACTGCTATTTTCTTCGGTTTGTCGGGTACGGGGAAAACAACATTGTCGACTGATCCGAAACGTTTGTTAATCGGTGACGACGAACATGGATGGGACGACGAAGGTGTGTTCAACTTCGAAGGTGGTTGCTATGCTAAAGTGATCAATCTGGATAAAGAGAGTGAACCGGATATCTACCATGCAATCAAACGGAACGCTTTGCTTGAGAATGTGACTGTTGATGCAGATGGTAAGATCGATTTTGCTGATAAGAGCGTCACTGAAAATACTCGTGTTTCTTACCCTATTTATCATATCGATAATATCGTGAAACCGATCTCTAAAGGTCCTCATGCTAAACAAGTGATCTTCTTGTCGGCTGATGCTTTCGGGGTATTGCCTCCGGTTTCTATCTTAACTCCTGAACAAGCTCAATATTACTTCTTATCTGGATTTACCGCTAAGTTGGCTGGTACAGAACGGGGAATCACTGAACCAACTCCTACTTTCTCTGCTTGTTTTGGTGCTGCTTTCTTATCATTACACCCAACTAAATATGCGTCTGAATTGGTTAAGAAGATGGAAAAGGCGGGTGCTAAAGCATACTTGGTAAATACCGGTTGGAACGGCTCCGGCAAACGAATCTCTATCAAAGATACCCGGGGTATCATCGATGCAATACTTGATGGCTCTATCGAAAAGGCTCCTACTAAAACAATCCCTTTCTTCGACTTTGTTGTCCCTACTCAACTTCATGACGTTAATCCTAACATTCTTGATCCGCGTGATACTTACGAATGTCCTTGCCAATGGGAAGAAAAAGCAAAAGACTTGGCTGGACGTTTCATTAAAAACTTCGCTAAGTTTACCGGTACTGAAGCTGGAAAAGCTTTAGTTACTGCCGGTCCGAAACTTTAATCCGAAAGTCTGAACATAAAATATGGTAATAGAGCACGCCTGATCGGGTGTGCTCTGTTTATTTAAACCTGTCAGGCGGATAATAAATGCTATTAATTGTCTGTCTTACAAAATATTCCTATTTTTATCGCCTTAAACACATCATACAATGAAAAACTATACAAATGCAACTTCTCGTTTGGCCTCTTTAGATATGCTTAGAGGCTTTGATCTTTTCTTGCTCGTCTTCTTTCAACCGGTTTTGGTTGGCTTAGGGCAAAAGCTTGATCTTCCTTTACTTAATCAGGTATTGTATCAATTCGATCATGAGGCGTGGATCGGTTTCCGCTTTTGGGATCTGATTATGCCACTTTTCCTCTTTATGACTGGGGCTGCTATGCCTTTTTCATTATCCAAGTATGTGATGGGTCATGATAAAACTCATGCGTATAAAAAGATTGCTCGAAGATTCGTCCTGCTGTTTATTTTTGGAATGATCGTTCAAGGTAATCTGTTGGGCTTGGATCCGAAATATCTCTATTTGTATTCGAACACCCTGCAGGCAATTGCTACCGGCTATCTCATTGCTGCTGCTTTGCTCTTGCACTTCTCTTTTAGGTGGCAGATCGTTCTGACGGCTGCTTTGCTGTTTCTTTATTGGGTTCCGATGACTTTTATGGGTGATTTTACTCCGGATGGCAATTTTGCTGAAAAGGTCGATCAACTGGTACTGGGGCGTTTTAGGGATGGTGTGTACTGGAATGCGGATGGTTCGTGGAGCTTCTCCGATCATTATAAATATACTTGGATCTGGAGCAGTCTGACATTCGGGGTGACTGTGATGTTGGGTGCGTTTGCCGGACAGATTATGAAAAACGGAAGTACGAACCCTGCAAAAGTTGTGAAGCAACTTCTTTTAATCGGACTCGCTCTCATTGGTGCTTCACTTTTATGGAGTTTACAGATGCCTGTCATCAAACGGCTGTGGACTTGTAGCATGACGTTGCTTGCCGGTGGTTATAGTTTTCTGCTGATGGCCTTGTTCTATTATTGGGTGGATTATTGTGGACATACCAAAGGACTCAACTGGCTGAAGATCTATGGAATGAATTCTATTACTGCTTATATCTTGGGCGAAGTGGTTAATTTCCGTTGTATCGCCAACTCGGTGAGTTACGGACTGGAAAAGTATATGGGAGATTATTATTCAGTCTGGCTCTCATTCTGTAATTATCTCATTCTTTTCTTTATCTTACAGTGCATGTACAAGCATAAACTTTTTTTGAAAATCTGATAACTTCAGATCCATTGCGAGTGCGTTTAGTGGATCCGGAGATTGATCCTTTTCAAAAAGGATGTGAATGGAAACCTGATGAGGCTGTGACTATTGCACCTCGGAAAGGATGGCTGAGCTATGTGTCGCCTAACTAGAAAAAGTGTGCTGAACTGTGCAGAAATCCTTTTTTTAATTATCTTTGCGGTTATAACGACTAACTGTCAAATTGTTAACTAATTAACAACCTAACACATGAGAAAAATTTACTTACTGATTGTCGGTGTTTTACTATTTGTTTCTAGTGTATATGCTCAAAATTCCGACTATACGCGAGGACTTACTATCTGGTTCGATACTCCCAATGATCTGAGTGGACAAGCTGTCTGGCTACGTCCTTATAGGTCGATGTATAATCCGGATAAGGATTGGGAGACTCGCTCGTTACCTATTGGTAATGGTAGTCTGGGTGCTAATGTCATGGGATCTGTTGCGGCTGAACGCATCACCTTAAACGAAAAAACGTTATGGAGAGGCGGACCAAACACTTCCGGAGGAGCAGATTATTATTGGAACGTGAATAAGCAGTCGGCTCCTGTCCTGAAGGAGATCAGAGATGCTTTTGCTAAGGGTGATCAGGAAAAAGCTGCTGAACTAACCCGGAAGAACTTCAACGGAATAGCTTCGTATGAGGAGTCGGATGAAAATCCTTTCCGCTTCGGATCTTTCACCACCATGGGAGAACTTTATATCGAAACCGGACTGAATGAGGTGAGAATGAAAAACTACAAAAGCATTCTTTCATTAGATTCGGCGATGGCTGTTGTACAGTTTGATAAGGAGGGCGTCAGTTATCTTCGTAAATACTTTGTTTCGTATCCGGATAGCGTGATGGCTATTAAGTTTACTGCCAGTCGTCCGGGAATGCAAAACCTTGTCCTGAGTTATATGCCGAACACGGATGCAAATAGTAAGCTGACTACCGATGGGTCGAACGGTCTCTTGTATATGGGTGAACTGAAGAATAACGGGATGAAGTTTGCCATGCGTATTCGTGCCATTAATAAGGGTGGAACAGTTACGGCTAAGGACGGCAAGTTGATCATCAAAGATGCGGATGAGGTTGTTTTTCTGCTAACGGCTGATACGGATTATAAGATGAATTTTGATCCGGATTTTAAAGATCCTAAAACTTATGTAGGTGTGGATCCTGTTGCCACAACTGCAAAAATGATGGAAAATGCGGTTATTAAGGGATATGATGCGCTGTATATGGCACACGAAAAAGACTATTCGGCTCTTTTCAATCGGGTGAAACTGAAACTAAATCCTCAAGTGGAACCTGCTAATCTCCCTACTGCCCAACGATTGGTGAACTATCGGAAGGGAAAACCTGACTACTATTTGGAAGAGTTGTATTATCAGTTCGGACGTTATCTGCTCATTGCTTCTTCTCGTCCGGGTAATATGCCGGCTAACCTTCAAGGTATTTGGCATAATAATATCGATGGGCCTTGGCATGTGGATTATCATAATAATATTAATGTCCAGATGAATTATTGGCCTGCTTGTTCAACTAATTTGGACGAATGCATGTGGCCGATGATCGATTATATTCGTGGGCTGGTGAAACCGGGTGAGAAAACGGCTAAGGCTTATTTTGACGCTCGGGGATGGACGGCTTCTATCTCGGCGAATATTTTCGGATTTACCTCTCCACTGACTAGCGAGGATATGTCGTGGAACTTTAGTCCGATGGCTGGTCCTTGGTTGGCTACTCATATCTGGGAGTACTACGACTATACACGCGACAAGAAGTTCCTGAAAGAAATCGGATACGATCTGATCAAAGGGGCAGCGCAGTTCTCGGTCGATTATTTATGGCATAAACCTGATGGCACTTATACAGCCGCACCTTCTACTTCTCCCGAACATGGACCGATCGACCAAGGGGCAACTTTTGTTCATGGGGTGATCCGTGAGATCTTGTTGGAAGCGATCGCTGCCAGCAAAGTGCTCGGTGTAGATGCTAAAGAACGCAAACAGTGGAGCGAGGTTCTCGACAAATTGGCTCCTTATGAAGTGGGACGTTATGGCCAACTGATGGAATGGTCGGCTGATATCGATGATCCGAAAGATGAACACCGACACGTGAACCATCTGTTTGGTTTGCATCCGGGAAGTACGATCTCTCCGATCACAACTCCCGATCTTGCCAAAGCTTCGAAAGTTGTTCTTCAACATCGGGGTGATGGGGCTACCGGTTGGAGCATGGGCTGGAAGTTGAACCAATGGGCACGTCTGCAAGATGGTAATCATGCCTATACCTTGTACGGAAACTTACTCAAAAACGGTACCGTTGATAACTTGTGGGATACTCATCCACCTTTCCAGATTGATGGTAACTTTGGAGGTACTGCCGGAATCACGGAAATGCTTTTGCAGAGCCATATGGGCTTTATCCAACTATTACCAGCCTTACCGGATGCATGGAAGAATGGTTCGATAGAAGGTCTGACTGCCAGAGGTAACTTCGAGGTGGGGATCACTTGGAATGAGAATACATTGGAAAAAGCAACGATCTTCTCGAAGATGGGTACTCCCTGTGTAGTGAGATACGGCGACCAAGTACTTTCTTTCAAAACACAGAAGGGAAAAGCGTACACCGTAACTCTAAAGGATGGTCAACTTCAACTGAAGAAATAATAGAACTGATTGAGACTTAAATGTCTTACCCGACGTTTAAGTTGTACAGATAATCTATCTGATAAAACAAAGTCCTCTTCATCACATGATCGATGAAGAGGACTTTTGTTTTGTCTATTCTTTCCCATGATCGATGAGAAGAGAGCTGCTTTTCTTACCATTCCTTGCATCAAACAGGTATAAAAAATAAAGCGAGAAAAACCGCAGGGTCCTTCTCGCTTATTGGGGGATTTTGATTAAGGTCAGAAAACTTATGTATAAGGTTAGAAAAATTACATGGCTTACTCAACTACATTCACCCGGATTGTGGCTAATGTGGTCGACTCTTGTTTGTAATTAGCATTCGTTCCTACGAATGTAGCTGTATACGTCCCTACTTTGTTGTATTGATAAATATGTGAATTCAGGGTTTGCGTTATATTCTTTATATTCACTCCGTGGTCTGGAGTACAAGCATTGATCACGATGGGGTTTGAAACTAACCAACTATATTTAAGTCCTGTTTTAACTCCGCTACTATGAATAAAGAACAAGCCGTTTCCTGCATCTTTCAGGTTCCAGATACCACTGGTATTGTTGGTTACTGTACCATACTCACGGTCTCTTGTCATGCTCTTCTGATCCGGATAATTCTTTTTGTTATCCATGTTCAAAGCTGTGAATCCAAAAGCATCGGCAAATAGACTGGTTGTCTGTCCATCGGTCATCTCGTTTTGGACTTTCACATTGGTGAAGTTCATACGAGGCTGAGTGGATGAGTTATTGGTTGCTTTATAACGTATAGCGATCGAGATCTTTTTACCAAGATACTCCTTCAAGTCGATTTTATACGACAAAGCAGTAGTGGCAGTCAACGGTTTTTGAGGAAGTTCGCTTTGTGGAACGAGCTCTTTCCATTGGAAGTTCTCAACGAGTAGAGAATCTTCTTCGAAATTCTTTTTTCCCATTCCTGGAAAACTGTCTGAGATATACATGCTTAATACACCGGCAGTGCATTCGGCATTTCCGTATTGAGGCCATATGGCGAAATTAAGAAGCGAGGCTGTGAGATCTTTTGCATCTACCAATGTTCTATCTCTATATTCATATTTGCTGCCAATTTCTCCACTGAAGAAAGTGATAAAATCAGGATCTCCTTTTAATGAGAACTCCACGGGGGTACCTTTCTTCACAGTAATCGTTTCACCATCATAACGAACATTCTCGTTAGTTACGACGCCAACGCTAAGCTCGGCATTTTGTTTGAGCTCTTGATCACAAGCCGTTAAGAGGATGCTTGTGATGCAGATAGCTGCTAATTTATATGCTTTCATTTGATTCATTGTTTGTTGTTCACACTATAAATTTAGGATTACCATCCCGGATTATTGATTTTAATCTCACTGTTCACCGACATTTCGCTTGCTGGGATCGGGAAATAATTATAGGCACTTGATATTTTAAAGTAAGTGTATACGTTTGCGGGACCTTGTGTCCATTGTATACCGGCTTGAGCGATCGGTGCCTGTTCGTTCATCTTTTGAACGTATTCTCCCCAACGGATCAAATCGAACCGACGAGTATATTCGAAACAAAGTTCCATTGCTCGTTCGTCTTTCATCGCTTCACGGAACTCATCTTTGGTCAAGTTTGCCAATGGAGCAATACCGGCACGTGTTCTCACCTTGTTGATACATTCGTATGCCAATGGAGTAGGAGCACTGTTGATCTCATTTTCTGCTTCAGCAATCATCAACAGCACGTCCGAATAACGGAGAACAGGGAAGTTGATTGGAGTATCATTCTTGGCTCTGGGGTCGCTCTTTTCATATTCGCGACGGAACTTAGCACAAGCACGTGCACGGTTTTTATCCGATTCAGCTTGGGTCTTTTCGATGTCTAACGGTCCGTATTCATAAGATGGGTATTTAAGAGTTCCCTTTTTGCCATATTCAAACAAACGACTAACCACCGGACGATCTCCACTGGTTGATTGTTGATAGGTAAATGGAGCGATGTTCCAGTCGCAACGTTCGGTATCTCCGTTCTTCTCGTATAGATCGAGGAGTTTAGGAGTTGAGTAGATGAAAGCATAAGAAAAGCCCGGGTTATCTTTCCCTTTTAAAGTGGTCGACGACAAGTCCGGTGCCGGTATACCAATTATATTTCCAATTCTACCTTCTGTGCGAGTATCCGTCGAACGGTTACCTGCAAACTCAATTTCCCAGATGCTCTCTTTGGCAGTAGTGTTGTACTGGTCGGAGCAAAGATCGATAAACACATCCCAATAGTTAGGTGCGAGATCATGTCCCTCATTCATCACCATTTGAGCAAATTTGCTGGCTTGTGTGAAATATTCTTTTCTTTTTTCTTCATTCGGCTGTTCGTTGTCGCGGTAGCATTCTCCGGCACGGAACAAGCAAACTCTGGCTAATATTCCCCAAGCTGCTGATTTAGAGATACGACCGGGAAGATAATTCAGATCAGCTGCTGATTTCAAATTATTGGCAGCTTCACTTATCTCTTGTGTGATGAAGTCGTAAATCACCTGTTTGTTAGTGCGTGGGAGTGCAAGATTGTTGACCGATTGAGTAGAAGTTGTTTTAAAAGGTACATCTCCCCAACAAGTAACTAATACCGAGTAGTAATAGGCACGCAAGAAACGAGCTTCAGCTTTGTATTGTACTTTTAATTTAGCATCCATATCGGGAGTTCTGTCGATGTTCTCGATGAACAGATTCGCACGGTCGATACCTGAATATAAATCGAACCATAATGCGCTGACCAATGGATCGGCATTGTTGGCATTATTACAGATGAGGCCTGTACGTGGCGAGCGACCGGTTCCTCCGAAATGCTCTAGATCATCTCCACCTATCAAGAATAGATAATCACTTCCGTAAAAAGGAGATTGCAGTAAGTTTGCATACACAGAGGTAAGAGCTGAAAAAGCTTCTGTCTCATTCGAATAGAAAGTTTCCGGAGTGAGGGAAGTTGGCTCTTTATCAAGAAAGTTACAGGAAGTAAAGCTCGTTCCTATAAACAAAGATAAAACTGCTATTTTTATTTTTTTCATGATGACACTAAGTTAAATTGATTAAAACCCTAAATTGATACCGAAGTTGATTGAGTAAGCTCTTGGGTATGCAGAGAAGTCTAAGCCCGGAGTTAATGCTCCGTCGCGGATCGATACTTCCGGATCGTATCCTGAGTAGTTGCTCAGCGTCCATAGGTTTTGTCCCGCTACATACACCCGTAATTTGTTCAAATTCAATTTTTTAATGGCTTTAGTAGGGAATGTGTATCCTAACGAAACTGTTTTCAGACGTAAGAACGAACCATCTTCGATCAAGCGACTAGAGAAAACTTTGTTTGAACTTGAGTTCGATGCAACCGGAATATTGCTAGTTGGGTTCTCCGGAGTCCAACGATTGGAGAAACTTGCATATTGGTTCAGTTCGCGCGCTTTGCTGTTCGAACTCTCGAACATCAGCTTGTTGGCATTCAAGATGTCATTTCCACAGCTCCATTGGAAAAAGATACTTAGATCGAATCCTTTATATTCAAAATCATTCGTGAAACCTCCGGTTAACTTGGGCAGACCGTTTCCGATGATTGTTTGATCGTTTGAGTCGATTTTTCCATCACCGTTCAGATCCGCATATTTAGGCATACCTGGCTGGGTATTGTTCTCAGAGGTAAAGGCAGGAACATTTGATTTAAGCGTGTATGAATTTCCGTTTTTGTTGAAGTCCTCATATTTGTAGGTACCTTCGTAGATATATCCGTACATCATTCCCATCGAATTACCGATCTTGGCAATGTAGCTTGGCTGGCCGTTGTAGGCTTGATCGAACTTAGCAGCAGTGAGTAGCGCTATTTGATTATCAGCCAACGCAAGTACTTCATTCTTGTTGATCGCAAAGTTTATATTGCTGTTCCAATGGAAATTCTTTTTGTTGATATTTTGGGTGTTGAGCGTCAATTCAACTCCGCTGTTACGGATCTTACCAATATTTTTCATTGCACTCACATAACCTGATGAAGAGGGTAAAGCCGCTTCAAGGAGTAGGTCGCGCGTAACTTTACTATATAAATCGACAGTCATGTTGATGCGTTCGTGGAAAAAGGCCAAGTCGAGTCCGAGGTTCCATTGCTCAGTTGTTTCCCACTTCAAGTTCTTGTTAGGCAGAGATACAGGCACTGCTCCTGTGTTTGTCAGCGTATTCTGGAACGGATAAACGCCACTTGGTACGCTACCCAACGACATGAAATCACCTGTTCTTTCTTTTAATACCTGAAGAAGAGCATAAGTGTCGTATTCACCTACGCGGTTGTTACCGGTAAGTCCCCAGCTAAGACGCAATTTACCATTCGATAAGATCGATTCTAATGGTTTCATGAATTTTTCTTCTGTAAAGTTCCATGCAGCCGACGCTGAAGGGAAGTATCCAAAGCGATTGTTGCTGCGGAATTTGGAAGAACCGTCGGCACGGAAAGTTACCGAACCATAATATTTTGATTTATAGTTGTAATTCAAACGACCTAAATACGACAACATCGACCACGAAGATTGAAGCGTGTTTGTAGTGCTAGGTAACCCTGCATTCATACCTGCCATTCCTAATGATTCATTGGGGATCTGTATCGTTTTGAACGAATAAAAATCGTAGTCGGAGTTTTGCAATGTTACACCCGCCATGGCATTAAAATAGTGGGTCTTTTTAATATTTGTCTGATAAGTTAGGATGTTTTCATTCAACCATGTACGACGTTCGTTGGTAGAGAAAGTCCCATTTACCTTATCTGCCGAAACAGGATTACCGTAACGGGTCTTCGAATTATTGAAACTCTCACCTTTGCGATTGTCGATGGTGTAAGTACCCGAAACTTTCAGTTTCAGTCCTTTAAGAAATTCATATTCCGCGTAACCATTGAATTGAAGATAGTTCGTATAGCTTTTACGGAACTCCTCTTTTTGCGACATGATTGGGTTGAAACGATAATCATAACTGTAGTTCACATCTTCATCTTGGATGTTTTCCTTAAGTGAAGACAGGGGTGTTCCTGGTTGTGTGATCGGACGGTATCCCCATACACTGTAGAATAGATTGTTCATCCCACTATAAGAATTTTGAGAGGGTGAACTACCTGTCTGACTAGTACGCGAGTAGTTGGTTGCTAGGTTTACCGTTAGTTTATTTTTCTTGATGGTTGTATTCAAACGACCTTGCAGGCGGTTATAATTAGTATTCATCAAAATACCGTCTTGATCGAAGTATGATAGAGAAGCATTGTAACGTACGGTTTCAGAGCCACCACTTGCACTCAAACTGTGGTTTTGTTGCCATGCTGTTTGGAAAATCTCATCTTGCCAATTGTATTGAGGAATGTTACGATAATCTTCTAAAGTCCATCTTCTGCCTTCGTATTCCTTAAAATAAGTAGTTCCGATCAAGGTTGGAGAGATCTCGTTTTGAAGTTTTACAAATTCGTACGCATCCATCATCGGGATCGTTTTTGTAATGTTTTGGAAGCCAGCGCTACCGTCATAAGTAATTTGTGGTTCACCCACTTTTCCTTTTTTAGTGGTGATCATCACTACTCCGTTGGCACCTCTGGCACCATAAATAGCTGTTGCAGATGCATCTTTCAAAATGTCGATTGATTCGATATCGGATGGGTTGATTGAACTACCGATAGTAGGATCTTCAACGGGAAAACCATCAATCACATATAAAGGAGAATTGTCTTGTGTCAAGGAGTTGTTACCACGGATCACAATATTCATCTGTCCTCCCGGCATACCTTCACCTGAACTTACATTGACACCGGCAATTCGTCCACCCATAGCTTGGTCGAATGAACCTACCGGAGTACTGAGAAGATCTTTCATGCTGGCTTTGGCTACCGAACCGGTCAGGTCTTTCTTGCGCATCTCCTGATAGCCTACTACTACCACTTCATCTAAAGTTTTTGAATCTTCTTTCAGAGTGATGATCATAGGACGTTGGTTGTCTGCTTTTTGTTCAACACTAACATATCCTATAAAAGAAAAAACCAATACAGCATTTTTGTTAGGCACTGAAATAGAAAAATTACCATCTATGTCACTGATTGTTCCTTGTGTAGTACCTTTCAATTGGATGCTTGCACCCGGAATGCCTTCCCCCATAATATCTTTCACTGTCCCTTTTACAGGAATCTGAGCAAACACAAATGCGACAGAAAACAAAAGGAACCAAGTAAGGACGACTCCTCTCTTTCCTGCTTGAATAGCTAAATGTTTTTTCATTAGATTAAAAATTAAGTAAAATAAATATTTCAACGTTGGCAAAGATAAATGTGCTTTTTTCCCTCATATGGATAAAATTATTCAGTATTAATATAAAATAATACAAATTTATGTTTTGCCCCTTTTCATCGTTTTTATTGTGAGCTAGAAGAACTATCTCGTTTTGGATAACTTTACTTTTTCCAGTAAATCGGATAATTCCTTAGCTATTTCAGGATACTTTGATATAAGATTTGTTCTTTCAACGGGGTCGGATGACAAATCGAATAACTGTGGTTTTTTACTGTTACCTAGCTCCATCTTTGTCCAAAACTCTATTTCTGGTTGGCTGCTGGGTTCGATATATTTCCAGTTGCCTTTGATAATAGCAAGGGTATTATTTAGGTTTTGTTGCACGATATACTCGCATCCGTTCGTGTCTTTTCCCAGTAGGGTGCTCAAGCAATCCCGACTATCCGGAGCTGTCCCAATGGGGAGCTTCTGATGCAATAAGGATGCGAGTGATGCATAGACATCTATCTGTGAGAACAATGCTTGCTGCTTCGTTGGCTTGATTTTCGCCGGCCAGCGTACGATAAATGGAACTCGCGTACCTGCTTCGTATAAGCTGTATTTACCTCCTCGATAAATGCTCATCGGACTGTGACCATTCAGTCGCTCTTTTGCATAATCCTGATAGCCATCATCTATTACAGGACCATTATCACTCGTAAATACGAGAATGGTGTTGTCGGTCAATTGCAGACTGTCTAAGGTATGCATGATCTGACCAATGGTCCAGTCGAGTTGCAAAATCACATCTCCGCGCGTTCCTAATCCGCTTTTTCCTGCAAAACGAGGGTGTGGTACTCTTGGTACATGCACATCTTGTGTACCCATATATAAGAAGAAAGGGTTGTCTTTATGCTCTACAATGAAGTTTTTGGCTCTTTCTGTGATCACATCAGCAATGTTTTCATCTTTCCAAAGAGCAGCTTTTCCTCCGGTCATCCATCCAATGCGTGGAATGCCGTTGATGATTGTATTATCATGTCCCTGACTGGGTTTCAATTTCACTAGTTCTGGGTTTTCCTTTCCAGTTGGCCAGTTCCCTATTTTATGTCGGTAGCTGACAATTATAGGGTCTTTGGGGTCAAGTCCCACTACTCGTCCGTTTTCAACAAAGACGCAAGGAACACGGTCGACTGTTGCGGGGATCACAAACTCATAGTCGAAACCGATGTCTTGTGTGTTGGGTTTAATCAGGTAATTGAAATTAGTTCCTCCCTTGGGACCTAGTCCCAGGTGCCATTTTCCCACTACACCGGTCGAGTAACCTGCCCCTTTCAGCATATCAGCCATCGTGACGCAGGCGGTATCAATGATGAGTTCAGAATTTCCGGGAGCAATTCCTGTGTTATTTTGCCTCCAAGGATATCTACCTGTCAGCAAACCAAAACGGGAAGGTGTACTTGTTGCCGAGGTGGCATAGGCGTTGGTGAACTGTATACCTTGTCCTGCCAAACGATCAATATTAGGTGTACTGATCTTAGTGGCGCCATAGCAACTTAAGTCGCCGATTCCTAAATCATCTGCAAATATATAGATGATGTTGGGCTTATCCACATTTTTGTTTTGTGGCTTTTGTGATGAGCTGCATCCCACTAATAAGGGTATTCCAGACAAAAGAGGTAGTATCTGTGATAGGCTTGTCATTGTTTTTTTTATTAATCTCTTAGAATGCAAAATTAGGAGGATAATGATGATCTCTGTGGGTAGGAATGTCCAATGATCTGCCAAAATAGTACATGAAAAGTGACTTGCCGTTTTCTCTCACTAAGTTTATTCTCTCTTGAGTGCGCTTCTTTTCCATACAAACAAAAAACGCGCACTCAAAAGACGACAGCTCTGTTTTAACAGATAAACAAACTTTGCATGCGGATGATACTGAATAGCGTTAATGGATTACACTATTCCTCTTCGTCTTGCTCTTCTTCACCTCTGCGATATGCCATCGGACTTACATGATACATCTCTTTGAAACATTTGCTGAAATACCGGGAAGAAGAGAAGCCTATATGATCAGAGATCTCTGTGATATTAAGTTCCGGATTATTGCGTAGCATCACGGCTCCCTTTTTCAGACGGATGCTTAAAATGAAATCATTCGGTGTTTGTCCCGTTACAGCTTTTAATTTCGTAAAGAGATTGGTTCGGGCCATCCCCATCTCGCGTGCAAAGAAGTTAACGTTGAAATCTGTGTTATCTAGATTTTGCTCGATAATCTCCATGGCACGATCCAGCATCTCTTTATCCATAGGATTGGTTGCCAACATTTGAGCATATGCTTGTGGCTGTTTGCTGAATTTCTCTTGTAGTAACCTTCGTGAGTTGACTAGATTATTGCAGCGTGAAATCAACAGATTGGTGTTAAACGGTTTGGTGATATAATCATCGGCACCGATTTTTAAACCTTCTATATTGTATTCCACAGCTGTACGGGCTGTTAATAGGACCACTGGTATGTGACAAGTATCGAAATCGTTTTTAATGTGTCGGCATAGTTCAGTCCCGGTCATTCGAGGCATCACAACATCACTTAATACGATAGTCGGCATTTCACTCTTCACCAGACTCAACGCCTCTTCACCATCAGAGGCTGTAATAACCTCATAGAATGTCTCGAAAATGTTCACCAGCATTTGTTTAATGGCTTCATTGTCCTCTACAATCAACATTTTTGCATCAGCAATTCGTTTGTTGGCCTCTTCCTCTTGCCACTCAGTCTCCGGGAGTTTTTCTATCTGCTCTGTTGACTGTTGTTCTGGTGAAAGGTCAACTTCCTCCATATTGATTTGTTCACTAGAGAAATGTTTATTTCCTAGTTTCAAGCAGACAATGAAAGAACTACCTTTCTTTAGAGCGCTTTCAACTCGGATAGTTCCATGATGGAGTTCGATGATTCCTTTTGTTAAAGCCAGTCCGATACCGGTACCTGCTCCTGTATTCAACGAGTCGAGACGTTCTGTCTGGTAGAAACGATCGAATATTTTATCGATTTCATGAGCATCTATTCCTGCACCTGTATCTTTGATCTCGATGATTGCTTCTTCTTGGGTTTGATGTATACTGATCGAGATAGAGTCTTCCTCTTTGGTATGTTTGAAAGCATTGGAAAGAAGATTGTTGATGACTTTCTGCATTTGCTTTTGGTCGTACCATACTTCTATCACATCGTTCGACTTGCTGAATTGAAAATTGATCTGCTTGCAGCTGGCATATTCAAGGAAGAGAAGATAGTTCTCATACAAAAACTTCACCAAATTATGTTTGCTGACTTTTATTTTCATATGTCCTTGTTCCTGTTTGCGGAAATCAAGGAGTTCGGTGATGAGCTCTCTTAACTGGATACTACTCTTATAAATTCCGAGAACTTTATTGTAGATGTTAGGCGTGAATGATTGAACCTGCAATAAAGTCTCCACTTGTCCCACAATGAGGGTTAACGGAGTTCTGAATTCGTGCGAGATGTTTGTAAAGAAGCGTAACTTAGATTGATTGAGCATCTCAATATCTAAGTTGTGTTTTTGTTCATATTTCAAGGATTCTCTGAGTCTGACACGGGCTTTATAATCACGGATGAAGTACCAGAATAAAGATACGATAATAATGATATAGATAGAGTAAGCCCACCAAGTTTTGTACCAGGGAGGAAGAATATGAATAATCAGTTTGCATTCCTTAATGTCATCTCGATGAGCCTTGACAACCAGAGTGTACGTTCCGGGATTCAAGTTCGTATAAGTGATCAGCATCTGTTGGCGGTATGTCTTGTTCCAACTTTTAGAGAATCCCTCAAGTCGATAATAGATCTCTTCGCGATTTGCCGATATGAAATTAGAGGTAGCATATTCTATACTGAACATGGATTGGTCTGCACCTAAGCTGATCTCTTTCGAATACGACAAGCTCTGTTCTAAAATTCCGGTTTCATCGCCCGGAATAACCTCTTTCCCATTGACAATTAGTCGGGAGAAACTAATACGATATGGCTTAGGAGTAAAAT
>Ga0114938_1000748_pt1 | contig 23690 bp, 21 predicted proteins | sample AshMeaBigSpring_FD_88675 | JGI IMG/M metagenome (GOLD analysis project Ga0114938, IMG submission 88675) | Groundwater microbial communities from Big Spring, Nevada to study Microbial Dark Matter (Phase II) - Ash Meadows Big Spring | ecosystem: Environmental > Aquatic > Deep subsurface >...
ACTGCTTGGTGATCGCCGCCGTCAAGGTCGTCTTGCCATGATCAATGTGACCAATCGTGCCTACGTTCACGTGCGGCTTCGTCCGCTCAAACTTCTGCTTGGCCATGTGTTCGCTCCTCCCCTAAGCGTTGGTAAGTGGACTTTGGACTTACCCTTGGTTCCTGCCGCACGTGGCGGCGCATATGACGGTGGAGCCCACGGCCGGAATCGAACCGGCGGACCTCTTCCTTACCAAGGAAGCGCTCTACCGACTGAGCTACGTGGGCTCAAACAACCGGCAAGACCGACTGGGTTGTTTGTGCGCGTTTGAAAAAAAAATCCGAATTGAAGGTGGAGCGGGCGACGAGATTCGAACTCGCGACATCCAGCTTGGAAGGCTGGAGCTCTACCAGCTGAGCTACACCCGCATGCAACCCCAGCAGCCGCCGCGACCCTACCAGAGCACCCCATCAGGACACTTCATCTCGACGCGCTGAAAAGACTCATGCAGGAAGTCCTGTAGTGACTATCGATCTCTAAGTCGTTCCGTCGAGATCTCCTACACAAGACCCATCTCCGGTTGGTGGTGGGGGGAGGATTCGAACCTCCGTAGGCATTCGCCGACAGATTTACAGTCTGTTCCCTTTGGCCGCTCGGGAACCCCACCGGATATAGACCACCACGAACGGAACCTCAAGCGACCCGAATTATCCCGGCAGGCTTACATCCGCTCGTTCAAATCACAAAGATCCTGGAGCCAGCGGAGGGACTCGAACCCCCGACCCACTGATTACAAATCAGTAGCTCTACCAGCTGAGCTACGCTGGCGGTCGAAAATGCGAAAACACCCCTTCACCCTCTTTCAAAAAGAGCTTTATAAGAGGTTAACCGGCTGCATGTCAAGCCCAAAACGACGGGATTATAAAACCTGGCATGAAAAAAGCAAGAACTATTTTCACCAGACCCAGATTTGAACGCAGCTCCCTGAAACCGGCCGGCTGCGGGAGGCCAATCGGTTGCGGCAGGCGCCGGGCCCTTGACAAAGCAAGATGTCTCTGTTTTATGACAGCACATTTAGTTTCCTTGGCGGGCCATTGACACCAGAGCTTGTGGGTGCCCATTTCACTCAGGACATCCGCAGCTGGATGCCCGACAGCGAGATTGGTAGCGATGAATTCATCCAGATTGGGAAATCAAAGGACGGAAACCCGCGCATGATGCATCATCTCAGCTTTATTCTCGCGGCCACCCTGGCCCTGCTGACCGCCTGTTCCACAGCAGCGCCCAGCCGCCCGTCCAAGGCGGCCACGCCGAACGCAACCTCCGCTCCGGCAGCGGGTTCCGCCGCTACCAACCCGCAGCGGGATGACCGTCCGGCCCAGCCGGCGATGAATCCCAAATTCCTGTTCCCCGTCAGTCCGGCGGACCGCGCGCCGGCCGGTCCCATGAGCGAAAAAGGTGACGAGATCTCCATCGAAGAAGAGGAAGACGAAATCCCCGGGCGACCGCCCCAGAAACAAGCCGTATCCATCGGCCGCGCGCTGGGGCTTTGCCGCGCCGCTCAAACCTACTGGAAACGGGGCGAGATCGACCTTGCCATAGACACGCTGGACCAGGCCTATGGCGTGGTTCTCAGCGTGGAGCCGGGCAACGACCCCGAACTGCTGCAGGAAATGGAAGATCTGAGGATCACCATTTCCAAACGAATTCTTGAAATATATTCCTCCAGGAATGTGGTGGTCAATGGGAAGCGCAACGAAATCCCCATCACCGTCAACCGCCATGTTCAGGACGAAATCGATTCCTTCACGACCGGTCGTGAAAGGGATTTTTTCCTGGAGGCCTACCGCCGCTCCGGACGATACCGCGCCAAAATCGAAGCGGCGCTGGCAGAGGCCGGCCTGCCGGTCGAACTGGTGTGGCTGCCGCTCATCGAGAGCGGCTATAAGGTGACTGCCCTTTCTCCGGCGCGCGCGCTGGGGTTGTGGCAGTTTATACCCTCCACCGGCTACCGCTACGGCCTAAACCGGGACGCCTATATCGATGAGCGCCTAAACCCGGAGAAATCCACCCGGAGCGCCATCGAATATTTAAGGGAGCTGCACGGCATGTTCGGCGACTGGACCACCGTACTGGCGGCCTACAATTGCGGCGAAAACCGGGTGCTGCGGACCATTCAGAGCCAGAATATAAATTACCTCGACAACTTCTGGGATCTATACGAGCGGCTGCCGCGCGAAACCGCGCGTTATGTCCCCCGGTTTCTGGCCACCCTGCAAATCGTTCGGTCGGCCGAGGCCTACGGCCTCGACGAAATTGCCGTCGACCCGCTCCTGGAGAGCGAGGCCGTCACCATCCCACGGCAGGCGTCGCTGGCCGCTATCGCTCACGCCACCGGAATCGATCATGACCTGCTGCGGATGCTAAATGCCGAACTGCGCCAGGGCGTTCTTCCGGAAGATGGCTACGATCTGCGGGTGCCCCCCGGCGAAAAAGACCAAGTCCTGGCGAAGCTCGAAGACATCCCCCCTTACGAAGTCCGCCGTGCGGAGGTGCGCCGGACCCCGTCAGCGGCCGTGAAACGCCACAAGGTGCGCAAGGGCGAAACGATCCAGGCCATTGCCAGTAAGCACGGCACCGACGTGAAGACCGTCGTCCGGGCGAACAACCTTCGCTGGCCGGCCCCGCTGGCAGCCGGAACGATCTTGCGCATCCCCGTCGAACCCCCGCCCGAACGATCGCCGACAGCTGCTGGGCCGAAGACTACGGCAGCCCGACGCGAACCCATCGAACACGTGGTCCGTCAGGGAGATTCGCTATACAATCTGGCGAAGCGCTACGGCACCACCACCGTGGAAATCCAGCGTCTGAACCAAGTCGGCAATGCCAGTCTGGCCATCGGGCAGGTGCTCAAAATCCTGCCTGCGGCCGATCCCGGGAGAGATGAATCGGCGCAGGCCAGGACCCCGCCGGTCTACGTCGTGCGCAACGGCGACACGCTGCACTCCATCGCCAAGCGGCACGGCATAACGGTGGATCGGTTGATGGCTCTCAACCGGTTGAAGGCGAGCGCCAGGCTGCAGCCCGGACAAAAGCTCATCGTCGAAAATTGACGTCTGCGGTCGGGGACGTTGAGCTGCTCGGCCCGCCCGGGACCCGCCAGAGCATCGCTGACCACCGCTTCCGCGACTCCCGGATGGAGCGTTGATTCGAAAACATGGAAGCCCATCACGTCAGGTTCCGAAAACCCCAGCGCGCGTGCCTGGATGCATGGATGCCGAAGCGCCAAACCCCGTCCGCCTGACCCGCTGGAACGTTATTACCGGTGCTCCGTGCTCCGGCAAGACATCGGTCCTCAACGAACTCGCCCGGCAAGGATTTCGGGTGGTCCCCGAGGCGGCGCGCGCGCACATTGACGCTGAGCTGAGAAAAGGTCGGCAGCTGGGCGAGATCAAGTCCGACCCCAGCCGCTTCGAAGGTCATATTTTCAGGAACAAGCTGCATATCGAGGCGGGTCTGCCCGCCGCCGAACCATTGTTCCTGGATCGCGCCCTTCCTGACAGTATCGCCTACTATCTGCTGGAAGGGCTGGATCCGTCCGAGCCGCGGCGCCACAGCCTGCGCATTCGCTATGAGCGGGTGTTTTTGTTCGAGCGGCTGGCCTTCGTCAAGGATCCGGTTCGTTCTGAGGATGCCCGGCTGGCGGATAGAATCGAACGCCTGATCGAAACGGCCTACAGCGACCTGGGCTATGCCATCGTTCGGGTTCCGATCCTGCCGATCCCCGCGCGCACCGAGTACGTGCTGACCCGCCTGAAACCGGCCAGCTAGGAGATCAGCGCCCGCGTCTCCGCATCGGTCAGATATCGCCACGCGCCTTCCGCAAGGCGGCCGAGCCGGATATGCGCCACTCGGATTCGCTTCAGATCGACCACCTCGTTGCCCAGTCGGCTCACCATGCGCCGGATCTGGCGGTTGCGGCCTTCCCTGAGGACGATGCGGAAACGCCGCTCGCCGAGCCGCCGAACTTCAGCCGGCCGGGTGCGGGTATTCAGGATGGGCATGCCCTCGACCATGCGTCGCAGGGCGCCGTCCGAAAGCGGGCGCGCCACGACGACGTCGTACTCCTTTTCATGGTCGAAGGAGGGATGTGAGAGCTTCAGGTGCATCCGGCCGTCGTTGGTGAGCAGTAAGAGGCCGGTGGAGTCCTTGTCCAGACGGCCCACGGGATAAATCCGCTCCGGCACGTTCACCAGATCGAGCACGATGTCTTTACCGGGGTGCCGGCAGCTGCAGACATAGCCGCGCGGCTTGTTCAGCGCGATATAGATCAACTTCTCGGGCGGACGGACGATCTGGCCGTCGACCGTCACGCGATCGGTACGCGGATCGGTTCTGGTGCCCAGCTCGGACGCCACCCGGCCGTTGACGAGCACGCGGCCGGCGCGGATGAGATCCTCCGCCTTGCGGCGTGAACACACGCCGGCGGCGGACAGGAATTTTTGAAGGCGGACGAGAGCCATGGAATTCGCATGAACATCCGTGAGGGGCCCCCACGAGAAGGACAGCAAACGGTTCCCTTTGCCCCGCCGGCTTCAAGCCGTTGCTGAGCCTGAAACGGTGCAGCCGTTCCATGCGGCGCGCTAGCTGCGGTAGTCGGCGTTGATCCTCACGTAGTCGATGGACAGATCGCAGGTGTAAACCGCCGCCCGGCCCACGCCGAGATGCAGTTCGATCGCAATGCTGAACTCGTCGGTTCTCAGCACCCGTGTGGCCGCAGCCTCCGCGTCCTTGCCGCATCCTGCGCCTCCGGCCACCATCTGGACTTCGCCGATGAAGATGTCCACGCGGTTCGGGTCAAGCGCAACTCCGGCGCGACCGGCTGCGGCCAGTATCCGTCCCCAGTTGGCATCTTCGCCGAACAGGGCGGTCTTGACCAGCGGCGAGTGTGCGATCGCATCGGCGATCGCACGGGCGTCGGCATCGGACACCGCTCCGCCGACCCGGATTTCCACGAGCTTGTTGGAGCCTTCGGCGTCCTTCACCACCCATTTCGCCAGGGCGAGCATCACCTCGTCGACCAGAGCTTGAAACGCGCCCCGCGCGGCCTCACGGTCGACGTCAACCCCCGATCGTCCGCTGGCCATCAGCAGGATCGTATCGTTCGTGCTGGTGTCTCCGTCCACGGTGATCCGGTTGAAGGACTGCTCGGCCCCGGCGGCCAGGACCCTTCGCAGGCCCTCTGCGGACGCACGGGCATCCGTCATAAGAAAGCAGAGCATGGTGGCAACGTCCGGCCGGATCATGCCCGCCCCCTTCACCACGCCGCTGAGGGTAACGCGCCCGCCGCCGATCTCGATCTCACGCGAGACCACCTTGGGGACCCGGTCGGTGGTCATGATGGCTTCGGCGAAATCCGCCAGCCCCTCGGGCGCCAGCGCCCCCACCAATCCGGGCATAGCATGCACGATTCGCTCCACCGGCAGCGGTTCGCCGATGACCCCCGTGGACGCCACCAGCACCTCCTCCTCGGGGACCCCCAAACCGGCGGCAGCCGCCCGCGCCATGCGCACGGCGTTTGCGAAACCCTCGGCTCCGGTGCAGCAATTGGCATTGCCGCTGTTGACGATCACCGCCTGGCAGCGGCCGCCTCCGACGCGCGCGCGATCCAGCAGCACGGGCGCGGCCTGAACCCGATTGCGGGTGAACACGCCGGCAACCTCGGCCGGACCATCGCATACGATCAGACCGAGGTCTTTGAGACCGTTTTTCTTGATGCCGGCGGCCACTCCAGCGGCCTTGAATCCAGGACAGGCTACCATCGCAAGGTTGCGGCTCCTGTTCGTTAAGCCCCAGCCGGCGCAGTCATCGGAACCGGTTGGGTATGGAAATTGGTTTGACAGAATCACCCGTGCTTGTCAATCACTCGGCGCATCCCAACCATCCGGATTGACACTGTCTGCGGCGGGCAGCGGAGTTCCGGGTCGCATCGAACGGACGCTGTTGGGGTGTTTGACACCCGCCCCCGCTTTCAGTTATGGTGACCAAAACCGACGGGAGGTCCAACATTCGCCATATGCTTTCTACGCGATGGACATGCGGACGGTGCAGCGGGCGGCTGGAGCTTCGGCGAACCTGAACCGCCGTGCAGTTGCGCTGCAGGGCCTGCGGCGCCCATTACCCGCTATCGGATTACCGCGAACGGCTCGATGACAGCATCGAAGAGGAACTGGCCGATATCCGCTGCGACCGATTTTAGTGGCCATGGTCATTGATAACCGCTTTCCAGTTCTTGCCCTGATCGCCCCCGGCAACGCCTTGAGCCGACCGCGGTTTTTCGTCGAAGGGCTCCTTTCCTTCACCGCGCCGCTTCTCCGCTGAACGACGTTGCCGACCCGCGCATGCCCAATTTCAAACTCATCATCGAATACGACGGAACAGCCTATAGGGGCTGGCAGCGGCAGGCCGTCGGACCCACCGTACAGGCGGAGATCGAACGCGCCATCGCACGCATGACCCGCACCCACATCACCCTGATCGGCGCCGGACGGACCGATGCCGGGGTCCACGCCCTGGGTCAGGCGGCCAACTTCCGTTGCGACACCCGCCTAACCTGCGAAGCGATCCTCAAGGGATTGAACAGCCTGCTGCCTTCCGACATCGCCATCCGCGATTGCTGCCCGATGCCGGAAGAGTTTCATGCCCGGTTTGCGGCCATCAGCAAGCGCTATCACTACCACATCCTGAATCGTGCGGATCGGGCAGCCGTCGGCCGCAACTACGCCTGGTTCCTTCACCGGCCGCTGGACATGAAGGCCATGCAGCAGGCCGCCGGGCGCCTCCTCGGCCGGCAGGATTTCAAGGCGTTTGAAAGCGCCGGGAGCCCGCGGGCGCACACCCAGCGGACCGTCATGCACGCCGATTGGATAGCTGAAGAAGACCGCCGTCTGACCTTCCGGATCCAGGCAGACGGGTTTTTGCGAGGAATGGTGCGCAACATCGTGGGCACGCTCGTCGCGGTGGGGCTGGGCAAGCTCGACCCCCAGGACATGGGTGCGATCCTGGCCAGCCGTGACCGCCGCCGTGCAGGCGTCACGGCCCCGGCGCGGGGGCTTTTTTTGGTTGAAGTGCACTATGGATGCCGCCGCCACAGCGGTGGTGAAGCGGCGGGTTCCGGCGGATTCGAACGGCCACCTTCGCGCTTGAAGACGGCCATGAGCGGTGGTATAGGCTGCCAGCATCATCCCTCAAACATGGAGAGTCATTGAAAGGAAGGCCATGGCATGGATTCTTCGAACCGCATCGATTCCCAGCAGATCTCGCGGCGCCGGCAGGGGCTTCTCGGGCGATACCATGAGTTCCAGAACCGCAAGATCACCCTGGACATGACCCGCGGCAAGCCCAGCCCCGAGCAACTGGATCTGTCCCAAGGCTTGCTCGATTGCCTGAGCCGCAAAGACGTCAAAGCCATGGACGGATCCGATTGTCGCAATTACGGCGGGCTCGACGGCCTCCCCGAAGCCAAGGTGCTGTTTGCCGGATACATGGGGGTCGCACCCGATGAGATCCTCATCGGAGGAAACTCCAGCCTCAGCCTGATGCACGACGCCATGAACTGGGCCTGGGCCTTCGGAACCGGCCCAGGACACGTCCCCTGGTCGCGACAGGCGGCGGTCAAGTTCCTCTGCCCCAGTCCAGGATACGATCGGCACTTTGCCATTTGCGAACACCTCGGCATCGAGATGATTCCGGTCCAACTGCACGGAGCCGGACCGGACATGGACGCCGTTGAAGCCCTTGCGGCTGCGGATGCCGGGATCAAGGGCATCTGGTGCGTTCCCAAATACAGCAACCCTACGGGCGAGGTCTATTCCAAAGAGGTCGTCGAGCGCCTGGCCCGTACGCGCGCCCAAGCCGCGGATTTCCGCATTTTCTGGGACAACGCGTATGCCTACCACCATCTGGGCAACGGCCCGGCGCGGCTGGCTGACATCCTGCAGGCCTGCCGCACGGCCGGGCATCCGGACCGGGCGCTTCTCTTCGGGTCCACTTCCAAGATCTCCTTCGCGGGCAGCGGCCTGGCCTTCATGGCCGGCAGCCGGGCCAACATGAACTGGGCGAAAAGCCATTTGGGTTTTCAGACCATCGGCCCGGATAAACTCAATCAGCTGCGGCACACGATCTTCTTCAAGGACCTGTCCGGCATCGAACACCATATGCAGCGGCACGCCGGGATTCTGAAACCGAAATTCGATGCCGTCCAGGAAGTGCTCGACCGCGAACTAGCCGGCAAGGGGATCGCCGAGTGGACCCGCCCCGCAGGCGGTTACTTCGTCAGCATCAATACCCGTGAAGGATGCGCGCGCCGCGTCGTGAAATTGGCGGCCGAGGCGGGCGTCAAGCTGACACCGGCGGGCGCCACCTTTCCGCAGCGCAAGGACCCGTGCGACCGCAACATCCGCATCGCACCGTCTTTCCCGTCGGTGGCGGACATTCGCACGGCAATGGACGTAATCGCGGTCAGTCTGGAGCTGGCCTTTTTGGAAAAACACCAATAAAAAACCCCGCCCGAAGCCGGGCGGGGCGGTTCGTCGAATGGCCGCGCTATTTACCGGCCGCGCGTTTGGAGGCTTTAAGGGGGTTGATCTTCTGTTTGGCCTCGGCCGCAGGGGCCGATGCCGAGACATGGGTCGCCAAGTTACAGACGCCGTTGCGCCACTTCAAGGAAGGATCGGGGCATGCCGTGCAATACCAGCCGGAACTGTACTGACCCTGGCGGCCGCAGCCGCTGCATTGCTCTACGATCTGTTGACAAATCCCGCCCTTGTAGGCGCAGCCTTTGGCGGTCATGAAAGCACACTCAATTCCGGGTTTGACGCTGGTGCATTGCATGGACATCTTCTCCTTTCTACTTTCGATAGATCGTTTTAAGGGCTAAAAGCCCAGGTTCGAATTGCGACAAAAAAATGACCGGACTCAACTTCAGCCGGTCAATTCAATTAAAAATAAATGATATGCCGTATTCAATTGTCTGTCAATAGTTTTTTGAGCATATTTTTGAATATTCAACCGCACCCAAACCACATCGGATCTCGCATGCAATTGGAAACGCCCCACACCCTCATCACGACCCTCGGTGAATGCCGGATCCCCAGCCCGGTCACCAAACGCGGGCAGGGCACGCACAGCATCTGTTTCGTATCCGACGAGGATCGCATCCTCATCGACGTCAGCCTCAACCGCGCTCGGCCCCAGCGGGCCGATCGACCCGAACCCCCTTCCTATGAGCAGGCCGGCCCCCGCAGACACATCTTCTTCGACCCCAGCAAACTTAAATGCGCCCTCGTGATGTGCGGCGGGCTTTGCCCTGGCCTGAACGACCTGATTCGCTCCATTGTGCTGGAGCTTCACTATGGATATGGGGTGCGCAATATTTTCGGAGTCCGCTACGGCCTGCGCGGCTTCATCCCGCGCTACGGCTACGATTTCATGGAACTGACCCCGAACGCCGTGCTCAACATCCACGAACGCGGCGGCACGCTTATCGGTTCCAGCCGCGGCCCCCAGGACATCGACGAAATCGTGGACACCCTGGAACGCACCGGCATCGGTATTCTTTTCATGATCGGCGGCGACGGAACCCTTCAGGCGGCCACATCCATTGCCGATACCGCCCTGCGACGCGGCCTGCGTATCAGCGTGGTGGGTCTGCCCAAGACCATCGACAACGACATCTTTATGGTTTCACGGTCCTTCGGGTTCGACACCGCCGTGGACGTTGCGACCCGGGCCATCGTCAGCGCCAGCAACGAGGCCGAGGGCTACCCGAACGGCATCGGTCTCATCAAGCTGATGGGCCGGCACTCGGGATTCATTGCCGCGACCGCCGCCCTGGCCCAGCAGGACGTTAATTATGTTCTGATTCCTGAAGTGGACTTCGACCTTGACGGCCCCAACGGGCTCTTGACCACTCTGGAGACGCGGCTGGCCGCCAGAGGGCATGCGGTCATCGTGGTGGCGGAGGGTGCCGGCCAGAAGTTCTTTGAACAGGAGAAGCGCGAGCTGGACCTGTCAGGCAACATCAAGCTCAAGGACATCGGCATGTTCCTCAAACAGAAGATCCTGGAATACTTTGAAGCGCGGCAGGTGCCGATTTCGATCAAATACATCGATCCGAGCTACATGATCCGCAGCCTGCCGGCCAATGCCAACGACCGGGTCTTCTGCAATTTTTTAGGACGCAACGCCGTGCATGCCGGCATGGCCGGAAAAACGGACCTTCTGATCGGCAATTGGAACAACCACTTCGTGCACGTTCCCATGAAGCTGCTGGCGGGTAAGCGCAAGCACGTCGATCCCAGCGGCATGCTCTGGCGCAGCACTCTGGAGGCCACCGGCCAGGGGTCCCTCAAGAATTAGAAGACTCTGCCTCCACCCACTTTTAGCTCGATGAATTTATTGCCTCTGACTTCCAAAATGCGCAGCTCCTTGTCGCAATCCCCGTTGGGTTGGAAGCGGGTGAATCCTGTGGCACCGGAAAACCCTTCCGCGTCGCGCAGCCTAGCGGCAACATCGCTGCGGAACCGAACCCCCGGCCGCCCGGTCACATCGAAAAGCATCCGGGCGGTGTCATAGGCGATGGCTTCAATGGCGCCGGGCCTGTGCTGGAAGGTCTGATCGAAGGCATCGACGAATCGCCTGGCGGCCGGTTCCGTGCTGTCGGCCGAAAAGATATCGGCGATGATGGCGCCCTGGACATAAGGACCGGCGTTTCGAAGCAGCGTGTCCGAGTGCCAGAGATTGGTTCCCAGGAGATGAACGCCCTTGATGTCATGATAGACCAGCTGCGGCACCAGCATCCCGGCTTTAGTGGGCTCGTCTGGAATGAACACCGCCTGGAAATCGAATGCCAGGTCATAGTCTTTTTCATCGGCCCGGCCGCGACGGCCGCTGCTGCGCGAATCGGCCCGGTCGGAGCGGGATTCTCGGGGAATTCTCTGTGAGTACCGCAGCAGCTTCCTGATGGAGCCCGAGAAATCAGTAGCTGACGGACTATAGGCCACGGCGGCGAGAACCTCGCCACCACGATTCTGGTACTCATCGCGGAACAGCCCCGTGAACGTCCGGCCGTAGGGCTCGTCTGGATAAAGAACGACTGCCCGGGTGGCCCCCAGCGTCCCTATGGCATAGGCAACGAGCGAGCCTACTTGAGCGGACGGCGTGATGAAGTTGCGGAACACATAGTCTCCGACTCCCACCACCCCATCCTTCTGCGTGAGGGCGATGAGGGGCAGACCCATGGCCTGGGCCTCATGCACCACCGCTTCGGCGTGCACCAACGGGCCGATGACGGCCGACACCCCTTCACGCTCCAATTCCCGCAGTGCTATCAGGGTGGCCTGGGCCTCCGAGGCTGTGTCCTTGACGATGACCTGCATCGGAGACATTGGGCTGTCGAAATTGTGCTGACTGGCGGCCAGCTCGACACCGCGCAGGGCGCGCTGGCCAATGGCTTGGTACGAGCCGCTCAGCGGCAGCAGGCACCCCACCACCCGGCGCTCCCGCCGCTGGGTTTTGTCCATCTCCGCGATAGCCTGCTGCGCGCGCTCGACGTTCTCATGTGCCGGGTAGCGCTGGAGAAACGAACGCAAAAGTATCAGCGCCTCTGCAGTTCGCCCCTCGCGGCCCATGACCATGCCGGCCTGGAACAGCAGATAATCCATCGGAATGTCGTCCACCGGCCTTTCTGCCAGGGTGTTGGCCTCCCGCGAATTCAACCGTAGGATGGCCGCCCGCAGTTTCGGCACGATCAGTTCTTGCTCGCTCGCGGATGCCAGCCTCAGGGCGCGGGTGTAGGCTTCAACCGCCTTCAAATTATCGCCCAGAGCGGCATGGGCATCCCCGGCCAGCGCGAGCGCACGCGCCTGTGGAGCGGCAGCACTGACGGCCCTGAGAACTTCCGCGCTATGGGAGACCGCATCGGCGAATTTCCCTTCGCGCAAAAGCAGGCTGAGGATCTCGAGCATGGCCTCCGCTCGCAGGGGGCTATCCGGGTAATCGGATACCAACTGCGAATAGGACGCGCGGGCCTGGGCCAGATTTCCCTGTCGGGCATGGATGCCGCCGATTCGCATCAGGGCTGCGGGTGCCATCGGTTCACCCGGATAACGGGAAAGGTAATCGGTATAAAGGCTTAACGCCTCGGGAAAGGCGCTCGCCTGATATTTCTTTTCAGCCTGCTGAAATAGCTGGTCCGCTGCCGCCCGGGTCCTGGGGACCGGCGTCAGACCCGGCTTGGGCCTTGGAGCGCAGGCCGAACAGACCATCACCGCCATCAGCATGCCGATAAGTGCAAGCTGGCATGCCCGGTTGTTCATTTGCCCCTCTTTTCGCACCGTTGAATTCGATTCCCCGCGTCAACGCTGACAATTGAATGGCTGTCAATTTACACGAGAATTCGGCTTTGTCAAAAATAATTTGGCAAGCGCCGGCAAGGCGCAGATCCGGTCTTGCGGATGGAAGCGTTAAAGTTTCACGCCAAACGGCGGATAGCATAACAGCGAAAACAACCTCAAATTGAGGAGCGTAAGGAGAACGCACATGAAATGGTTGGCATACGCGATTCTGGTGGTCAGCCTGACGTGCCCCGCACCGGCATCGGCTCAGTTTTATCGGTATCTGGACAAACAGGGCCAGGCGCGATTCACGGACGATATCAACCAGGTTCCGGAAAACCAGAGAAACCAGGTCCGCAGCTATGAATCCTCATCGTCCAACGTGCCTGAGGCCGCTTCTTCCGAGGTCAGCGCCGAGAACAAAACAGTTGCACTCGATGCCGCGGAAAAAGCCGTTCCCGAGGCCTCCGGCGCAGCCCCCGTCGAGGAGGAACCGGTCGACGCCGAGAAGGCGCGCCTGGAGGGCCTTAAAAAGCAGATAGACGCCGACTATCAGGAACTCGCCAAGGAAAAAGAGGCGTTGGTCACAGAGAAGAACTTGGCCAAGACCCGAGAACAAATCGTCGAATATAATAAGCATGTTGAAGCATTTAATAAGAAATCCGGTCAGTTCGAGTCCCGCAGCAACGAGCTGCGCAAACAGGTTGAGTCTTACAATGCACGCGTGATCGAAGAAAACGCCAAGATGGCCCAATCGGCCAAAAAATGACCCTTGGCATTTCGCCGGGCGGGGGGAAACCTCACTCCGCCCGGATCCATCTTCTCGCCGACCCTCTTATTCCAATTCGGCATGCCTTGTATTCCTGATCAATCTGCCGACGTCCCTTTGCATGGCCGTTTTCCCGAACAGGGTCGACCATCACTGATTTAGTTGTTCATACGGACTCTTGAGCCTCCGTCAACGGCTATCGGCCCGGTTGTTGACATTTTTGTCTGATACCCGCTAAGCTGCCGCATCTTGTAAAGCAGCCCGGCAGATCGGCAACGATGTGCACGTCTTTCGGATGCTGGATAGGGGATTCGGCTGAGCGCTCTAATTTAATCCGTTTCTTCCACGATGAATTCAACAGAATAAGAAAGGAGGAGATCCTACCATGCCTGCAACCAAGACACAGCTCCCGAAAGGTTTCAAAAAGGCGCTGGCCGTCGGCCGGCCGCCGAACATCGTCAGGCTCTTTCCCCATTCTCAGGCCCTCATCGTAAGCGGCAAGTATATCGATCGAGCCATGCTCCTGAAAGGCCAGGCCATCGCTATCGCCGCCAACGGCCGCAACACCTTTGTCATCCGCGGTGCGCTGCGGGCGGCCCAAAAGGCCAATGCCGCGCTGATCATAGAAATCGCCAAGTCCGAGGGCGGCTCCGGCGCTTATTGTGCAGTTAACTTCTGGAATATTGCTCAGCTGGTAGACACCTTCTGCAACGAGATGGGCATCACCGTTCCCGTCGCCGTTCATGCCGACCACTATGGCATCAAGAGCGCCAAGGATATCGAGACCGCCAAGACCGAGATCCCCTCTATGTTCGAAGCGGGAATCACTTCCATCGCGATCGACGCCTCGCATCTGCCGGACGACCAGAACCTGCTGGCGAGCATCGAACTGAGTCCTTACGTGCCCAAATGGGCCGGCCTGGAAACGGAAGTCGGCGAAATCAAAGGCAAGGAGGGGCTCTCAACACCCGAGGAGGCTGTATTCCTGATCCAAGGGCTGAACGCCCATGGAATCTTTCCGGACTGGATCGCCCTGAACAACGGCACCACCCACGGCATCGAAGCCAGCGACTCGGGGATTCAGGTGGGTCTCACCCAACGGATTCATGAAGCGATCGCCCGCTATAAAGTGTCCGGGGCCCAGCACGGAACCTCCGGGAATAGCTCGGATCGACTGAGGGAAATCGCCGCAAAAACCCGTACCACCAAAGCCAATGTGGCCACCGCCTTGCAGATGATCTCCTGGGGTCTGGAAGTAAACGATTACGGCAATGCCTTTCTCGACAGCCAGGGGCAGTTCCTCAAACGGCCGGACTGCGGCGTTACCGATGTCCTCTGGGCGGAAATGGTCGCTTATGCCCAGGCGCGCAACCTGAAGGCCGGCGATTACAAGAAGCTCAATCTGCCCTTTGAGAACAAGATGCTCGGCCTGTCAAGGGAGGTGCGGCAGCGAATGGTCCAGGCCGTGGAGAATTTCGCCCATCACATGATGGTTCATGTCTTCAACGCCAAGGACACCGCACCGCTGGCGATCGATGCGATCCTGCAGGCCGGTTCCCACACCCCTGGCCCGAAAGGCCGTCGCATCGAGAAGCCCGCCGACTGGACCCCCGACAAGATCAAGGAAAAGGCGGCCGCCCTCCAGCCGGACAAAGGGCCGCAGGGAAACTTCGAAGACTAAAGCGGCATGGCGTCGCGCCTGCGGAATCATGCGCCAGCGTCGGGCGGTCTTGTGGAGATGGCCAATCCAGACCGGATGATCGCCCGACGCGGCGTATTCGCTTTGCACCGGCGTTCGCTATCAAGGCTCCGGTAGCCGCTTCTCTTTGCCAAACCGGCACTTTCCCCTAAAGTCTTCCATCCGATCGGTCGATATTGTCCCTCAGGAGAGTTCCGTCATGCTGGTCACCCGTTATCAGATGCACAACGTACTGGAGTGCTATGGCAAGAAACTAAGCCGCGGCCGCGGGAGGGAAAGCTTCACCACGGGGTCTTCAGGCAAATTCGCGGACGAAATCCCTTTGGCATCGGACACCAGCCGCCTGGCCGCCATGGACAAGATTTCACGGCAGGTTCTGGATAAAGTAATGGATGTCGTGGCGCTTTCCGACAACGGCAAATTGAATCGGCATTCCATTCACGCAAACGAATCCGTTGCCGAAAACGCGGGGGGAGCGGCCCCCCTTCAATTCGCGTCCAACGCTATGGATTCCATCGGCTGCCAGCACGCCTGCCGTGCAGTTGCGGGCGACCCGGATGGACGAGGAGGAGGTCATGTTTGACATCGTCGGAGAATCCGTTGTTCACCAAGTGACCCGTGCATCAGTTCCTGCCAACGAAACCGAAAGAGACGCCAGAGCACAGAAGGCTGAGGCAGTCCGGGAAGTGCGACCGGTGGAGGGTTCCGGTCCAACCGATAAATCGCGGGCGGAGTCTGGATCTGACGAGCAGGTCAAGACTCGCAATCGCCTGGAAGACGGCAAGGTCATCGTCGAGAAATACGATGAAGACGGGCGCCTGGTGCGGCGGACGCCGCCGGGCTTCTTGCCCTTCGGTGAAATCGCCTGAGGCGGGCGTTCAACCGCAGGACCGCACGCGGATACCGCAACGGCTCAAGTAGGTTTTTATTTCAGAAATCGTGTAGCTTCCGTAGTGCACCATTGAAGCGATCAGGGCGGCGTCGGCATGGCCGTCCACCAGAACATCCCGCAAATGCTCCGGCCGGCCGGCCCCCCCCGAGGCGATCACCGGAATTCCCACACGGTCGGAAACCATCGAGGTCAGGTTCAGTTCATAGCCCTCCTGGGTTCCGTCCGCATCGATCGAATTGAGGCAGATTTCACCCGCCCCGAGCTTTTCGGCGCGCTGCGCCCATTCCAACGCATCGATCCCCATGAGCCTCCGGCCCCCGTCGATCACCACCTCGTAGCCGCTGGGGATCGCGGCGCTGGCCTCCACGCGCTTGACATCCATGCCCAGCACGACGCATTGACTGCCGAAGGCTTCGGCGCCGCGCGATATGATATGCGGGTCCCGCACCGCCGCTGAGTTGACGCTGACCTTCTCGGCCCCCGCCAGCAGCACCTCGCGCATGTCTTCCAGCGTGCGAATTCCGCCCCCGACCGAAAACGGAATAAAAATATTTTCGGCCACCCGGCGGACGACATCGATCATGATTCCGCGCCGCTCATGCGAGGCGGTAATGTCGTAGAAGACGATCTCGTCGGCCCCTTCCTCGTAATAGAACCGGGCCATCGCGACTGGGTCCCCGATATCCACATTGTCTTTGAATCGAATCCCCTTCGTGGTGCGCCCGTCACGGACATCCAGACAGGGGATGATGCGCTTGCTCAGCATGGAGGGTTCCTATTCAGGCGGGGTTCCAGGTGCAAAAATTCTGCAGCATCCGCAGACCGGGCCGGCCGCTTTTTTCGAGATGAAACTGAGTGGCGACCAGGTGGCCCCGGGCGATGACCGCGGCAAAGCTCACGCCGTGGTCCGCGGTCGCCAGCACGGCGGCCGGTTCGTCCGGCACCGGATAATAGCTGTGCACGAAATAGAATTCATCCTCCGGACCGATCCCGGCCAGAAAGGGATGATCGGTGGTTCTGCGAATGCGGTTCCATCCCATGTGGGGAATTTTAAGAGGCCGGCCTTCGGCGTCCGTGAGTCCGGCCGGAAAGGCTTTGACTCGCCCGCGGATCAGGCCCAGGCAGCGGGTATCGTTCTCTTCGCTGTAGTCCAAAATCACCTGGGAGCCGATACAAATACCCAAAAGGGGCGTGCCCGCCGCAGCTTGCTCCCTCAAGACATCCTCCAGGGCGAGATCTTTCAGGCTGGCCATGGCGGCACCCGCGGCGCCGACCCCTGGAAAAATAATGCGCTGAGCACGGCGGATGGCGCCGATCTCATGTGTGACGGCGCAGGCGAACCCCAAGTGGTTCACGGCGCGCGCCACGCTGGTGAGGTTGCCTGCCTTGTAGTCGATGATGGCAATCATAAACCCCCAACACGCCGTCGCCGCAAGGTTCCGCCCCCGGTAGCCGGGCCGGTTCCGAATCAACCCTCATGACCGGGCGAATGCTTCCGGCGCTCTTCGGATTTAACGGTCTCCCAGATTCGGTCCTTTTCGCTCTGCGGGACAGCCTCCAGATCGCGACCGCTGCCGGCGACGACGGCCTCCATCCGGCGAAAGCGGCGCTCAAATTTCTGAACGGCGGCGATCAGCGCCGTTTCCGGATGAACTCCGCTGAACCGGGCGAGGTTCACCAACGTAAAGAGGATATCGCCGAACTCCTGCGCCGCTTCGCCCGCATCTTTTTGGGCGACGGCCGCGGCGAATTCGGCCAGTTCCTCCTGCAGCTTGGCGAGCACGGCCGGCAGGTGCTCCCAATCGAACCGTACGCGCGCCGCGCGCTCCGAAACCGCATAGGCCCGCATCAGCCCGGGCAAGCCGGCCGGCACCGAGTCGAGCGCCGATGGCCGCGTTCCGTGGGCCTTTTCCGAGCGCTTGATCTGCCGCCAGTTGCGCACGACCTCTGCGCTGTCCGCCACCTGCGCCGAGCCGAACACATGCGGATGACGCCGCTGCATTTTCGCGCCGATCCCCCGGCAGACCTGTTCCAGATCGAACCTCCCCTTTTCGGCATGCATCTGGGTGATGAACAGGACATGAAAGAGCACGTCGCCGAGTTCTTCGCAGACATGCCCATCCTGTCCGTCGGAGATCGCATCCGCCAGCTCGTGGGCCTCTTCGATCAGGAAGCGAACCATGGAGCCGGGGGACTGCTCGCGGTCCCAGGGGCAGCCGTCCGGACCCCTCAGCCGTTCGATGATCTGAATCAATGCGTCCAGAGCCGCCGTCGCCCCGTTCATTTCAAATGGTTCCAAGCCTTTTTCAGTTCGTCCAGTTTGACGCCGAAATCACGCTTGATATCGCTTCTGACCACGAGCGCCAGTTTCTCGGAAACCAGGGCCACATAGGGCGCTGTCAACGACTCTCTGATCAGCGGGGTGCCCTTCGGAAGAAAAGCGGTCAGCGCCAGAAAAAGAACCGCAACGACCAGCACCCCTTTGATCAAGCCGAAGACCACGCCGCCCAGTCGGTCCAGCCAGCCTAAAAATACGATCTTCAGAAGGTACTTGATGACGAGGGCGAGCACGTTCACCACCACGACCACCGCGCAGAAGATGATCAAGAACGCTATCAGGCTGCGATAGGTCGGGCTCGACACCAGCCCATGCAAATAGGCGGCCACAGTCCCGTAGAACGAATACGCCGCCAGAAACCCGCCCAGCACCCCGATGATCGAGGCCACCTCTTTGACCAAGCCGCGGAAAAGCCCCCGGATCAGACCGTAGGCCAAGATGACGCCAGCGACGATGTCGAACACATTCATGCGGTACTCGACGGCGGACAGTTTTCGCCAATCCCCCGGACTCGGCGCTCTCCGGAGACCCCGATGACCTAACAAAGCCGTCCCGGGTCCGTCAAGGCAAAACTGAGGATTTGCATTTCCGAAAACAGATATGCTAATAATTCACATTTATCATTCAAGCCATCGAACATGATGGAGTGATTTTGCGAACAATCCGATTCCGGGCATGAGCCAAGCGCACACCATCGCCGTTTCATTCGGGGACAACGAACTCGCCCGTCAGCTGTTCGGGGAGCACAATGGCCACCTGCAGAGGCTGGCGCAAATCTTCGACGTGCGCATCAACACACGCGGCACTGCGGTCTTCATCGAAGGCGAGCGGGTCCTGGCGGAACTGACCGAAAATCTCTTGAACCAGCTCTACGGCCTGCTGCAAGAAGGCTACCCGCTGCACCCGAACGACTTTGAATACGCCGCGCGCATGCTGAGCGGCAACGACCGCCTCCGCCTGAAAGACATTTTTCTGGACACGGTGTATGTCACGTCCAAGAAAAGCGTCATAACGCCGAAGAGCCCGGCGCAGAAAGCCTACATCGACGCCATCCGCAGCCACGACATTGTCTTTGGCATCGGGCCGGCCGGCACCGGCAAGACGTATTTGGCCATGGCCATGGCGGTGGCCGCCTTCACCAAGTCCCAGGTCAGCCGCATCATCCTGACCCGCCCGGCGGTCGAGGCCGGCGAAACCCTGGGCTTCCTGCCCGGGGATCTGGCCGAAAAAGTGGACCCCTATCTGCGGCCCCTCTACGACGCCCTGCACGACATGATGCGGTTCGAGAAGTATTCAACGTTAATGGAAAAAGGCGTGATCGAGGTTGCTCCCATCGCCTTCATGCGCGGCCGGACCCTCAACGACGCCTTCATCATCCTCGACGAGGCCCAGAACACCACCTCCGAGCAGATGAAGATGTTTCTGACCCGCATCGGCTTCAACTCCAAGGCGGTCATCACCGGGGATATCACTCAAATCGACCTGCCGCGGGAGCGCACCTCGGGGCTGATCGAAACCAAGGACATTCTGCAGGGCATCGAGGGCATCCAGTTCATCTTCTTCTCCAAGCAGGACGTCGTGCGACACCGCCTGGTGCAGGAAATCATCCGCGCCTACGAGGAGCTTGACGCCCGTAAGCACGGGACAACCTCCCGCCTCGACGCGCCAGACGTTCGGAGGGACCGGGTTTGACCGTGGACAAGAGCCTCTCGTTTTCGAGCCTTTGGAATGACCGGTCCTTGCAGACCCACCTGGCGGTTCTTGCCGGGGTCGTTCTCGGCTTCACCCTGATTCTTTATCCCCGGATCCTGGTGCCCCGGCAGGTGTACCGCCTGGGCGACGTCGCCCAGAAGGACGTGAAAACCCCTCGGCAGCTGTTCGTGAGGGACCCTGCGGCTACGGAGCTCAAGCGCCAACAGGCAGTTCAGGAAGTGCTGACGGTCTATGACCACGATACCGAGATGGCCGCCCGCCTTGCCCGAACGCTGGACGAGGCCTTTGCTGATCTTCGTGACTCGCGACGAGCGTCCTCCGAGCGGGCTTTCGCCCACTCCACTGCACTGGACTACGATCCGTCGATCGAGGAGGCCCGTCTGGCCTTCGAGGCCCAAATCGGCATCCGCGTCAGCAAGGGTGCCTTCGCCGCCCTGGAGGCGGAGGGGTTTTCCAAGCGCATCGCCGAAGGAATCGGCGATCTCCTCCAGAAACTGCTTGACAACGGCGTGGTTGCCACCAAGGAAAACCTGCTCAAGGATTTGGAGCGCGGCGTGGTTTTGAAGGACGTCCGCACCCTTGAAGAAAAGGTGGTCTTCGACTTCAAGCAGTTCTATAGCCTGGACCAGGCCCGCTCGCTGGTCCGCGGGATCGGCCCATCCGTGCTCCGGGACTTCGACTATGCCATCGCCAACCTGGTGGTGGACTTCTGCCAACGCCTGATCCAGCCCAACATCACCCTCAACCGCAGCGAAACCGAGCAGCGCAGACTGCGTGAGGCCGCCGAGGTCAAGCCGGTGCTTTACACGATTAAGCCGGGCGAAATCCTGCTGCGCGAAGGCGAACAGGTCAGCGAGCTGCACTTGCTCAAGCTGCAAGCCCTCGAATCCGAGGGCCGGCCGGAAACGTTTCTCCCGTCCGTGGCGGGAACGGCCGCGCTCATGGCCGTCCTGATCGTGGTGAGCCATATTCTCTTTTTCAGGCGCAGCCTGCCGGCCAACGAAAACCCCACCCGCGGCGTCATCCTGATGGCGAGCGTCTTTCTGTTCTTTCAGCTGGCGGCCCAGGGCATGGTGGGCCTGGTGGCCGGCGCGATTGGCGCGTCGCACTATGCGATTCCGCCGAAATCCGCGGTTTTTCTGGTGCCGCTCGCGGCGGCGCCCATGATCATCTGCGTTTTTCTCAAGCTGCCGGCGGCGCTGCCCTTCGGGGTCGTGATGGCCATAGGAACGGCGGTCCTGTTCGATAACAGCCTGGCGGTTTGCATCTTCTTCATGATCACCGGCTGCATGGGCGCCTATTGGATCCGCAACTGCCGGGAGCGCAAGGTGTTCGTCACGGCGGGCGCCAAGACCGGCCTGCTCGGAGCGGTTATCGCCGTAACGGTCGACATCTTCAGCGGCCATCTTTCCTGGACCGGCTGGGCCTGGAGCGGTGCTTTCGCCTTTCTGGGAGGCATGGGCGCCGGCCTATCCGCTTCGGGTGTGGTGCCGCTGGTGGAGATCGCCTTCGGCTACACCACGGACATCAGCCTGCTCGAACTCGCCAATTTGGACCGACCCATCCTGCGCCAGCTCATGATCGAGGCGCCGGGCAGCTACCATCACTCGGTCATTCTTGGATCCATGGTGGAGGCCGCCGCCGCGGAGATCGACGCCAATCCGCTCCTGGCCAAGGTGACCGGCTACTACCACGACATCGGCAAGATCAGGAAGCCGCAGTACTTCATCGAAAACCAGCGCGATGGCAAGAACAAGCATGATCGGCTGGCGCCGTCGATGTCCAGCCTGATCCTGATTTCGCACATCAAGGAAGGGGTGGAAATCGCCCGTGAGCACAAGCTCGGGCCGGTGATCATCGACGGCATCCGCCAGCACCACGGCACGAGTCTGATCCGTTATTTTTATGAAAAGGCGCGACAGCTCAAGGGCGAGGATCAAGTCAAGGAGGAGGATTTCCGCTACCCCGGCCCCAAGCCGCAGACGCGCGAAGCGGCCCTGGTGATGCTGGCCGACGTGGTCGAGGCCGCTTCCCGCACCCTGGAAAACCCCACCCCGGCACGCATCAAGGGCATGGTCCAGAGCCTCTTCAACCGCATTCTCTCGGACGGCCAGCTCGAGGAATGCGACCTGACCCTGAAGGACCTCAACAGGATCGCCGGCTGCTTCAACACGATCCTGAACGGGATCCACCATCACCGGATCGAGTACTTCGATCAGCGTCCCGTCGCCGCGGAGAACGGCAGGAACAAGCCCAGGAATGGACATCCAGATCGCCAACCACCAAAGGCGCCGACGGATCTCATTGAGCCGGATGCGGAGAAACGCCCGGATCCTCCTAAACTCCTTAGGGCATCCTGAGGGCGAGCTTTCCATCCTGCTGGTGGACGATCTCCGGATTGCCGAACTGAACCGGGCGTATCTCAACCGGGAGGGCCCCACCAACGTCATCGCCTTCCCGATGCAGGCGGGGCGTTTCGCCCATCTAACCCCCCATCTTCTGGGAGATGTGGTGATCTCGGTGGACACCGCCTGGCGGGAGGCCCGGGAGGCCGGCCTTGAGCCGGAAGAACGCCTCGCCCAGCTCCTGGTGCACGGCCTGCTGCACCTCTGCGGCTATGACCACGAACAGACGCCGGCGCAAGCGCGTCGCATGGCTGCCAAAAGCCGGCAGCTGCTGAAATCATTGCATCCCGGCGTTGCGACCGGACCCCAGCGGGCGGCGCCGGCGGGCCGCAGGCCTTTTCGGCGATGATCCTTCAACCCATAATGGACACGCGGCGCCAAGCAGCGGCTCGAGGGGGCGACCGGCCGCCCGCGGCGCCCGGGGAGTGGCGGCATGTATGCAGTGACGTCGGCCGAGATGCAGACGCTGGACCGCCTGACCATCGATGAGTTCGGCCTGCCCGGCCGGCTCTTGATGGAGAATGCCGGGCGGGAGGCCACGCGCGTTTTCCTGGCGCATTTCGCGGACAGAGCCCAGCAGGGGGTGGGCGTGATTGCCGGCCGGGGCAACAACGGCGGGGACGGGTACGTCATCGCCCGCTGTCTGGCTCACAAGGGCTTTCCCGTCCGCGTCTACCTTTTATCCACCGTGGACCGCATCCAGGGCGACGCCGCCGTCAATCTGAACCTTCTGGCCGCCGCGGGGGTTCCGTTGATCGAAGCGCCGGACGAAGCGGCCTTCAGCCGCTGCCAGCCGGGAATGCGCGAGGCGGCGGTCTGGGTGGATGCCATCTTCGGCACCGGCCTGCACTCGGAGGTCCGGGGGGTTTTCCGACAGGCGATCGAGTTTATCAACCAGCTGAACCGGCCGGTCCTGGCGGTCGACATCCCTTCCGGCCTCGACGCGGACACCGGGCAGCCCTGCGGTGCGTGCATCCGCGCGAGCGCGACGGCCACCTTCGCTTACCCCAAGGTCGGGCAGCTGGTCTTTCCCGGCGTGGACGTCACCGGCCGGCTGGAGGTCGTTGACATCGGAATCCCGCCCGCTATTGCCGATCGCGCCCGGCCGCGCCAGCACCTCTTGTCGGCCGACATGGTCCGGGGGTATGTCGGTCAGCGGCCGGCCGATGCCCACAAGGGTCGCACCGGCCATCTTCTGGTGGTCGCCGGCTCGCCCGGCAAGACCGGCGCGGCCGCCATGACCGCCGCCTCCGCGCTGCGGATCGGCGCGGGCCTGGTGACATTGGGAACGGCCGCGAGCCTGCATGCGGTCATGGAAACGCTGACCCTGGAAGTGATGACCACCTCGCTGCCGGAATCGGCCCCCGGAATTCTGGGACCGGCGGCCAAAGACGCGATTCTGGAGCTCGCGCAGGGAAAAGCATGCCTGGCCCTGGGCCCCGGACTGGGGCCGGCTCCGGAAACCGGGGCATGGGTGGGCGCGCTGGTCCGTTCGAGCCC
>Ga0114938_1000750_pt1 | contig 23635 bp, 20 predicted proteins | sample AshMeaBigSpring_FD_88675 | JGI IMG/M metagenome (GOLD analysis project Ga0114938, IMG submission 88675) | Groundwater microbial communities from Big Spring, Nevada to study Microbial Dark Matter (Phase II) - Ash Meadows Big Spring | ecosystem: Environmental > Aquatic > Deep subsurface >...
ACGAGCGGCCAGAACATCGTGGTGAGCGACAGCGTGCAGGGCAACGTCACGCTGCGGCTGCAGAACGTGCCGTGGGACCAGGCGCTCGACATCGTGCTGCGCACCAAGGGCCTCGACAAGCGCCAGGAAGGCAACGTCATCTACGTCGCCCCGGCCGAGGAACTCGCGGCGCGCGAGAAGCAGATGCTCGAGTCGCAGAAGGCGATGACCGAGCTTGCCCCGGTGCGCACCGAGTACCTGCAGGTCAACTACGCGAAGGCCTCCGACCTCGCGGCCCTCATCCGCACCCAGGGCAAGGCGTCGCTCCTGTCCGAGCGCGGCAGCGTGTCGATCGACGAGCGCACCAACACGCTGCTGCTGCAGGACACGGCCGACCGCCTGGCCGACATCCGTCGCCTGGTGTCCACGCTCGACATCCCGGTGAAGCAGGTGCTGATCGAGGCGCGCATCGTCATCGTCAGCGACGACTTCAGCCGCGACCTCGGCGTGCGCTTCGGCGGAGCGTTCGTCGGCAACTACGGCAGCAGCGACGGCCTCATGTACATGGGCTCGCAGGGCCTCAATTCCGCCGACGGCGAGCGCGGCCCGATCATCTCGCCGAACGGCCCGGGTGGCGTCGGCATCGACGGCAACCAGGTCGCGACGCCACCGGTGCCGGACCGTTACCTCGTCAACCTGCCGATCGCGAACCCGGCCGGGCGCCTAGCGCTCACGCTGCTCGACTCCGACTACGTGGTCGACCTCGAGATCACGGCCGCCCAGAGCGAAGGCCGCGGCGAGATCGTCTCCGCCCCGCGCGTCATCACGGCGAACGGCAAGGAAGCGAGCATCGAGCAGGGCGTCGAGATCCCGTACCAGGAGTCGGCCTCGAGCGGCGCCACGACCACGCAGTTCAAGAAGGCGGTGCTGTCGCTCAAGGTGACGCCGCAGATCACGCCGGACGACCGCGTCATCCTCGACCTGACGGTCAACAAGGACAGCGTCGGCCAGGTCGTGCCGAGCGCCACCGGCGGCTTCGTGCCCAGCATCGACACCCGCGAGATCACCACCCAGGTGCTGGTGAACGACGGCCAGACCGTGGTGCTCGGCGGCATCCTCGAGACCGAGCGCCGCGACACGGTCAACAAGGTGCCGTACCTCGGCGACATCCCGGGCCTCGGCGTGCTGTTCCGCAGCAAGCAGAAGACCGACAACAAGGACGAGTTGCTGATCTTCGTGACGCCGAAGATCCTGCGCGAGGGCGCGGACATCTACTGACGTCGCGCCCCGTCGGATGGGAGAATGAGCGGCCGCAGCGACCCTGCGGCCGCTTTTCTTTGCGGGCCATGCTGAACGCCGACAACGTCTTCCTCGTGGGTCCCATGGGATCGGGCAAGAGCGCCGTGGGGCGGCAGCTCGCGGCCCGGCTCGGCCTCGCGTTCATCGACAGCGACGCCGAGATCGAGGCGCTCACCGGCGTCGACATCCCCTACATCTTCGAGAAGGAGGGCGAGGCGGGCTTTCGCACCCGCGAGCGGGACGTCCTCGACGGTCTCACTGCGCGGACCGGCGTGCTGGTCGCCACGGGCGGTGGTGCGGTGCTCGACCCCGACACCCGGGCCAGGCTCCGCAGCCGCGGTTGCGTCGTGTATCTTCGGACCTCAGTGAACCAGCAACTCGCACGCACCCGGCGCAGCGGGCACCGGCCGCTGCTGAACGCTCCCGACCCGCTCGGCACGCTCGCGCGCCTGATGCAGGTGCGCGCGCCGTTGTACGAGGAGACTGCCGATCTCGTCGTGGAGACCGACTCGCGCAAGGTGAAGTCGGTAGTCGAAGAGATCGAGCGCCGGCTGGCCGAGGCGCGCACCCCCTGATGGAGCGCCTGCGCATCGACCTCGGCGCACGAAGCTACCCGATCCTGATCGGGCCGGGCCTGCTGCACGATGCGGCGATCGTCGGTGGGTCGGTGGCGGCCCGCGACGTGCTCGTAGTCACCAACACGACGGTCGCTCCGCTCTACCTGGCCCGCCTCGAGCGCGCGCTCCAGGGCAGGCGGGTCGCCTCGCTCGCGTTGCCGGACGGCGAGCAGCACAAGACGCTCGCTACGCTGTCGCGGGTGCTCGATGCGCTGGTCGAACACCGCTTCAACCGGGACGCGTGCGTCGTGGCGCTCGGCGGTGGCGTGGTCGGCGACCTGGCGGGTTTCGCGGCCGCCTGCTACCAGCGAGGCGTGGATTACGTGCAGGCTCCCACGACGCTGCTCGCGCAGGTCGACTCATCGGTGGGCGGCAAGACGGGCGTGAACCACCCGGGCGGCAAGAACCTGATCGGCGCGTTCCACCAGCCGCGTGCGGTGCTCGCCGATACGGAGACCCTCAGGACGCTGCCGGCCCGCGAGTTCCGCGCTGGCCTCGCCGAGGTGATCAAGTACGGCCTGATCGCCGATGCCGCCTTCCTCGGCTGGATCGAGGCGAACCTCGATGCGCTGCTGCAGCTCGACGGTGCGGCGCTCACGCAGGCGATTCGCCGCTCGTGCGAGATCAAGGCCGGGATCGTGGCTGAGGACGAGCGCGAGCACGGCCGCCGCGCGCTGCTCAACCTCGGTCACACGTTCGGCCACGCCATAGAGACCGCGACCGGCTACGGCGAGTGGTTGCACGGCGAGGCGGTGGGCGCGGGCATGCTGATGGCAGCCGACCTCTCGCATCGGCTGGGCTGGATCGAAGCCGCCGACGTCAGCCGGATCCGGGCGCTGCTCGAGCGGGCGGGGCTGCCGGTCGCGGCGCCGCCCATCGGCGCGGCCCGCGCGCTCGAACTGATGGGCATGGACAAGAAAGTGCTGGCCGGTCGCATTCGGCTCGTTCTGATGCGCGCGGTGGGCGACGGCGTGGTCGCCAGCGACTATCCGGCAGACGCACTGCAGGCCACGCTGTCCGACCATTTCGGGACAGCGGCATGAACGACGCGACCGCGGCGCTGGCCCCGTACGCGCAGTGCGAAGCAACCTCGCGCGGCCGCCGCTTTCCCGAGCCGCCGCCCCGCCACCGTACCGAGTACCAGCGCGATCGCGACCGCATCGTGCACTCCACGGCGTTCCGGCGCCTCGTCTACAAGACGCAGGTGTTCGTGAACCACGAGGGCGACCTCTACCGAACGCGCCTCACGCACTCCCTCGAGGTCGCGCAGATCGCGCGCAGCGTGGCGCGGGCGCTCGGCCTCAACGAAACGCTCGCCGAGGCGATCTGCCTGGCGCACGATCTCGGCCACACGCCGTTCGGCCACGCGGGCCAGGACGCGCTCAACGAGTGCATGCGCGATCTCGGTGGCTTCGAGCACAACCTGCAGTCGCTGCGCGTCGTGGACGAACTCGAGGAGCGTTACGCGGAGTTCCCCGGACTCAATCTCACGTTCGAGACGCGCGAAGGCATCCTCAAGCATTGCTCGGCGGCGAACGCGCGCCGGCTCGGCGAGCTGGGCGAGCGGTTCCTCGAGCGGCGCCAGCCGTCGCTCGAGGCGCAGCTCGCGAACCTGGCCGACGCGATTGCCTACAACAACCACGACGTGGACGACGGCATCCGCGCGGGCCTGATCACGATCGAGGAGTTGCGCGACGTCGCGATCTTCCGCCGCCAGTACGCTCTGGTGGCGGCCCGCTACCCCGGCCTCGGCCCGCGTCGCATGGTGCACGAGGTGGTCCGGCGGATGATCGACTACCTCGTCAACGACCTGATCAGCGCGTCGCAGGCGGCGATTGCGGCCGCTGCGCCTGCCGGCGTCGCCGACGTGCGCGGCCGTGCCGAGCCGCTGCTTGCATTCAGCGCCGAGGTCGAGGCAGAGCACCTCGAGCTCAAGCGCTACCTGCGCCAGCACCTCTACAAGCACTACCGCGTGCTGCGCATGACCACCAAGGCCAAGCGGGTCGTGCGAGCGCTGTTCGATGCGATGCTCGCGGACGTCGAGCTGATGCCGCCGGAGCACCAGGAGGCCGCCCGCCGCATGGAAGCGGCCGATGGACGCCCCGGCCGGGCCCGCGCCGTGGCGGACTACATCGCCGGCATGACCGACCGCTTCGCGATCCGGGAGTACGGGCGGTTGTTCGATCCGGCGGAACGGACGTAGGGGATAGGGGATCGTCGGAGGGTGGCACGCCCGCCGACGGTGGCCTCGCGTTAGCCTGCGTGGCGCGGCGCCCCGTCGATTGAAGCTGCGCCGTGAATCCGTCACCTCCGCACTATCCCCTATGCCCCATCCCCTATCCCCTCCGCCCCGTCGGGTATCATCCTTCGCTGGATTTCCCCGCCGAGTTCCCCGAATGCCGCCGATCGCCAAGCCCATCCCGCCCCGCGACCGCCTGATCTTCGCCATGGACGTGGCCGACCCGGACGCCGCCCGGCGCCTCGCGGACACGCTCGGCGACTCGGTCACTTTCTACAAGCTCGGGCTCGAGCTCTTCATGTCGGGCGGATATTTCGAACTGCTCGACTGGATGGTGGGCCGTGGCAAGAAGGTGTTCGTGGACCTCAAGTTCTTCGACGTGCCCGCCACGGTCGGTGCTGCGGTCAAGCAGCTGCGCAATCGCGGTGTGACCCTCACGACCGTGCACGGCAACCAGGCGATCATGGAGGCCGCGGCTGCCGCCAAGGGCGACGTGAAGGTGCTGGCGGTGACGGTGCTCACCAGCCTCGACCGCGGCGACCTCGACGACCTCGGCTTCGCCTGCGACGTCGAGAAGCTCGTGTTGTCACGCGCCCGGCGCGCGCTCGAGGCCGGGTGTGACGGCGTCGTGTCCTCGGGCCTCGAGGCGCCCAAACTCCGGGAGTTCATCGACCAGCGCCTGCTGGTCGTGACGCCGGGCATCCGCCCGGTCGAGAACAAGCCTGTGGACGACCAGAAGCGCACCGTGGACGTGGCACAAGCTTTCGCGAACGGCGCCGATTACATCGTGGTCGGCCGTCCGATCCGCGATGCCGCGGACCCGCGCGCCGCGGCCGAGGCGATCCAGCAGACCATCATCGGCATTTTCGGCGCCGGAGCGGCGAAGTGACCGCCCCACTGCAGAACGACCTGCTGCTGCGCGCCTTGCTGCGGCAACCCACGCCGCGCACCCCGTTATGGATGATGCGTCAGGCCGGACGCTACCTCCCGGAGTACCGCGCGACGCGCGCGAAGGCCGGCAGCTTCCTGAACCTCTGCATGAACCCGGAGCTGGCGTGCGAAGTCACGCTGCAGCCGCTCGAGCGTTACCGACTCGACGCGGCGATCCTGTTCTCCGACATTCTCACCATCCCGCACGCGATGAACGTCGGCCTCGAATTCGAGGCCGGCGAGGGCCCGAAGATTGCGCGTCCGGTGCGTTCCACGGCCGACATCGACAAGCTGCCGATCCCGGACCCCGAGGGCGAGCTGCGCTACGTAATGGACGCGGTGCGTCTCATCCGCCGTGAGCTCAAGGGACGCGTGCCGCTGATCGGCTTCGCGGGCAGCCCGTGGACCGTGGGCACGTACATGGTCGAAGGGGGCGGCAGCAAGAACTTTTCGCACATCAAGGGCATGATGTACGGCGCGCCGGGCGAGCTGCACCGCCTGCTCGACATCGTCACACGTGCCACGCTCGCCTACCTGAACGCGCAGGTCGCGTCGGGCGCGCAGGCCGTGATGGTGTTCGACACTTGGGGCGGCGCGCTCACCCCGTCAGATTACCGCGATTTCTCGCTGCGCTACATGCAGCGCATCGTCGAGGGCGTGACGCGCGAGAGCGAGGGCCGGCGCGTGCCGGTGATCTTGTTCACCAAAGGCGGCGGGCAATGGCTGGGCGCGATGGCCGATACGGGCTGCGACGCACTCGGCGTCGACTGGACGACCGACCTCGCCGATGCGCGCCGCGCCGTGCAGGATCGTGTCGCGCTGCAGGGCAACCTCGACCCGAGCGTACTCTATGCGCCGCCGGCCAGGATCCGCGAGGAGGTCGCGAAAGCGCTCGCGAGCTTCGGCCGCGGGCACGGCCACGTCTTCAACCTCGGCCACGGCATCCACCCCGACGTGCCGCCGGAGCACGCGCTTGCGATGGTGGAGGCGGTGCACGAGTTGAGCCCTCAGTACCACGTGTAGACGGTGTCAGGTTTGCAAGATCTGCAAGATTGCGTCGAAGAGCAATCTTGCAGATCTTGCAAACCTGACACCAGGAGTGTCCCATGGACATCAGCAAGATCGGCATCGGCGAAGACCCGCCGCACGACGTCAACGTCCTGATCGAGATCCCGCAGGGCGGCGTGCCGGTGAAGTACGAACTCGACAAGGAATCGGGCGCGCTGCGCGTCGACCGGTTCCTCAACACGGCGATGTTCTATCCCGGCAATTACGGGTTCATCCCGCACACGCTGTCGGGCGACGGCGACCCGGTGGACGTGATCGTGGTCGTGCCGAGCCCGGTGGTGGCCGGCGCGATCGTGCGCGTCCGCCCGGTCGGTGCGCTGCTCATGAAGGACGAGGCGGGCGACGACGAGAAGGTCATCGCGGTGCCGGTGGACAAGCTGCACCCGTTCTACTCGGGCGTGAAGTCGTACAAGGACCTGCCCGTCACCCTCACCGACCAGATCGCGCACTTCTTCCAGCACTACAAGGACCTGGAGAAGGGCAAGTGGGTGACGATCGTGAACTGGGTCGGCACCGACCGCGCGGAGAAGATGATCCTCGAAGGCATCCGCCGCGCGGCCGCCGCGGGCGACGACGTCGCCGCCCACTACGTCGCGGGGGGCGCGCTGAAGGGCCGGCGCAAATAGGGGACGTTCTCCGGTCCTTCAGGCCATGGCGAAGAGCACTCGTGTGAGCGAGACGCCCGCCGTCGCTTTCCTGAGAGCGCAGGGCGTTTCGTTCACCGAGCATCCATACGAGTACGTCGAGCACGGTGGCGCGCTGCGCAGCGCCGAGGTGCTCGGGCTCGATCCGTTCGCGGTGGTGAAGACGCTGGTGATGCAGGACGAGCAGGCGTCGCCGCTGATCGTCCTCATGCACGGCAACCGCACGGTGTCCACCAAGAACCTCGCGCGGCAGATCGGCGTGAAGTCGGTGGCACCCTGCGCGCCCGAGGTGGCCAACCGGCACAGCGGCTACCTGGTCGGCGGCACGTCGCCGTTCGCCACGCGCAAGCGGATGCCGGTGTACGTGGAACGCAGCATCCTCGCCCTGCCCCGGATCTGGATCAACGGCGGCCGGCGCGGTTACCTCGTCGGCATCGAGCCCGAGGTGTGCACGCGGCTGCTCGGCGCCAGGCCGGTCGATTGCGCGCTGCTCTGAAAGTCGTCGCGGCCTGCGAGGTCGTCGGTGACCGTCCGCCCGGCCTCGGGGAACGGGTCAAGCGGCACGAAACCAGCGCGCTCGAGGCGTTGCATGTACGGCGCGGCCTGCTCGGGATGGCCAAGCAAGAGCAGCGCCCGCACCAGTGCGTCGAGTCGCGGGAAGGGCACTTCGGTTGCGGCGCCGTCCAGCAACAGGTCACGGGCCTCGGAGAGAACGCCCGTGGCCACCGCGACGTTGCCATCGCGCAGCTCGATGTCACCCTGCAGCACGCGCGTGCGCGCCAGCCAGATCCTGAACACCTCGTCGGGCGCTGTTTGCCACGCAGGCTCAACGAGGGTGCGGACCGCGAGCAGGTGTTCGCGGGCGCGGCGCAGGTCGCCCTTCGACAGCGCAGCCTCGGCCTGCAGGTGGCGGGTACGAATCAGCCAGTTGACCACGTGGCGATTGCGCGGCTCGATGGCAAGAGCTTCGCCGAGGACGGTGGCGGCCTTTTGAGCGGTGACCGGCGTGTCTGCGGCCCGCCTAGTGGCGAAATACGCCTGCCACCAAAGGACACGTCCCAGGGAGAGCCGCCAGTAGTTGTTGGACGGATCCTGCGCGACGAGCGCCCCTGCAATGACGCGCGCCTGCTCCACGCTGGCCTGTGCTTCAAGCAGGTGGCCCCGGGTCGCCTGCGCATCGGCGAGGAGCAGCAATGCGTCGACGAGGTATTCCTGCCAGCGCACGACGAGAGGCTGCTCCGTGGCGCTGCGGCGCATGGCGTCCGCCTGTTCGGCGAACAGCGGCTCGGCGTCCGCCAGCCGGCCCTGCCGCATCGCGAGGCTGCCCAGCCAGGAGGACACGTTCGCCGCCTCGAAGCGGAGTTCCAGGTCTGTGGGCCGCTCCTCGAGCCAGCGACGGTACAATTCGCGCTCCGCGAGCAGCGCCTGCTCGGCCTCGGTGTACCTACCGAGGCGCTCGTCTAGCACGGCAAGGTTGTGGTGGCCGTAGGCCTGCTCTTTCTGCCAGTCGAAGTTGGCAGGATCGATCCCGGCCAGTCGCTGCGTACTGTCCCGATACCTGCGAAACCATTCCCCGGCTCTCGCGAGGTCGCCCTGCTGCAGGGCGACGAACCCGATCCAGTATTCGGCCTGTGCCAGGTCGAAGAGCCGCTGGCCGTTGCCCGGGGCGCGTTCGTGCAGCTGGGTGCTGCGCGCGTGCGCCTCGCGAAACGCGGCGAGTGCTTCGTCGTGGTTGCCTTCGTCGAGGCGGACCTCGCCCACGCCCGTCAACAGGCGCGCCTGTTCCTCCAGTGCCCGGTCGCTCAGGTCGCGCGGATTCAGGGCCGCGAAGTAGCCGGTGGCCTTGTCATCCACGACGCGCATCAGGTCGAGACGGCCGACTGTGCGGAGCTTGTCACGCAGGTCACCGAGCATGAAGCCGAGGATGTCTTCCGCCTGCGCCTGGCGACGTTGCGCGTCGCTGCGTGCGACCGTTGCCGTGATCGCCAGTCCGAGGGCAAGTGCGGTGATCGCGAGTGAGGCGCCCAGTGTCACGGCGAGCCGTTGTTGCCGTCGTTGCGCCTCGCGCTGCGCCAGGTCGTCGTAGCCGACACCGAGCAGGCCCGCCACGAGGCGCAGGAACGCGCGCTCGCGCCCGTCACCGCTGGCGCGCGCGTCCGCTGCCAGCGGCTCATGGGCCGCTCCGCCGCGGGCATCGGGAACCAGCAGCGCTGGAGGAAAGCAGGCTTCGTCCCCGTCGCGGTTGGCCGGATCGCCTGCCACCACGAAACAGTAGATCCGTTCGCTGCGGCCCGTGGCCCTGAAAGCCTCGATCTCGGCGTTCACCCAGCGGGAACGGGCCGCGGCAGGTGAGCATACGACGATCAGGGCCGCCGAGCTTTCGAGCGCCGAGGTGATGACGTTGCCGAGATCGGCGGCCGTGGGCAGTTCGTCCCGGTCACGGAATATCGCGCCGATTCGCGGCGGGACGACGCCGAACCTGCCTGGGGCACCGACGATGCGTGCCGGTGTCCGGTAGCCCTCGAGCTTCCGCAGGAGCCAGCGTGCAACCGGCTCATCCGCGTGGCTGTAACTCAGGAACGCGCCGTAACGCACCCCGGTCTCCCCTTCTTTCTGCCAGCGCGCCCCCAGTATTGCACGGCCATGGGCGCGCGAACGATCCCGTGGCGTCAGCCCTGCCGCAGCGTCTCCACGGGCGGTTGCGACACCACCGAGCGCGCCGCCAGCATGCCGGCGATCCCCACCAGCAGCCCGCCGCCGACGATGCCCACGACCCACACCCACGGATCGATCGTGTACTCGAGGTTGAACACCTCGCGCGCGAGGAAGTAGCCGGCCACCGTCGCGCCGAGGGCGGCGAGCAGTCCGGCGAGCATGCCGAGTGCGGTGAACTCCGCGGCCACGCCCTGGAACACGACGCGCCGGCTCGCACCCAGCGTGCGCAGCATGGCGCTCTCGTAGCGCCGTTCGTCACGCGTCGCCTGCACGGCCGCGAGCAGCACCATCAGGCCGGCCGCCAGCGTGAACAGGAACACGTACTGCACCGCGAGCGCGGCCTTGTCCATCACGTCGCGCACCTGTGAGAGCAGGGCGGCGATGTCGATGATCGTGACCTCGGGGAACTGCCGCACGAGGTCCACCAGTGCGGGTCGCTGCTCGGGCAGCACGTGCACGCTGGTGATGAGCGTGCCGGTCACGTCGTCGAGCACGCCGGGTGAGAACACCATGAAGAAATTCGGCTGGAACGAGTCCCAGCGCACGTCGCGCAGGCTGGTGACCTTCGCGCTCACCGGTTCGCCCGCGACGTCGTACGTGACCGTGTCGCCGAGCTTCAGGCCGAGACGCTCCGCGTACTCCTGCTCGACCGACACGCGCGCGCCGCCGCCGTCGCCGTCGGCCCACCAGGTGCCGCTCACGAGGCGGTTGTCGTCGCGCAGCCTGCTCGCCCAGGTGAGGTTGGCTTCGCGCTCGACGAACCCCTGCGCGCGCTCGCCCTCGAACCGGATCTCGCCCACCGGCACGTCGTTGATCGCCGTGAGACGGGCCCGCACCAGCGGCACCAGCTCGGTCCGCGGCAAGCCCCGTTCGCGGAAGAATGCCTCGATCGCGGCGCCCTCGTCCGGGCGGATGTTGATCATGAAGTAGTTGGGCGCGTCGGCCGGCAGGCTGGCACGCCAGTCCTCGAGCAGGTCGTTGCGCACGAGGGCGAGCAGCAGCAGCACCATCAGGCCGAGGCCGAACGCGACGATCTGCACGATGCTGTCGCGGCCGCGGCGCGCGATGTTGGCGAGCCCGTAGCGCCAAGCCACGCCGACGCCGCTGCGCAGCGGGCGCAACGCCTTCACCAGCAGCCACCCCGCGATCGCGAGCGCGAGGAACGTGCCCGCGATGCCTGCGGCGACGACCGTCACGAGTCTTGCGTCGCGCACCAGCCAGTACAGCAATGCGAGCACCGAGCCGACGGCGAGCACGTACACGGCCGCATAGCGCAGCGGCGGCGGCTCGAGGTTGCGCCGCAGGACCCGCGCCGGCGGCACGTGCTTCAGCTGCAGCAGCGGCGGGAGCGCGAAACCGATCAGGATCGTTACCGCGGTCACGAGGCCGACCCACGCGGTCGAGAGGCCGGGCGGCGGCAGGTCGCTGCGGATCAGGTCGCGCAGCAGCCACGCGAGGCCCGTCTGCGCCAGGTAGCCGATGGCCGTGCCGAGCAGGGTGACCAGCACCGCGACGCAGACCAGCTGCACCAGCGTCTGCCCCAGTACGAAGCCCTGCGAGGCGCCCATGCACTTCATGAGCGCCACGGAGTCGAGATGGCGGCTCGCATAACGGCGCGCAGCCATGGCCACCGCCACCGCCGCGAGCAGCACGCTCACCAGGCTCGCAAGCGAGAGGAACCGGCCGGCACGATCCGACGAGGCGCGGATCTGCGGGCTCGCGTCGGCGATCGCCTGCAGCCGCTCGCCCGGCTGCTTGGCTTCGCGCAGGTACTCGCGGAATCCCTCGACGTCGCCCGGGTCGCCCGCGAACAGCACGGCGCGGCTCACGCGGCTGCCCGGCTGGATGAGTTCGGTCGCCGGCACGTCGGCGAGGTTGATCATCAGTGTCGCCGACAGGTCGCCGAAGCCCGCGCCCTGGTCGGGCCGGTAGTCGAGCACCTGCGTGACGGTGACTTCGTGCGCGCCAACCGACAGGCGGGTGCCCACCGGTGCATCCAGCCGCGCCAGCAGCCGCGAGTCCGCCCAGGCCTCACCGGGCGCAGGGATCGCGTCGGTGGCGCGTGCGGACCCGAAGGGCTCGTCGGCGATCTTGAGGCGCCCGCGCAGCGGGTATCCGGCACCGACCGCACGCAAGGCCACCAGCGACGACGCCTCCCCGTGGAACACCACGCTCGGCATCGAGAGGATGCGCGCCACGCGCAGGCCGCGGCGCCGTGCCTCCACATCATATGACTCGCTGATCTCACGCGGCGATTCGAGGCGCAGGTCGGCCGCGAGCACTTCGCCCGCCTGCTGGTTGACCGCGCGGCCGATGCGGTCGGTGAAGAACCCGACCGCCGTCAGCGAGGCCACGGCGACCAGCAGCGCGGCGAGCAGCACGGCCAGCTCGCCGGACTTGAGGTCGCGCCGCAGGTTGCGCAACGCAAATCGGAGTGCGGCCACCGTCAGCTACCGACGATGCGTCCGGCGTCGAGGCGGATCACCCGTCCGCAGCGCGCCGCGAGCGCGCGGTCGTGCGTGACGAGCACGAGCGTGGTGCCGGTTTCGGCGTTCAGGCCGAACAGCAGTTCCATGATGCGCTCGCCGGTCGCGGCGTCGAGGTTGCCCGTGGGCTCATCGGCGAACAGCACGTCCGGCCGCGTGACGAAGGCGCGCGCAATGGCGACGCGTTGCTGTTCCCCGCCGGACAGCTGCCTCGGATAGTGGCCGACGCGCTCTGCCAGCCCGACGCGCGCCAGCACCTCGAGTGCCGCGGTGCGCGCGTCGCCGCGGCCGGCGAGTTCGAGCGGCAGCATCACGTTCTCGAGCGCGGTGAGCGACGGCACGAGGTGGAACGACTGGAACACGAATCCGACGTGCCCGGCGCGCACAGCGGCGCGGCCGTCCTCGTCGAGACGGGTCAAGTCGTTGCCCGCGAGGCGCACCTCTCCGGCAGTCGGCTCGTCGAGGCCGGCCAGGAGGGCAAGCAGGGTCGATTTGCCGGCACCGGAAGCGCCCATCACGGCCACGGTTTCGCCGCGCGTGATCGCAAGCGACACGCCGGACAGAATGGCCAGCGTTCCCTCGGGGCTGCTAACCTGCTTGCCCACCCCGATCGCCTCGAGCACCGTGTCCATTCGATTTGCCTGCCTGTTGCTCTGTCTCTGCTCCGTCTTGTTCGCACCGGCCGCAAGGGCGGAGTCCCCGACGATCCTCGTGCTGGGGGACAGTCTGAGCGCCGCCTACGGCATCCGCCTGGAACAGGGATGGGTGGCCCTGCTGCAGGGCCGGTTGAAGGCCAAAGGGTACGGGCACCGGGTCATCAACGCCAGTTCGAGCGGCGAAACCACCGGGGGAGCGCTGGCCCGGCTGCCCCGTGCCCTGGAGCGGCACCGGCCGGGCGTAGTGATCATCGAACTCGGCGGCAACGACGGGCTGCGCGGGTTGCCGCTCGAGGAGGTCCGCGCCAATTTCGAGTCCCTCATCCGCCTCTCGCGCGAAGCGGGGGCGAAGGTGCTGCTCGTGGGCATGCGGATCCCGCCCAACTACGGACCCGCATACACCCAGGGCTTCCACGACCTGTTCGGGGGCCTGGCGCGCAAGCACCAGCTGCCGCTGGTGCCGTTCTTTCTCGACGGCATCGCCCTCGACGATTCCTTGATGCTCGAGGACGGCCTGCATCCCAACGCCGCCGCCCAGCCGAAGCTCCTCGACCAGGTCTGGCCGCAACTCAAGCCGTTGCTGCCACGATGAAAAGCGCCCCCGGCGCTGCTATATAGAAGTATCGACACAGACAGAGCGATCCCAGGGACGCCACCGATCCCCCGGCGGCATACACGGGTCGCAGGGGATCGCCGTGGACAAGATCTGGCTGAAGAACTATCCGGCCGGCGTGCCGGCCGAGATCAACCCGAACGAGATTGCATCGCTGCAGGCCCTGGTCGAGCGCAGCTTTGCGAAGTTCGCCGATCAACCGGCCTACACGTGCATGGACCGCACGCTCACCTACGGCGACCTCGACCGCCTGAGCCGGCAGTTCGCGGCCTATCTGCAGAAGGTGGCGGGCCTGCAGAAAGGCGACCGGATCGCGGTGATGCTGCCGAACATCCTGCAGTACCCGGTCGCGATCGCGGCCGCGTTTCGCGCCGGCCTGACCATCGTCAACACCAATCCCCTGTACACGCCGCGCGAGCTCGAGCACCAGCTCAAGGACTCCGGTGCCCGTGCGATCCTGATCCTGGAGAATTTCGCCCACACGCTGCAGCAGGTGATCCACGAGACTGGCGTCGAGACGGTGATCGTCACTGGAGTCGGCGACCTGCTCGGGTTCCCGAAGTCGGCGCTCGTCAACTTCGCGCTGCGGCACGTAAAACGCCAAGTGCCGGAATACTCGTTGCCCGGCGCCATTGGCTTCAACGAGGCGCTCAGCAAGGGCAAGTTCGAGAATCTCGAGCCGGTGCCGCTGACGCACGACGACGTCGCGTTCCTGCAGTACACGGGCGGCACCACCGGCGTGTCGAAGGGCGCGGTACTCACCCACCGCAACATGGCCGCGAACGTGCTGCAGTCGGAGGCGTGGATGGGCCCCGAGTTGCGCGAAGCGAGCGGCCAGATGAAGTTGGTGACCGCGCTGCCGCTGTACCACATCTTCTCGCTCACCGGCAGTTGCCTGCTGTTCATGAGGCTCGGGGGTCACAACGTGCTGATCCCGAATCCGCGCGACTTCCCCGGGTTCGTGCGGGAGATCGCCAAGCATCCGCCGACCTTCTTCGCCGGCGTAAACACGCTGTTCAACGCGCTGCTGCACACCCCGGGTTTCGATCAGCTCGACTTCAGCAACCTGAAGGTGAGTCTCGGCGGCGGCATGGCCGTGCAGAAGGCCGTCGCGGAGCACTGGAAGAAAGTCACGGGCAACACGCTCACCCAGGCCTGGGGACTCACCGAGACGTCGCCCGCTGCGTGCATCAACCGGTTCGATGCACCGGAATTCACCGGTTCGATCGGCCTGCCGATTTCCTCGACCGTCGTCACCATCCGCGACGACGACGGCAACGTGCTGCCGGTGCGGCAATCGGGCGAGATCTGTGTCGAAGGCCCGCAGGTGATGCGCGGCTACTGGAACCGCCTGGACGAGACCGAGAAGGTGATGATCGACGGGCGGATCCTACGCACCGGCGACATCGGTTACATGGACGAGGACGGCTACGTCTTCATCGAGGACCGCAAGAAGGACATGATCCTCGTCTCGGGCTTCAACGTGTACCCGAACGAGGTCGAGGGGGTCGCCGTTTCACATCCGGGCGTGCTCGAAGTGGCTGCGGTGGCGCAGCCCGACGAGCGGGCTGGTGAAGTGGTGGCGCTGTTCGTGGTGCGCAAGGATCCGTCGCTCACCGAGGAAGCGCTCGTCGAGCATTGCCGCAAAGAGCTCACCGGCTACAAGGTACCGAAGCGCATCTACTTCCGCGACGACCTGCCGAAGACCAATGTCGGAAAGATCCTGCGCCGCGAGCTGAAGGACGAACTCAAGAAATAAATAGAAGGTGTCAGGTTTGCAAGATCGGCAAGATTGAGGGACGGCCGCGGCTCGCCACAGCGACTGGTCGCGTTCAATCTTGCCGATCTTGCAAACCTGACACCTGCAGCCGCACCCAGCCCGCATCGACGCGCTCGCCGCGCCACGTGTAGCCCTGCAACCGGATGCGGTACTCGCCGGGGCCGAAGGCCGAGCTGTTCAACGTGAACCGCAGCTCGCGGTTGGAATCGGTGGATACGCGCTGCAGGTCGAGCACGCGGCCCACGTCCACCTTGTCCATGGTGACCGCGAACGCCTTGAAGTCGGAGTACGCGACCGGCAGGTAGAATTCGATCAATTCCGGCGGTTCAGGCCACGCGAGCGTGACGTCGGGCGAGGCGGACCAGCTCCGCGGGTTCGGTGTCATGCGCACGGCGCGCACCTGGCTCGCGGGCCGCAACGTCAGTGTCTTCACCCGCTGCGCAGCGTCAGCCGCAAGCGCGCGATCCCGGTGCGAGGCGACGCGTGCCGCGATCGTCAGCGCCAGCATCAGCAGCAACGCGACCGCAAGCGCGACCACGAACCCGCGGTGCTGCCACCACTCGGGCTCGGCCTCGATGAACTCCACGGTGCCGGGCCCGGGCGGCGGCGGCAGCGCGAGTTCGGCCTGGACGGCCGGCTTGCGCAGCAGGCCTTGGCGTTTCTGCTTCGCGTCGGTCACTTTTTGCCGTTGGCCGTCCGCGGCCTGGCGTCGAACTCGAACGGATCCGGCCTCCCGGCGAACACCCGCTCCATCGCGCGCACCTCGCGGTCGCGGATCGTGGACAGGAACTCGCCGGCGCCGTGCATCGCCTCGAAGGCGTCGAGGCCGCGCTCGAGGAACTCCTGCAGCGTGCCGAAACCGGCCGCATGCGCGGGTCCCCTCGCCAATCTTACCAGCGCGCGGATGACGGGCTTGCGCACGACGTGGTCGAGGTAGCCGCCGATCAGCCCGAGGAGCTCGATCTGGCGTTCGCGGTCGGGGCGCCGGCCGGCGGCACGGTAGCCGGTGGCGTAGCTCTCCACCGTGATCGGACCCGCGGGCAGGCCGCGCACCACCTCGGCATCGAGTTCTTGCGAGATGACCTCGAGCTCGATCGCGAGCATCAGCGCGCGCAACGCCTCGCGCGGCAGCAGCTTCTCCATCACGTGGTGCACGCGCTGCAGGTCGCGATCGCGGGCCCGCGGGTCCCCGCCGCTGTAGAGCTCGTTGAAGAAGAATTCGACCGCCGCCCGGTAGCGCGGACTGGCGCGCAGGTCGGCATGGCTCTTGAGCAACCGCTGCGACTGCCACTTCTGCAGTTGAGTGAGGCGGGCGCGCGACGCCGGCGAGGCGGCGAACACGTCCCGCAGCGCCGCGTTGCGGTCGAGCAGCTGGCGCAACTCGCCGTGCCGCCCGGGCTTGCGGCGCTCGTCGCCGACCTCCACTCCCAGGACCTTCACGGCGTCAGGCGCGCGTGTCCAGCGCGTGTTCCAGCCGGTCGAGCGTCCGGTGCAGCGAGCCCGTCACCGGCTGCATGCGCCGGCCGCGGTCGAGCACCGCGTCGCCGAACTTGCGCGCGCGGTCCGACAGCAGGTCGCGTCGCAGGCGGATGCCGTGGCGCGCGAGCAGCGGCTCCAGGGCGTCGGCGTGCGCATACAGGTCGCGCCGCGTGCGCTGGTAGGCGTGCTCCGCGAGGCGCTTGCGGTCGGCGTAGCGGAACACGTTCTTGAAGAACAGCTCGTCGTCGCCGCGGTCGGGCTCGAACAGCAGCACGTCGGTGGTCGGGTAGCTCTGCTTGTAGGTGCGCATGCCCACGAGCATGCGCGACTGGATCATCGCGCGGAACGTCTGGCTCAGCACCACCGGCAGGCCGCCGCGCGTGAGGTCGAGGTCCTTGCGCACGTCGCCGTAGCGACGCGGCACGCTCGATGCATCGAACGCCACCAGCGGGTTGATGCAGATGACGAAGTCGGCGCCCTCGTCGAGCAACAGCGACGCGTTCATCGTGCGCATCAGAGCGCCGTCCACGTAGGTGTGGTCGTCGATCTCGACCGGCGGGTACAGCCCCGGCAGCGCCGTGCTCGCCTGGATCGCGCGCGAGATCGGGACGTGGTCGAAGCCCGGCTCGCCGAAGCGCACCGAGTAGCCGCTGTTCAGCTCGGTGGCGACGATGTACAGGCTGCGGCGCAGCTCCCGGAAGTTGTTGGTGCGGCCGGGGCCCGTGAACATCTGCGCGAGGAAGCGCTCGAACGGCCGGTTGTCGCACAAGCCGGTGGGCAGCAGCCGCCCGATCGGGTCGATCGCCTCGGCCCAGTCCTTGCCGGGGTCGCGCAGGTACTGCATCAGGACGTCGGCGGCGAGGCCGGGGATGGCGTTCAGGCGCCGCAGGTACTCGCGGAATGCCGGCCGCAGGAACAGGCCCGGGCGCACCGGGAACTCCGGCGAGGCGTTGTGGATGAACACCAGGCCCATGTCCGCGGTGTCGTAGCCGTTCACGAGCCCGGCCGCGATCATCGCGCCCGAACTCACGCCCACGTACATGTCGAGGTTCGTCAGGTCGAGGCCTTCGAAGCTCTCGCCGATGGCGTGCAGCGAGCCGACCTCGTAGAAGGCGCCGAGCGGGCCGCCGCCGGCCAGTGCCAAGCCGAACCGGCCGTGGCTGGACGGGCGTCGTCTTGCGGGTTGCAGGTCGAGCATGGCTTACCCCTGCCGGTGCGGGCCGTCAGGCAGCACGAGTCTTGCGCTTCGCGCGGCGCCGGGCGGCCGCCTTCGCCTTGCCGGCGCGTCCGCCGCCGCGCGCGCGTTGCTTCGCGAGCGCCCTCACGTTCTCGTTGAGCTCTGCCACCCGCCGGGTGAGCAGGCGGATCTCGTCACCGCTCGGCACGCCGAGTTGCTGCAACGCCTTGTGCACGCGGCTCTGGAACAGGGCCTCGAGGTTGTCCCACGTTTCCGTGGCCTGCTCGCGGGCCAAGCCGAAGCGCGACTCCACCGTCCCCTGGGCCGCCTCGAACGCGTCGCGGATCACCTGCTCGGCGGTCGAACGCGAGCGGGTGAGGAGCTTGAGGCCGTCGGCGACCGCGTCCTGGAAGGCGGCGGGGCCTTCCTTCTGGGCCTTCGCGATGGCGCCCATGCCGGCCAGCCAGATCTGCTGCACGTTCTCGATGAGTTGTCCGGGCGCCGTGGCCGCCTTGGCCCGGGTCTTGCGGGCGGTCGACTGGACCTTGCTCGTCTTCTTGCGCGCAGCCATATCAGCCCCTTCGCGGCGAGTGCCGCGTCTGGATGTCATCCCTATTCTGCAGGAATCGAGCGCCTTTGCTGCACTGTGTCAATCCGCAGGCTAGGTAGTTGCCGCAGGATCGCGGGTCTTGCGTTGCGGTCGCGTCTTCGCCTGCTTGCGCGCGCTCCCGTGTCCGGCGGCGGAGCGCCGGGGAGGAAGCTTCTGGCGCGCTCGCGTTTCCCTCACCGCGAGGGTGCCGACTGTTGCGGCCAGCAGCAATTTCTCGAACTCCGACGCAAACCGCGCAACGAGCCCGTCGGGGTCGTCCACGAGCCGGCGGTCGGCGATCGCGCCGAAATAGACCTGCCCGGCGTACGAGAGCAGGCTCAGGCCGAGCCCGATCGAGCCGCTCTGCGGCACCCAGAAGTACATCTCCGAGACGCGCTGGCCGCACATGTACAGCGGTGACTGCGGTCCGGGAACGTTCGACACGACCGCCGTTGCCTTGCGGCTGAACAGCTCGACGAGCGGCGCCTGCACCCTGGCCGGCATCAGGCCCATCAGGCCGAGCGACATCAGCGCCATCGGCGGTTGCAGCGAGCCCTTGAGTGCAGCCATCGCCTCACGAGTGGCGTGCAGACGCGCGAGGGGATTCGCGAGCCCCGGGGCCAGCTCGACGAACACCAGTCCGAAGCGATTGCCCAGCGTCAGCGGCTCGTCGGCCGAGCGCAGGTTCACCGGCACCGAAGCGCGCAGCGTCAGGTCGTCGGTATCGAATCCGCGTGCCCGCAGGTAGTCGCCGAGCACGCCGGCGACGGTCGCCATGAGCACGTCGTTGATCGTGCAGCCGAGCGCCCGGCCGACCGTCTTTACCTCGTGCAGCGGGATCGGCGTGCCCCACGCAACGGCCTTGCGGCCGCCGAGGTCGCCACGCAGCGGCGTATCCGGGTCGTCCGGCAGCGCAACCACCTTCGCGAACTCGCCGACCATGCCGCCCGCCTGGGCCGCGATGGCGGCCGCACGTCCCGGGTGGAACAACTGGTGGATGCCGGTCTCGAGCAGCTTCGCGCCCTCGGCGAGCGCGTTCTCGAGGATGTCTCCGGCGGGCTGCGCGAGTTGCTCGACCCAGCTCAACACCGGCAGCACGTCAACGGCCAGGCGCCGCCCCGACGCCGTGTGCGGCGGCGGGCGCGTGCCGAGCGCGGGTGCCGGGTCCTGCTCGGTCATCGACAGCAGCACGCGGACCATCGCGATGCCGTCGGCGTAGCAGTGGTGCACGCGCGTGATCCAGGCGCTGCCGCCGTTGTAGCGTTCGACCAGGTGCACCTGCCACATCGGTCGCGCCGGATCGAGCGGCGTGCTCGCCAGTTCGGCCGCGAGTGCCTGCAGCTCCGCCTTGCCGGCAGGCTCGGGCAGCACGACGTGCGCGACGTGGGCGTCGAGGTCGAACGCCTCGTCCTCGACCCAGGACGCTCCGAGCGCATCCGCGACCGGGCGGTGCCGGAAGCGCGCGAAGCACAGCATTCGCTGCTCGATCATGCGGCGGAAATCGCCGGGGCGGATCGGCGTGTCGGTCGCGCTCACGCCGACGATCATCATGGCGCCGCTCGGGCCGTCCATGCGGAGCCACGCGGTGTCGACGCTGGACATGCGTTCGTGGTGAGTGGCCGTCATGCGCGAATCTTAGGCCACCGACGCCCGCTTGCCACGTTGACCTGCATCGCCGCGGCCCCTAAGGTAGCCGCAAAAACCGGCGTGCCACGGATGGGTCCGTGGCGGCCGGGCCTTGGGGAGAATTCCATGACGTATTTCGTGACCGGCGCGACCGGATTCATCGGCCGGTTCCTGGTGCAGTCCCTGTTGCAGCGCGGCAAAGGCACGGTCTACGTGCTGGTGCGCCCGAAATCGATCGGCAAGCTGGACGAGCTGCGCGAGTTCTGGGGCAAGGAGAGCGTGAAGCGCGTGGTCGCCATCAAGGGCGATCTCGCGCAACCGAAACTCGGCGTGTCGAAGGCCGACCTCACGAAGCTCAAGGGGAAGGTCAAGCACTTCTTCCATCTCGGCGCGGTGTACGACCTCGAGGCGAGCGCCGAGGCCATGCACAAGGCGAACATCGTCGGCACGCAGTCGGCGCTCGAGTGCGCCGAGGCGGTGAACGCAGGTTGCTTCCACTTGGTGAGCTCGATCGCGGCCGCCGGCCTCTATCGCGGCACGTTCACCGAGGACATGTTCGAGGAGGCCGAGGACCTCGACCACCCGTACTACCGCACCAAGCACGACTCCGAGGGGCTGGTGCGCGCCAATACGCGCGTGCCGTTCCGGATCTACCGCCCCGGTGTAGTCGTCGGACACTCGAAGTCAGGCTTCATCGACAAGATCGACGGGCCCTACTATTTCTTCAAGGCGCTGCAGAAGCTGCGCGAATCGTGGCCGCGCTGGATCCCGCTGGTGGGCGTCGAGGGCGGCTACATCAACCTCGTGCCGGTCGACTACGTGGTGAACGCCATGGTGCACCTCGCGCACCAGCCGAAGCTCGACGGCCGCTGCTTCCACCTGACCGACCCGAAGGCGCGCCGCATGGGCGAGGTGCTCAACGTCTTCGCGCGGGCCGCGCACGCGCCGGAAATGGCGTTCCGCCTCGACCCGAAGCTGTTCGCGCTGGTGCCGGAGGGCGTCGCGAACTCGCTCGACCGCGCGAAACCCGTGCAGGGTGTCGTCAACCAGCTGCTGCACGACCTGCAGATCCCGAAGTCGGTGCTCAAGTTCGCCAACTACCCGACGCGCTTCGACTCGAGCGAGACGCAGAAGCTGCTCGACAAGGCGAAGATCCGCGTGCCGCTGCTCGAGGACTACGCCTGGCGCCTGTGGGACTACTGGGAGCGCCACCTCGACCCCGACCTCTCGATCGACCGCAGCCTGCGCGGCGCGGTGAAAGGCAAGGTGGTGGTGATCACCGGCGGCTCGTCGGGCATCGGCGAGGCGGCGGCGATCCGCGTTGCGGAAGCGGGCGGCAAGGTCGTGGTGGTCGCGCGCGACGAGGAGAAGCTCGCCGAGGTCCGCAAGAGGATCACCGACCTCGGCGGGTTCGTGAAGACCTACTCGTGCGACATCACCGACCTCGCGGCGAACGACCAGCTAGCGAAGGACATCCTCAAGGAGTTCGGCCACGTCGACGTGCTGGTGAACAACGCCGGCCGCTCGATCCGCCGCTCGCTCGCGCTGTCGTACGACCGCTTCCACGACTTCGAGCGCACCATGCAGCTGAACTACTTCGCCTGCGTGCGCCTCACCATGAACCTGCTGCCGTCGATGACGGCGCGCAAGCGGGGCCACGTTATCAACGTGTCGTCGATCGGCGTCCTCACCAATGCGCCACGATTCTCGGCCTACGTGGCATCGAAGGCGGCACTCGAGTCGTTCGCGCGTTGCGCCGCGTCGGAGTTCCACGACGAGGGCGTGCACTTCACGATCATCAACATGCCGCTGGTGCGCACGCCGATGATCGCGCCCACCAAGATCTACGAGGACATGCCGACGATCATCACGCCCGAGGAGGCGGCCGACATGATCGCCGACGCGATCATCCGCAAGCCGCAGCGCATCGCGACCAAGCTCGGCGTGATGGCCGAGATCATGCACCTGGTGATGCCGAAGATGTCCGAGGTGGTGATGAACTCGGCCTACCGCATGTTCCCGGACTCCGCGGCGGCCCAGGGCAGGAAGGACGGCGATGCGCCGCGCACCGCGACGAAGGAGGCGATGATCTTCGCCTCGCTGATGCGCGGCATACACTGGTAAGGACGTCGGTGGCCGGACCGGCCGGAGGATCATGCATGGGTAGGTGGGGTCGGTGGCTGTTCGTCGCGGCGCTCGCAGTTGCAGCGCCGCTCGGCGGCGCGGTGGCGCAGGTCGCGCCGCGCTCGGCGCAGAGCGACTGCACGCGCGAGGTCGAGGGGCGCGGCTATCGGGTCGTTTCTACCGGCAATTTCCAGCAGTTCAAGGACGGCTGGCAGCTCGACGTGCGGGCGCGCGACCAGTTGGGACGAAACGTCAACGGCTCATGCTTCGTCGAGACCCGCAGCGGCGACGTCACGCTGTACGGTTTCGGCTGGGGCGGCGGTGCCCCGGTCGACCGGTACGAGTTCACCTGTGCCTCGCCCGACCACCGCTACCGCGAGTGCCAGTTGCCAGTCGATGGCCGGGCCCGCCTCGTGAAGCGGAAGTCCGATGCGCCCTGCGTGGAGGGCCGCAGTTGGGGCCAGCGTGGCGACCGCGTGTGGGTCGACAACGGCTGCCGTGCCAGGTTCGAGGTCGTGCGCGGCGGCGGAGGCGGAGGCTCCGGGCAGCAGATCGACTGCCGCTCGCAGAACAACCGCTACCAGGAGTGTGCGCTGCGCAAGGGCGACGAGGCGCGCATCGTGCGCGATTACACGGGCCGTTGCCGCAAGGACTCCACGTGGGGCACGCGCGCTGGCGTGGTCTGGGTCACCAATGGCTGTCAGGGCCGGTTCCAGCTCGTGCCGACCGGGGGCTTCGGCGGCAGCGGCGGTAGCGGGTCCGGCAACGGTGTCGAGGGTCAGCGGCAGCGTGCCGAATCGCACTGCCGCAACGAGGCCCGCCGCCAGGGCGTGGACGTGCGCTACGTCTCGAAGGCCACGGTGCAGGGTTCGTACTGGGTGGCCACCGTCACGGGTCAGCTGCGCGGGCAGAACGTGCAGGCCACCTGCCGGTACTATCCGTCGAACAACCGGACGGAACTCCGCTTCTAGCCGGCGGCAAGCGAAGTTTCGGCCGCGAGTCGCCGGTTTTGGCGCTGTCTTGCACGGCGCCCACCGTGTGACCATCGCACCGTCCGGGCAATGGTCACGGCGGCAGGATGCCGCGCCGCCCGGTACGAGGAACAAGGACGTGGGCGCGTGGATCGTCGCGGGCATCGTGCTGCTCGGGTGCTGGGTCGGGTTCGTCGGCGCGCGGCGCAGGGCGGCACGGCGCGAGGCCGCGGCCAAGGCCCGGGCGCGAGCGCGGCACCGGCGTGTGCCGCTCGTCTCGTCCAACGTGCGCGGCCAGCGGGCGCGCAAGCCTGACATCTGGCGCGACGAGGCCGAGATCGCGGCGCGCGACGAGCGCACCTGACGCAGCGATGTCGTGCCATCGGGTAGGATCGTGGCACGATGCGTGAAGACACCTTGCGCGCGGTGCTGATGATCCAGGCGATCGAGGAGGTCGACCGGGCGGGCGCCGTGCTGCCCTCCGGCGATCGCGCACAGGCGACGCGCGAGGCGGTCCGCGCGCTCGGGACGGGCGTCGACGAGGCTTCGCTGGCGGCCGACGATCGCCTTCTGACGCGCGCGCTCGGTGACCGCGCCGAGCGCCTGCTTGCGCCTCTGGTGCTGCGATACCCGATCGTGGACG
>Ga0114938_1000752_pt1 | contig 23573 bp, 21 predicted proteins | sample AshMeaBigSpring_FD_88675 | JGI IMG/M metagenome (GOLD analysis project Ga0114938, IMG submission 88675) | Groundwater microbial communities from Big Spring, Nevada to study Microbial Dark Matter (Phase II) - Ash Meadows Big Spring | ecosystem: Environmental > Aquatic > Deep subsurface >...
CACCCTACCCCAGCCGTTTCGGCGTCATGAAGAGGCGCAGGCGACCCGTGCGGGGGCCGATCGACCGCCAGTCGGCGGCGTCGAGGTCGATGACCGCCAGCGCCGCGGTCGGGAACTTCCGCGCCAGCGCCGCGAGCGCCTCGCGCGGGCCCGCGCCGGCGAGTGCCAGGGCGAGGTCCTGCAGGCCCGGATCGTGGGCGAGAAGCAGCACGTGGCTGTCGCGGGCGTTGCCTGAACGGAGCCGGCCGAGCAGCGTCTCGCCGGTCGCGAGGTAGAGATCGCGCGCGTGCTCGACGGCGGGCGGCGGCGGCCCGAGCGATGGCAGCACGAGCGCGAGCGTCTCGCGCGTGCGGCGGGCGGGCGAGCAGAGCACGCGGTCGGGGACGAGGCCCTGCGCCGCCATGAATGCGCCCATGCGCGGGGCATCGCGCCGGCCGCGCTCGCCGAGCGGGCGGTCGAAATCATCGGTTGCCGGGTCGTCCCAGCTCGACTTGGCGTGGCGCAGCAGGCTCAGCGTCAGCGTCGCCATCACTGGGCCCTGGCGGAAGCTCCCGACTTCACGTCGGCGAACATGATGTCGGGCGCGCGCTCCGAGGTCCAGCGCAGGTTGAAGTCGGAGGTCGCGAGGAAAACCGGATCGCCGTCGAGGTCGACCGCCATCGCCGCGCGGTTGCGCGCCGCGAACTGGTCGAGCGCGGCGCGGTCCTTGGCCGAGATCCAGCGGGCGAGCTCGAACTGGCAGGTCTCGAAGGCGACCGGCACGCCGTACTCGCTGGCGAGGCGGTCGGCGAGCACGTCGAGCTGCAGCGCGCCGATGACGCCGATGATCGGCGGCGAGCCGTCGATGGGGTTGAAGAGCTGCACGACGCCCTCCTCGGCCATCTGCTCGAGCGCGGTGCGCAGCTTCTTCGCCTTCATGGCGTCGGTGATGCGCACGCGGCGCAGGATCTCGGGCGCGAAGCTCGGGATGCCGAGGAAGGCGAGGTTCTCGCCCTCGGTCAGCGTGTCGCCGATCCGCAGCGTGCCGTGATTGGGGATGCCGACGACGTCGCCGGCGAAGGCCTCGTCCGCGGTCAGCCGGTCCTGCGCGAAGAAGAACTGCGGCGACTGCAGCGCCATCGTCTTGCCGGTGCGCACGAGCTTGACGCGCATGCCGCGCTGCAGGCGGCCGGAGCACACGCGCATGAACGCGATCCGGTCGCGGTGGTTGGGGTCCATGTTCGCCTGGATCTTGAAGATGACGCCGGTCATCCTGGGCTCGGTCGCCTCGACCATGCGGCCGGCGGCCTTCTGGCTGCGCGGGGCCGGCGCGTGTTCGGCGAGCGCGTCGAGCAGGTCGCGCACGCCGAAGTCGCGGAGCGCGGAGCCGAAGTAGACGGGCGTCAGGTGGCCCTCGCGGAACGCGGCGAGATCGAACTTGCCGCAGGCCGCGGTGACGAGGCTCATCTCCTCCCGCCAGCGGGCGAGGTCGTCGGCGTCGAGCAGCGTCGCGAGCAGCGGGTCGTCGAGACCGGTGAGGCGCTCGCCGTCCGGGTCGGCGTCGAGACGGCGGACGCGCGGCTCGTCGAGGTCGTAGGTGCCGCGGAAGTTGCGGCCGCGTCCGATCGGCCACACCATCGGCGCGGTGTCGAGCGCGAGGTCCCGCTCGATCTCGTCGAGCAGTTCGATCGGCTCGCGGCTCTCGCGGTCCATCTTGTTGATGAAGGTGATGATCGGAATGTCGCGCAGCCGGCAGATCTCGAACAGCTTGCGCGTGCGCGCCTCGATGCCCTTGGCGCCGTCGATCACCATGACGGCCGCATCGACCGCGGTCAGCGTGCGGTAGGTGTGGTCGGAGAAGTCCTCGTGGCCCGGCGTGTCGAGCAGGTTGAAGACGCGGCCGCCGTACTCGAACGTCATGACCGACGTGACGACCGAGATGCCGCGCGCGCGCTCGATCGCCATCCAGTCGGAGCGGGTGCGCCGCCGGTCGCCCTTCGCGCGCACCTGGCCGGCGAGCTGGATCGCGCCGCCACGCAGCAGCAGCTTCTCGGTGAGCGTGGTCTTGCCGGCGTCGGGATGGGAGATGATGGCGAAGGTGCGCCGCCGTGCGATCGCCTCGGCGAGGGGGCCGTGCGGCGGCGCGGCACTCGAGATGGGCGTATGATCGTTCAAGGGCCTGGTCCCTCTGCCGTCCGGCCGCTGCTTTGCGCTGTTTCGGGCCCGCTGTGCAACTGGTCTCGGACGCGCTGCGGTCGGATCGGGCGAATATTCGCGGTCACTGATACAATTCGGTTGAGGTGGCGGGTCCGCGATGGCAGTCTCGCCATTCGAGACCAATCGATCCGGTCGACAATCCGTCGCGGCGCAGGCCCGACCGGGTCGCGACAGGTCGGGCCACCGCGGGGGCGCTGTTGCGCGACGAGCCAAGCATCGACCTGTCGGCGCCGGCCGGCGACGCGGTGAAGACGACGACCTGCTACATGTGCGCGTGCCGCTGCGGAATCAAGGTGCATCTTCGCGACGGCAAGGTCCGCTACATCGAGGGCAACCGCGACCACCCGGTGAACAAGGGCGTGCTGTGCGGCAAGGGTGCTGCCGGCATCATGCAGCACTACTCGCCGGCGCGGCTGAGATCGCCGATGAGGCGCGTCGGCCCGCGCGGCTCGGGCGAGTTCGTCGAAATAACCTGGGAGGAGGCGCTCGGACTTGCGACCGAGTGGCTCGGGCAAGTGCGCCGCACCGGTCCTCACCGGCTCGCCTTCTTCACCGGGCGTGATCAGAGCCAGGCGCTCACTGGCTGGTGGTGCATCCAGTACGGCACGTCCAATTACGCCGCGCATGGCGGCTTCTGCTCGGTCAACATGGCGGCCGCCGGGCTCTACACGTTCGGCGGCTCGTTCTGGGAGTTCGGCGAGCCCGACTGGGAGCACGCCAAGTACTTCATGCTGTTCGGAGTGGCCGAGGATCACGCTTCGAACCCGATCAAGATCGGGCTCGGCAAGCTCAAGGCGCGTGGCGCCAAGATCGTGGCGGTCAATCCGGTGCGGACCGGCTACGGTGCGATCGCCGACGAGTGGATCGGCATCAAGCCGGGCACCGACGGCCTGTTCGTCGGCGCGCTGATCCACGAGCTCCTGCGCTGGCAGAAGGTCGATCTCGATTACCTCGTGCGCTACACCAATGCGCCCTGGCTGGTGATCGACGCCCCCGGCACGGCGGACGACGGCCTTTTCGCGCGCGATGCCAAGGGCCGGCCGCTGGCCTTCGACAAGAAGAGCGGTGCGCTCGCCGACGCCGAGCTCGCCGACATCGCCCCGGCGCTGTCGGGGCGGTTCGCGCTGCCCGACGGCCGCACCGCGGTGCCCGCGCTGCAGCTGATCGTCGAGCGCTATCTTGCGCCGGAGTACGCGCCCGAGCGTGCGCAAGCCGAGACCGGCGTGCCCGCCTCCACCATCCGCCGTATCGCGGCGGAGCTCGCCCGCGTCGCTTTCGAGGAGCAGGTGGTGCTCGATGTGCCGTGGACCGACTGGGCCGGCCGGCGGCACGCGACGATGGTCGGCCGGCCGGTCGCCATGCACGCCATGCGCGGCATCTCGGCCCATTCGAACGGCTTCCAGACCTGCCGGATGATCCACCTGCTGCAGATCCTGCTCGGCACGATCGACTGCCCGGGCGGGTTCCGCTACAAGCCGCCCTATCCGAAAACCATCCCGCCGCAATTGAAGCCACGCGGCAAGCCGGGCGAGGTCAGGGCCGAGGAGCCGCTCGGCGGTCCGCATCTGGGCTTCCCGCTCGGCCCGGAGGATCTCCTCATCGACGCGGACGGACGCCCGACGCGGATCGACAAGGCGTTCAGCTGGGATGCGCCGCTCGCCGCCCATGGCCTCATGCACATGGTGATCGCCAACGCGGCGAACGCCGACCCCTACCCGGTCGACGTGCTGTTCATGTACATGGCCAACATGAGCTGGAACTCGTCGATGAACGTTCCGGCCGTGCTGCGCCATCTGACCGAGAAGGACGCGACGACCGGCGCCTACAAGATCCCGAAGATCATCTACTCGGACGCCTACTACTCCGAGATGGTGCCCTACGCCGATCTGATCCTGCCCGACACCACCTACCTCGAGCGCTGGGACTGCATCTCGATGCTCGACCGGCCGATCTCGGATCCCGATGGTCCGGCGGACTCGATCCGCCATCCCGTGGTCGCTCCCGACCGCGACGTGCGCGGCTTCCAGAGCGTGCTGATCGACCTCGCGGCGCGGCTCGAGCTGCCGGGCTTCGTCAACGAGGATGGCAGCCCGAAATATCCAGGCGGTTATCCCGACTACATCATCAATCACGAGCGCCAGCCCGGCATCGGCCCGCTGATCGGCTGGCGCGGCAAGGACGGCAGCGAGACGGGCGTCGGCGACCCCAACCCCCGTCAGCTCGAGCGCTACGTCGCCAACGGCGGCTTCTTCGTCGACCACCTGAAGCCAAATCAGCGCTACTTCAAGCACGCCAATCAGGACTACCTCGATTATGCGACGCCGATGGGCTACGTGACGAGCGGGCGGCGGCACACCTTCCAGCTCTACTCGGAGACGCTGCAGAAATTCCGGTTGGCGGCACGGGGCCACGGTCCCATCCTGCCGCCGGAAAGCCACCGCGCGCGCGTCGCGACCTACTTCGATCCGGTGCCGTTCTGGTATGCGCCGTTCGGCGACGCCGGGGTCGGACCTCGAGCCAACGAGCCTCCAGAGAGTCGAGGCGGTCGAGCCACGGGCCCGACCGCTGAGCGCGATTTCCCCTTCTACGCCATCACCCAGCGTCCGATGCACATGTATCACTCGTGGGGTTCGCAGAACGCCTGGCTGCGCCAGATCACCAACCAGAACCGGCTGTTCCTGCATCGCGGCCGCGCGACGAGCCTCGGTATCATCGACGACGACTGGGTGTGGATCACGAGCGCCATTGGACGAGTGAAGGCGCAGGTGAAGCTCCACGAGGGCGTCAATCCCGATACCGTGTGGACGTGGAGCGCGATCGGCAAGCGCGGCGGCGCGTGGGGTCTCGATCCGGCTGCGCCGGAGGTTCAGAAGGGATTTCTGCTCAACCACCTGATCGCGGAGCTGCTGCCCGAGCGCGAGGGCGGCTACCGTTTTTCGAATTCGGACCCGGTGACCGGGCAGGCGGCCTGGTACGATCTCCGCGTGCGTGTCGAGAAGGCGGCGTCCGATGAAGCCGGCGAGACCTGGCCGCGGTTCGAGCCGCTTGCCAATCCGCTGCTACTTGCGCCCTCTCCCCTCGTGCTCGCGAGGGCAGAGGGGACGAAGGAGGCCGCACCATGACCTCTCTCCCCATCACCACCGCCAAGAAGCTCGGCCTCGTCATCGACCTCGATACCTGCGTCGGCTGCCAGGCGTGCGCGACGAGCTGCAAGGAGTGGAACACCGCCGGCTACTCCGCGCCGCTGTCCGACGAGAACCCCTATGGCGCCGATCCGCACGGCGCCTGGCTGAACCGCGTGCACAGCTACGAGGTCGGCGAGGGTGCCACCGGGCGCACGGTGCACTTTCCCCGCTCGTGCCTGCACTGCGAGACGCCGGCGTGCGTGACCGTGTGCCCGACCGGGGCCTCCTACAAGCGCGCCGAGGACGGCATCGTGCTGGTCGACCCCGAAACGTGCATCGGCTGCAAGCTCTGCTCGTGGGCGTGCCCGTACGGCGCGCGCGAGTACGACTACACGCACGGCGTCATGAAGAAGTGCACGCTCTGCGTCGACCGCATCTACAACGAGACACTCGCGATCGAGGACCGCCAGCCGGCCTGCGTCCGGGCGTGCCCGACCGGCGCGCGCCACTTCGGCGACCTTGGCGACGCCGAGAGCGCCGTCGCGAAGCTCGTCGCCGAGCGCGGCGGGTTCGCGCTGCTCCCGGAGATGGGCTACAAGCCGGTCAATCGCTACCTGCCGCCGCGTCCGCGCCGCGATGCGACGACGGCGCCGGCGGTCGAGGCGGGGCCGGCCGGCGAGCCGTCAACGACTGCCGAACGCTTCTTCGCCTGGGCCGACAAGATGCTTTCGCGCTGATCGCGGGCGGATGGCGACCCCAGATCGAGGAACCTCGCACATGCCGACCACCTGAGCCGAGGCCATGCATCCCGCCTACTCCGTCATCCTCTTCACGACGCTCTCGGGCGCGGGCTACGGGCTCCTGGTGTGGACCTGCGTGCTCGGCGCACTCGGTGTGCTGCCGGCAGAAGGTGCAACGGGTCTCGTCGCACTCGCGCTCGCGTTCGTCCTGATCGCGGCAGGCCTGCTCGCCTCGACCGCGCACCTCGGCCGGCCGGAGCGGGCCTGGCGCGCGTTCTCGCAATGGCGCACGTCCTGGCTCTCGCGCGAGGGCGTCGCGGCGATCTTCACCTTCCTGCCGTTGTGGCTCACCGGCATGTTCTGGATCGGCGAAGGGCGGGTGCACGGCCTCGCCTGGCTCGCCGCGGCCGGTGCGCTGGCGACCGTGTGGTGCACCGGCATGATCTACCAGTCGTTGGCGACGATCCGCGCCTGGGCGCAGCCGCACGTCGCGCCGGTGTACGTGGCGCTGGCGCTGGCGACCGGCGGGCTCCTCTACAATCTCATCGTCGCGCTTGCCGGCCCGCGCTCGATGCCGGGCCTGCTGCTGGCGGTTGCCGCGATCGCCGTCGCCTGGGTGCTCAAGGCCGCCTACTGGTCCGCGATCGACGGCGCGCCGCGCGACCGCACGGTCGAGGCGGCGACGGGGCTCGGCCATCTCGGCAAGGTCCGCCCGCTCGAGCCGCCGCACACGCAGGCGAACTATGTGATGCGCGAGATGGGCTACGCGGTCGCCCGCAAGCATGCGGAGAAGCTGCGCGGCATGGTGACGGCGCTGCTGTTCGCGATCCCCGCGCTGGTGCTCATCGGCCTGATCGTCGCGGGGCCGCAGGCGAGCCCGCTGCCGCTGCTGGTCGCAACGGTCTCGGCGGCGATCGGCGTCGCGGTCGAGCGTTGGCTGTTCTTCGCGGAAGCAGAGCACGTCGTGATGCTCTATTACGGACGCGATGCCGCCTGACGCCGTTCGCGCACGAGCTTCTCGACGACCTTGGCCGAGCTGAGCACGCCGGGCAGACCGGCGCCGGGATGCGTGCCGGCACCGACGAGATAGAGGCCGTCGACGCTCTCGGACTTGTTGTGAAAGCGGAACCAGGCCGACTGCGAGAAATAGGGCGCGATCGAGAACCCGGCGCCGGAATAGCTGAGATAGTCGTCCTGGAAATCGACCGGCGTACGGAAAAACTCGGCGGTGATCGCGCCCTCGAGCCCCGGCAGCATCGTCCGGCCGAGCGCCGCCACGATGCGGTCGCGCAGTCGCGGCCCTTCAGTCTCCCAGTCGACGGCGCCGAGCAGGTTCGGCACCGGGCAGAGCACGTAGAAGCTGTCGCAACCCTCTGGCGCGAAGCTCGGGTCGGTCGCGGTCGGCCGATGCACATAGAGCGAGAAGTCCGCGCTCATCACCTTCTTGTGGAAGATCTCGTCGAGGAGCGGCCGATAGCGTGGCCCGAGCCAGATCGTGTGATGGGCGACGCCGGGGTAGCGCCGGCGCGTGCCGAAATAGAGCACGAAAAGCCCCATCGAGAGGCGGGAGCGCCGCTTCAGCCGCGTCGGCAGGCGGATGGCCTGATCGGGCAGCATGGCGCGGTAGAGATACATCGGGTCGGCGTTCGAGACGACGATGTCGGCCTCGAGCGTCTCTCCGCCCGATAGCAGCACGCCCGCGACGCGGCGCCCCGAAAGGGTGATCCGGCTGACCGTCGTGCCGAGCCGCACCGTGATGCCCTGCTCCTGCATCAGGTGTCCGAGTGCGGCGATGATCGCGCCCGTCCCGCCGATCGCAAAGAAGACGCCCGATTTCCGTTCGAGGTAGTGGATCAGGCCGTAGATGCTCGTCGTATCGAACGGGCTGCCGCCGACGAGCAGCGGCTGGATGGAGAACGCCTCGCGCAGCTTGGGGTGTTCGAGATGCCGGCATACTAGCCGCCACACCGTGCGGTCCGCGCGCAGCTTCGCGAGCACCGGCAGCTGGCGGAGCATCGTGCCGAGCTCGTGGAACGGCTGGTCGGCGAGCTCGGTGAAGCCCTTGTCGTAGAGCCGGCGCGACTGCTCGAGCAGGGTGAGATAGCCTTTGGCATCGCCGGGACTGATCTTGCGGATCTCGGCGAGCGTTTCCTCGACGGTGCCGCCGTAGTCGAAGGTCGTGCCGTCCGGGAAGGCGAACCGATACCAGGGCGAAAGCTCGACGAACCGGACATGCTCCTCGCGCTTGCGACCGAACAGCGCGAAGAGCTCGTCGAAGAGAAACGGCGCGGTGATGACGGTCGGTCCGCCGTCGTGCCGGAAGCCGTCGCGCTCGAAGGTTTGCGCCCGACCGCCGAGCTGGCCGCCTCGCTCGATCAACGTCACGTCGTAGCCGAGCGCACGCAGCCTGAGGCTCGCGGCGATGCCGCCGAGCCCCGCGCCGATGACGATCGCCCGCCCCGCCCGCCCGCTCATCGCGGTTCCGCGGCAGCGTCGGTAAGGAGCCGGGCCGTCCGCAACGCGGCGAGGTCCCTGGCGCCGGTGCAGAAGCAGGCGACGCGCAGTTGCTCGATCACGACCGAGAAATGCGCGATGACCGCCTCGGGGCCGTCGACGGCGGCCGGCAGCGTCCGCGCGGCCTGGCCTGCGACCGCGGCGCCGAGCCGGATCGCCTTGGCGGCGTCGAGGCCGTCGCGGATGCCGCCCGAGGCGATCACCACGCAGTCGGGGCAGGCCGCGCGCGCCTCTGCCAGCGCCTGCGCGGTCGGAATGCCCCAATTGCGGAAAGCCTCGGCGACCGCCCGGGCGCCGGGATCGACGGACCGCTCCGCCTCGACCGCCGCCCAGCTCGTGCCGCCGAGGCCCGCGACGTCGAGGTGGCGCACGCCGACGCCATGGAGCTGTCGCGCGACGGTCGCAGACAATCCGGCGCCGACCTCCTTGACGACCACCGGCACCTCGAGATCGCGGACCAGCCGGCCGATCGCTGAGAGCACGCCGGTCCAGTCGCGGTCACCGTCGTTCTGCACGGCTTCCTGCAGCGGGTTGAGATGCACGATCAGCGCGTCGGCCCCGATCATGTCGACGGCACGCCTCGCAAGCTCGGGACCATCGCTGCCGCGGATCTGCGCCGCACCGAGATTGGCGAGCAGCGGCACGTCGGGTGCGAGCCGGCGCAATTCGCGTCCGAGGCCGGCATCGGCCGCATGCTCGAGTGCAATGCGCTGCGAGCCGACGGCGAACGCGATCCGCAGCGCCTGCGCCGCGCGGGCGAGCGACTGGTTGATCGCGCCGGCGCGGTGCGGCCCCCCGGTCATCGAACTGATCAGCAGGGGCGCTGCAAGTCGGCGGCCGAGGAAGTGGGCGCCGAGGTCGATCGCCGCGAAATCGATCTCGGGCAGGGCATTGTGCGCGAAGCGGACCCGTTCGAATCCGGTCGAGGCGGCATCGGCATTGGCGCCGCCGGCGAGCACGATGTCGAGATGCGCCTCCTTGCGCCGGCCGATGTCCGTCACGCCTCTCTCCGCCGGTTGCGGCACGCTTGCCCCGCCACGATTCTTGATCGGAGGCGCCCCTGATGGTGTATACGGGAGCAGGCTCCGGTGCGGATCGTCGCGACATGGCCACTTCGAACCTTCTTAGCCCCAACGCATGACCTCGGGAAAGCATCAATCGGATGCCGCGCGCACGGCCAACGGCGCGACGAACCGCATCGAGGACGTCGCGGCGGGCATCAAGGCGCGGGTCGAGCAGACGCTCGGCGAGCTGCTCGTCACGGCGCAAGGTGACGCCGGCCGGCTCCACGGCGCCATGCAGTACGGCGTGCTGGCGCCGGGCAAGCGGGTCCGCGCCACGATCCTGGTGCTGTGCGCGGGCGAGAGCCATGCGGCGGCCGCGCTTTGGCCCGCCGCGGCACTCGAGATGGTGCATGCCGCCTCGCTGATGCTCGACGATCTGCCCTCCATGGACAACGCCACGCTCCGGCGTGGCCGCAAGGCGGCGCACCTGGCTTTCGGCGAGGATATCACCATCCTCGCGGCCATCTCGCTCATCACGCGCGCGTTCGAGGTGATGGCGACGGACCCGCGCAATTGCGAAGCCAAGCGTGCGCGGCTTGCGGCGATCCTCGCCAAGGCGCTGGGTCCGGCGGGCCTCGTCAGGGGCCAGGAGCTGGACCTCGCGCACGTCGCGCCCGATGCGAGCGTCGAGCAGATCGAGCACATGCACGGGATGAAGACGGGCGCGCTGTTCGCGGCCGCCGCGGCGATGGGAGCGGTGGTCGCCGATCACGGCGCTGGCGTTGCCGAGGCCTTCCGCCTGGCCGGTTGCGACATCGGCATCGCGTACCAGGCCTACGACGACCTGCTCGATGTCGTTGCGACCGCTGAGGCCGCCGGCAAGGACGTCCGCCGCGACGACGCGAAGGCGACCGTCGTTTCCTTGCTCGGCGCGGGGGGAGCGGAGCTTCGTGCACGCGCGCGCCTCGAGGCGGCGCATGCCCGCCTGCGGGCGATCGGGCGGAGCGGCGACGGCCTCGCCGCCTATCTCGACGTGCTGACGCGCACGCTCGAGAAGCCGGTCGGCACCGCGGCGCGGAGCACATCGCCCGTCGCAGGCCGGCCGGCGTGAGCAGGACGGCGACGATGCGGCCCATGGTCAGTATCGCGGATGTCGCGTTCGCCTATGCGGGCCGCGACGCCCTGCGCGATGTCTGCCTCGACCTCGAGCAGGGCGCGCTGGTCGTGCTGCTCGGGCCGAACGGCGCCGGCAAGTCGACACTCGTCAGGACGATCGCCGGGCAGATCGCGCCCGATCGCGGAACGGTCCGGATCGCCGGGCGGGACCCCCTGGAGGATCCGGCAGCACGCGCCATGACCGGCATCGTCCCGCAGCACATCGCACTCTTCGAGCGGTTGACCGCCTTCGAGAACCTGGTCGCCATCGGCCAGCTGATGGGCGTTGCAAAGGGCGAGGCGCGCGCGCGCGCCCGCCAATTGCTCGAGCGGGTCGGGCTCGGTCTGCGGGCCCGCGACCGGGTCAACGTGCTCTCGGGTGGCATGCGCCGCCGGGTCAACATCGCTGCCGCGCTGATGCATGCGCCGCGCGTGCTCATCCTCGACGAGCCGACCGTCGGCATCGACCTCGTCGCTCGCGGCGAGCTTGCCCAATTGCTCCGGTCGCTCAGGGAAGACGGACTCGCCATCCTGCTCACCACGCACGATCTGGACGAGGCCGAAAGCCTCGCCGACCGCATCGCGATCATGGTCGCCGGCCGGATCGTCGCCGACGGCACGACGGCGGAGGTCGTGCGCGAGCTCTTCGCATCCCGCCGCAATGTGACGCTGACGTTCGCCCCGCCGGCCCACTCCTGGAACGATGGTGCGCTCGGCGCCGCCATGTCGGCGGTTGGCTTCAGGCGCCTCGCCGACGGCCGCAGCTGGCAGGGTATGGTCGAGGGCGGTGATGCCGGCGTCGAGCGGCTGGTCACGCTCGCGCTGCGGGCGCCGGCAACGGTGGAGGAGGTGCGCGTGCGCCAGCCGGGGCTCGATGCCGTGCTGAAGCATCATATCGCGGCAACGGGCGAGGCGGGCTGATGCGCACCGCCGCCTGCCGTGTGATGGCGCTGAGCCTGCTGCGCGATCCGGCCGCGCTCGCCATGGGCTTCGTGCTTCCGGGCGTCGTCTATCTGATCTTCGCCGCGATCTTCGCCGGCGCGACCGGCGGCGACCTCGCAGTCAGGGTCGCGATCGCCGACGAGCGGCGTGACGGCGTCTCGCAGCGCCTGGTGGCGACACTGCTCGAGCAGCCCAAGGTCAGCCGCCACGGCAGCGCGGGGCTCGACGCGGTTCGGGTTCGCGCGCTCGTCCGCAGCGGCGAGGCCGACGCCGGCCTCGTGCTGCGCCGGGAGGCGCGCGCCCTCGACGACCTCGACGGGGCCGGCCGGCCGGCGATCGAGCTCGTCGGCGATCCCGGCCGCGAGATCGCCATGTCCATCCTCCAGGGCGCGGTGCAGAGGGCCTACTTCACGGCGGTGCCGCAGGCCGCCGTCGCCAGCATCGCGACGCGGCTCGACCGGGACATCGTCGGACTGACACCGGAGCAGCGCGCCCGCCTCGAGGGTGGCCTCGCGGCCATGCGCAAGGCGGAGCCCGGCAAGGCCGGCGCCGGCCTGAAGCTCGACGGCATCTACGAGCGGCGCGATGCGGCCGCCAAGTCCTCGATACCCATCGCGGTCACCTATTATGCCGGCGGCGTCGCGATGATGTTCCTGCTTTTCAGCGCGCTGACCAGCGCCATGAGTCTGCTCGAGGAGCGCGAGAGCCGATTGCTCGACCGTCTCGCCGCCGGTCCAGGCGGCATCGGCGTCATGATCGATGGCAAGTTCATGTTCATGGTCATGCAGGGGTTCCTGCAGGTCGCGGTGATCTACGTGGTCGCCTGGCTGGTCTTCGGCGTCGCGCTGCCAGCCAACGCCGGGCCGTGGGCGGTGACGACGCTCGCGGCCGCGATCGCGGCGGCGGGTCTCGCGCTCGCATTCGTCACGCTCTGCCGCTCGCGCCAGCAGGCGCAGACGCTCGGGCAGGTGCTGATCCTGATCCTGTCGGCGGTCGGCGGCTCCATGGTGCCGCGCTTTCTGATGCCGGCGTCCGTGCAGCCGGTCGGATGGGTGACCCCGAACACCTGGGCGCTCGAGGCCTACGGCGCGATCTTCGCGCGCGGCGAGCCGATCGCCGCGCTCATCGTACCGTGGACGGTGCTGGCCGGATGCGGCATGCTCGGGCTCGTTGCCGCGCGGATCCTGGGACGCGGCCTCGGATGAGGACATGAGCGACACGGCCAATCGCACCAACCCGGACGTGCATCCGCTGCAGGCGGCGATCGGCGTGTCGCTGGCACTGCTGATCGTCGCGACCTGGCTCGTCCTGCACGTCGGCTGCGTGTTCTTCTGGCCGTGGACCGGCGCGACGGCCTGGCTCGCGCCGCTGGCGATCGCCCTGCAGACATGGCTCTACGTGGGCCTGTTCATCATCGCGCACGACTGCATGCACGGCTCGCTGGCGCCGGGGCAGCCGGCGGTCAACCGCTGGCTCGGACGGGTCGCGCTCGCGCTCTATGCTGCGTTCGACTACGACGAGGTCATCGTCAAGCACTTCGCCCATCATCGCCATCCCGGGACCGCCGACGATCCCGACTTCGACGACCACCGGCCGCAGAGCTTCTGGGCGTGGTATGCGAAATTCTTCGCCGAGTACTTCGGCTGGCGGCAGGCGATCGCGATCGGCGCCCTGGTGCTGCTCTATCAGGCCGTGCTCGGCGTGAGCCTCGCCAATATCCTGGTGTTCTGGGCTCTGCCGGCGCTGCTCTCATCGTTGCAGCTCTTCACCTTCGGCACCTACCTGCCGCATCGCATCGCGCTCCCTCCGTTCGCCGACGGCCACCGCGCTCGCACCAACGACTATCCGGCGTGGCTCTCGCTCATCACATGCTACCACTTCGGCTATCACCACGAGCACCACCTGCGCCCGGGCGTTCCGTGGTGGCGTCTGCCGGCGGCCCGCCGAGCGCGGGATGCGTCCACAGCCCCTCGCGCGAGCGCGGTGCCTTGATCGCGCCGGAGAGATGCGCGCGGCCGACCGACAGCCCCGCGTAGGCGGCGTCGGCGATCTTGCGGCTGCGGCCGACCACGGCGCGCTCGTCCCAGGCCCGGTGCCGGCGCCGGCGCACGATGTTGCCGATGTCGCGATAGATGCTGCGCGCCGCGGCCACCGCCCACGCCGCCCGCAGCGGCAGGTGCGGCAGGCCGTAGCGCGCCGAAACATAATAGCGGTCGGCGGCGTCGAGCAGGCGCTGGATGACACCGTGCAGCGCACGGCGGTTCGCCGGGTCGGCGATGGTCGCGTGCGAGAGGCCGGCCTCGGCGAGCCAGTCGGCCGGCAGATAGATGCGGCCGGCGAGGGCGTCCGGCACCACGTCGCGGGAGATGTTGGTCAGTTGCAGGGCGATGCCGAGATCGGCCGCGCGGTTGAGCGTCTCGCGCTCGCGTACGCCCATGATCATCGCCATCATCACGCCGACGACGCCGGCGACGTGGTAGCAGTAGCCGAGCGTGTCCTCGAGGGTGTGATAGGTGCGACCCTCCACATCCATGGCGAAGCCCGCGATCAGCTCGAGGGGATGGCGGTCGGGAATCGCGTGCTTGGTGACGACGCGATGCAGCGCCTCGAACACCGCTTCGTCGGGATTGCCGGCGAGCGCGGCCTCCGTCTGCCGGCGCAGCCTTGCGAGCGCGGCCGGCGAAGAGTGCACCGTTCCGGGCGCGGCGACGAAGCCGAGCTCCTGGCCGTCGATCACGTCGTCGCAGTGCCGGCACCAGGCATAGAGCATGTAGGCGCTGTCGCGCATGTCTGGCTCGAGGATGCGGGCGGCGCCCGCGAAGCTCTTCGACCCGCGCTCGATGCGCTCACGGCTGAGGGCGACGATGGGGTCGGTCACGGCTGGCCCCGCGCATTTGCCACGGCGGCAGGGTGGCGATGGGCCGAGCGAGCGGGCAGCGCGGTCAGTGCCCGCGGAATCGGGATCGGCGGCTTGCCGATGAGAATGCGCGCCTTGTCGGCGAGCGTCGGCCGGCCGGCGTAGAAGCGCTGGATGAGCGGCTCGGGCAGCGTATAGAACCGCTCGAGGATGCGCACGCGCTCGTCGGGCCGTGCCGCGACGAACAGCAGCCGATTGAGCATCCGATAGAAGCTCTGCTGCTCCCAGGCCTTGCGGGACATCGCGCGAACGGTCTCGGCGACCGCGGCCGACGTGAGCAGGGGCAACGCCGCGATGCGCTCGGCGAGCGCGGCGGCGAGCGGCAGGCTGTAGCCGGTCGCGGCATGGAACAGCAGCGCGCGCATCCCTGAGTGGGCGATGCCGGCATCGAGCCCGGCCCAGTGGCGAGCGATATCCCCGTCGAGCGTGATCGGCAGCACGCCGGCCTCCTCGCGCAGCTCTGCGGCGATCGACCAGCCCTGGTCCGCCGCATACCGGCGCAGCGCCGCATGCAGGGCGGGCCGGTCGAGCGCGTCGGTGTCGCTGTAGCGGGTATCCTCGATCAGCAGCCGGCGGTCGTCGAGCGGCAGCGTGTAGATGAAGCGGTAGCCATCGATCTGGGCGACCGTCGCATCCATGATGATCGGCCGAGAGAGGCCGTGCGGGTCTCGCGTCTCGATCTCGAGGCCGGCGAACTTCTGGTAGGCGGTGAGCAGCGGCGCTTGCCCCATGAAGCCGCGTCCGTCGATGACGCAGGGCGCCCGCAGCACACGGCCGTCCGCAAGGCGCACCGTGTCGGCCCCGAGCCCGACGACCGTGCAGCCCGTCATCACCGTGTCGAGCCGGCCGCCGACCACCGCATGAAGTCGGTCCGAGCTGATCGTGTTGTAGCCGGTCGCGAGCGTGCGCGAGAAGCGCGGGAAGCGGACGTCCTGGCCCGGCCAGCGGGCGACGATCAGGGGCTCGAGGGCCGCATAGGTCGCGGGCGGGACGTCGCTCGTGTGGAACGACCAGGTGTGATTGCCGCCGATCGTCGGGCCCGCCTCGACCGCCACGACGCGAAGCGCCGGCCGCGCCGCCCCGAGCCAAAACCCGATCAGGCCGTTGGCAAGGCCGCCGCCGGCGAGGATCACGTCGGCGGCGCCAGATCCACCGCCGGCGGCGTATCCGTCTGCTCGATCAGGTTTCGCCATTGCGCTGGTCGTCGGGCTCTCCAGGGCGTTGCGGGTAGGCGTGGACGCGGCCGCGGAAATCGGTGATGCGCGTCACTCCGGCTTCCCGGTCGACAAAGCTCGGACCGATCGGGACCTTGCCGTAGCCGCCCGGAGTATCGACGACATAGGTCGGTTGCGCCAGCCCCGACAATCGCCCGCGCAGCGTGCGCACCAGCGCCTGGCCCGCGGTAATCGACGTGCGGAAGTGCGAGGTGCCGGGCGCGAGATCGGCATGGTGGAGGTAGTAGGGCTTCACCCCTGCAGCAAGCAGCGCGCGCATCAGCGCGGCGAGGGTTTCAGGGTCGTCATTGACGCCTTCGAGCAGAACCGACTGGCCGACGAGCATCAGGCCGCCGGAGGTGAGCCGGCGGAGCGCAGCGCGTGCCGCCTCGGTCAACTCGCGTGCGTGGTTGGCGTGCACGCCGATCACGACGGTGCGGCCGGCGCGGCTCGCGAGCGCCGCGACCAGCGCGTCCGTGACCCGCTCGGGCGTCACGACCGGCACGCGCGAGTGCCAGCGGATCACCTTCACATGATCGAACGCCTCGAGCGCGCGCGTGAGCCCGGCGATGCGCCGTGGCGAGACGACGAGCGGATCGCCGCCGGTGATGATGACCTCGAACACATCGGGGTGCGCGCCGATGTAGGCCAGCGCGCGTGAAAGCTCTGCAGCGGTCAGCGCCGCGCCGTTTGCGGGTCCGACCATCTCGCGCCGGAAGCAGAAGCGGCAATAGACCGGGCAGAGATGCGTGAGCTTCAGGAGCACGCGGTCGGGGTAGCGGTGCACGATGCCCTTCACCGGCGAATGCGCGGCATCGCCGATCGGGTCGGCGCGCTCCTCGGGTGCCGTGACGAGCTCGCGCACATCGGGCACGAACTGGCGCGCGATCGGGTCATCGGGATCAGCCGGATCGATCAGCTCGACCATGGCCGGCGGGATCGCGACGGCATAGCGGGCGGCGACCGCGGCAAACGCGTGCGGGTCGCGACGCCCGAGCAGATCAAACGCGGCGAGGTCGGCGATGGTGGTCAGCGTCCTGCTTGGCTTCGGCATCGGGGCTTTTGGTCGAGCGGCGTTCGCCGGTAGTCCTGTCCCTATCCCGGCCCGGGGAGCGGCGTCCAGAGCACCTGATCGATGTGGGTCGCCCCGGTCGCGAGCATGGCCAGGCGGTCGAAGCCGAGCGCGCAGCCGGACGCCGGCGGCATGTGGGCGAGGGCGGCGAGGAAATCCTCGTCGACCGGGTAGCGCTCGCCGTAGACGCGGTGCTTCTCGGCCATCTCGAGCTCGAAGCGGCGGCGCTGCTCGGCCGCGTCGGTCAGCTCGCCGAAGCCGTTGGCGAGCTCGACACCCGCCACATAGAGCTCGAAGCGCTCGGCGTGGTGCGGTGCATCTCGCAGGGGCTGCGCGAGGGCCGCCTCGTGGACCGGATAGGAGTGCAGGACCTCGGGCCGCGGTGTGCCGAGGCGGGGCTCGATGCGCTCCGTCAGCACGCGCGAGAAGATGTCGGACCAGGTGTCGTCGGGCGCGGTCCTGATGTCGCGGGCCGCAGCGCGCTGAGCGAGCGCGTCGCGGTCGGCGAGTTCGGCGCCGTAGGTCTCGGCGAGGCCGATCCCGGCGTGCGAAGCGAATGCGTCGTCGACGCTGGTGCGCGTGACGTCTGCGCCGATGGCGCAGGAGCGCCCGCGCCACGCCCAATCCCTTCGTCCGGTCTCGCGTGCGGCGATGCGCAGGACCTCGGCGCAGTCCTCCCACAGCGCCGCGTAGGGCGCGTCGGCGCGATACCACTCGAGCATCGTGAACTCGGGCGCATGCAGGGCGCCGCGCTCGCGGTTGCGGAACACGGGCGCGAACGAGAAGATGCGCGCTTCACCGGCGGCGATGAGCTTCTTCATCGCGAATTCGGGCGAGGTGTGCAGGTAGAGGCGGCGGCGCGCGAGATCGGTGCCGACGAGCGTGGTCTCGAACGCATGCAGGTGCGCCTCGTTGCCGGGCGAGACCTGCAGGCAGCCGGTGTCGACCTCGACGAAGCCTTGCGCCTCGAACCAGGCCCTCAGCGCCGCCTTGATGCGCTGGCGCGCGATCAGCAGCGGACGCCGGTCGGCATGCACGTGCGGCCGCCACCACGGCGAGGGCGCGGGAGGAGGTGTCATCGAGCCGCTCCTCGGAGGAGAACCGGCGCAAGCGCCGCACTTGGCCTCGGCCCGCGAAGCGCGTATGAAGCAGCGGCCAAATATGAGGCGGCGCGTGCGCGCCGGTCGCGGCGGGGCAGAACTGCGCCTTGGCCAGCACAACGGAGAACACGCTTGGTCAAGGTCATCGCCAGCTCGATCCGCAAGGGCAACGTGCTCGATCTCGACGGCCGGCTCGCCGTCGTCATGAAGGCGGAGAACATCCACCCGGGCAAGGGCACGCCGGTCACGCACCTCGAGATGCGCCGCATCGCCGACGGCGTCAAGGTGACCGAGCGCTACCGCACGACCGATACCGTCGAGCGCGCCTACCTGGAGGAGAAGCGGTACAATTTCCTCTACGAGGACGACACCGGCTACACCTTCATGGAGCCCGAGACCTACGAGCAGATCACCATCGGCAAGGACATGCTCGGCGAAAGCGGGCAGTGGCTGCAGGAGAACATGTCCTGCGACGTGAGCCTGCACGAGGGCCGCCCGGTCGCGATCGAGATCGCCCCGCGCGTCGTCCTCGAGATCGTCGAGGCGGAGCCGGTGGTGAGAGGGCAGACCGCTTCCTCGTCCTACAAGCCGGCCAAGCTCGCCAACGGCGCGCGGATCATGGTGCCGCCCTACATCGAGAGCGGCACCCGCGTCGTCGTGTCGACCGAGGACGGCTCGTTCGTCGAGCGCGCGAAGGATTGAGGGCCCGCCCGCCGGCCTCGCGAATTGTATCCCGCGCGCTCCCGAGCCATAGTGCCGCTTGCGGCAGCGGTGACGGGAAGACACGGCATGGGTGCAGGGACGAGAGTACAAATCGCCTTCATCGGCTTCGGCGAGGTCGGCCAGAGGTTCGCGGCTGATCTCATCGCGAGGCCCGGCGTGCGGGTCGCCGCCTACGACATCGGCTTTGCCGATCCGGCGCGAAAGCGCGCCTTGCTCGGCCGCGCCGAGGCCCTCGGCGTCGATGCGGCGGCATCGGCTGCGCGCGCCATCGAGGGAGCGGGGATCGTCATCTCGGCCGTCACCGCCGACGCCGCGCTCGATGTGGCGAGGGATGCGGCAGCCCACCTCGACGCCGGCCAGCTCTTCCTCGATGTCAACTCGGCCTCGCCCGGCACCAAGGCGGGCGCGGCCGAGGCCGTCAACGCGCCGGGCGCGCGCTATGTCGAGGGCGCGGTGATGGGCGCGGTCGCGGGACCGGGGCTCGGCGTCGAGATCCTGGCCGGCGGTCCGGCGGCGGCCGATGCGGCCGCGCTGCTCAATCCGCTCGGCGCCCGCATCGTCGCGGTCTCGGAGAGTTACGGCCGCGCGTCCGCCTTGAAGCTCTGCCGCTCGATCATGATCAAGGGCATCGAGGCGCTGATCGCCGATTGCGCGGCGGCGACCCGGCACTGGGGGGTCGAGGACGAGGTCTACGCGAGCCTCGCCAAGACCTTTCCCGGCACCGACTGGCGCGAGGCCGCCCGCTACATGGGCGAGCGTGTCGCGACCCACGGCGTGCGCCGCTCGGCCGAGATGCGCGAGGCGGCCGCCATGCTCGCCGAGCTCGGCCGCGATCCAGCCCTTGCCGAGGCGGTGGCCGCCGCGCAATCTGGTGGGGCCCGCAAGAGGTAGCCCAGCGATGCCGCGCCCTAACGCCACAGCACGTCCGATCGACCGCAGGGCGCTCATCGTCGGCAGCGCCGCGCTCGCCGTTGTGGAGCACAGCCGCGCCGCCCGCGCGCAATCCACGTGGCCGTCGCGCGCGATCAAGCTCGTCGTGCCGTTCACGCCCGGCGGCAGCACCGACGTGCTCGCCCGCCTCATCGGCCGCAGGCTCGAGGAGGCGCTCGGCCAGCCGGTCGTGATCGAGAACCGGCCCGGCACCGGCGGCGTGCCGGCGGCGGCGAGCGTCGCCAAAGCCGATCCCGATGGCTACACGCTGCTGGCCGGCCACATCGGGACGCTGGCGTTCAACCCCTCGCTCTACCCTAATCTGCCCTACGATGCCGCGACCGCCTTCACGCCCGTCGCGCGGCTTGCGACGGTTCCGAACATCCTGGTCGTGCATCCGAGCGTGCCGGCGGCAACGATCGGGGACTTCATCGGCCACGCGAAGGCCAACCCCGGCAAGCTGAACTACGCCTCGGGCGGCAACGGCAGCGCGGCGCACATCGCGACCGCCTATCTCGCGCACGCGACCGGCATCGCGCTGGTGCACGTGCCCTATCGCGGCACGGGACCCGCCGTGAACGACCTGATCGGCGGCCATGTGCAGGTGATGCTCTCGGGCGGGCCCGCGCTGCTGCCGCAGATCGAGGCCGGCAAGGTGCGCGCGCTCGCCGTCTCGAGTCGCGCGCGAGCATCGTTTGCACCGAGCCTGCCGACGATCGCGGAGAGCGTGGCCGCGGGTTTCGAGGCGATCCAGTGGCATGGCATCGTCGGACCGGCGGGCTTGCCGGCGGCCATCGCCGAGCGCATCAATCGAATCGTCAACCGCGCGCTCGTCACCGAGGAGATGCGGGAGACGCTGGGCAAGGAGGGCGCGGCGGCGGCGCCCGGCACGCCCGCCGAGTTCGGGCGGATGATCGCGGAGGACATCGTGCTCTGGCGCGGGGTGATCCGGCGCGCCGGCATCTCGATCGGCTGAGCGGAGGAGGTCCATGCAAACCGGCATTCGCTGCATGATGATGCGGGGCGGGACCTCGAAGGGGCTCTACTTCCTCAGCCAGGACCTGCCGGGCAATGCCGCCGACCGCGACCGCATCCTGCTCGCGGCGATGGGCTCGCCCGATCCGCGCCAGATCGACGGCCTCGGCGGCGCGCACCCGCTGACCAGCAAGGTCGCGATCGTCTCGAAGGCGCGCGACGGGAGCGCCGACATCGACTTCCTGTTCGCCCAGGTCGGCGTCAGCCAGGGCGCGGTCGACACGACGCCGAACTGCGGAAATATCCTTGCCGGCGTCGCCCCGTTCGCCATCGAGCGCGGGCTCGTCGAGGCGGCCGACGGCGTCACGCGCGTGAAGGTGCGCACGGTGAACACCGGCACCATCGCCGAGCTCACCGTCGAGACGCCGGGCGGGCGCGTCGACTACCAGGGGCCGGCGCGCATCGACGGCGTGCCCGGCACCGCGGCGCCGATCGCGATCGACTTCCTCGATGCGGCGGGCTCGGTTTGCGGCAGCCTGCTGCCGACGGGTCGGCCGGTCGACCATGTGGCGGGAGTCGAGGTGACGCTGATCGACAACGGCATGCCGGTGATCGTGCTCGCTGCGGCGAGCGTCGGGCGGACCGGCACCGAGCCGCGCGAAGAGCTGAACGAGGACCGCGCGCTGAAGGCTCGCCTCGAGGAGATCCGCCTCGCCGCCGGGCCGCTGATGAACCTCGGCGACGTCACGCGCAAGGTCGTGCCGAAAATCGCGCTCGTCTCGCCGCCGCAGGCCGGCGGGCACGTCTGCACACGCTCGTTCATCCCGCACGAGTGCCACGCCTCGATCGGCGTGTTCGCGGCGGTGACCGTCGCGACCGCGTGCGTGCTGCCGGGCGCACCCGCCTCCCGCATCGCGCGTGTGCCCGCGGGGCGGGTCAAGACGCTGTCGGTCGAGCATCCGACCGGCGAGTTCTCGGTACGCCTCGAGGTCGGCGGAACCGAGGCCGCGCCGGTCGTCGAGCGCGCCGGGCTGCTGCGCACGGCACGGCTGCTGTTCGACGGCACGGTCTTCGTGCCGGCGGGAGCGGCCGAGGCGCTCAGGGCGGCGGAGTAGGGTGGGTCGACTTCAGTCGAGTGAGAGGACAGCATGACGGCGACAGGCAAATCGGGCCTCGTGATCACCGCCCATCCGGGCGATTTCGTCTGGCGCGCCGGCGGCGCCATCGCGCTGCACGTCAAGCGCGGCTATCGCATGAAGATCGTCTGCATGTCCTACGGCGAGCGGGGCGAGAGCCAGTTCGCGTGGAAGAAGGCGGGTGTTTCGCTCGCCGAGGTGAAAGCGGGGCGCAGGGAGGAGGCCGAGCGGGCGGCGAAGATCCTCGGCGCGGAGATCGAGTTCTTCGACTGCGGCGACTATCCGCTGCGCCCGACGCCGGCGATGCTCGAGCGCACCGTCGACATCTACCGCGAGGTGCAGCCGGCATTCGTGCTGACCCACGCGCTCGCCGACCCCTACAACTTCGACCACCCGGCCGCCGCGCACTTCGCGCAGGAGGCGCGCGTCATCGCCCAGGCCATGGGCCACAAGCCCGAGAGCTACACGGCCTATTCCGCCGCGCCGGTGTTCCTGTTCGAGCCGCACCAGCCCGAGCAGTGCGATTTCAAGCCGGACCTCATTCTCAACATCGACGAGGTGTGGGAGACGAAGCGCAAGGCGTTCGAGGTGCTCGCCGCGCAGAAGCATCTCTGGGACTACTACACGCGCGTCGCGCTCAACCGCGGCGTGCAGGGCGGCCGCAACTCCGGGCGCGCCATGACCTATGGCGAGGCCTACCAGCGGCTGTTCCCGGAGGCGGTGGAGGTGCTGGCGTGACGAGCGAACCCTGCTACGACGTCGCCCATCTCGGCCACATCGAGCTGCTGACCGACAAGCCGGAGGCGAGCCTCGCCTTCTTCGTCGACGCACTCGGCCTCACCGAGAGCGGGCGCGAGGGAGGCTCGGTCTATCTGCGCGCCTTCGACGACTACGAGTTCCACACGCTGAAGCTCACCGCGGCCGCGACCACCGGCATGCGCCACGTCGGCTACCGCTGCGCGAGCGCGGAGGCGCTCGAGCGCCGCGTCGCGGCGATCGAGCGGACGGGCGCGGGTCTCGGCTGGAGCGACGGCGACATGGGGCACGGCCCCGCCTACCGCTTCCGCGATCCCGACGATCACATCTTCGAGCTCTACTACGAGACGCGCCGCTACGAGGCCCCGGCCGCGGAGCGCCCCGCGCTCAAGAACCAGCCGCAGCGCATGCACGGGCGCGGCGCGGGCGTGCGTCGCATCGACCATTTCAACCTGCTCGCGGTCGATGTCGGCCAGATCCGCGATTTCCTCCCCGCGGCGCTCGGCTGCCGCATCACCGAGCAGATCGTGCTCGACACGGGCGCGGTCGGAGGCTGCTGGTTCACCGTCAACAACAAGAGCTACGACGTCGCCTATACCCGCGATGCGACCGGCACCAGGGGCCGGTTCCACCACGTGACCTACGCCGTCGACAGCCGCGAGGCAGTGCTGCAGGCGGCCGACGTGTTCCTCGAGCAGGGCGTGTTCATCGAGACCGGGCCGCACAAGCATGCGATCCAGCAGACGTTCTTCCTCTACGTCTACGAGCCGGCGGGAAACCGCGTCGAGGTGGCGAATGCGGGCGCCCGGCTCGTGCTCGCGCCCGACTGGCAGACCGTCACGTGGACCGAGGCCGAGCGCCGCAAGGGCCAGGCCTGGGGCCTCAAGACGATCGAGAGCTTCCACACCCACGGCACGCCGCCGGTGGCGCGCAAGTCGTGAGGCAAAGAGCGCGCCTCGCGCGAGCCGGATCGTTGCCGGCCGACGCAGAGCCGGTGGCCGGCGATGCGTCGCGACGGCGGCGGGGAAAGGTCCCGTGTCTGCGGCGCACCACTGTCGCGGCTCGCGCCGCGCA
>Ga0114938_1000753_pt1 | contig 23544 bp, 12 predicted proteins | sample AshMeaBigSpring_FD_88675 | JGI IMG/M metagenome (GOLD analysis project Ga0114938, IMG submission 88675) | Groundwater microbial communities from Big Spring, Nevada to study Microbial Dark Matter (Phase II) - Ash Meadows Big Spring | ecosystem: Environmental > Aquatic > Deep subsurface >...
CGCTAGCCCCCGGTTTGTCCCGGAGCAACCGCGGGCTAGCGCCCGGCGGCTGATCCGAAAATTTGACTTGGACGATCCACTAGATCGGGTTGCCTGTTTCCGGGAGCGGGCGCGCGCTTGCGGGGCGAGGCTCCCGCCGAGCCAACCGCCCGCTCAACGGACCGGCTCGGCGGGAGCCTCGCCCCAGAACCGCCACGGGTGGGGTCTGGTACATTTTTCGGCCAATCGGCCCGGCCATGCGAAGACGCGCCGGCCGAAAACATGTACCTGACCCCCTGGTGCCGGCTCGGGTTGGTGCGTGCCGGCTCGTACTTTTGTTCCAGGATCACGCAGGGCGCTTCAGATCATGCCCGAGATTCAAGCCTTTCGCGGCATCCGCTACGATCTGGGGCATGTCGGCGCGCTCAGCGACGTCGTCGCGCCGCCCTACGACGTGATCGATCCGCCGCTGCAGGATGCCCTCTACCGCCGCCATCCGGCGAACGTCATCCGGTTGATCCTGAACCGCGACGAACCGGGCGACGACGCAACCCATAACCGCTACGCGCGGGCCGCCCGCTTCCTGCGGAACTGGCGCAGCGAGGGTGTGCTGCAGACCGACCCGGTAGCGGCCCTGTACGTCTACCACCAGCAGTTTGACCACGAGGGACAGAGCTACACGCGCCGCGGCTTCATGGGCCGCACCCGGCTGACCCGGTTCGGCGAAGGAAACATCTACCCGCACGAGGAGACCCACGCCTCGGCCAAGGAGGACCGCCTGAAGCTGACGCGGGCCTGCCGCGCGAACCTGAGCCAGGTCTTTGGGCTGTACCCCGACGAGCAGAACGAGGTCCAGCAGATTCTCGAGACCGCGATCGCGGGTCAGACGCCCCTCGAGGCCACCGACCACCTGGGCGTCGTGCACCGCACCTGGCCCGTGACCGACCTCCGCGTGATCGCCGATCTGTCGGCCGCCCTCGGCCCGCGGCCAATCTTTATCGCCGACGGCCATCATCGCTACGAGACCGCGTGCAACTACCGCGACGAGCTGTCGGCCGCGGGGACGCTGCACCCCGGACACCCGGCGCACTACGTGCTGATGATGTGCGTCGGAATGAGCGACCCCGGCATGATCGTGCTGCCGACCCACCGCCTGCTGCGGGGCCTGCCCCGGATGACCGCCGACGAACTGAAGGCCCAGCTGGGAGCCTGTTTCACCACCCGCCTGGCCGGCGAGGGACCCGACCTGGCGGAGATGCTCTGGCAGGAACTCGAGATCGAGGGGGACCAGGGCACCCTCGGCCTGTTCACCGCCGCCGACCAGCGCTGGACGATCGCCCGCATCACGCCCGAGGGCCGCACGCGATTGGCCCAGGCAGCGGCCGACCACAGCCAGGACTGGCAAGGACTGGGCGTCGCCATCCTGCATCGCCTGATGATCGATACCTTACTCCAGTCCCCAACGCTGCCCAAGCCGCACTACGTGCACCTGGTGTCGGAGGTGATCGAGGGCCTGGAGTCGGGCGATCCCGAGGGGGGCGAGTTCCCGCTAGCAGCCCTGCTGATGCCAGCCACGCTGGAACATATCCGGGCGATCAGCCAGCACGGCGAGCGGATGCCGGCCAAGAGCACCTACTTCTACCCCAAGCTGCTCAGCGGCCTGGTGATCAATCCGCTGGAATGACCCGCCGCGGATCGTCCGCCCACCCCGGATCGATCGGTCTCGCGCCACTACCAATGTAGTCGGGTTTCTCCGAAACCCGACAGGGCGTATCCGTCCCGCGGCTCACTCTCCGCCCTGAGGCCACGCCGCCAATGTCGTCGGGTTTCTCCGAAACCCGACAGGGCGCATCCGTCCCGCGCGTTCACTCTCGGCCCTGAAGCCACGCCGCCAATGTAGTCGGGTTTCTCCGAAACCCGACGGAAGCGACGTCCGCCACCGACCCCCCCACGCCCTTTGCGAAGCGGCCAGCCAGACATATCGTTCACGCCCGAATAAGGTCTGAACGTGTCGCACGGCCGTCCGCGTCCAAACGGAACATCCAACAATACTGACCCGGCCGCTACACCCTTTCAACGTGCCCAACCCTGGATGGAGAGCCTCACGGCGTCCGATCTGCGCGGCTGGCACCCATCTCTCGGGTTGTGGGAGGCCGGCTGGAAGCCTATCCCACATCAGGCCGATCGGCCTCGGAGTCCCCAGCGTTGCTCACCCGTTTCACATGAAACGCAATTGGGGCGTTTTTGCCGAATCGCGAATCGGGGCGTTCCACGTGGAACGTGCAAACAGGGCAGCCTGGTTGGGTGGTTCTGTCTTGCTGCGGCGGTCCAGGGGAAACTGAATGGCCTTGCGTGGTCCTGGGTGAAAGGCACGATCCGCAGCGCGTCGACCCGAGTCGCACGCCTACTGGAGGACGCGGCTCCTGCCGAACCGGTGCGCTGAGCGGTTTCTCGGCTCGGCGGGAGCCTCGCCGCACCCGGAATCACGCACCCCAATTCGGCGGAAAAGGGGCTCCCGGGGGCGTGAACCTTCTGCTGGTCCAACGCCGGCCGATGGCCGGTCCCCACAGCACTCGCGACATCGGCTCCGCCCGCCAGGAACTGGCGTATCGGTCGGGCCGCCGCCGTGGATACAATCCCCGCCCGCGCGAGGCCGTCCGGGTGTCGGGGTCGGGTCTATTTCACAGCCGACATACGCCGCCGTGCCGGCTCGCCATGGCCGGACACGTAGACTTGACCCCCGGCCCGTCCCGGCTGGGGAGAACGGGAGGGAGCAGCCGCCTGTGGCTCGAATTTTGTGTGTGGCCAATCAGAAGGGCGGAGTCGGCAAGACAACGACCGCGGTGAACCTGGCTGTGGGTCTGGCCAAGGCCGGTTGTCGCACCCTGCTGATCGACCTCGACCCGCAGTGCAACGCGACCACCGGATTGGGGCAGCAGCCGACGGGCGAGCATCCGCTGGTCCGCCAGCTGCCGCTGAACCAGACGCTGCGCCAGACAGACGTTCCGGATCTGGAGCTGTTGCCGGGCAGCCGCAGCTTCCAGGACGTCGAGGCGTTGGCGCAGGGCAAGACCGGAAATGCCTCGACCCTTCGCCAGCACCTGGCGACCGGCATGAGTGCCTACGACTTCGTGTTGATCGACAGCCCGCCGTCGCTAGGAACGCTCACCCAGACCGCCCTGGCCGCCTCGACCGAGGTGCTGATGCCGATCCAGTGCGAGTACTACGCGATGGAGGGCCTGACGCAGATGATCCAGGTGATCCGCACGGTCATGCGGCAGCCCGGGAATCGGCTGCAGTTCGGCGGCATCCTGCTCACGATGTACGACCATACGCTCGAGCTGACGCGCGAGGTGGACGCGGACGTGCGGGAGTTTTTTGGCGAGATCGTGTTTCAGACGGTGATCCCCCGGGACGTGGCGGTGTCGGAGGCACCCAGCCACGGAAAATCGGTGATCGACTATGCCCCTCGAGCCCGCGGCGCGCGGGCCTATGTCGAACTCTGCATGGAGGTACTGGCACGTGAATAAGGAACGACGCTTGGGTCGCGGGCTGGCCGCCCTGCTGGGCGAGCCGTTGTACGAACACTCCGCGGCGGGCGAGGACCCGGCGGGAATTCCGTACGCGGACACGCCGGGCGAGCACCCGGCCGGCGCGGCGGGCTCCGGGCCGAGCGGGGATCAGCTGTTGCTGCTGAACGTCTACGAGATCGAAGACAATCCGTTCCAGCCCCGCCGCGACTTCAGCGAACCGGAGATCGCCTCGCTGGCCGAGAGCCTCAAGGAGCACGACATGCTCCAGCCGATCCTCGTGCGGCGGGTCGGCGAGCGGTGGCAGCTGATCTCGGGCGAGCGGCGATTGCGGGCCGCGATCCAGGCCGGCTGGACCCAGGTTCCCGCCCGCGTCCGCCAGGCCGACGACCGGCTGGTCGCCGAGCTGGCGATCGTGGAGAACCTGCAACGCAAGGACCTGAACCCCCTGGAAAAGGCCCTCTCGTTCCGCCGCTACCTGGACGAGCACCAGTGCACGCAGGATGACCTGGGGCGGCGGCTGAAGATCGACCGCTCGACGATCGCCAATCTGCTGCGCTTGCTCGAGCTGCCCGCGGCCGTGCAGGAGCAGCTGCGGAGCGGTGACATCTCGGCCGGCCATGCGCGGGCCCTGCTGCCGCTGGGCGACGAGCCGGCGCAGGTCGAGTTCTCCCGCCGCATCGTCAGCGAGGGGCTGAGCGTGCGCGACACCGAACGGCAGGTGCAGGAGCGGATCCAGGCGGAGGACGCCGAACCGCTGGCGATCGTCGGCACCGACGGCCAGCGCCAGCCCCGGCGCACCCGCAGCGACCAGCTGGCGGCGCTCGAGCAGGAGCTGCGCCGAGCGCTGGGCACCCGGATCGACCTGCGCCAGAACCGCCGCGGCCACGGCCAGATCGTAATCCACTTCCGCGGCCACGACGAATTCGAGCGGCTGCGGCAGATTTTGGTGCACCACGACGGCGGGACCGCACAGAGCTTCGTGGGCTAACCGACGAACCGCCCGCCAAGCCACCAAGGCCGCGGCGCGGCGTGCTGCCGCGCCGTCCTTTCCCCCCCGGCCGCTGGGAGACCGTTGCCGGGCAAGCGGCCGGCCGCTAGCATGACAGGTCCTCGGACGGTGTAACCGTTCACAGGACGGGGTCCGGCACATTTTTCGGCGGAAAGACCGCTCAAAGTCGTGAGACGCGGCCGCCGAAAAATGTGCCTGACCCCTTGAGGTGCAGCAGGACCGGCGTCCACCAGCGGGTGGTCATGTATACTCCTTGTGGAGGGGTAGCGGAGGCGGATTCCGTCATTTGGCGATGGTTGCGGGGCGTAGCGCAGTCTGGCTAGCGCGCCTGCTTTGGGAGCAGGAGGTCCCGAGTTCGAATCTCGGCGCCCCGACTTTTCTGGAACCGTTTCGGCGAGCTCGGCACACGGCGTGCCGGGAGCTGTCCGTGAATCGAGACGCCGACAACGCGGCGGCGCACCCGCCCTCGAGTTCGGCTGCGGTGCGGTGGCACCGGTGGCTGGTGCTGAGCGCTTATCTGGCCGTGCTCGCCGGAGGGCTGGCTTATCGCGCCCAGCTCGCTCGGCCGGCCGACCTTGTCCTTTGGGACCTGCAGGACACCCTTCGCGTCGTGCAGTGGCTGGGCCATCTGGTTCGCGCGGCGGGCGGCGATCTGCTGCTATTTCTGCCGCTGGGCCTGCTGCTCGGTTGGGGCCTGCCGCTGCCCGACCGCCGCGGCGCGGCGGGCCGCCTGGCGTGGTCCGCGGCGGCGGCGCTGACCGCCCTGGGGCTTTGTGCCCTTGCGCGCTGGCTTGCCGCGGGACTGCCGCTCAGTGCGCCCGGCAGTGCGCGGCTGGTGTTTCCCGCGATCGGCGGCTGGGTGGGCTGCTGGCTGGGGGCCGGCTGGCAGCGCGGACCGGGTGTCCTGGTTCGCCGAGCGGCGGGGCTGGGGTTGATCGCGGCGGGGCTGGCCGCGGCGGCCGCCCTGACGATCGGGTGGAACCTGGATCCGCAGCCGCTGGTCGACCAACCCGCGCCGGTTCACTCGGAGGACAAGCGCCGGCTGGTGCAGCTGCTGCGGGACAACGATCCGCGCGATGTGGCCACAGGAGTCGTACACACGGTGACGCTCTCCGAGCGTGACCTGAACCAGCTGCTGGCCTGGGGGTTCTCGGTGGGCGCGACCGGGCACGCGGCCGAACTGCAGGTCGATCAAGAGCGAATCGCCCTGCAGCTGTCGCTGTGCCTGCCGTGGCTGTTGGGCGACGAGCGGTACCTGAACGTGGCGGCCACGGGGGCGGCAGGCGTGGAGTTCGGCCAGCCGCGGGCGGAGGTTCAGACGATGCGGCTGGGGCGAGCCGGCCTGCCCCGCTGGCTGCTGTCGGCCCTTTCACGCTGGCTGCTGGACGCCGCCCAGCGGCACCGCTACTTCCGACCGATCTTCGCCGCCGTGGACCGATTGGACTTGGAGCCCGGGCGCGTGCGGGTCGCCTACCGCACGCTCGTCGTGCCCGACGGCTACGCCAGCGGCGTCTTGTCCGATTTGAGCGGCACCCGCCAGCTGGGTCGCGCGGTCGAGCCGTATGTCGCGCGCTTGATCGGCTTGGCGGGCCAGCAGCAGGAAGGGCCGTTGAGCTTCGGCCGGTGCCTGGAGGTCGTGTTCGACGAGGCCCGGCGGCGCTCGCTCGGCGGCGATCCGGTGCGCGAGAACCAGGCGGCGATCCTGGCAATCGGCCTGATGGTCGGTCACGATCGCGTGGCGACGCTGGCAGGGCCCCTGTCGCCGTTCGTGCCGGGAGAGGTGACGGAGCCGTTTCGCCGCCTGCCGCTGCGCGGGCGGACCGACTGGACGCGCCATTTCGCGGTCAGCGCCGCCCTGGAGGTGTTTTCCAACGTGGCCACCAGCGACATGGTGGGGCTGCTCAAGGAGGAAATGGACGCGGGCGAGGGGGGCAGCGGGTTCTCCTTCGCGGACCTGCTGGCCGATCGGGCCGGGGTGCGTTTTGCCGCGCGGGCCACGCGCGACCCGCAGTCGGCCCGCGCGATGCAGGACCGGCTGGCCGCCGGCTTCCGCCCGGACGAATTCCTGCCGCCGGCCGCCGATCTGCCGGAGGGCCTGAGCGATGCGGAACTCAGCCGCCAATTTGGCGGCGTCGGGGGGGCTGCCTACCAGCATGTGCTGGACGTGATCGAGCGGCGATTGGACGCCTGCCCCGCCTACGCCGACAAGGCGCCCTGAACGGCCGCGTCACGGCGCGTGGTCGGTGTGCCGTAACGGCGTCGCCCGAAAGGTGGCCGGGCCCTCTGGTCAGGGCCTGTACGGATTTTTGTGTCAATGGCTCTGCCGAAGGGGACAGTCCCATTTTTCTGGCATCCATGCCACAAAAATCGGGACAGTCCCTCTGGTCATCCCTTTGGTCACCTTTCGGGGAGGGTGCGGAGGCGAGCGGCTGCGGTCATCGCCGCCGCACCCCTCCGGCCATGCGAGCCACCCAGGCAGTTGGCCGCGGTTTCTCGATGATTTCGGATGCGAGGCCCAGCGCCGTCGCGCATTTCCCGGTCGCCCCTGCCGGGGCTGGCGCTCCTGGTATGGTATTCCGCTCCAGGGGCTGACGCCCCTGGCTACCGATGACGGCCACTCCGTGGCCGAACGGGCCATGCGGGCCCACCAGGCAGGTGGTGGCGGTTTCCCGATCGTCTCGCATGGTTGTCCCCGTGCCGTCGCTCGCGCGGTGTCCCTCGATCATCTCCGGATGGGAGGCCCCGCGCCGTGCTCACCCCGCCGAAGGGCTACGCCGGACCTTGGACGAGGAGGTGGTTGACGCCACGGCGCCCGGAGACTAATTCTACTGCGCTGGGTTACATTTTGCTGGCACGGATAGCGGCGTCGATTGCCGCTTGCACCGCGTTGGGATCTCGTCGGGCTCGCACATTTGACGGGGCGTGCCGAGCCTGCAAACAACGCCGTCCGTGAGATCTGTCGTAAGGTTATGGGCCGTAGCTGGTTATGCCAAATCCATTTCGGCGACCCAGCGCAGTAGTACTAATATGAGGTTGCGATTCTGGAGTTGAATGGTAACCGCCACGGCCCGACAGGTCCGCGGCAAGTCACTGCCGGAAGGCCTCCGCACCATGCGCGTGCCGCCTCTTCTGGCAGTGTCCCGAACGCCGAGGGCCGCGCTCTTTGCTCGTTTCTTCAGAAAGTACCGTTAACGGGCGTGCGCCATGCGTTCCGTACGCGCGTTCGCTTGATGGGTTGCTGGAGAAGATCTTCCTGTCCTGCATTCGAGTTACCGTGCCATGAACCTTCGATTGTCGGTCGCGGCGTGCGGACTGGCCCTTCTCACGCTGGTGGACGTAACACGGGGGGCGGTAGCGACGTTCACTCCAGCCAGCGGTGACTACGCCACGGCGGGCAACTGGAGCACCGCCACGATCCCCGGTAACGGCAACAACGACGAACCGCGGATCGGCGTCGGCGCCACGCGTGCGGCCACCTACAGCACGGCCACCAGTTACACCACCACCAGCCGGACGCTGATCGGCTTCATGGCCGGCGGCAACGGCACGCTGACCATGTCGGGATCGGCCGGCACCTTGACCTTCGGCGGTAACACGTTTACCAGCGCCAACTATGCTGCCGCCGGTCGGCATTGTCACATCATCGTCGTCTTTCGCTCCGCGAAAGACCGTACTTTCGCGGAGCGAAAGGCGACCATCCTCGGCGGGTGCGGTATACGTGGGCGTGGATGGCGGCACGGGCCTTTTGGACGTGCAGGCCGGCACGTTCAAGACCTCGGCCGGCGCGTACCTGCGCGTGGGGGCCAACGCCGGCACCTCCAGCGGCACCGTGCTGATCAGCGGCACGGGGATCGTGGACGTGGCCGAGGTGATCACCGTGGCCAACGGCAACGCCGCCAATACCGGCTCGATCAGCGTCTCGGGCAGCGGCCAGCTGAAGATGAACCAGCTGCACGTGGTCAGCAACAGCGGCGCGTCGCCCGGCGGCACCGCCTCGCTCGGCGTCTCGGGCAGCGGCGCGGTGAGCACGCAAGGGGGCGGCGGCGACCCAGCGGATTTTCATCGGCGCCGGCGCCGCCGGCTCGGGCAACGCCACCTTCACGCTTTCCGGCAGCGGCGTGGTGAACTCGGGACACGACTTCATCATTGGCTTCACCTCCGGCAGCACCGGCAGCACGCAGTCCGGCGGCACGATCAACGTCGCCGCCGCGGGGTCCTACTTCGTCGGGGCCTTCGCCACGGGCGTGATGACGCAGAGCGGCGGGCTGGTCAGTATCAATTCCGCCTCGCCCGAGGGGCTGCGGCTGGGGCATGGGGCGGGCGGCAACGGCACCTATAACCTGAACGGCGGCACGCTGGAGTTGAGCAAGCTGAGCATCGGCACGGCGACGGGGACGTTCAACTTCGGCGGCGGCACGCTCAAGGCCAACGGCACGCTGAGCACGTCGGTCCCGATGTCCCTCACCGGCATCGGCGGCAACGCCACGGTCGATTCCAACGGCAACAGCGTGACCTTCAGCGGGGCCCTGTCCGGCGTGGGCGGCCTGACCAAGACCGGCACCGGGACGCTGACGCTCAGCAACGAATTCAGCTCGTACGCCGGCAACGTGCTTATCTCGCAGGGCACGCTCGATACCACCGGCCCCCCCGCCGGGTTGGGGTTGAATCCGACGACGGGCCAGCTCGGCAATCCCCAGACCGTCGGCCGCACGGTGACGGTGTCCAATGGCGCCGTTTTGAGAATGGGCGACAACGACCTGTTCGGCAACCACGGCTCGACGCCCAATGCGTCGGTGGTCATCGACGCCGGCGGCCTGGTGCACAACGGCGGCTTCTACAACATCCTGCAGAACCTCACGCTCAACGGCGGCGAATTGCGGGCCAACGGCGGCGCCAATGCCAGCTTTCCCGCCTATTTCCTCCGCGGCACGGTCACGGTGGGCGGCAGCCAGGCCTCGACGATCACCGCCAACACCTCGGTCAACAGCTTCAACCAGATCCAGCTCGGCGTCGCCGCCGGGGCGGGCACGACTACCTTCAACGTGGCCAATGCCACGGGCGACGCCAACTCCGACCTCACCGTGTCGGCGGTCTTGCAGGACGGACCCGCCGGCGGCGGAGGCGACAACCTGACCAAGACCGGCGTTGGCACGATGGAACTGGCCGGGGCCTCTGCCAACACCTACAGCGGCCTGACTTCGGTCAACGATGGCACGCTCGCGCTGAACAAGCCGGCCAGCACCAACGCCTTCGCCGGCAATCTGGTGATCGGCGACACCGTAGGCTTGATGGGATCGGCCGTCGTGCGGCTGCTCAATCCAGAGCAGATCCCCGACGGCTCCACGATCACGATCAACGCCGACGGCGTCCTGGACCTGTTCGGCAACAACGAGACGGTCGGCCCGCTGACGCTCGCCGACGGCAAGGTCGACTGCACGAGCCTCACCGACACGCTCACCCTGGACGGCACGCTGACCAGCAGCGGGACCAGTTCGGTTGGGGGTGCGAACGACACGCTGGACGTCAACGGCCAGACGGTGACCGTCACCAACCTCGGCGATACGCTGACCGTCACAAGGAACATCGTCGACAACTCGGCCGCGCCCAGCCAGCTCGTGAAGAGCGGCGGCGGCGCCCTCGAGATCGCCGGCGGGGCCACGCTGGGCGGGCCGGGTGACGTCGGGATCGACATCCAGGGAGGCACGGTATCGATCACCGGCGGGACGGTCGACCTGCAGGGGGGCAACGTCCAGACCAACGGCAACATGTTCAACCTGGCGGGCGGCATCCTCCAGAACGTCGACACGATCTTCGGCACGCTGAACCAATCGGGCGGGACGCTGATCAACAGCCTCAACTCGCCCGACACGATGACGATCACAGGCGACTACACCCTGGGCCCGCTCGGGACGTTCGTGGTCGACATCGCGGGGAACTTCCTGGGCGACTACGACATCTACGACGTGGGCGGCACGGCCAACCTGGACGGGGTGCTGAAGATCAACCTGCTGGGCGGCTTCGAGCCTGGGTTGACGGGCGTGACCGGCATCTTCTGGGACGTGCTGGTGGCCGACATGATCACGATCGGGCCGAACTTCTCGCTCGACACGAGCATGGCCCAGTTCACCAGTTCGCCCTATCGCGGCTGGGCGTACGAGATCGTGGACCTGGGCGACGGGCGGTTTGCGCTGCGGCTGTTCGTGACGCCCGAGCCGGCCAGTGTGCTGGTCTGGGGCGTGGCCGGCTTGGCGGCGCTGCTTTACGCGCGCCGGCGGCGGCCGGAGAGCACGGGCAAGCCCGTGGCACCCCGACGGCGGTAGGGTGCGCGTATCGCAGGCGTCACGCTCCGCGTGAAGATTTCATCTCGCGGAGCGAGATGACTACGATGGCGGTGGGCGTTAGCCCCGGTTGCAGTCGTGTAGGCGGGGTGAGCCGAACCCCGCCAAGCGGTTCGTTACGCCGTCACCTGGCCGGGCCCAAGTGATCCGGCCCTCGGCGCTAGCGGCGATCAGCCGGCGGGCGCTAGCCCCCGGGTTGCGTCAGAACCGGACGCTAGCGCGTCCCGGCTGAGGGTGCTGGGCCAACCGCCGTGGCGTACTGACAGGCCCGATGCCTGGCAGGTCCCGACCGCCGAAAAGGGTGCCGGACCATGCGGGCCACGTGGGCGGCCGTGCGGGCCAGCCCAGGCAGTTGGCCGCGGTTTCTCGGTGATCTCGGATGGGAGGCCCACGACGCCGCGCATTGACCGGTCGCCCCTGCCGGGGCTGGCGCTCCCGGTATGGTATTCCTCTCCAGGGGCTGACGCCCCTGGCTACCGACGACGGCCACTCCGTGGCCGAGAGTGCCATGCGGGCCAACCATGGGGCCATGCGCGCCACGTGGGCGGCCATGCGGGCCAATCAGGGAGGTGGCCGCGTCGGCCACGGCAGCGTCGAGCACGGTGGTGTCGGCCAGGGTGGGGTTGAGCAGGGCGGCGGGATGGCTGACGCCGCTACGGTCGCCCGGTTATACTCAACGTCGGGGTCGGGCGTCCGCCTCCCCACGCGGCTCCTGGTGACGGGGGTCCCGCGGTGGCCGCGGGTTGCCTGGGGCGAGCCTGGCAGCGAAACGGGGAGAACCAGCGGGGGCGTGCGGCAACGGCCGTTTCCAGCTTGCTCGGCTGCCGTTTCCAGCTTGCTTGCCCTCCGTTGCCGGCCTGCGTTTTTGCTCCGCTGCACATTACCCACCCAAACGTTCACACGCCTTCGTGGCGGCCGCCGCCGCGACGGAACGACACCTGTTTCCCACCCGCACCCGGCGGCTCTAGCGCCGGGCCTTCCCCGAGGAGATGCACGAATGTCGCGATTGAGCACGACTGCGTGGACGCTCGCCCTGGCCGCGATGCTCGCGGCCGGCGCGGGGGCTTCCGCCGCCGCGGCAGAGGCCGATTTCCGGCCCCTGTTTGACGGCAAGAGCCTGGACGGTTGGGACGGCAACCCGAAGCTCTGGCGGGTCGAGGACGGGGCAATCACGGGTCAGACGACCGCCGAAAATCCGACGCAGGGCAATACGTTCCTCATCTGGCGGGGCGGGGAGGTGGGCGACTTCGAGTTGCGGCTGAAGTTCCGAATCGACGGCGGCAATTCGGGCATCCAGTACCGCAGCCAGGAGGTCGACCGCTGGGTGATCTCCGGCTACCAGGCCGATTTCGACGCGGCCAACCAGTGGTCCGGCACGTTGTACGAGGAGCGCGGCCGCGGCATCCTGGCGCGCCGCGGGCAGAAGGTCGTCATTGACGAGCAGGGCCAGAAGCAGGCTGCGGGACCGACCACGCCCGAGAGCGAGATCGTGGCGGCGATGCAGCGCGACGACTGGAATGACTACACCATCACGGCCCGCGGCAATCACCTGGTCCAGGTGATCAACGGCAAGGTGACGGTCGACGTAGTCGACAACCAGGCCGCCAAGCGGGCGATGTCCGGGCTGCTGGCGCTGCAGCTGCACGCCGGTCCGCCGATGAAGGTGCAGTTCAAGGACATCCAGCTGAAGCAGCTGTCCGCGCCGGTTGCCGAGGGCGGCGCGGCCTCCGCACCGAAGAAGGTGGTCTTCATCGCGGGCCGCCCCAGCCACGGCTACGGGGCGCACGAACACCACGCGGGCTGCCTGTTGCTGGCCAGGTGCCTGGAGGAGGCGCTGCCCGGCTACAAGACCGAGGTGTTCCAGAACGGCTGGCCCCAGGCCGGCCAGGCGGCGCTCGAGGGCGCGGACGCGATCGTCGTTTACTGCGACGGAGGCGGCGGCCACCTGCTGCTGCCACACGTGGAGGAGATGTACCAGTTGATGAACCGGGGCACGGGCCTGGTCTGCCTGCATTACGGCGTGGAGGTGCCCAAGGGCCGCGGGGGCGACGCGCTGCTGGATTGGATCGGCGGATATTTCGAGGCCGACTGGTCGGTCAACCCGCACTGGACGGCGACCTTCAAGACGCTGCCCGACCACCCGGTGGGCCGCGGCGTCAAGCCGTTTTCAATCCTGGACGAATGGTACTACCACCTGCGGTTCCGGCCGGAGATGCAAGGCGTGACGGGCATCCTCTCCGACCTGCCGCCCCAGCAGACGCTCAGCCGGCCCGACGGCCCGCACAGCGGCAACCCGCAGGTCCGCGCGGCCGTCGCGCGGGGCGAGGCCCAGCACCTGGGGTGGGCGGCCGAGCGGGAGGGTGGCGGTCGCGGCTTCGGGTTCACCGGCGGCCACTTCCATTGGAACTGGGGGCACAACCAGTTCCGCAAGGCGGTGCTGAACGCCATCGTCTGGGCCGCACACGGCGAGGTGCCGGCCGGAGGCGTGCCGGTCCGGGACCTGACGGTCGAGGAGTTGATGGCCAACCAGGACGAGCCGGTACCCAACGGTTTCGACAAGGCGAAGATCGCGGCGATGCTGGCCGAGTGGAACCGGGCGGAGTGAGGATTCCAGGGGGTCAGGTCCATGTTTTCGGCCAGCGCGTTTGGGTCTGGCAGAGCCTTACAGCCGAAAAATGGACCAGACCCCGACCCGTGAACGGTTACGCCTGATGACTTGCGTCTTTCAACGAGTCAGCGCCAGTTTGCTGGACTTCCGAAGCAGGCCGATGATCGCGGCCCGCGCCGCCGTGGCGTTGGCGGTGCCGGCCGTGGTGGGACCGCTGAACGCGGCACCACCGCCGCCCTTGTTCACGAGCCCGCTGGTGACCTCGGCCACCGCGGGACATGCGGTGGAGATCGACGTCGATTTGCGCGGCGCGCGGGAGCTGTACCTCGTCGTGACCGACGGCGGCGACGGGTACTCGTGCGACTGGGCCGACTGGGCCGAGCCGCGGCTGGTCGGGGACCAGGGCGAACTGCGGCTGACGGAGCTGACCTGGAAGTCCGCCAGCGCCGACTGGGGCCAGGTGCGAGTCAATCAGAATGCCGCGGGCGGGCCGCTGAAGATCGCCGGCCAGCCGATTCCGTACGGCATGGGCACGCACGCCAACAGTGTCATTGCCTTTGACGTGCCGGCCGGTTACCGGCGCTTCAAGGCGCGGGGCGGCCTCGACGCCGGGGGGACCGACCAGCAGGGCGGGCGGAGCACCAGCGTGCAGTTCCTGGTGTTCACCGAGAGGCCCGCGATTTCACGGTCCGGTCGCCGTGGGGCCGGCGGACCCGAGCAGCACGACCCGGAACTGGCCGCGTCCCAACTGGAGGTGCACGCCCAGCTGGAGTGCGCGCTGCTGGCCAGCGAACCGCTGCTGACGAACCCTTCCAACATCGACATCGATCACCGGGGGCGGATCTGGGTCTGCGAGATCGTCAACTACCGCGGCCATCGCGGCAAGCGCCCCGACGGGGACCGCATCCTGATCCTGGCGGACACGCAGGGCGACGGGCGGATTGACCGGCAGACGGTCTTTTACCAGGCGCCGGACCTGGTCTCGTCGCACGGCATCTGCGTGCTGGCCACGCCCGACGGCAAGGAAACGCGGGCGATCGTGTCGGTCGGCGACCAGGTCCGCGTCTTCATTGACGAGGACGGCGACGATCGGGCTGACCGCCAGGAGGTGCTGTTCCGCGGCATCAGCGGCACGCAGCACGATCACGGCATCCATGCCTTCGTATTTGGACCGGACGGCAAACTGTATTTCAACTTCGGCAATGCCGGCAACCAGCTGAAGGACGCCCAGGGCCAACCGGTGGTCGACCTGGCCGGCATCGAGGTGGCGGCTCGGCGGAAGCCATACCAGCAGGGGATGGTGTTCCGTTGCAACCTGGATGGCAGCCAGCTGGAGACTTTGGGCTGGAACTTCCGCAATAACTGGGAGGTAACGGTCGACTCGTTCGGCTCGCTCTGGCAGAGCGACAATGACGACGACGGCAACCGAGGGGTGCGGATCAATTTCGTGATGGAGTTCGGCAACTATGGCTACTGCGACGAGTTGACGGGCGCCGGGTGGGGCGAGGGGTGGAAGCGGGCGCAGGCCGAGGGCGCCCCGGAGGACGAGCGGGCCAGCTATCACTGGCACCTCCACGACCCGGGCGTGGTGCCGAACCTGCTGCACACCGGCGCGGGCTCGCCCACGGGCATCACCGTGTACGAGGGCCGGGCGTTGCCGGCCGAGTTGCGGGGGGCGCTGATCCACTGTGATGCCGGGCCGAACGTCTGCCGTGCGTATACGCTGGCCGACGCCGGCGCGGGCTACCGGGCCGAGACCGTGGATTTGCTGGTGGGGACGCGTAACAAGTGGTTTCGCCCCTCGGATGTCAGCGTGGCCCCGGACGGTTCGCTGGTGGTGGCGGACTGGTACGATCCGGGCGTCGGTGGACACGGGGCCGGCGACCTGGAGCGCGGGCGGCTGTTTCGCGTGACCGCCCGGGGCCAGGCGGGCCGGTACGCGGTGCCGCGCTACGATTTCGGCACGCCCGAGGGCGCCGCGGAGGCCTTGAAGAGCCCCAACGATGCTGCCCGCTACGTCGCCTGGACCACGCTTCATGCGCTGGGACCGCGGGCCGAGCCGGCGCTGGCGCCGATGCTGGACAGCGACGATCCGGTCTATCGGGCCCGCGCCTTGTGGGTGCTGGGCAAGCTCGATGGCCGCGGACCTGACTCCGTGCAGCGGGCGCTGAAGGACGCGGACCCGCGGATGCGCATCGTCGGTCTGCGGCTGGCCCGGCAGCTGCAACTGGACCTGATTCCGCTGGTACGGCAGCTGGTGCGAGACCCGTCGCCGGCCGTCCGCCGCGAGTGTGCGATTGCCCTGCGCCACAACATGGCGCCGCGGACCGCGGAGCTATGGGCCGAGTTGGCACTGCAGCACGACGAGCAGGACCGCTGGTACCTGGAGGCGTTGGGCATCGGCGCCGACCGGCAGTGGGACGCCTGCCTGGCGGCCTGGCTGGCGAAGGTCGGCCCCGATTGGAAGCAGCCGGCGGGACGCGAGATCGTCTGGCGGAGCCGGGCCGCGCGGACCGGGGAACTGCTGGCCGATTTGATTCGGGACGAGACGACAACGGCCGAGCACCGGGCGCGGTACTTCCGCGCATTCGACTTTCTCCAGGGACCGGAAAAGGACGCGGCCCTCAAGGGGCTGTTGGGGCTGTAGACCGGGCGGGGGTTCGGCAACCCTTTTCCGAGGCCGGACCAGCCGGATTCGAAGGCAGTTCGCGTCAAAAAGGTCGGCCGATCCGCAGGAGACTTGCGTTGAGCGGAACGGCGGTCGCCGCCAGTGAAGTGGGAGCGTGGTTTCCCTGGCAAACCCGCGGGTAACCGTTCACACCCCGGCTGAGCATTTGGCCGGATGCGAGGGGGTCAGGGACATGTTTTCGGCCTGCGCGTCAGCGCCGGGTCGGGCGGATGGGCCGAAGAATGCACCAGACCCCGGCCCGTGTGCGAGGGGGTCAGGTACATGTTTTCGGCCTGCGCGTCAGCGCCAGGTCGGGCGGATGGGCCGAAGAATGCACCAGACCCCGGCCCGTGTGCGAGGGGGTCAGGTACATGTTTTCGGCCTGCGCGTCTTCGCCAGGTCGGGCGGATGGACCGAAAAATGTACCAGACCCCGGCCCGTGACGGAGGTGTTCGGCTCGGCGGGAGCCTCGCCCTCCCGCAATCACGAAACCTGATTTGGCGCCTTGCGGCTCACCAGGTACAGGGGCAATCTAAGGCGCTGTAAGACAATTACCTACCGGTGTCTTGGATCAGCCGCCGGGCGCTAGCCCGCGGTTTTTCGTGCTCCAACCGTGGGCCTGTACGGATTTTTGTGTCAATGGCTCTGCCGAAGGGGACAGTCCCATTTTTCTGGCATCCATGCCACAAAAGTCGGGACAGTCCCCCAACCGTGGGCTAGCGCCCTGCGGCTAATGCGTGATTTCGGTAACTTATTGTTTGACAGCACCCAAGTGCCATTGTGGCCAGACCCCGCTGCCCGGTGCCGACGGGCGTATGCGAGAGGACCACGAGATGACGTGCGACAGGCGAATTCGGCTGACGATGGTCTTCCTCGCGGCAGGTTTTTTCATGCCGGTGAGCGCGGCGGCCCAGCCACCCGGGCTGGGGCAGCAGGCGAAGGACGAGATCGTCGTCGAAACCCTGCTGCGGCTGGACGGTTTCTCCCTCGACGCGTCGCCCCAGGCACGCGAGGCGGCCGTGCGGTGGCTGCGCGAAAACGTGGGCGGTCCGCGTTTCTTTCTGCTGTTGCGCAAGTATCCCTTGCGGGAGCTGGACGCGGAGCTGTTGCAGCTGGCCCTGGCTCGGCCGACGGAAACGGTGGGCGTGGATGCGGCCCGCATGCTGGTCGAACACGGACAGACCGACGCCTTCCGCGCGGCCCTGGACGACCCGCAGGACGCCGTCGTGCAGAGCGCCATCGCGGTCCTGGGGCTGGCGGCCCCCGAGCCGTCCGTCCCGCTGCTGCTGCCCCTCGTGGAGGACAGTCGGAGGAGCGTCGCCGTTCGCTCGGCGGCCGTGGGCGCCTTGGGACGAGGCCCCGGCGGCCAGCAGGAGCTCTGGGCGCTGGTCGAAGCGGGGCGCCTGGGCGGCGACCTGGAGTTCGCCGCGGCCAACGCGCTGCACAATGCGCCGGACGCCGCGATCCGGGACGGCGCCCGGAAGCGGCTCAAGTTGCCCGAGGCCCGGGACAGCCAGCCGCTGCCGCCGCTGGCCGAGCTGGTCAAGCTGCGCGGACAAGCGGCGCGGGGACGCGCGATCTTCCTGGACAAGGGCACCTGCGGCAAATGCCACGTGATCGCCGATCAGGGCAAGGAGGTCGGTCCGAACCTGTCCGAGATCGGCAACAAGCTGTCGCGCGACGCCCTGTTCGTCTCGCTGCTGGCCCCCAGCGCCGCGATCAGCCACAGTTACGAGACCTACGTCGCCCAACTGGACAACGGCACGGTGGCAACCGGCATCCTGACCAGCCAGACCGATGAGTCGGTCACCCTGAAGACGGCCGAAGCGCTCGAGCAGACAATCCCCCGGGACCAGATCGAGGAGCTGCGCAGGCAAGACGTCTCGCTGATGCCCGCCGACCTGCAGAAGCTGCTCACGATCGAGGAACTGGTCGACGTGGTCGAGTTCCTGGCCAGCTGCAAGGGCGGATGAGCAGGTGAGGGTTTTGACCCGCAATCGAGGGGTCAGGTCGACGTCTTGGGGCTTGGCCGTATCTCGTGGCGAAGGGCGACACCCAGAGGACTTTCACCGTGGCGTCGCACAGGCGGGAAGGCTGGGCCGTAACCGTTCACACCCTGGGAGAAGGTGGGGGGTGATTCCAGGGGGTCAGGTCCATGTTTTCGGCCGGCGCGTCGGGGAATGGCCGAGCGATTCAGCCGAAAAATGGAGCAGACCCCGCCCTGGGTGATTCCAGGGGGTCAGGTCCATGTTTTCGGCCGGCGCGTCGGGGAATGGCCGAGCGATTCAGCCGAAAAATGGAGCAGACCCCGCCCTGTGAACGGTTACGCCTGTGCCACAAGATCCTGACCGCCTGGACCTTTTCCGCCTGCGCAGCGGCGCCGGGCGGCGTGGATTGGCCGAAACGTCGAAATAAGGTTTCGTGATTCTGGGAGGGCGAGGCTCCCGCCGAGCCGAAACGACGCGCAAGGCAACGGCTCGGCAGGAGCCTCGCCCTCCCGGAAAAATAGGGTGCAACCCTGGTTGTCGCGTGCCGGCTTGCACTTTCTTCCCAGGATCACGCAAGGCTATTCAGGAGCCCCGGCTTGTGAACGGCCACGGGTGACTCAGTCCAGGTCGGCCTGCGACAGGTAGTGCGGCACGGTGACCGGCCAGCCGTGGGCGCGGCGGATTTCGTCGGCCAGCTTGAGACTGGTCTCTTCCTCGCCGTGCGTGAGGAACATCTGCCGCGGGGGCTGCTGGAAGTGGCCGGCCCAGCGCAACAGGCCGGTGCGATCGGCATGGCCTGAAAAGCCGTAGATCTTGCGGACCTGGGCCCGCACGCGGTAGTTGCGGCCATGGATCCGCACCTGCGGATTCCTGTCCAGAATCTGCCGCCCCAGCGTCCCGTGCGATTGGTAGCCCACGAAGATCACCGCCGACCGCGGGTCCTCGATGTTCTGCCGCAGGTGATGCTTGATGCGTCCCGCCGTGCACATCCCCGAGGTCGCCATGATGATCGCGGGTCCCGCGTGGGCGTTGATCGCCTTGGACTGCTCGACGGTCCGCACGAGTGTCAGGCCCGGGAATACCAGCGGCGAGTCGCCGCCGGCCATCCGCTGCTGGGCCTCTGCGTCGAAGCAGTCGCGGTGAGCCTGGAAGATCTGCGTCACGTCCACCGCCTTGGGACTGTCCAGGAAGATCTTCACGTCGGGGATGCGGTCCTGGCGTACGAGCCGGCTGAGGTAGAACATCAGCTCCTGCGCACGCTCGACGGCGAACGTCGGAACTACGACCTTGCCGCCGTCCCGCAGGATGGGGCCCAGGATGTCGGCCAGCTGGTCCTCGATGTTGCCGCCGTCCGTGTGGTCGCGGTCGCCGTAGGTCGACTCCATGACGACGTAGTCGGCCTGGTCCAACAGCACGGGGTCGCGCAGCAGCGGCTTGTTCCACTGGCCGATGTCCCCCGAGAAGATGATCCGCCGCGGACCGCTGGCCGCGTCCACGGTCAGTTCGAGCATCGCGGATCCCAGGATGTGTCCCGCGTCGTGGAACGTCACCGTGGCGTGGGCGTTGATGCGCCGCGGCACGTGGTAGTCGACGCCCTGGACCAGCGGCAGCGTGTGGTCGACGTCCCGCTGGTCGAACAAGGCCTGTTCGGCGTACTTCTCGGGACGGTCCTCCCGGCGATGCCGGCGGCGCTTGTAGGCCGCGTCTTCCAGCTGGATATCGGCCGCATCCCGCAGCATCACCTCCAGCAGGTCGGCGGTGGCCTGCGTGGTGATGATCGGGTGCCGGTATCCTTGCTTGACAAAGCGGGGCAGCAGACCGCAGTGGTCGATGTGGGCGTGGGTCAGCAGCAGGGCGTCGACCTCGCCGGGCGGGAGCGGACTGGGGTGCCAGTTGCGCGACTGGAATTCACGTTCCTGGAACAGGCCGCAGTCCACCATCAGGCGGGTGTGGTTCGTCTCCAGGGCGTACCGCGAGCCGGTCACCTGGCGGTTGGCGCCGAGAAAATTCAGTTTCACGCTTCGGCTCCTGGCAGCGGACGAGCGCATCGCGGCGCGGTGGACGCCGCTCGGGGTTGGTCCTGGTCAGCACGCCACTATAATGGCCGCGGTATCGGCGGTCGAGCAGCAAACAGCCGGATGGCGTTGCACAATTCCGCGACGATCTGGTTTGGTCCCGAGAGGCTGTCCGCAAACTACCTCTCTCGGCCTCCGGGCGAGGGTTGGCGTGCGGGTAGCTTGCTGCCGCAGAGCGAATATCACCAGCCCTCACCCACGGGGAGAGGGTGCTTGGATCGCCCCTCGGCCTGCCAGATCGGGCTGGCGCTTGCCGACCGACTTTTGACCGGGTGCCGCCGGCCGACCCAGCAGTAAGGCGCTGCACGACAATTACCTACCGGTTTTGTGGATCAGCCGCGGGGCGCTAGCCCGCGGCTTTCGTGCTCCAACCGTGGGCTAGCGCCCAGCGGCTGATGAGTGATTTCGGTAACTTATTGTTGAACAGCGCCTAACCGTTTACGGGCCGGGGTCTGGTCCATTTTTCGGCCGATCAACTCGACCTCGCGGATACGCGCTGGCCGAAAACATCGACCTGACCCCCTGGAATCAGGGAAAATCTTCCACCGGGTTGTGAACGGTTACACCCAGCATGATCTGCCGAGTTGCCAACCTGCCCGATCCGCCGCTGCCGCTGCTGGTCACCGGTGTCTCCGGCGTAGCGGGATACAACGCCTTTCACTACTTCCGCGCCCGTTATCCCGGCCAGGTGATCGGTCTGCGGCAGGTGAACAACTGGCGGCTGCAGGGGCCGGACGTGGTGGCGTGCGATGCGGAGGACCAGCCCGGGCTGGCACGCATATTTGACCGCTTCGGTTTCGCCTCGGTGTTGAACTGCGCCGGGAACTGTGCGCTCAAGTCGTGCGAGCTGGACCCGCCGATGGCCTGGCGGATCAACCTGCAGGGACTGCGCACGCTGCTGGAGGTGGTCGGCGGACGCGCGGTGCGGCTGGTTCACCTGTCGATCGACCTGGTGTTTTCGGGGACCGGCGACGGGGGCCACGTGGAGCGCGATGGGACCGACCCGGTGACTGTCTACGGCCGCACGATGGCAGCCGCCGAGCACCTGTTGCAGCTGGCCCATCCCCAGGCGTGTTTGCTGCGCATCTCCCTGCCGATGGGGATCAGCTTCAACGGCCACGCGGGCGCCATCGACTGGATCCAGTCCCGCTTCCGCAAGTCCAAACCGGCCACCCTCTACTACGACGAGATCCGCTCGCCGACCTACACCGACTGCCTGAACCGGGTTTGCCGGGCGGTACTGGCCAGCAAGCTGGCGGGGCTTTACCACGCGGGTGGTCCGCGCAGCCTGAGTCTCTACCAGATTGCCCAGGTCGTGAACCGGGTAGGCGGTTATGACCCGCGCCACCTGAACGGCTGCCTGCGACGCGAGGCCGGACCGATTCCGCCCCGGGCCGGAAACGTTTCCCTGAACTCGCGGAAGCTGGCCGACGCCCTGGGCTTCGAACCCTTCGATCCCTGGCCCTTGTACGAGCGGCACCTGCCGACACACGCCGACTGGCATTGGGAGCGTCCGCCCGGAGAACGCGGATCACCGCAGTTGCTGGCCGAGGTGCTCTATCGAAACCCGGCCCGCACGACGGCTCGAGGCTGACCGTTCACAGGTCGGGCTTGGTTCCATGCCCTCGCCGCGGATGCTCACCGGGCGATCCCGCGCCGGCCGGAAAGTCCGACCTGGGCCGCCGGAATCAGACGCCCACCCGGCGGTTGTGGCCGCCGGCCGCCGCGGCCAGGCAGACAAACGGCATCAGGGGTGCCCGCATGCGCAGGTTGCTCCAGTACAGCAGGTGCACGGCCGTGAACGCCGCGCAGAGCAGCACTCCCCACAGCCACGGCGGGCGAAAGGCATCCCGACCCAGCGTCCAGAGTCCGACCCCGGCCGCCAGCAGGACCGCGGAGTACCACGCCGCGACGGCGTAGCGCAGCAGCCGCGTGCCGCGCGACTCCTGGGGCTCGACGCGTTGCGGCAGCGGTGACCAGAGCCAGCCGACACGTGTCAGGCAGGATTGCAGGAAGCGGCCGGGTTCGGCCGCGATGGACTGCCTCGCCAGGCGATAGGCGGTCCGGTCCCGTGCCAGCTCGTCATCGGCCCCCGCCCCCGCCGCCGCACTCAAGTCGCGCTCCAGGGGGCTATCGTCCACCCGCCAGGCGGCTGACCTCCGCCCATCGCCCAGCCAGGCGTAGAAGTAGGGATTGTTCCCCAGCAGCAACGTGTAGCCTCCGTGCGTCGTGGTCAGGACCGGCCGCCCCAGCTGCAGATGGTTTCGCACCGCCCAGGGAGCGATCACCAGCCCTGCGCCGGCCAGAAGGGCAAGCAGGTGCGCACCGCGGCGACCTTTCAGCGCCGGAAACCACGGCAGCACGGCGGCCGTCAGCACCAGCCACGCCACGAAGGTCGGGCGGCACAGGACACACAGCCCCAGCAAGAAACCCGTGACTGCCGCTCGGCTCAGGTTGGGCTTTCGGGCCAGGCTCGTCAGTCCCGCAAGTGCCCCGGCCGCCAGCAGCGCCGCTAGTGTCTCGGACATCACCAGCGCCGATTGGCGTAACAGGATCGGGTCGCTGGCGACAAGCGCCGCCGCGAGCGCCGCGCGGGGCGGCGCCAGCCCCCAGGACCGGCCCAACCACCAGACCAGCAGGACCGTGGCCGTCCCCAGGCCAAGATGCAGCACGCCAATGGTCATCGGCGTGACGGGACCCCGCCCGGAGACGGCGGCCAGCGTCAGGGGGTACGCCGGGGGACGGTACGCCGTGGGTTGCAGGTTCCCGGCGTCCGCTGCCGTGTCGCGCACAGAGTCGGACAGCCCGAAGACTCCGTGCCGCGACCACGTGTCCGCCAGCAAACGATACCCGTCCGGATCCTCGGCCAGCGCGCTCCGCTGCAACCAGATCGCACCGCCCCGCACGGCCACCACAAGCAAAGATGCCAGGAAAGCGGCCAGCCACCACGAGCGTTGCCACCACGAGCGACGAGTGCGGCCAACTTGGGAGATCATCATGGAAACAGGGCTTCGTGATTCCGGGAGGGCGAGGCTCCCGCCGAGCCGAGAACCCGCGGATCGCGCCGGCTCGGCAGGAGCCTCGCCCTCCCAAGGGCGCGCCCTCCCAAGGTCGCGCCGGGTGCCACGGGCTTGCCCGTGCTCGTCAGCCGGTCGCTGAGGCCTGGCGGCGTCGAACGCTTTGGTGCGAGGCCTGGCGGCGCCCAGCGGGCTGGTGCGCGTGCTGGCGGCTCGCGCCGGGTGCCACAATACGACGTGAACCGTCGTTGATGCAAGGACGACGGACGTCCTGAGCCGCTGAGAGCCAATGGCCGAGCCAATACTCGCTCCCTGCGGCGTTCGGAGAA